>Ga0207674_10003041_pt1 | contig 20755 bp, 18 predicted proteins | sample KBSCornC72_FD_184303 | JGI IMG/M metagenome (GOLD analysis project Ga0207674, IMG submission 184303) | Corn rhizosphere microbial communities from Kellogg Biological Station, Michigan, USA - KBS Corn C7-2 (SPAdes) (version 2) | ecosystem: Host-associated > Plants > Roots > Rhizosphere > Soil ...
TGAGCGATTCACTACTCTTCAATTTCAAATCTCAAATCTCAAATTGCTCTGCTGAAATCCTCACTTGTCTCCGGTGGGGCAGACATTCTTGTCTGTCCGCGCGCGGCTGAGTGGGGCCATTCTTGGCCCCCGAACCCGTCCCGCTCTTAGGATTTCAGCAGAGCAATCTCAATCTGAAATGAGCGATTCACCCCCGAACCGCCACCACCCGAATCCTCCGATAATCCACCACCCACTTCCCCTCCCGAAACAACGTCCCCCGCCCCGCCTCCTCCACCGCCGCCAAAAAATCCTCCCGCCGCCCGGCCCCAACCGCGCCCAGAAACATCCCCCCATACATCTCTACCCAGCTCCGAATCCCCGCCTCCACCGTCGTCGGCCGATCGAACAGCGTCGCGAACGTCACCTCCAGTCCCGCGCGCTCCAACACCCCCGCGTACGCCGCGATCGTCGGGAAGTACCACGGGCTCAGCGTCTCGAACGCCGGCGCACCGACCGCCGCCAGCCCCGCCGCGATCGCCCGGCTCACCTCGCGCGCGTTCCCCGCCCCGCCGAACTCCGCGACGAACCGCCCGCCCCGCCGCAGCGCCCGCGCGATCCGGCCCGCCACCGCATCCGCATCCCGCACCCAGTGCAGCGTCGCGTTCGAAAACACCGCGTCCACCGGCCGCTCAACCTCAAACGTCGTCGCGTCCGCCACCCGGAACGCCAGCGCCGGATAGTTCGCCCGCGCCGCCGCCACCATCTCCGCCGACGCGTCGATCCCTTCCACGATCGCCCCCGACTCCGCGATCCGCGCCGTCAGATGCCCCGTCCCACACCCGACATCCAACACCCGTTCCCCCGCCCGCGGCGCCAGCAACTCCACCACCCCCTCCCCCAACCGCCACACATACGAGTGCGCCGAATCATAATCCTTAGCATCCCAAGTGTTCGTCATCGCGCACCAACCTCACCTGAATTGGGTGGCATTGGCAAGCTCTCAGCTCGTAGGGTGTGATTCATCACACCATCCGGGTGGCACTGGCAAGCTCTCAGGCGTGCCAGTGGTCTTGCCACGCCAATCTCCATGCCCACCATCTCCGGTAGGGCAGACATTCTTGTCAGTCCGCCGACGGCTGAGCGGGGGCATTCTTGCCCCCCGCTCTCCGGTGGGGCAGACATTCTTGTCTGTCCGCGCGCGGCTGAGTGGGGCCATTCTTGGCCCCCGAAGCCGTCCCGTCTTCCCCGGATTCGCTCAAAACGGCTCCGGCACACTCACCAGCTCCATCCGCCCCAATTGCTCCTCGCTCGGAAACCGCCGGATCCGATACCGTACCGGCACATGATCCGTCGCTTCCATCAACTCCGCCGCCACCTCGCGCACCCGCGCGAACCGCGCCCACTTCGCCGCCCCGCCCGGCGTCTCAATCCCCACCCAATCCGTTTCCGGCAACAGCATGTCATTGACGCTCGACGGCCACACCGCCCACGAAAACAACCGCGCCCCACCCTTGTCGCCCGTAAGCGCGTACGTCGCCACGAACACGTCCTGCCCCCCCTTCGCCAGCTCGCGCTCCAGCTCCGCCTTCTGCTCCGCGTACTCCATCGCCGCCGACTGTAGCCACAACTTCCGCAGCGCCCAGTACGCCACGTGATCCGGCTTCGGCAACCACGGCATCCACCGCGTCCCCTCCAGCTTCAACGTCACCCCCGAGATCGGCCGATCCACGCCCATCGCCTGTTCCGCCGCCACCGCCAACAGCGCCAGCCCCGCCTCGTCCTCCGAACCCGTCACCAGCAACATGATCCGGTTCGGCGCAACCGCGACGTGCTCCCCTTTTACCGGCAGTTGCCAGATCAGATCGTGCAGGAACAACCGCGACGCATCGTGCGAATCCCGCCACGGCGACAGGTACACCCCCTCGCCGATCTCCTCCCACCGCTCGTTGCTCCGACGCCACAAATTGTCCTTCGCCACCGCCAGCGCCGCGTCAAACGTCACCCCCCAGTCCGCCAGCGACTTCGACGGCACCGTCTGGATCGCATTCGGCAGGTCGCACACCAGGTCCAGCGACAGCGTCGTCGTGAACGGCCGGGTCTCGAACGAATCCGCCTTCCGATCGCCGTCGGCCTTCGCGGCCGACGGCATCCCCGCCAGCGTCTTGCGCACCATCGCGTGGTAAAACCGCGACTGCACCCGCGGCAGCAGCATCCCCTTCACGTCGTCAAACGTCTGTTCGCGCCGCGCGGCCTCGTCGTTCTGCAACCGCGCCAGCCCCGCGTACTTCCGCAAAACGTCCCCCCGCGCCCGCCGCGACGCCCGCGCGTAATCCGCGTAGGCGTTCGTCAGGTTCAGGACGTTGTTCCCCTCCCCCCCGAACGTCAGCTTGAACTCCTCCGGGTCGTAACGCACCTCCGCCGTCACACCCACATCCCGCACCGCGCGAGTGAATCGCCGGACGAACGTCTCCCGACTCGGCGGGCCCAAGAATCTCGATAAAAGTCCCATACCGGCCCGTCCCCTCACCCCTTCGCCGCGCGCGTGCTCAACCACTCGAACAGCGTCCGCACGCCGTACCCCGTCGCCCCCTTCTCATAAAGCGGCAACTCCTTGTCCGTGTCCGCCACACCCGCGATGTCCAGGTGCGCCCACGGCACCTTCGGCTTGTCCGGCAGCGCGAACGTCAGGAACGCCGCCCCCGTCAACGGCGAACCCCACCGCCCCGCCGAGTTCACGATGTCCGCATGGTTGCTCTTCATCATGTCCCGCTGATCCTGCCCCACCGGCAGCCGCCACATCTTCTCCCCCGCCCTCTCCGCCGCCGCCAGGATCTCGCCCGCCAGACCGTCGTCGTTCGACATCAATCCCGCCATCGTGTGCCCCAGCGCCACCACGCACCCGCCCGTCAGCGTCGCCAGGTCCACCACCGCCGCCGGCTTGTACGTCTCGATCCCCCACGCGATCGCGTCCGCCAGCACCAGACGCCCCTCCGCATCCGTGTTCGTGATCTCCACCGTCACCCCGTTGTATAGCGTAATGATGTCCCCCGGCCGATACGCCGTCCCCGAAACATGATTCTCCGCCGACGTCAATAGCCCAATCACCCGCAACGGAAACTCCGCCTCCGCCAGCGCGTGCATCAACCCCAGCACCGCCATCCCCCCACACTTGTCATAAATCATATCCCCCATTTTGTCGGCCGGTTTGATCGAGATCCCACCCGTATCAAACGTGATCGACTTTCCAACGATCAACAGCGGCCCCGCCCCCGCCTCTCTTTTCTTCCCTGAACCCTGAACCCTGAACCCCGAACCCTTATGTTCCAACGCGATCAACCGTGGCGGATTCGGACTCCCACTCCCCACCGCCAGCAACCCCCCCATCCCCAGCCGCTTCAACTCCCGATCGTCCAGCACCCGGCATCCCAACCCCGCCGCCTTCGCCACCTCCTGCGCCACCTTCGCCAGGCTAGGCGGATTAATCTCATTCCCCGGTCGCGATGCCACCGTCCGCGCCAAATTCTGCCCGTCCGCCACGACCCGCGCACGCTTCATCGCCTCCCGCGCCGCCGCGTCCACGTCCGGCGTCACCAGCGTCAACCGCGCGAAGCGCGCGACCTTGGACTCTTCCCCACGTTTAGTTACCGAACCCTTGTACTCCTCGAAATGAAAGCTCCCGAGCAGAAAACCAGCCGTCAGCGCCTCGATCGCCACATCCCGCGCGCCGCCGGCGCCGTCCCCCACCTTCAACCGCTCCGGCACGATCATCGCGATCTTCTCGAGTTGATACCGCCGCGCCGCCTTGGCGACCGCGGCCCCCGCCTCGCGCAGCGACTCCGCCGTCACCTTCTCCCCCACCCCAACCCCTACCAGCAGCAACCGGTGCGGCGCCGGCTCGCCAACGACTTGGCTCACCACCTCGTGAGCCTTACCGCCCATCGCCTTCGCCTTGACCACCGCCTCCGCCGCCGCCCGAGCCGCCGCCGGCAATTCCTCAAGCCCGTCCGGCCGCCCCTCCTTGGTCGTCACCACGACCACCGCGTCATACTTCCCGACAACTTTCTTCGCCAACTCCACCGTCGCGTTCGTGCTCAGCGAGATCATTTTGATTCTTTCGGTTTCGTCACCAGGCCGCCCCCCGCCCATTCCAGGCAAGCCGCCATTCGTTCCGCCAGGTCCGCCAAACTCGGACCCGGCACCAGCGCGTATCCTTCCGTAATCGTACACACGTGCCCGTCGCGCACCGCCGGCACCAGCGGCACCGACGCCCAGAACCGCCGCGCCACCTCCAGTCGCCCCTCTCCGGCGTCCGGCAACAGCACGAAAACCGCCTCCGGCGCCAGCGCCACCAGCCGCTCGCGGTCGATCGTCGGATACGCCTTCCCCAGCGGCGCCGCCACATTTCGCGCGTTCACAATCCGTAACAGGTCATCCAGAAAATTGTCCGGTCCGATCACGTCCTGTCCATTCTCATCATGAACGATCAACGTCGCGACCGCCTTGCGCGCCGCGCACTTCATCCGCACCGCCTCGAGCCGGCCGCGCATCCGAGCCACCGCGTCCGTCCCCTTTTGCGGCTCGCCCACCGTCTCCCCCAGCCGCCGCATCGTCTCGAACACGTCGTCCAACCGGTCGATCTTGATATTGACCAGCTCGATCCCCAGTTCCGTCGCCCGCTGCTTCAACCCCGGCGGCAAATGCTCCGGCGCGATCTGGATGACCATGACCGACGGCCGCAGGCGCGCCAGCGTCTCCCAGTCCGTCGTCTGGTAGTCCCCCACCCGCGGCAACCCCTTTACCCCCGCCGACGATTCGAAATTACTCACCGCCACCAGCCGATCCCCCGCCCCGATCCCGAGCAGGATGTCGGTCGCCGCAGGACTGAGCGATGCGACGGTCCGAACACCCCCCTTCGCCGTCGTCCCCCGTCCCTCGGGAGGGCCACAGGAAACTGGCGAGAGACAGGCGACCAGGCCGATAAATATCGCGAGGAAACGCAAGCGCGCGGATCGTAGAAGCGTGCCCAAACCCTGTCAAACCGGCGGGCACCACACCCAGAGGTATCGCCATGAACGACCAATCGGTTTTTTCCCGGATTTCCAACTGGTTCAAGCCCGGCGCCGCTCCCGACAACGACACCACCACCACCCTCCTCCCCGCCGAGACCGACTTCGACCCCAGCCAAACCGTTTCCGTAACGACCTTCCTCAAGCCCTGGGGTAAGCGCGACGCCGCCATTACCCAGCTCCAGGAAGGCTTCAACTCCCTCAACGAATTGATGAGCTCGGTGAAGGAAAGCCTCGGCCGGCAGGCGCAGCGCCATGACGAGCTCCTCCGCATCCTCCAGCACCTCCCCGATGCGCTCCGGGCCATCCCCGAGAACGCCCGCACCCAATCGGAGACGCTCAAGATCGTCGGCGAGCAGTTGCAGCGCCACAACGCCCATTACCACCGGCTGGGCGACGTTTTAGAAAAGGTCTCGGACTCCGCGTCGGACCAAAAGAAGCTCCTCGACGCCCTCCACGACCGCGTCGACACCATCAGCCGCCACGATCAGTCGCTGGCGGACAACATGCGGTGCGTATCCAGCGCGATGGCGGGCGTCAGCCAGAACACGCAGACCAGCGCCCGTGTGCTGGATCAGCTAGCCAACAACGCCCGCACGGGGGACATGGAGCTGCAGCTACTTATCCATCGCCAAGGGAGCCGCGTGACGGTCCTGTTGGGAGTTGCAATCGTGCTGCTGGTCGCGGTATCGGTGGCGGCGGGCCTGCTCGCCTGGAAGTTGCTCGGCGCGTAAAAAAACGCACCCCGAGGCCCGTTCGGGCCTCGCGATGCGAGTTCGGTTGAAATTGTGACCGACCGCCTTAGACGGCAGTCCCGGTCGAATCCAGCTTATCCAGGAAGATGTCGGTGATCCCGGCACTGACGTGCGCGATGGTGCCGCCCCCCACCTGCGGGAAGTCCGCCGCCCCGTCGAAGTTGCCGGTCAGCAGGATGTCGCCGTCGCGGTCGAAGACGCTGCCGTTGGCGCCACTGTCGCCGGTCCCACCGAAGCTCTTGGCAAAGAGGAAGGCGCCCGCCGAGTCGAGCTTGGCGACGAACACGTCGTCCTGTCCTTCGCTGGTCAGGTTGGACGTGCCCGCACCCGGGTCGAAATCCTCGGTGCCGCTGTACGCGCCCGTGATCACCACGTTCTGACCCTTGTCCACCGAGATCTCGCCAGGCCCCACGTTGGGCGAGCTGGACCCGCCCAGCGATTTCGCGTAGCTCATCGAGCCGTCCGAGTGGAGCTTGACCACATACACCTGCCCGGTCGCCGGCGCCGTGATGTTGAACGTCCCGGCCCCCGGATCGAAGTCCGACGTCTGCGTGAAGTTCCCCAGGGCGTAAACGTTCCCGCTTCGGTCCGCCGTCACCGACGACCCGAACGCCACGCCCGTCCCGCCGAACCCGTCGGCGAACACGAATCCGCCGGTCGAATCCCACTTAAGCACGTACGACTGCTGCGTACCCGCCACGTTGACGCTGGACACGCCGTTGGTCGGGTCGAAGTCCACGTTACCCAGGTAGTGACCCGTCGCGATGACGTTATCCGAATCGTCCAGCGCCAAATCCGCGATCGTGTCGTCGCCCGACCCGCCGAAGCTCCCCGCCCAGCGGAACTCTCCGGCGTCGTCCAGCGCCACGATGAATCCGTCCGCCCCCCCGGAGTTCCCGATCTTGAACGACCCGCCCGGTTTGAAATTCGCGCGCGCCTTGAACGTGCCCCCCACCCACATGTTCCCCGCCCGGTCCACCGCCAGGCCGGCGGCCGCATCGTCGCCGGCCCCCCCGAAGGTCCGGGCGATCAGCAGGTTTCCCTTGGCGCTCAGCTTGACGACAAACGCGTCCGAGCCGCCGCGGCTGCCCAGATTGTCGATACCCCGCCGCGGGTCGAAATCGACCGTCCCCGAAAACCCCCCCGCCAGGTAAACGCTGTTATCCCGATCCGTCGCCACCTTGTTCAAGGTCGCGCCGGCGAATTGCCGGGCCCAGATCAAGGTGCCGTCCGGCGCGTATTTCGCCGCGAACGCACCCGCCGCCAGCGGTGCGGCCCCCGTCGCCGGGTCCGCCACCGCCGCACCCGCGATGTCGCCGACCACCACGATGTTCCCGGCGCTATCCGCCGCGACCGCGTTCCCGAAATCCCCCCCGGTCGAGCCGATCACCAAAGGAAACGCGCTCGCCGCCAGCAAACGCCGCCCTTCCAACGACTCCACCGCACACTGCACTAGCTGTTGTCGGGACATGGTCATCTCCAAAAAATGTGCCGGTCAATTCGTTGCGCTTGGGTCACCGCCGCTCAGCGGCCTCAGGATTCGCCGGCCCGTAAGTCGCTTCGTGCCGCAGACGTGATGAGCGGTCTCTAGCGCATTTGGACAGCATATTCAAAATAGAGTGTGTAAGGCAACGAACAAATCAGATATCGACATGCCCCGTCAGATTTTAGCAAACTTCGCGCCCCCTTCTCACCCCCCCCGCCCCCCCCGCCAGCGCCCCGGACAAACATCCGACCACTTCGCGGCCCAATGCGCTGCGCCGACCGAATTCTTTGCCGGCCAATTCTCCGGCGCGACCGTGCAGCCACACCGCCAGCACCGCCGCCGCGAATCGCTCCATGTGTTGACCGAGCAAACACCCCAGTACCCCGCTCAAGATGTCCCCCGTCCCCGCCTTCGATAGCGTCGAGTCGCCGGTCGTGTTCACATACACGCACCGACCGTCCGTCACCACCGTCCGGCTCCCCTTGAGCACGATCACCTGCCGAAACGTCCGCGCCGCCAGCACCGCCACGCGCTGGCGCGATCCGTCGTCCGACGGGATCGATCCCTTTCCGATCCAATCCCCCGCCTCCTTCCGCGGCAGCAATCCCGCCAGCCGCCGCATCTCCCCCGGGTGCGGCGTCAATACCGCCCGCCCCTTGAACGCCTTGCCCGGCCACCGCTTCATCGCCGCCAGCAGGTTCAACGCGTCCGCGTCCACCACCATCGGCTTGTCGAGCGCCGCCAGCGCGAGCAAGCGCCGCCGCGCGCCGGTGGACTGCCCGAGACCCGGACCCACGACCAACGCGTCAGCCTTCTGCGCCGCTTCGAGCAGCTTCCGGTTGCCGGCGCCGGCCAATCCCATGCCGACGAGCTCCGGGCAAATCGACAGGGCCGCCGGCAGCACGGATTGCGGCATCGCGACTTGCACGAGACCCGCGCCGGTGCGCAGCGCCGCCATCCCCGCCAGGACCGGCGCGCCGATCATTTCCTCATTCCCGCCGACGATCAGCAGGCGGCCGAACGTCCCCTTGTTCCCGTCCTCGGGTCGCGGCGGGAGCGCGCCGGGTTGCTCCACATATTCGACGTCGTCGATCGACTCGCCCATCAGCGATCCTCCGCTTTGGCGCCTTTTGCTCGCTCGACGCCGGCATAGACCAGCCCAGCCGAGTACGCCGCGCCAAATCCATTATCGATGTTAACAACGCTGATGTTCGACGCGCACGAGTTGAGCATGGCGAGCAGCGCGACCAGCCCGCCCATGCTGGCCCCATAGCCCACCGACGTCGGCACGGCGAAGACCGGACAGGCGACCAGGCCGCCGATCACGCTCGGAAGCGCGCCCTCCATGCCCGCGATGGCGACGACGGCGCACGCGCGCTGCAACCGCTCGACATGCGGCAGCAACCGGTGCAAGCCGCTCACGCCGACGTCGTTAACACGAATGATCGGCGTGCCCATGGCGCGTAGCGTGGTCGCGGCCTCCTCGGCCACTGGCAGGTCCGACGTGCCGGCGCAGACGACGGCGACGTACGTATCCCGATTCGACGAGCGATCCGATTTGCTGACCTGAGATTCTGAATTGATGATCTGAGATTCCAAATTTGGAATCCAGACAACTCGACCAAGCTCGTTGACTTCCGCCGACACAAACGCAGCCTTCAACGCCACGCGCTGATCCCCCGACGTCCGCGTCGCCAACACACCGGCACCCCCCGCCGCCAGCCGCTTGGCGATCTCAACAACCTGCTCGACGGTCTTCCCCTGGCAGAAGATGACCTCCGGGTGCCCGCAGCGGAGCTGCCGATGATGGTCGACCGTAGCGAAGCCGACGTCCTCAAACGGCATCGCCCGAAGACGCTCAAGGGCGGCGTCGATGGGGGTTCGCCCCTGGGCGACGCCGGTTAATAAGGTGCGTAACTGTTCCGGGTTCACGGTGGGATTTTAGGGCATACGGGGGCGGGCGTCATCGAGGGATGTGGGAACCGGGACGCGCGAACCCGCAAGCGGTGGGGTTTTCCGGTGCCCATTTGTCTTCCGTTTGCCGGGCCGCTATTTTTTCGACCACACCGTGCCCCGCATTTCCCCCGCCAAACTCGACGCACTGACCGATCAGGAACTGCTCGACCTGCGCTTCTGCGATTTGGATCTGAAGATCGCCAAAACGTTTTTGCAGGGCCGCATCCGGATGCTCTACGACGAGCTGGAGGCCCGCGGGATCACGTTTAAGCCGTATTTCTGGCTGTCGTCGGAGTGGTTCAGCCCCGACGGGTTTCCCGGGATCGCGATCCCGTTTTACCTGGCGCACCCGCGGCTGGCGCGACTCGAAAAGCGGCAGATGTTCGAGGTCGAAGGGTGGGGCGAGCGGCAGTGCATGCGCATCCTCCGGCACGAGACCGGGCACACGCTCGAGAACGCCTTCCGCCTGCATTACCGACGCAAGTGGCAGGAGCTGTTCGGCTCGGCGGCGGCGGCGTACCCGAAGTATTACGCGCCCAAGCCGTTCAGCCGGAGCTACGTCCAGCACTTCGACATGTGGTACGCGCAGTCGCACCCCAGCGAAGACTTCGCCGAGACGTTCGCCGTCTGGCTGAACCCGTCATCCCGCTGGCGGACACGCTACCGCGGATGGCCGGCGCTGCGAAAGCTGGAATACGTTAACGAGCTGATGGAGGAGATCTCCGGCCAGAAGGCCGCGGTCAGCAGTCGCAAGCAGATCGACCCCCTGCGGAAACTCACCCAGACCTTACGGGAGCACTACCAGGCGCGCCGGGCGCACTACCAGAAGTGGCCAGACTTTTACGACAACGATCTGCTCCGCCTCTTCTCCAGCGAGTCGCGCTACCGCAAGCGGCCGGCGGCGAGCCGGTTCTTGCGGGAGCTCAAACCCGAGCTCCGCCGGCTGGTGGCGCGGTGGACCGGGGAATATCAGTACACGATCGACCAGGTCCTGGACGATATTATCAAACGATGCCGAGAATTGCGGTTGCGCCTCACAAGGTCCACCGAGCTCACCACGCTCGAAAGCATCGTCATGGTCACGGTGCAGACGATGAACTACCTGCACGGCGGCCATCACCGGGTGGCGCTATGAAGCGACGCGCGACCGCGCCCAAGCCGCTTCGAATCCTGATGCTCATGGAGCGCGGGCTCGTGCCGCCCGAATCGGTCGACGGCCTGACGGCGGGCGAAATCGCCCCGTTCCGCACGGAGTTGGACGTCTACCTGAGCCTGAAGCGCCTCGGGCACGAGGTGATCAAGCTGGGGGTGCAGGACGATTTGACGGTCATTCGCGAGGCGATCGACCAGCACACACCGCACATCGCCTTCAACCTCCTCGAAGGGTTTGACGACTTCCACGTCTTCGACCAGCACGTGGTCAGCTACCTGGAGCTATCCGGACAGGCCTACACCGGCTGCAACCCGCGCGGCATGACGCTGGCGCGGGACAAGGCGCTGACGAAAAAGATCATGGCGTACCACCGGATTCACGTGCCGGCGTTCGCCGTCTTCCCGCGAAGGCGGGCGGTGGCGCGGCCGGCCAAACTCGGCTTCCCGCTGGTGGTCAAGAGCGTTAACGTCGAAGGGTCCGTCGGCATCGCCCAGTCCTCCCTCGTCCACGACGACGAGGAGCTAAAGGAACGCGTCAAATACATCCACGAAGCGCTGGGCACCTACGCCATCGCCGAGCAGTACATCGAAGGCCGCGAGCTCTACGTCGGCGTACTGGGCAACCTGCGTCTGAGGACGCTGCCCGTCTGGGAGCTGCTCTTCGAGAAAGCGCCCGAGAACATGCCCGTGATGGCGACGGAAAAGGCGAAGTGGGACGTGAACTACCAGAAACGCTGGGGCGTCACCACGCGCGAGGCCACCGACCTGCCGGCCGGTCACGACAAGCTCATCCCGCATCTGTCGAAGCGGATCTATCGGATCCTGGGCCTGACCGGCTACGCGCGGCTCGACTTCCGCATGACCGCCGACGGTCACCTCTACCTGCTCGAAGCCAACCCCAACCCCCAACTCGCCAACGGCGAGGACTTCGCGGACAGCGCCGCCGCGGCGGGGGTCACGTACGACCAACTCTTGCAGCAAATCGTGAATCTCGGGATGCAGTACAGCCCGCGGATTTTAAGCTAATTGGTTTATGTAGGGTGTGATTTATCACACCGGTTTTCCGGTTGCGCGGGACCGGTGTGATGAATCACACCCTACAAATGGCGCAACACGGCGAAGGGGGCTCGAACCCCTACGAGGCGGCTTTGGAGACCACTGCTCTGCCACTCGAGCTCTCGCCGCAATAAGAAGGACACGACGACAACGATTGACGAAACCTTTACGCGCTCTACCACTGAGCTACGGTGCAGTCGCGCGCGCGCTACCGCGCCATATCGCACCGATGGGACTCGAACCCACGACCTCGTGCTCCCAAAGCATGTAGTTCCGCCGGCATTCGTCATGCCCGACACTCGCACGCGGGGCTTAGCCCGCGTTTCTTAAACGAGTACCCGACGACAAAATCGGAGGAACAACCGGCCTTTCGGCCATCTCGGTGCGTTTGCCGTTTCGCCACCAGCGGGCGTGGCCCGTTGGGCGGGAATCGAACCCGCATGCCGCTCGCGCGGCGCCGAGGTCACATGTAGTTCCTTCCAGCATTCGCCGGATGCTCAATCGGAGTGGCTGGATTCGAACCAGCGGCCCCTTGCGCCCGAGGCAAGTGCGCTGACCAAGCTGCGCTACACTCCGTTATATGTGGCGGCGACAAGGGATGGCGAGAGTCGCTCCGGCCCGTCAAAAACAACACAGTGGACCGGATAGGAGTCGAACCTATTTGCAACCATGTACTCCCTGCCGACATTCGCTGCCAACACTCTCATTACGAACCAAAAACAGTCGGGCTGACAAGGATTTTTGACGAGACGTTACAATTTTAAATGTAGTCCCGTCGGGCATTCAGCCGGACTGTCCCCGGGGTTCGTCGCCTTTCAAAAGGCCGGCGCGGGTCGTGTCTTCCTCCCGTGCCGGCCGGTCTTCGCTACAGCGACTCGGCCTCGATCACGCCGACCCATTGGTCGGTGTTGAGCGTGCCCTTGGCGAACTGCGCGATCACCTCGAACACGAGGTCCGAGAAGCCGCCGACGTTCATCACGTCGTCGCGGCCGGTCTCGCTCGCCTGCACGGTCTGGTACGGCTGCAGGTCGATGCAGACGAGCTTGGCGCGCGGGTTGCGCGCCTGGAAACGCGACCACTCCTGCATCGTCGCGGTGCCGCGGCCGAGGGTCCGGTCGACCCACGACTCGTTGTCCGAGACGAAGATCACCAGGTCGCCCTTGGCGTTGCGTGCGTTCAGCCATGCCAGCGGCGCCGAGCAGTTGGTGCCGCCCGCCGGGATTTCGGTCATCCGCCGCGCGTTCGTCATTACGCTGTCGCGCGGGTTGAGGACCAGGTTCTTGACCACGTCCTCCTTGAACGGGATGACCTCGGCCGACGGATTCGTGCGCAGCACCGTCGCGGCCACGAGGGCGGCGACGTCCACGCACCGCACCGCCGTCGTCGCGCCCTTGCGCACGCCGGTGACCGGCGAGTGCATCGAGCCCGAGACGTCCGGGCAGACGTAGACCCGGCCGTCGAACGCCGACACGTTGCGGGTCGCGATTTCCATCGCATCCTGCAGCGCCTCGCGCACCTCACCCGGTACGTCCGAGCCCGTCTGCGTGTAGGCGACCATCAACTGGTACGGAAAGATCCGTGCCCGCGCGATGGCCTGTTCGTCCCGCAGACGGTTGGCAACCCGGCGGACCATCGCGTGGTCCGCGAAGACGCCGTGCCGCGCGAACGTGTTCAGGTTCATGCGCGTCATCTGCCACGGGGCGTTCTCGGCGATCTTCGCCCAGTGAGCCGCCTTGAGGTCCAAGGCCGTCAGCATCTGGAACGGCACGTCCGGCGCGTCGTTCGTCTCACCGGCCTTGAATGCCTCGAACTGCCGCACGATCTCCGGGAGCGCGGTCGCATCATACGAGCGGCCGATCAGGTAACCGTAGAGCGCCGCCCGCGACGCCGTCGCCGGCCGCGGGTGAACCATGCGGATCACGTCCGCCAGGCTCGGGTCGTTGCCGACCGACGCGCGGAAGATCTGGTCGTCCGACCGGCGGTCGAACCACGACTGCACCAGCCGCTTGGGCAGCGTGCCCAGGCTCTTGCGCCCGACCACGCCGCTGCGCATGATCTGCACGAAATTGCGCAGCATGCGGCCGTCGTCGATGACGCGGTCGAACACTTCCGCCATCAAACCCGGGCCGAAGACCGACAGCGTCGCGCAGAGCAGCGCCGGCAGGTCTTTCATGTGCCCCTTGCGCCGCGCGTAAAGCGCAACGCGGGCGATGTACTCGGGCGCCACGTCCGGGTGCGCGCACAGGTTCAACACCGCCTGGAGTTGCTCACCGGCCGACGCGTAATACGTGCCGTTGAGGCAGCCGGTCGCCGCGTACTGCGCCAGCGCCGCCTTGGGCGTAAGCCGGTACGCGACACCGCCCGCTTCGTTCACCGCGTCCGCCTTGCGGATCAGCTTTCCGACGATCGACTTGAACAATGCCTTGTTGGCCATGACCCCATCTCCTTTCCCGCGCACCTCGTGGACACACGCCGCGCGGCGGTTGGTGGGGATGACGGCGCGCCTCGGACGCTTCTGACGTCAAACCATGGGTTGGCAAAAGCGGTGTGATAAATCACACCCTACAATTGTGACCGGTGCCGGATTCCTTCAATCCCCGTCCCTTCATAGACCGAATAAATAGAAGGTCAGGAATTGCGCGCCCGGGATGTGGACCGAATTTGCCTACGCAAATTATGATTCGGTTCGGTATACTTCGGAATGAAGGTCTGGGGAGTCCTCACGGCCATCGGGCGGCGGCTAAATGGGCCGCGGTGTCCCGCGCGTCGCGACGGCCTTCCCCGGTGCGGGTCAGGCGCGGGCGAACATTCGTGAAACATCCGGCGTCTGACTAGTGTGTGTGACGCGATCGATCGGGCGGGCCAAGCCCGCCTTTCCTGATGCGAGCCAGGCTCGAACTGCACGTGCCGCGCACGCGAGGAATCGACTCGCCAGCGCGCTCGTGCGGGTGGACGATGGGCATACGGCCCGAGTCGTCGGGGTCGGCGGGTTTTGTGCCGATCACTAGCCGCTGCGAGTTTGTCGTACCGCCGCCACAAGCCAACCGCGTGCGCGTGCACTGAGGCGCCCACCGCGAGGCGGCGTTCTTCCGACTCACGACGCCCGACTTCTTCGGTGCGTGTGCCGCGGTCTCCCAATTCGGACGGGAACCCGGCTGGGTCAACCTCCCCCGCCACAATTCCCGCCCGACCACGCGAGACTCGCGCCGCGGAACGCGCGCACGCGCACGCGACACAACCGTGTGCGTCGGTCCCGTGTCTGTTCGTACGTCAGAGGCGCAGAGTGCCAGCCGTTTCGGAGATGCATAATCATGGCCAATAAAACAAATCCGCTCATCGCAATCGTCGACCGCAAGCTCGACCTCTCCCACTTCCGCGAGCAGCACTGGGAGGGCACCTTCTGGGAATACCTCGACGTCGTCGTGGACAACCCCACCGTCGCCCGCAACGCCTTCCAGCGCGTTTACGACATGGTGCTGAGCTACGGCAAGGAATCGTTCACCCTGTTCAAGAACGAGCTCACCCGTTACGGCTTCTTCGGGGACCCGATCGGTCACGGCGCCGACGCGATCTACGGCCTCGAGCGCCCGCTGATGACGCTGGTCGACTTCTTCAAGTCCGCCGCCCAGGGCTACGGCACCGAGCGCCGCATCCTCCTGCTGCACGGCCCGGTCGGCTCGTCCAAGTCCACGATCGCACGACTGTTGAAGAAGGGACTCGAAGCCTACTCGAAGACCGACGCCGGCAAGGTCTTCACCTATTCCTGGCGTCTGCCGCGCGTCCGCGGCAACGACGAGGGCGAGGAGTTCTACCCCTGCCCGATGCACGAAGAGCCCCTGCTCCTCATCCCGCCCGAGGCCCGCCGCGAGGTCCTCGACACGATCAACGAAAAGCTCCCCGACGGCCGCAAGCTCCGCCTCTACGGCGACGTCTGCCCCTTCTGCCGCAAGATCTACGCGGACCTGCTGGACATGTACGGCGGCGACTGGAAGAAGGCGATGGAGCACATCAAGGTCAAGCGCCTGATCCTCTCCGAAAAGGACCGTCGCGGCATCGGCACCTTCCAGCCCAAGGACGAGAAGAACCAGGACAGCACCGAGCTGACCGGCGACATCAACTATCGCAAGATCGCCGAGTACGGCAGCGACTCCGACCCCCGCGCCTTCAACTTCGACGGCGAGCTCAACGTCGCCAACCGCGGCATCGTCGAGTTCATCGAAGTCCTGAAACTCGACGTCGCCTTCCTCTACGACCTGCTCGGCGCCTCGCAGGAACACCTCATCAAGCCCAAGAAGTTCGCCCAGACCTACATCGACGAGGTCATCCTCGGCCACACCAACGAGCCCGAGTACAAGAAGCTCCAGGGCAACGAGATGATGGAGGCCTTCCGCGACCGCACGATCAAGATCGACGTGCCGTACAACGTCCGCCTCGAAGACGAGATCAAGATCTACATGAAGGATTTCGGCCCCGAGCGCGTGAAGGGCGTACACATCGCCCCCCACACGATCGAGGTCGCCGCCATGTGGGCCGTGCTCACGCGCCTCGCCGAGCCCAAGAAGGCCGGCATCACCAAGCTGCAGAAGCTCAAGCTCTATAACGGCAAGAACATCCCCGGCTTCACCGAAGACTCCATCAAGGAACTCAAGGAAGAGGCCCCGCGTGAAGGGATGCAGGGCATCAGCCCCCGCTACATCCAGGACAAGATCAGCAACGCGCTGGTCAGCCACCAGGCCCAGCTCGACAAGGCCATCAATCCGTTCATGGTCATGAACGAGCTGGAAGAAGGCCTGAGTCACCACAGTCTCATTACCGACGAGGAACTCAAGAAGGAATACAAGGAACTGCTGGCCGTGGTCCGCGAGGAATACGAAGACATCCTCAAGGCCGAAGTCCAGCGGGCCATCAGCGCCGACGAGGACGCGATCAAGCGCCTGGCCACCAACTACATCGAAAGCGTTCGCGCCTACACGCAGCACGAGCGCGTCCGCAACCGCTACACCGGCCGCGACGAGGAACCGGACGACCGCCTCATGCGGTCGATCGAGGAGAAGATCGACATCCCCGAAAGCCGCAAGGACGATTTCCGCCAGGAAATCATGAACTACATCGGCGCCCTCGCCCTCGACGGCAAGAAGTTCGAATACAACACCAACGCCCGGCTCCTCAAGGCGCTGGAGCTCAAGCTGTTCGAAGACCAGCGCGACACGATCAAGCTCAAGAACCTGGTGAGCACGGTGGTGGACGACGAAACCCAGCAGAAAATCGACGTCGTCAAGCAGCGGCTCATCAAGTATTTTGGCTACAACGAAACCAGCGCCGCCGACGTGCTCAACTACGTCGCCAGCATCTTCGCCCGCGGCGACAGCAAGCAAGAAGAATAGTCGGCGGTCGGCAGTGGGCAGTCGGCAGTTAGACAATTGCCGTTACTGCCTACGGCCGACTGCCCACTGCTGACTACTTTTATGGATCACCAAATCAAGAAATCCGGTCGAAACCTCGTCGTCGCCGGCGGCCTGGGCATCCTGTTCTTCTGGCTGACCGACCCCGTCCACGGCATCGTTCACAAGGTCGTCGACAACCCGATCGACGCCATGAACGAAGCCTGGCTGGGCACGCTCGCCGGGATCGTGATTTCCGCCGGCATCCTGTTGCTGGGTTTGTGGATCATGACGAGGCGGCCGACATGACAACCGACAACCGACAACGGACCACTGACCACGGACAACTGACGAATTAACCATGGTCCTCAAAATCGAAAAAGACCACCAACGCTTCCGCCAGATCGTCAAGGGCCGTATCCGCGACGACCTCCGCAAGTTCCTCACCAAGGGCGAGCTGATCGGCAAGGAAGGCAAGCACCTGATCTCGATCCCCGTCCGCGGGATCGAGCTCCCCTACTTCCGCTACGGCGACAACTCCCAGGGCGTCGGCGCCGGCGACGGCGACGAGGGCGACGCCGTCGGCAAGGGCAAGGGCAAGGGCAACCAGGGCGGAACCGACCCCGGCCACCACATGATGGAGGTCGACCTCACCCTCGACGAACTCGCCGAGATCCTCGCCGAAGAACTCAAGCTCCCCCGCATCGAGCCCAAGGGCAAGCACCGCATCACCACCGTCCGCGACAAGTACAGCGGCATCAAGCCCACCGGCCCCAACTCCCTCCGCCACTTCAAACGATCCTTCAAAGAAGCCCTCAAGCGCCAGATCATGGTCGGCGACTACGACCCCGCCAACCCCGTGATCATCCCCCAGAAAAAGGACATGCGCTACCGGAGTTGGAAGGAGATCAAGAGCCCCCAGTCCAACGCCGTCATCGTCTTCATGATGGACGTGTCCGGCTCGATGGGCGAAGAACAAAAAGAGCTCGTGCGCCTCGAATCCTTCTGGATCGACACCTGGCTGCGCAAGAATTACGAGGGCATCGAATCCCGCTACATCGTCCACGACGTCAGCGCCAAGGAAGTGGACAAGCACACCTTCTACCACCTCCGCGAAGACGGCGGCACCAAGATCAGCAGCGCCTTCCGAACCTGCAAACAACTCCTCGACCAGCACTACTCCCCCGACGAGTGGAACATCTACCTCTTCCACTTCAGCGACGGCGACAACAGCAGCGAAGCCGACAGCCGCGACTGCATCAAGCTCCTCAAGGAACAACTCCTCCCCATTGCCAACATGTTCGGCTACTGCCAGGTCGCCTCGGCTTATGGAAGCGGCAACTTCATCAACGTCCTGCACGAACACCTGCGGAATCACGAGAAGGTGTTGACGAGCCGGGTGAATTCGAAGGACGATATTTACGACAGCATCAAGACGTTTTTCGGGAAGGGGCATTGAGTCTTTGGCGGACGATAAGCAGCGCACAATCCTCAACTACGCCAATCCTCAATACGCCAAACCCCAAAGGCGAACTCGCCGCTACTTCAACTTTTCGCCCGCGGATGCCGAACTAATGGGATGTTTCTTCGGTCTCTTAGGGGCGTGTTTTGCCTTCGTATCAATTATCGTCTTGTTCCTGGCCACCGTCACCGTGTCCTTCAAACTGATGGAGCGGCTGGTGATTTCCATGGCATACGGGTCGGATCGCTACGCCGCCGGCCTCCGCATTGTAACGAAGAACTTTCTAATGTCCGACGGTACGATGCTGCCGGGTTTGTGGAGAGCGGTCTATATCGCCGGAGTATTCGGCGGCATGATTCTGGTCATGGCGCCCTACGTAAAACTCCTGCAGAAACTCGGACTCCTGCAAGACGAGGACGTCAAGGAATCGCCCAAGGAAAATACCTGAGCTTTCAACCGTAGGGCTCGCTTCAGCGAGCGGAATCTTTGGAAGACGGTTGCGAACGACGTGGAACAAACCGAAAGAGCCCCAGCGAACTCGAGGAATACGTTAATCAAGATCCCATGCCGACGCTGCGATTCACGTTGGCCAGTGGCGACCAGATACTCATTCGTCACGAGGATCGCTCGTACATTTCCGGCTTGGTTCTTACGATCCCCGGTACACAATGCGCCCGCTTCAAGGGCGGTCCACGCCTCGTCTCGATTTCCAATATCGTGCTCGTCGAACCGTCCCCCGAACGCCCGGGCGCAACCGGCCGGCGCCGCCGAAAGTGATCGCTCGGAGAAACCCGAAATGACCGATTCTCAGATCGAACAGCTCGCCTACGGTGATCCCTTTCAACCCTTCCGCGTCATTCTCAGCAACGGCGAACAGATCACTGTCTCTAACCCACGCAAGGCGCTCCTCAGTGGCGGGCAACTCGCGCTCGTCGGTCTGACCGAACGCCCCAATGGCTCGGGCAAGCAAGGCTTCAGGATTAATCCCATCGAGCGTATCGTCTCGGCCGGGCCGATAGATGCCGCATCCAAATGAGGCCCGTTCCGTAGATCCATAACTCCCCTCCAAATTCCCCGCGCAAAGTTATCCCGCCCGGTGTATCCTCTGCATTACACCCGGACCCCGACACCCCGACGCCATGCCCCGCCGACGACGCGTCTACATCCTCCGCATCGAAGACTACCTCGTCGATCCCGCGCCCCCGCCCAGCAAGGCCCCGAAGATCATCCTCTACACCGCCTTCGCCCTGCTCTTCTTCGCCAACCTCGTCGTCGCCTTCGGCTGGCTCTTCTCCCTCATCCCCCCCGCCGTCGTCGAAATGGCCGTCGCCGGCATCGTCGCCTACTCGATCATCCTCGCCCTCTTCGTCGCCCTGTCCAAGGGCATCAATCACGTCGAATAAGCGCCCCGCCGTGAAACAATGACCCCCGTCACTTCGACGGCAGCGCAATTACGTGGTGAGGCAACGCCCCACCCTCCACCGGCCTGCCGTCCACCTCGGTAAACGTATACCCGAACGCCCGCATCCGCGTCCCCACTTCCTCCGCCAGCTCTGCGCTATGCAGTTCCATTACCCAGATCGGCCGATGCCTTCGCAGCGTCTCCTCCGCCCCCGCCGTCGCCCGCCCCTCCGCCCCCTCGACGTCCAGCTTGATCAGCGACGGCGGCCCGAATCGTTCGCTCAAGGCGTCGATCGTCGTGACGTCCACCTCGAACGACGACTCACTCGCCCCTTGCGTCACCTCGCCCAGGTGCCCCATGTCCACCGCGCCCGCCGAGTGCACGAACGCCAGCCGCCCGGCCCGATCCGCCACCGCCTGCTGAAGGATCGTCCAGTTGGTCAACTGGTTCAGTTTCGCCTGCTCCCGCATCGTCTCGCAGTTGGCCGGCAGTGTCTCGACCGCGACACACCGCCCTCGCGGCGCGAATCGCGCCGCCGCCAGCAGCGAAAAGAACCCCGCGTTCGCCCCCACGTCAAAAAAGACGCCGTCCGGCTTCAGCAGTCGCGCCAGCGCGTCCTGCATGCCCAGCTCGTACTGCCCGACCCAGAACCCGTTCACGTATCGGTGCGACCGCTTCCACAACAGCCCCCGGCCGTGCCCGCACCGGATCGCCACTACCGACCCCTCCCGATACCGTCGCGCCGCAAACCGCAGCACGGACGACACGCCCGGAACCCGACCCGCTACCCCAAGCAATTTAGCAAATGACATCGTTCACCGTGAAAATAGACCCGAGATGCCTGGAATTGCACATCGCCCACTTCGAGCTTCGATATAATACCGAACGACGATAACTTACGCCTCAATTCTTCCGCTTGCGGCTGAGCGGCCCAACACAGCCACCTGACCCGGAAAGCCCGAAGCGTCCTCCCATCCCCCCGCCCCCCCCCGCCAGTTCCCCCACCAGCCGCTCGACCTCTGCCTTCGCCCCTACATCGATCCCCCGCGTCGGCTCG
>Ga0207674_10003044_pt1 | contig 20742 bp, 21 predicted proteins | sample KBSCornC72_FD_184303 | JGI IMG/M metagenome (GOLD analysis project Ga0207674, IMG submission 184303) | Corn rhizosphere microbial communities from Kellogg Biological Station, Michigan, USA - KBS Corn C7-2 (SPAdes) (version 2) | ecosystem: Host-associated > Plants > Roots > Rhizosphere > Soil ...
GTCAAAGATGTGATGAAGGCCCCGTGCAACAGAGGCGGCGTGATGTGGAGCGGTGGCGGACCACCCTGCTTGGCTAGCGAAAAGGTTGCGCCCGAGCGATCGCTCGTCCACCCGAGTTTCAACGTCGGGACGTACGCGCCCGAGACCCCGTCGTTTTCGCCGCTCAGAATCTTGAAGGCACCGTCCACGAGGTAGGGCGTCGATCCGGTCCCATTCAACTCGAAGAACGTGGTGGCCTCCACCTGCACCGCCACATCGTATTCATATCCGGCAATCAACTGCGCCGATACGGGAACGTCGACGTAGTTCAGATACGGCAGCGAGACAATGGCCGATCCCTCGGCCACGAGGTAGTCACGCGAGTTGACCGTGGAAGCGTACACGCGCGCGGTAACCTTTGTTCCTGTTGCCGCACCCAAGTTCATTCCAACCGTGCACAGGCGCACCGTCTGCTGCGGCTGCACGTAGATGCCGGTATCAGGCGAAGAATCCCCTGCGACGGATTTCGACCCGCCCAGATCGACGATCGACGAGTTTTCGCACTGCGTGACGGCCGTCACGAGTTGAATCTGGGCGGCTTCCGCGGCGCTCGCGTTTCCGGCCTGGCTTGCATTGCGTAGCCGCACGACCTTGCCGACGTCATTCGGAAGCGTGAGCGACAGCTCGTTATAGGTGTCGTATTGCACGTTCCCGGTGAACTCCACCGACACTTCGTAATCGTGGCACGGCTCCAGCGCCGCCGCGATCGGAATTGAATGTCTTACCTCGCCCGGCACGACCAGCTCGAAGAGTGTTTCCGCGAGCAGCGCACCGCGACTCACACCGTTGGCTTCGTAAATACGCGCGTACACTGATTGCGGAATATCGATCAGCTCCGCGGTAACATCCACCGAGCAGACATCGAGATGCTCAATGGCTGTGATGTACATGCCCGGTTGAGGATTGATGTCGCTCAGCGTCGGCAACACTGATTTCGGATAGAGCGGAATCTCGCCGCCCGGGCACGACCCGTCGCGCCCGATGCCGAGCCCGATGAATCGATCCACATCTCCCGTGCCCGTGCAGTTGCTGAAACCGATCGTCGACGAGTAGACGCCCTCGCCCAACGTGTACGCGGCGGGAGAAAGTTGGAGATCGAATGAGTGCGACGCGCCCGGCAGCAATTCGCCGTCGAGATCCGATGGCAGGGCCGTTACCCAGAATGGAACGCCGGTCAGATGCCAGGCAACCGCTGTCTGCCCGGTGTTATCGAGTGTGAAATCAAACGTGTCGGAGGTGAACGGTCCGCCCACGAAGCCTCCCGTGTAGTAATACGACGCGTTGGTCGTCACCTCGAGGTTTCCCGGTGTGTATAACGTGGCGGCGCCCACGCGCGCGGTCCATGAATTGAGCGGTGAGTTGGACGCGTACATGGAGCACATCCACATCGTGCGACCGTCGACGGGATCGCGCGCGCAGCCCGAGTACGGTCCCCATCGGTAGGGCTGCGATCCGGAGTTGAAACTATCCTGCCCGTTGGCGATCGTCCCGCCGGAAAGCCCCGCGGGCGGAAGGAATTGCAGAAACTCGTAATCGACCGAGGGAGCGCGCACATTACTCCACGTGCTGTACACGACGCACACGCGATCGTTATCGTCGATATCGATCGCGCCGTATGCTTTGGCGGCTGCCGCGCCGGCGATCAACGATAACTTCGCGAATGCCAACGTTCCCGCGTCAACGAAGCTTGCCGTTACGCTGGGGTGGCCCCCGATGCTTTCTCCGTGCGCCTCATAAACGTGTCCCGAGCTGTAGACGGCATCCACGACGCGGCAGTCTCCCGTGTCGAGCAGCGTCGCATCGGGTTGCGCCACGTCGGGCGGCGGAATATACGCCCCGATGACGATGTCATAACCGGTGAGCACCGATGCACCCGGCGCCCCGGTGAGTTTCCAGAGCGTCAGGAAGTCGTCACCGGCAAAGTCATCATCCACGAAATACGTGCTGCCGCTGTACGTGCGCATCTGCGCGGGACGAACGGATAATGCCGGGGAGCCGTCGTTGGGATTCACCATGCCGGTTCGCATCTGGATGGTCACGCCGCCGCCGTTGAAGAGGTCGATCTTGGAGAGCTCGGCGATGTTGGCGGTTTCGAACACGAAAGTGCCGAGGTTGAAGCGATCCCAGGTCAAATAGACGCCCTCGGGTGTCGCCGAAATGCAGGGCAGATCCTTGAGTCCCGGGAAGGTTGGACTGGGCAGCGTGTAGTAAGTCCACGCCCCGAACGGGTTGCTGGTTACGCTGTGCGCGAAGTAGAGCGTCGACACCGAGTAATTGGTGGCAGTCCCGATGAAAACTATCATCCACCGGTTGTCCCATTCGTCGTAGATAACGCGCGGCGTGTAATAGGCGGCCCCGCCCGGTAATCCCCCGAAGAAGTTGCTGAGCGAAGAATCCAGGAGCATCTGGCCGCAGCGATTCATCACACCGATGTGATCCGTGGTGACCACAACGAGGTAATCCTGTCCAACCGCGATGTCGGGTGCCGGCGGTCGCAAGCCGGTGTCGTCAATGCCGTCAAAGGTCGCGACGGTAGTCGCGGTGAAGAGCTTCGCTCCGGAGGGCGCGTTTGCGGAATGCTCTTGTGGACGTCCCGTAGCGGCATTATTCGCGGACCCGTTTGCCGGAGGCCGTAGTCGCGCGAACAAGTCCTCCAGCCAGCCACCCATGTCGCTACGCATCGACGGGATCGATTCGGAACGCGGCGTGACGGAAACACCGCGGAGCGTGGATTCACCATCCGGCGACGCGTATGTCAGGACGCGGTTACTCGAAGCGACGGGCGCACGAGAAGCGCCCGCCTTTGCCGCTTCGCGTACCGCGGCCGCGCGTGCCTTGGGATCAGTGGGGAGAGGCGGCGCGAGCTCCCCCTCTTTCCAAACCGGGCTCACGGCTGTCCCGGTAGTCGATTGAGATTCCGCTGGAAGAGCAGACTTCGCGATCATGACGATACAGACGAGGGCGATGAGGAGCGAACAACGGAGACTCATACGCGTTACCCCTCTCGACAAAGGCCGAAAAGAAAGCGACTGAATCTATGTGTCCGGGCGCGCCATTGTACCGCGTCGCGAGGCGCTGGTGAAGATGGTGGCGTTTGCAGCGGCTGAGCGATTGGGGCTAACATGCAGGCCCATGACCACTTCGAAAGATCAGGATTTTCTTGATTATGTGCTCGACCAGCTGGCGGGGCTCGGCGACGTGACCTCGCGCCCCATGTTCGGGTGCTTCGGGCTGTATTCAGGAGAAGACTTCTTCGCCATCATCGACGAAGGACGTCTCTATTTCTGCACCGACGAGAGCACGCGGCCCACGTACCGCAACGCGGGGATGAAAGCCTTTCACGCGCTCAAATCATATTACGAAGTGCCCATTGATGTGCTGGAGGACGACGTGGAGTTGTGCAAGTGGGCGCGCGATGCAGTCGCGGTTCACAGAAGAAAGAAGCCGGCTCGCAAGAAAGCTGTTAGTAACACACGCCGACGCTAGTGCGCAGATACGGTGTCTCACCAATCTGATTCAGCATGAAGTCGGCGACATCGGCGCGCGCGATGCTGACACTCCAGAGATAGTTTCCAACCTTCGGGCCGTGACGATACTGGCCGCGCTTGCGGCCGTTGGTGAGCTGGCCCGGCCGCACGATCACCCACTCGAGTCCGCTGTCGCGCACCACGCGCTCCTGCCGTCCTTTGTCATACCAGTAGAAGGGAAGAATGAACGGGATGACGAAGAAGGTATAATAGACGCCCAGTCGTCCCGCGCTGTCGCCGACACCGAGCGCGGTCTCGCACACGATGCGACGCACGCCGTGCTTCTTCATGGCATCGACGATGTGCTGTGTCCCGAGAGAAACAATATTGGACGGACCGAGATAGCGACGATGTCCGAGTGCGATGAGAACGGCGTCGTGGCCGGGCATGGCCGCGTCGACAGACGCAGCGTCCATGACGTTACCGCGCGCAACCGACAATCGTTCATGAGACAGGCCGAGTCTTTCGGGACGTCGCACAAACGCGGTCACGTGGTGTCCGCGTTCGAGTGCTTGCGTTACGATTTCACGGCCAGTCTTGCCGCTCGCCCCGAAGACAATGATGCGCATGCGAGCAGTATAGCGCTTACGCGGTGCGTGCTCTAGCGGACCGCCTGACCTGCACGATTCCCACGATGACGCAGATGATCGCCGGCCAGAAGGTGAAGAAGTAAAGCAGGCCGGGCCCCACGGGATTGGGGTTGGGATCGTGCCACAGGCCGGCATCGGCCAGGGCGCAGATGGCAAGGAGCGGCGTCCATCCGACGGCCGCGATCCCCAGCCCGATTCGAATCCAGCGGTTGCGCAGGTAATCCTTCACGATTGGAGCGCGGTGCAAGAACAGCGCCGGGGCCGTCCGTGCTGGCTCCCCTTTGTTCTTACCGACCGGGCAGATTTTGTACTATTCTCCAGCCACTTCCATGTACCGAATCGACTCCAAAATTCAGACTTCGAGCACCGCGTTCAAGGAAAACGACGCGTTCCAGCGCGAGGCGGCGTCGCGTCTGCGCGAGCGGTTGGATGAAGTGAAAAAAGGCGGACCCGCGGCCGCGGTGGAGAAGCATCGCGCGCGCGGGAAGCTCACCGCGCGCGAGCGTATCGCTCGTCTTCTCGATCCCAACACACCATTTCTGGAATTCAGCGCACTGGCTGCCAACGGCATGTATGAGGACCAGGCGCCGAGCGCCGGCGTCATTACGGGCGCGGGTGTGGTGCACGGGCGCGAGGTGGTTGTCGTCGCCAACGACGCCACGGTCAAGGGCGGCACGTATTTCCCGATGACGGTTTTGAAGCACGTGCGCGCGCAGCAGATCGCGATCGAGAACAAGCTCCCGTGCGTGTACCTGGTGGATTCGGGCGGCGTGTTCCTGCCGCTGCAGGACGGCGTGTTCCCCGACAAGGATCACTTCGGACGCATTTTCTACAACCAGGCTGTAATGAGCGCGCAGGCGATTCCGCAGGTGTGCGCGGTGATGGGCTCGTGCACGGCGGGCGGCGCCTACGTGCCGGCGATGAGCGATGAAAACGTCATCGTCAAGAATCAGGGCACGATTTTCATCGGCGGGCCGCCCCTGGTGAAGGCGGCGACCGGCGTCGATGTGACACCCGAAGAGCTGGGCGGCGCCGATGTGCACACGCGCATCTCGGGTGTGTCGGACCATCTGGCCGAGAACGACGAGCACGCGTTGCAGATCCTGCGCAATGTGATCGAAGGGCTGGGTCGCGGTGAGCGCGCGCTGCTCGAAACGCACGAGAGCGAAGAGCCGCATTACGACCCGCAGGAGCTCTACGGCATCCTTTCCCGCGATCTCTCCAAGCCCTTCGACGTGCGCGAAGTGATCGCGCGCATCGTGGACGGCAGCCGCTTCCACGAGTTCAAACCGCTCTACGGCACCACACTCGTAACCGGCTTTGCGCGCATCATGGGCTATCCGGTCGGGATCGTTGCCAACAATGGAATTCTGTTTGCCGAGAGCTCGCGCAAGGGCGCGCACTTCATCGAAATGTGCGCGGCGCGCAAAGTCCCGCTCCTGTTTCTGCAGAACATCACCGGCTTCATCGTCGGCAAGGAATTCGAACACGGCGGCATCGCGCGCGACGGCGCCAAGATGGTGCACGCGGTTGCGGCGGCGCAGGTGCCCAAGTTCACGGTCATCATCGGCGGATCGTACGGCGCAGGCAACTACGCCATGTGCGGCCGTGGGTACTCGCCGCGCCTGTTATGGATGTGGCCCAGCGCCAAGATCTCCGTGATGGGCGGCCAGCAGGCGGCCGATGTGCTGTGGACGGTGAAGCAGTCGGAGGCGAAGAAGACCACGGCTGCCGAAGAATCCGAATTCAAGAAGCCGATCCTCGACAAGTACGAGCGTGAGGGCAACGCGTACTATTCCACGGCGCGCCTGTGGGACGACGGCGTCATCGACCCGCTCGACACACGCCAGGCCGTGGCCCTGGCCATCAGCCTTTCACTCAACGCGCCGATTCCGGATCATCGTTTCGGCGTGTTCAGGATGTGAGCGTATGATGTACACCACATTTCGTCTCGAGAATGTCGGCCCGGTTGCGCGCGTCACGCTGGACCGGCCGTCGGTGAAGAACGCATTCGACGACGTGCTCATCAATGAGATGACGGATGCGCTTTCCGTCATCGCCAAAGACGACAACGTGCGTGTCATGGTGCTGACGGGCGCGGGCGATGTGTTTTCCGCGGGCGCCGATCTCAACTGGATGAAGAAAGTGTCGAAGTACACGTTCGAAGAGAACGTGCAGGATGCGATGGTATTCGCGCGCATGCTGGAAGCGCTGTACCGCTTGCCCAAGCCCACCATCGCGCGCATCAACGGCGCCTGCATGGGCGGTGGCGTGGGGCTGGTGAGCGCGTGCGATATCGCCGTCTCGGTCAGCGACGCCAGGTTTGCACTGCGCGAGATCCTGCTCGGCATCGCGCCCGCCGCCATCTCGCCGTATGTGCTGCGCAAAATCGGCGAATCCAACGCGCACGATTATTTTCTGACCGGGCGCATCTTCGACGCGGAAACGGCGCGATCGATCGGTCTGATCAACGAAGTATCCGACATCACTGAAATAGATCTCGCCATCGAGCGCTGGGTGCACCGCTTCCTGAAAGCCGGCCCCAAGGCGATCGCCACCACCAAACAACTCATCAATCGTGTCTCCTGGTCGCAGCTCGACCAGGTGCAGGAATACACGGCACGCACCATTGCCGGCTTGCGCGGGTCCGATGAGGGCCAGGAGGGCTTCAACGCCTTCTTCGAAAAGCGCAAGCCCGGGTGGGATCCCGAGGCCTGACGTGGCTGCAAAGCGGGAGGCCGTGCAGGCGCGGCGCGTCACGAAAGTACTTGTCGCCAATCGTGGTGAGATCGCGGTGCGCATCATTCGTGCGTGCCACGAGCTCGACATTCCCGCGGTGGCCGTTTATTCCGAGGCAGACCGCAAGAGTCTTCACGTCCTTCACGCCGACGAAGCGGTGTGCGTTGGCGGACCGCCGCCGCACGAGTCGTACCTCAACGTTGAATCCATTGTCGCGGCGGCAAGAAAAACGGGTGCGGATGCAATCCATCCGGGTTATGGATTCCTCGCCGAAAACTCGAGATTCGCTGAGCGTATCGAAAAGGAAGGGCTGACGTTCGTCGGTCCGCCCTCGTCCGCCATTCGCGCCATGGGCAGCAAGCTCGAGTCGCGCGCCATCATGAAGAAAGCGGGCGTTCCCATCGTGCCCGGTACCGAGAGCGGCAGCAACGATCCCGCGGCGGTGGCAGCGGCGGCGAAAAAGATCGAAATGCCGGTGTTCATCAAGGCATCAGCCGGCGGCGGTGGCAAAGGCATGCGCCTGGTGACGGACCGCGCGCAGCTCGAGGCGGCCGCGCGAGGCGCCATCGGTGAGGCCAGGTCTGCGTTTGGCGATGACACCGTCTACGTGGAAAAAAAGATCGAGCATCCCCGCCACATCGAGTTTCAAGTGCTCGCCGATGCGCATGGCAATGTGGTGCACCTCTTCGAGCGCGAGTGTTCCATTCAGCGCCGCCACCAGAAGCTTGTCGAAGAAACGCCTTCGGTGGCACTAACGCCCGCGTTGCGCGCGAAGATGGGCGAGGCGGCGGTGGCTGCGGCGCGCGCCGTGGGCTACGTGAACGCGGGCACCATCGAATTTATTCTCGATTCTGCGGGCGATTTCTACTTTCTGGAGATGAACACGCGCATCCAGGTGGAGCACCCCATTACGGAGCTCACCACCGGCGTCGACCTCGTGCAGTGGCAGCTTCGTATTGCGCGCGGTGAGGAGCTCACCTTCGCCCAGAAGGATCTCGCGCAGCGCGGACACGCCATCGAGTGCCGCATCTATGCCGAAAACGAGATGCAGAATTTCATGCCGTCTTGCGGCGTCATCTCGCTCCTGCGTCACCCGTCGGGTCCCGGTATTCGCAACGACACCGGCGTGTACGAAGGCTGGGAAGTGACGCCTTTCTACGACCCGATTCTCTCCAAGCTGGTGGTCTACGGCGAAGACCGCGATGCCGCGCGTCGACGGATGCTGCGGGCGTTGGACGAATACATTGTGCACGGCGTCAAAACCGGCATCGATCTGCACCGGCGCATCCTGTCGCATCCGGATTTCGTGGGCGGCAACGTCAACACGGCTTTTCTGGACGAGCACAAAGAGATCTTTACCCCGACCCAGGCGTCGATTCCCGACGAAGCATTTGTGGCCGCCGCGCTGGCGGACGAACTCGGCCTGGCCGGCGGCGCGCGGCGGCGTGACGCGACGTCCTCGCCGCGCGAATCATCGCCGTGGGCAGTCGCTGGAAACTGGGAGATCGGGGGAACGCGCTGACATGGCGAAGATCGACCTGGATGGAATCGCACGCGATGTCGTCATCGAGCGCAGCGGCGGCAGCCTGACCGTCGTCGTCGATGGCCGCCGTCACACGGTGAGTAACGTCATTCGTCTCGGCGGTTCTTTCTCTTTTCTGATCGGCAATAACTCGCACCTCGCATTCGCATCCGCGAATGAGCAGGGTGTGCAGTTGTCGCTCAATGGCCGCACCTATGCGCGCGCGCAGACGGGCGGCGTCGACACCGACTCTCCGGCCGCGAGCGCGAGCGCCAGTCGTGACGGCAAAGTCCAGGCCCCCATGCCGGGCGGCATCATCGCGCTGCACGTGAAGGAGGGCGAGCATGTCACCGCCGGACAACCTCTGGTCGTGCTCGAATCCATGAAGATGCACAACGAGATCACTTCTCCTTCCAACGGGGTCGTACGCCGCGTGCACATCAAGGTGGGCGAGCAGGTCAGCTTCGGTCATGTGCTTGTCGAAGTGGGAGCAGACGCAGAAAAATAGTCATGCCCGTTGCTCTGCTCGCATTCATACTCGGCCTGATCCAGGCCCTCACCGAGTTCCTGCCCGTTTCTTCGTCCGGACATCTGATTCTCGCGCGCATGTGGCTGGATTTCCAGGTCGTCGACGGCCTCACCTTCGATGTCGCGCTCCATCTCGGCACGCTGATCGCCATCGTGATTTATTTCTGGAAGGACATCGTGGCGCTGGCGCGCGGACTGGTGAACAGCCTCATGCGGCGTCCAGATCCCATGGGGAGAATAGCGTGGTATTTGATCGCGGCGTGCATCCCCGCCGCGGTGGTGGGTTACAATTATGAAACGGCAATCGAGACCTACTTCCGTCATCCGCTCGTGATCGTGGTGACGCTCGTGCTCGGCGCACTTCTCTTTGCACTCGCAGAGCACAAGTTCGTGCACAACGCACCCATGGAAAAACTGACGCTGGGCCGCGCCATCGCGATCGGTGCGTCGCAGACCATCGCCTTGATCCCCGGCGTGTCGCGCTCCGGTATCACCATTGTCACCGGGATGATGTGCGGGCTGCGCCGCGATGAAGCCGCGCGCTTCTCATTCCTGCTCGCCACACCCATCACCTTCGGCGCGTGCCTCAAGAAGTCACTCGACCTCCTCGCTTCCGATGTTCCCATGGCGCACGACGAGAAAGTCGCGCTGGTCGTCGGCATTCTGACCTCGGGAATCTGCGGCTGGCTGGTCATCCGCTTCCTTCTGAATTTCCTGCGCCGCCACAGCCTCGAAGCCTTCGCCTGGTACCGCGTCATCCTGGCTGCGGTTGTGGCCGCGTTCCTGCTGTTCTGATCCCGCCAGGGCGCAACTTTCCTCGCGGTTCCCGCGTCTAATTGCCAGTCGCCGTTAGGGACTTGATCGACGCAGGGTCAAGCGTTAACGTCCTCGTATCCCCACGGTTTACCTTTCGCCGCCCCGACCTTCCCCTCGAAAGGACCTGGCATGAAAGTCACTTCTATCGGAATCGTCTTTTCCCTGGCTTTCCTCGGGTGCGCCACTCCGCCGGCCATGGAGTCCATCCGCACGCCGGGAGCCAAGAACATCCCGCTGGGGATCGTATTGCATCCGTTGTTGTCAACGCAGGTGGAAGGAAGGGAGTGGGGACGTGTGGGACCTGCCTCGCTCTACAGCGGGGAGGACCGCAAGAACCTCTACATTCAGCCCCCCGCCAAGACGACGATGCAGGTAACGGGACTGAGCGAGCGCCTCACCAATATGCTGAACATCGAGCTCAGCCGGCGCGGATTCAAGCTGCGCGAGCTGCCGGTTGAAGCAACTCCGGCCAAAGACGAGAATACGTTTGCGGTGAGCCTCGCGCTGCTCGATGAGCTGCGCGAGCGCAACGACGTCCACGCCATCCTGATCGGAAATGCGTTTTTCGCGCACCCGTACAACGGCACAAGCGACTCCTACGTGACGGACATGTACGTGAAAGTTGTGAACGTGGAGACGCTGGAAGTGATGTGTCAGATCATCATCGACCACCACACCAATGGATGGTCGATGCCCGACGTGGTGAATGAAGTAGCGGATGAGCTGGCGTTCAACGCAGGGCTCGAGGTCGAGCAGGAAGAGCAGTAGTTCAGCGCCCGTAGCGTTCCTGCGCGCGGGCTCTGGCCTTGGCCGCTTCGACTTCACGGTTGCGCGGGGGTGCGTGGGTCACGAAATGATCGACCAACCGCCGCGCGACGGTCGCCACCTCATCCACGGCCTGATTGAACAGCTCCTCGTTGGCCTTGGAGGGCTTGGTGGTTCCGCTGATTTTCCGCACGAACTGAAGCGCCGACGCCCGGATCTCGTCGTCGGTTGCCGGCGGCTCAAAATTGGACAGGGTCCGGATGTTTCTGCACATGGTTGCCTCCCGGCGCCAAGCGTAGCATAATCCCGTCTCTCCCATGGAACACCGCGCCTGGAAATGGGTTCGTTTCGCGTATCCGCGCGAGATTCCCACCATGCTCCAGCCCGAGGAAACTCAATACCTCTACTGGCTGGGTGCATCGGTGTGGATGAGCGGGGGAATCGTGCTCGAGATCGGACCGTGGCTGGGGGGCAGCACGATATGCCTGGCCGCCGGCATGCACGCCTCGGGGCGTCCCTCCGAAGGACGGCTGCACGCGGTGGACAATTTTCTGTGGCGCGAATTCATGGTCGCGCGCGCGCCGCTTCCCATTCAGCCCGGTGAATCGTTCGAGCCGTACTTTCTCAAGAATCTCGAGATCTACCGCGACATCGTGGTGTCGCACGCGGCCACGCTTCCCGACGAGACCATCGAAGGGGACCACGAAGCGACTGCCAAACGATCCGCCAACGAAGCCAACGTCGGAGCGATGAACGTCGCGCCGGGTGACGGACCGATCGAAATCCTCTTCATCGACGGAGCCAAATCATGGCGCGGCATGGCGCATCTGCTGCGCATCGTGCGCGAGCGCCTCGTGCCCGGGAAAACGCTGCTGGTGTGCCAGGACTACAAGTACTGGGGGACGTACTGGGTGCCGATGATGCTGTCGCGGCTCAAGGACTACGTGGAACCGGTGCACAACGTGCTTGGCGCCACCACGGTTGCCTTCCGTCTGAAGCGCGACATTCCTGCAGCCGCGTTGGATGCACTCGAGGATCACGTCGCGCGGATTCCCACCGAAAAAGGACTGGCGCTCATCGACGAGGCGCGCCGCCTGTTGATCGAGGACGGCGACCGGCTTGGTTCCGCGAATGTGTCGTTGTGTCGTGTGAGCTTTCTCGCACACCAGGGAAGAGGGGACGCGGCCGCGGTGGCGTTCAAGCAGTCGCAGGAAGCATGGCCGCCGTTTGCGAGCGCCGAGCAGCTGGAGCGCGCAAGAACCTATCTCAGGGACGAAAAGAAAATCGACATTGCTCGTCCGAAACGCTTTGTCGTCGAGAAAAAAGTGTTGGGTGCCGCGAGCAGGCTCAAGCGCAGCTGGTCATGATTGTGCCGCGCTAGCGCGCGGCTTTTTCCGCCCAGATCTCCGCCAGTCTCACGATGGTCTCGGCCGCCTTCTCCATCACCTGCACGGGAACCCATTCCAGCGTGGAATGAATCGCCTCGCCGCCGGCGAAAAGATTGGGGCAGGGAAGATTCATGTACGAAAGCCGCGCGCCGTCGGTGCCGCCGCGAATGATGGAGTGCTTCGGTGTTACGCCGATGCGTTTGATCGCTTCCTCGGCATACGTGACAAGACGCGGCTCCTTGTCGATCTGGTAGCGCATGTTGAGGTAGGACTCCTTGACGTCCACGTTGATCTTCGCCTTGGGGTGAAGCGCGCGCACTTCCTCGGCGATTCCTTCAATGATCTTCTTCTGCTTCTCGATGCCGCCCATCTCGAAGTCGCGCAGCAACAGGCGCAGGCTGGCCGAATTGTCCTGTCCGCTCATGACGTAGGGATGAATGTAGCCTTCGCGCTGATCGGTCATTTCGGGACTCATCTCGCGCGGAAGACGCGTCAGGAAATCGCCCATGATGCGGATCGCGTTCACGAGCTTGCCCTTGGCGTAACCGGGGTGCACGCCGAACCCTTCGATGGCGATGGTGGCTCCATACGCGTTGAAGGTTTCGTATTCGATCTCACCCAGCGGGCCGCCGTCCATTGTATATGCGAACGAAGCGCCGAAGCGCTTCACGTCGAACTTGTCGGCGCCGCGGCCGATCTCTTCGTCGGGCGTGAAGCCGATCTTCACCACACCGCGCGGGATGTCGGGGTTCTGGAGAAACAGATCGACGGCGGTCATGCACTCCGCCACACCCGCCTTGTCGTCCGCGCCCAGAAGCGTGGTGCCATCGGTGGTGACGATATCCATGCCCTTGTACATCTTCTCGAGGTTGGGATACTCGCTGACCTGGATCGCCTGTCCGGTGGTGCCGGGGAGCTTGATGTCACCGCCCTGGTAGTTCGTGTGCACGTGCGGCTGCACGTTGGTGCCGGTGATGGCGGGCGCCGTGTCGACGTGCGCGATGAACCCGACGACGGGCACGCGCGCCGCTTCCTCGGGCGGCAGGTTCGACGGAATGGTGGCGAAGACATAGCCGTTGTCGTCGATGGTGGCGTCCTTGACTCCCATGCCGAGCAGCTCTTCGTGCAGGAGACGCAGGAGGTCCCACTGCTTGGCCGTGCTGGGGCACGACGTGGAGTTCTCGTCGGAACGAGTGTCGATCCTGACGTAACGAAGGAACCGGTCGAGCAGGGCTTCTTTCGGAGCGTTCATGTGCGTCCTATCGATGGTCGGCATGTTGGGATTGAGGCGGTTTGTGGTAGCGTAAACCGCAGAGGGCGAGGATATGCGTTTTGCGCGGCGGCGTCAATCCGCCCGCAGGCATGCATGGAGGGATTACATGAGAAGATGGTTGATCGGTTCTTTGATGGTGGCAGGGTGTGCATTGTGCTCGAGTGCCGCGCTCGCGACGGAAATGGCGCGGCTGTCGCCGCGCGTCCTTCGTCCCGTGCACACATACTCCATCGTGGCCCGTGACTCCACGACGGGCGAGCTCGGTGTGGCGGTGCAGTCGCACTGGTTCTCGGTGGGCGCGCACGTGGTGTGGGCCGAAGCGGGCGTGGGTGCGGTGGCGACACAATCGTTCACCGAAGTTTCGTACGGGCCGCTCGGTCTGGAGCTCATGAAAGCGGGAAAGACCGCGCAGCAGGCGCTCGACGCCCTCATCGCTGCCGACCCGCAGGAAGCGGTGCGCCAGGTGGCGATGGTGGATGCGAAAGGGCACGTGGCGGTGCACACGGGTTCCCGGTGCATTCAGGCGGCGGGCGATCATGCCGGCGCCCAGTTTTCCACGGAAGCAAATCTGATGGAGAAGAACACGGTGTGGGACGCGATGGCGCGCGCGTACGAAACTGCCAAAGGCGATCTCGCCGAGCGCTTGCTGCAGGCGCTCGAAGCCGCGCAGAAAGAGGGCGGCGACATTCGCGGCAAACAGTCGGCAGCCATTCTGATCGTTCCCGCGCAGTCGACCGGCCGGCCGTGGGCAGACCGCGTGATGGATCTGCGCGTGGAAGACAACGCCGAGCCGGTGAAGGAGCTGCGCCGTCTGGTCGCGATGCACCGCGCCTACGACAAGATGGACGAAGGCGACGCCGCCATGTCCGAAAACAAAATGGACGACGCGCTGGCCGCCTACGGCGACGCGGCTCGGCAGCTTCCCGGCAACCCGGAAGTGAAGTACTGGGCGGCCGTCACCCTCATGACCGCGGGGCATGAGAAAGAGGCCATGGCTTACTTCAAGGAAGTGTTCGCAAAGAATCCGAAGTGGAAGGAAGTGACCCGCCGTCTTCCGGCCGCCGGGCTTCTGCCCGATGACGCGATGGTCGACAAGATCCTCGGCGCGAAGAAGTAGCCGCTAACGGAAAAACACAAACATCACGATCAGGAATAGCGGCATCAGCACCGGGATCGTGTACTTCACGATGTAGCCGAAGAATCCCGGCATCGAAATGCCGGCGTGCTCGGCGATGCTCTTCACCATGAAGTTGGGCGCATTGCCGATGTATGTGTTGGCGCCCATGAACACGGCGCCGCACGAGATGGCTTCGAGGTAGTGCGCGTGCGTGGTCAGGAGGTGCTTCACCGCTTCCGATTCAGGTTTGCCCGGTTCGAGAGCACCCAACGCGGTGTTGAAAAAGGTCAGGTAGGTGGGCGCGTTGTCGAGAAAGCTGGAGAGCCCGCCCGTCAGCCAGAAGTAGTGACGCGGTGCGCGGGCGAGATCCACCATTCCGCTCAGCGCACCCTCGTCACCCGCGCGCAGAATGGCGATGGCCGGAATCATGGTGATGAAGATTCCAGCGAAGAGAACCGCCACTTCCTTGACAGGTCCCCACGAAAACAGATTGTCGCGATGAATCTTCTCCGGCGTGGTACGGAATGAAACCAGGCTGATCATAAGCAGCGCTGCATCACGGATCAGCCCGGATACTTCGCGTTCCACTCCGAGAATCCGGACGGTTCCCGCGTTCCACGTGCCGCTTGCAAGCACCACCATGACAATCACGATCAAGAAGAAGAAATTCTGCCACCCGATCAGCCCGACTCGTTCCCGCACGCCGTAAACGGTTTTGGGCGGATCGTGCCGGTAATACCACGAGTCCAGCGCGAAGTAGATGACGAGCAGCGGCAGCGCCAGGACGAGCATCATCGGGAACAGGCGCAGGGTCCAGAAGAAGGGAACGCCGTGCAGGAAACCCAGGAACAGGGGCGGATCTCCGAGCGGCGTCAGCGCACCGCCCACGTTGCTGACGAGAAAAATGAAGAACACGACTGTGTGCGCGCGGTGTTTGCGCCATGCGATGGCGCGCACCAGCGGCCGCACCATCACGATGGACGCACCCGTCGTTCCGACCCAGGATGCGAGCGCCGTCCCCGCGGCGATCATCAGCGTGTTCTGCAGGGGCGTGCCGTGCATGGTGCCGGTGACAAAGATCCCGGACGCAACCGTGTAGAGCGCCCACAGGATCACGATAAATGGAATGTAGTCGACGAGGATGACTTCGATCAAGTGATGGGTGCCCGCGGCGCGATGCAGCGCAAGCAGGGGCAGCGCCAGGGCGAGCGACCAGAACAGCGTCACTTTGGCGTAATGACGCTCCCAGAAATGACGCGCGAAGAGAGGGAACAGTGCAATGGACAGCAGCATGCCCGCAAAGGGAATTGTCCACCACGCGGACAGGACAGTGCCGAGCTCATGGTCCATGGACGGTCCACGCTAGCGGCGCGGCACCTGTGCGGCAAGCAGAATCGGACTAGCGCTTGTGGGCCTGATAACGGATGCGCAGCTGCGTGCGCAGCTCGGGGTGCATGGTCGAGCGGCGCAGCAGCGCTTCGACGTCGGCCGGTGTGAGATCGGCGAAGTAGCCCATCGACACGGCCACCGGTGTCTGCGGGTTGCTGAGCAGCGCCATGCGTGCGCTGTGCGTGTTGAACAGATCGCGCTTGCGACCCAGCCCGCGCAGCACTTCCGCGTTGGTGCGATGATTGGTTGCCACCAAGAGGGCGCGGTCGCGCGTCGAGACGTGGGGAACGGTTTCGCGCGCAATCTTGGCGATGGGGTGGGCAATCAGCGTCTTCCAGAAGTGACCGTCGCGCGCCAGGCGTCGCAGTACCACCAGCGGAATGCCGTCGAACGTCGGCTCTTCGGTGGGAATGTGTCCCGCCTTTTCCTTTTCGGTCTTGATGCGCGAGATGTAATCGTCGAGAAGGCCGTCGTGGATGCGATGCGCGCGTTCTTTGGCGGCCAGGTAATCGAGCAGTGCCGAGAGCTTCAGGAAATATGAATCTTCCAGAAAGAAGTTCAGCTTCACGAAGATGCGCACGATGCCGCGGGCGTACAGGACGTCGGAACGCCCCGAGAGTGTGAGCAGCCGGCGGTACACGGCGTCGAAGAAGATCTTGCGCTGCGCCGTCGTGTAACGGCTCGATCCCACCAGCCGCTCGAGCAGGGTAAGAATAGCGGCGCACGGGACGCTTTCCGGCGTGATCACTTTCCAGATGGAATTGATGTCGACGTTGTTGGCGGCATAGCGGCGAACTTCGTAATCGGGGTGCAGCATGAGACAGCGCGCGAAGCGCTCCTGCTGTGATTCGTGTACGTTCTGCAGGTCGCGGATAACCGCAGCCGCACCCGCACGCGCCGGTACGAAGAATCCCGCCAGTGTCCGCGCCGCGTCACGCGTGCGCTCGGGGCCGTTCTGCGCCAGCACATCGAGAAGACGAGTGCCCTTCGCATGTCCCCAGAAGTCGCCGGCCACCAGAATCTCGGGCCGGCGCCACAATCCAATTTCAAGATCGTTCAAATCATCGGCGTGATCACGCAGGTGATCCGCAAAGGCGTAGCGCAGCGGTCCGCTGATCGCGGCCATCGCGTCCTCGACGTCGAGATCGTCGCCGCGCGCCAGTCCCGCCAGCGCTTTCTCGAGCGCCGGGCGATCCACGTGCTGCGGAGCGCGATTCAAATATGTGTCCCAGGGACGGGAGGCGACGTGCGCGGCCCAGCGTGCGCGCAGATCCGTGTACGCTTCCGCCACCTGATCGCCCACACGCTGGCGCAGCCCCGCGTGCACGTCGTCGAGCTGAAGGTTCGTGCGCGGCACCTGATTTTCGTACGCGAGACGCAGCGTCTGCGAGAACGCGATATCGACACTCTTCCAGTGCGAATACGCCGTCTCGACAGCGCGGCAGGTCTCGTCGATGCGCAGGGTGGATCCGGCTTCGCCGGCCGCTTCGGCCGACACCAGCACGCCGTGCACCTCGCGCGCAAAGCGTTCCGCGGCCTGCGCGGTCGCGGCGATGTCGCAGCCTTCGCCGCGCGAGAGCTCGAGCGAGAGCACCAGCTCGGAAGCCAGGTCGTGGATTCGATCTGTGGTGGCCGGCAAGAAACTGGCCATGCGCAACGGTCCTTCGTGCGCCAAAACGTGGCAGCCATCGGCGTGATGGCGTGTCCGGGCGCTTCAAAAGACTGTTTCGCAAGGCGCGTGCCTTGCCGGGTTACTTGATTCCGTGCTTGCGCTTGTAGTCGAGCCAGTTGGCTTTGAGGTTGATGAAGGCGTCGAAGTCGGGCTGGATGAGGAAGGGATTGGTTTTCTTTTCGTGTCCGATGGTCGATGTCGGCGCGACACCGTAGTTGTGTCCCGGCCAGACCTTGGTGCTGTCGGGCAGCTGCATGAGCTTCTGGAGGCTGTCCCATTCTTTCTTGGCGCCGGGGCCCAGATCCGTGCCGCCCACTTTGCCCACGAACAACACGTCGCCGGTGATGACGTTGTCTTCGCACACACAGCAGATGTGATCGTCGGTGTGCCCCGGCGTGTAGAGAAACTTGAGGGAAAGATCACCGAGCGGCAGCGTGTCGCCCTCGTCGATTTTCAGATCGGTATCGAGATAGATCGACGAATGCGCCACGATCTTTCCGTGAAATGCTTCCTTCGCCGGCTGCATACCCCAGCAGTGGTCGTTGTGTCCGTGCGTGATGATGATGTACTCCACCTTCACGCGCTCCTGGATGATGAGCTCGGCATAGAGTGCGAGGTCCGGCGGCGGGTCGAACAGCGCCGCCACGCCTCCGATCTTGTCCGCGATCAGGTACGCGAAGTTGCGGTCACCGCCGGCGTCGATCTGGTGAAAGATCATGAACGACCTTTCTTCACGGCGCTTACAAGCACCACGCCGTACAACGGTCGCAGAAACGGGAAGATGCGTTCGAGGCGGTCGTCCAGCTTGCGCAGCGGTCGCTGCGTGTTCTCGCCGAAGACGCGGTAGAACCGTTCCAGGAAGAGTGAATAGTTGAACTGAACGTAGCTGAAGCCGAATTGGTCGATGCGCTCGAGCTCGGGGTTGAAGAGCTGGCGCTCGTCCGGCGTCGCGATGCACTCGACCGGAAACACCTTGCGCAGCTTGCGCACGATGATGGAATTCGCCACCGGCTCGATGGCGTAGTACTTGCCGCCCGGCTTCGTGATGCGATTGATCTCGCGATACACATCGTCGAGCATCATGTGCAGGTGGTGCAGAATCGCGAAGCAGATCACGATGTCAAACTGCTCATCGGCGTAGGACGTCTGGCCGGCCGCAAACACATCGAAGTGAGCACGATTCGAAAGCCCCATCAACTCCGCACGGCGCTTCGCCTTCTCAATCGAAACCGGCGAGAGATCGAAGCCCCACACCTCGGCGCCGCACGCCGCCAGCAGACACGCGTTGTCTCCCGCGCCGCACCCGTAATCCAGCACCTTCTTGCCGTCGAGCGGGAGGATTTGCGCGAACAGGTTGTCCTTGGAGAAATTCCCGACCTTCGGACGGGCATTCTTGTAGCGCTCGATCGTGCGAGGTTTGATGATGAGCTCCTCATCCCGCAACGCCGCCGATTCGCGATCGAAGAAATCCTTCTCGCTGGCAAGAAGCTCCTGTTCGGATTTCGATTTCATGCCGTCATCTTAGGGTGGTCCCCCGCGTTTGTGCAAGGGCGTTGACAATAACGTCTGCTTGCATACACTCGGTGCCATGCTCACGCGCCACAACCATTGCGCCTGCAGCTCACGTGCCCGTGAGAGGAGCCCGGATGACCGATGAGCTGATTCCAGCCGAGGTCGAAAAATTCATTCTCAAGAACATCGATTCCATTGCGGAGCTGGAGGCGCTTCTCATCATGGCCGGCCATGCGCGCGAGTGGTGGACCGTCGAGGGTGTGACGCGTCGCATCTACATCAGCGAGGCCGAGACCGCGGCCGTGCTCGCGCGTTTGCGCTCCGCGGGACTCATCGCCGCGGATAAAAACACACCGACAAGGTACCGCTTCCAGCCCGAAAACGAGGAGCTCGCCGGGCTCGTGTCACAGACCGCCGCCATTTATGCGAGGCACCTGGTACCCGTGACAAATCTCATTCACTCCAAGGCGAAAACCCGCGTCCAGCAATTCGCCGACGCATTCAAGCTGCGAAAGAAGGACGACTGACATGGCCGCCCTGATCTACGGCATGTGCGCGCTGACAGCGCTGCTGTGCGCGTGGTTGCTCCTGCAGGCGTATCGTCGCAGCCACTACAAGCTCCTGTTGTGGAGCGGGCTCTGTTTCGTCGGGTTGACTATCAATAATATTGTGCTCATCGTCGACAAGCTGGTGGTTCCGTATCAGGACCTGTCAATCCTGCGCTCCGCGTCAGCGCTCGTGTCCCTGCTGATTCTTCTATATGGGCTCATCTGGGACGCGAAGTGAGGTGACGGCATGAAAGAAATGTTGCTCGGAGCCAACGCCATCGCCGCCCTCACCGTGGCCCTCTTCTTTCTGCGCTTCTGGCGCAACACACGCGACCGCTTCTTCATCTTCTTCGCGCTCGCATTCCTGATCGACGCCATCGTCCGCATCGCCCTCGGCCTCGGCCACTGGTCCGAAGAACGAGAGCCGCTGATCTATCTGGGAAGACTCCTGTCGTTCGGCATCATCATCGCCGCCATTGTCGACAAGAACCGCAAGTAGGGTTGAACGCCGGGCCGCAGAGGCGTAAACTCATGGCTCTGCGCATTGCTTCAACGGAAGGCCCGAGTGAAACTACCGTTATTAGCCGGTTTGGCCGCTGCGGCTTCGCTTGCAATCTGGTATGCGGACTCGCACGCGTTCGGCCGCCTCTCGCTCTATTCGGACCCCGCGTTTACTGCATGCACCCTCTCCGACGCCGCGCCCGGCGTCGCGAGTATTTATGTAGTCGAGACAGCCGATATATCCGTTGCGGTTTGGTTCCGCGTCACGGCGAGTTCCGGCTTTACCGGTGTGTGGTTGTCAGACGCGACTACTTACTCCAAGACCGGCTCATCGCAGACGGGCCTGGGCGTGCACTTCAATAAATGTTTAAGTGGGACATGGCTGGTGGCTACCATAACGTACCAGCTGTTTGGCACGTCGACTTGCAGCCAGTTGGCGATCGCACCTGGCGAGGGACTCGCGGTGCCGGTCTGTTTTGACTGTTTCGACGAGCTGCCGTGCTTCAACAACACGCCGCTGCACGTGAACTGCAATGACTCATTTGACTGCAACCCGGTAGCGGTCGAGCCATCCACCTGGGGTCACGTGAAGGCGCTGTATCGTCGCTGAACGGGGAAAAGCGTGAACCGCTGCGTAGTATTCCTTTTCGCTTTTTTCTGTGCAGCTGCGCCGGCGCACGCCGACAGGATTCTCTTGTTCTCCGATCCAGGGTTCAGTGATTCCACGTTGGTCGACGATACCCCGCGTACGGCGACCCTGTATGTCGTTCACACCAACTTCTGGGGAACAGGCAGCCGGTTTCGAATCGCTGCCGA
>Ga0207674_10003045_pt1 | contig 20741 bp, 12 predicted proteins | sample KBSCornC72_FD_184303 | JGI IMG/M metagenome (GOLD analysis project Ga0207674, IMG submission 184303) | Corn rhizosphere microbial communities from Kellogg Biological Station, Michigan, USA - KBS Corn C7-2 (SPAdes) (version 2) | ecosystem: Host-associated > Plants > Roots > Rhizosphere > Soil ...
CCGAAGGCGTGCCTGCCGGTGCTCGCCGCGCCGTTCACGAAGGACCAGCTGCTCTCGGAGATCTACCTCCAGCGCAAGTACGAGCTGCTCGGCACGGGATCGCGGTGGGAGGATACCCGGCGTCGCGGCGCGATCATCGGGCCGGTCGCGGCGCCCGCCATCCCGACGAGCGGGCAGCGCTGCTGGCTGCCATACGCGCTCGGCGACCGCAATGCCAATCCGAACGTGCCCGCCGATCCGGTGGAGCCGTCAACCTTTCCCGCGAGCTGCCCCCTGTGAGACCCGACACCACGATCGCTTCGACCATGACACGAGCAGCTCGCGCAGGGCACCGGTTCGATGTCCGCCGCCTAACGTCGATCGCGGCAGCGGCTCTGGTGGCCACGGCCTGTGGCACGAAGGACGCGGCCGACCCGCTGGCGCCTACCGGACCGATGGGCCGCATCCGGTTCGTGAACCTCATCACGGATCCCGCGCGCAATCCGGTGAACGCGATTCTCGAAGGACTGGCGTTCGGCGTGAGTCTGGCCTACACCGGGAGCACGCCATCCTCACTGCCCGCGCCGTCGACCGCCATCTACGCGCCGATCCTGGAGGGTGCGCGGACGCTCGTGCTCAAGAAAACTGCCGATACGACCGTGACAGTGGCGACGCTGCCGGTGACCATCGCGGCCAACAATGACCACACGGTGTTCGCGACGGGTGGGACGGCAGGTGGGGCGGTGTCGCCGTTCGTCACCGTCGACGTGAACACCGCGCCGCCCACCGGGCAGGCGCGCATTCGCGTGGTGAACATGAGTCCGACGGCGGGTGCGGTGGACGTGTTCATCACGGCGGCGAATGCGGACCTCGCGGCGGCGACGCCGGTGGCGACCGGGCTGGCGAATCGGACGGTCTTCGCGGGCGCATCGGTGGCGCCGGCGACGTATCAGATCCGCACGGTGCCGGCGGGGACGGCACCGGCGGCGCGTGCGGCGGCGGTGAACACGACGCTGAACGACGTCGTCGTCGCGGCAGGGAGTGCCCGCACGATCGTCATCGCCGATGCGGCTGCGGGCGGAGCCCCACTGCGGTCGTTTCAGTTGACGGATCGGTAGCGCAGCCACGCTGGAACCGCTCGCCGTTAGGCAGGCGGTTCCAGCGGCGGCCTCTCGCCAACGGAGCTCAGGACGGGCTCCACGCCGGCGCAAGGGCAGGTCCGATCGTCTCCTCCGCGTCCGTCCCATCTCCCGGCGCGAGCAGCGTGTACATCACCGGCGTCACCAGTCGCGCCAGCAGCGTGCTCGACACGAGGCCGCCGATGATCACCCACGCCAGCGGGGAGTAGAGCGACGAACCCTGCAGCGCCAGTGGCAGCAGCCCACCGATCGCCGTCATCGTCGTCAGCACGATCGGCAGGAACCGCACCTCGCCCGCCTTCCGAATCGCTTCGTCCAACGGCACGCCCTGCTCGCGCAGCTGGTTCGTGAAATCCACGAGCAGGATCGACGTCTTGATCTCGATGCCCACCAACGCGACGAAGCCGATCATCGCCGTGAACGACAACGTGTTCCCGGTGAGCCAGAGCGCGATGATACCACCGACGACGCCTAACGGGATGACGGACGCCACGATCAGCGTGCTGCGGAACGTCCGGAACTCGAGCACGAGGATGGCGAGGATCATGAACGTCGCGATCACCACCGCGCTCCCGATGCCCCCGAAGCTGCTCTGGCGGCTCTCGATCTCGCCAGCAGCCGCCAGCCGGTAGCCCGGCGGCAGGTCCAGACCGTCGAGCCGCGCGAGGGCCGCCTTCGTCACGCGATCCGTGGTGTAGCCGGTGCGGACCTGCGACGTCACGGTCACCGACCGCTCGCGATCGTGGTGCTGAATGATCGGCGGCGATGCCCGGAACTCGAGCCGGGCGATCTGGCCGAGCGGCACCTGTGCGCCGTTCTGCGAGGCGACGTAGATCCGGTCCAGCACCTCGGGCGTCGGGCGCCCGCGCCGCGGAACGCGCACGACGACGTCGTGCTCATCGCCGTCGGGTGTGCGCAGTTGTCCGGCCGTGAGGCCGGCGATTCCGAGCCGGAGCGTGCGGTCGACCTCGATGGACGTGACGCCCAGGAGTCCCGCCTTCTGGCGATCGACCGAAAGGTGCAGGTCGGTGCGGTTCACCCGCATGGGATTCACGACGTACTGCGTTCCGGGCACGCCGACCAGTGTCTGCTCGACACGATCGGCGAGCCTTCGGAGCGTGTCGAGACTTTCTCCCGCGAGCCGGATGGCGATGGGTGCGTCGATTGGCGGCCCGTTCTCGAACTCGCGCAGCTCGATACGTGCGCCAGGGTACGAGGCGAGCGTCGCGCGGATGGAATCGAGCGCGAGGGGCGTGCGCTTCGTGTCGTACGACCCGAGCAGCACGAAGAGCTGTGCGGCGCTCGCGTTCTCGTTCCGCGGGATCACGTTGTAGTAGATCTGCGGATTGTCGCGCCCGACGTTCGTGAGCACGGTCTTTACGTTTGGATGCCCGGCCAGCACCCGCTCCGCAAACCGCGCCGCGCGGTCGGTCTCGTCGAGACTCGCGCCTTCCGGCGTCTCGATGTGCACGAGGAAGCGCGGTGTTCCCGCCTTGGGGAAGAGTGAGAAGCCAACGACGGGAACGAGCGCCACGCTCGCTATGACGAGCGCGGCCGCGGTCGCGAGCGTCACCCTGGGACGGGAGATCGCCCGGTCGAGCACGGGAGCGTAGGTCGCATGAATGCCGCGCTCGAACCAGCGCAGAAACACGTTCCCGTGCGGGTCGGCATGTTTTGACAGCAGGAGACTCGCGAGCCACGGGATGATCGTCAGCGACACGAAGAGCGACGCGACCACCGTGTAGATGACCGTGATGGGCAGCGAGCGGATGTAGCGACCGGGAAGGCCGGGCAGGAACAGCAGCGGCACGAAGGCGAAGACGAGCGTCGCCGTACTGCCCAACACTGCGGTGCCGATCTGCCGCGTGGCCTGGATGGCCGCCTGCGCGCGGGATTGTCCCTCGCGCAGATGCCGCGCGATGTTTTCGATCACGACGATCGAATCGTCCACCAGGAGTCCCAGCGCGATCACGGCGCCGACGATGGACAGCTGATTGATACTGTAGCCCGTCGCGTACAACAGCGCGACGCCGATCGCGAGCGACAGCGGGATGGAGATCATCACGACCAGCGAGGCGCGACCGCCTAACGGCAGCAGCGTCACGAGCACGAGCGCGAGGGCGATCGCGAAGTCCTCACCGAGACGCGTCAGGCGCGCCGACACGTTCTCCGCCTGGTCGAACGCGCGGCGCAGCGTCACGCCCGCCGGCAGCGTCTTCTCGAAGGTGTCCATGGCCTGCCACATCCGGTCCCGCACGCGCTGGATGTTCTCGCCATCCTGCTGCGTCGCGGTCACCCACACGGCACGCCGTCCGTTCCAGCGTGTCAGGTGGGTGGGGTCCGCGTAACCCCACCTGACGTCGGCGACGTCGCGAAGCCGAACGAGGGCGCCCGCATTCCCGCCGACGACCGTGTTGCGCACCTCATCGAGCTCCGCGTATGCACCGTCGGTCTTCACGTTGAAACGCCGCCGACCCACGTCGACGCTGCCGGCGGGCACGTTCGCCGTTTCGCTGCCGATGGCGCCGAGCACCTGCGACACCGGAAGCGCCAGCTCGGAGAGTCGCCCGAGATCGAGGTCGACCTGCACCTCGCGCGACGGGTACCCCCACGTCTCGGCACCGCGGACGCCTGGCACGGCCTCGAGTCGCTCCTCCAATCGCTCGGCGAGATTCTCGAGCTCGTACCACGGCGCGCGCTCGGCGACGAGCGCAACCTGCACGATGTTGACGTTGTCGGAGCTGAATTTCTCGACCGAGAGCCGCGCGAGCTCCGGCGGGAGGTCCGCGCGCAAGGCGTTCACCTCGCGCAGCACCTCGTCGTATTTGCGATCTGCATCGACCGACGGGTCGAACTCCACACGAACCGTCGCGAGCCCGTCACGAACCGTGGACTTCATCTCCTTGAGGTCCTCCAGCTCCTTCACGCGCTCCTCGATCTTGTCCACGACGAGCTGCTCGATGTCCGTCGGGCTCGCACCGGGATAGACGGCGACGATCGTGTAGGTTGGGGCCGGGAAGGTCGGGTCCTCGCCGCGCGGGATGGACAGCCACGACGTGACGCCGAGAACGACGAGCATCGCGAACATCAGCACCGTGAACTGATAGTGCTTGACACTGAGCTCCACGATTTTCATGGCATCACCCTCACGGGCGTTCCGTCGTTGAGGTATGCGGCGCCGTCGGTGACGACGCGCGTCACGCCGGTGAGTCCACCGCGCACCACAGCCTGCTCGCCGCGGATCAACGCAACCTCCACGGGCACGCGCTTCGCGCGGCCGTCGGGTCCGACGGTGAACAGCGTCGCGCGATCGCCATCGGCTTCCAGCAATGCCTCTACCGGAACCGTCCGCAGCCGCTCGGCACCGCCGGCCAGGATCTCGACACGAGCGATCATCCCCGAGGCGAGTCCGGCGGGCGAATCGACGGCGATCTCCACGGCGTACGTGCCGGTGCGTGGGTCGGACGCGGCGCGGACCTGGCGCACGGTACCGCGGAGCTCACGTCCGGGGTGGGCATCGACGCGCACGATGGCGCGGTCGCCGAGCCGCACGCGAACGACGTCGCGGTCGGGGAGCGCCGCCCGGACGATCGTCCCGCTCGTCCGGCTGCCTAACGTGACAATCGTGGCGCCCGCGGTCACGAGCTCGCCCGGCTCGATGGCTCGGCGTAGCACGACGCCGCCGGCCGGCGCGACGATCCGCGCGTACTGCCGGTTCACGGCGGCCGTCTCGCGGTCCGCCCGAGCCACTTCCGCAGCGCTGGTCGCGTCCTCGAGCTGCTGCCGGGTGGCGACGCTATCCGCGTGAAGGCGGGTGGCACGCGCCAGGTCGCGCTCCGCCTTGTTGGTCGCGCTCCGCGCCTTCGCCACCTGGGCGTCGATCTCGCGCAGGTCGAGTGTCGCGAGCAGCTCGCCGGCGTGGACCAGGTCGCCGTCGCGCACCAGAACCCGCGACACCACGCCGCCGATCTTGAACGACAGTGCGATCTCGGCGCGAAAGGCGACCACGCCGGTGGCGGTGACGGCCTGCGTCACCGAGTCATCGGACACCGGCGCCAGTCGTACCGGGACGGCGTTGGACTCGCTCGCCGCGGGAACCGTCGTGTCGCGGCCGCGACCGCGGGTGTCGTGGTCGCGGGCACAGGCTTCCGCGGCTGCGACGAGGGAGAAGAGTGCGAGACTCTTCCTGAAACCGGAGGTAGGAATCGTGATCATGGGAGGCTCCGTGGGAACGACATCTATTCGATCACTCGCAGCGCCGCTGCTCGCTCGAGCTCCGCAGCGCGCACGGCGCTGCTCTGGCGCGTCAGGATCAGGTTGAGCTCCGCGCGGGTGTACGCGGTGCGTGCGTCGATGAACTCGATCTGCGACGCCATCCCCTCCGCATGCCGCCTGGCCACGAGGTCGAAGCTCCGGCGCGCGGCCAACGCGCGGTCACGTGCGGTGGTGATTGACGAGCGGGCCACCTGCAGGGCGTCGTAGGCTTGCCTGACGTCGAGCTCCACGCGCCGCTCGGCCTCGCGCCTCGCCACCCGCGCGCGGCTCGCGCCGATGGCCGCTTGCTGACGTCGAGCCTCATCGCGGCCGCCATTGAACACGCTCCATTCGAGCAGTACGGAGGCTGCGAGCGCGTCGTGGTCTCGATCGAACCGATAGGCATCCCCCTGCACGCCGTAATCGATCGCGACCGCGATGGTCGGCAGAAATGCGGCGGTCGCCACTTTTTCCTGCGCCGTGGCGGCAGTGATCGCGAGCTCCGCCTGCCGCAGCTCGTCGCGCGCCGCCAGTGCGTGCCGGACGAGGTCATCCATCGTTAGGCCATCCGCCACGCGGGCGGCGGCGTCGAGGGCGGAGTCGGGAAGCATGTCCACGGGAGCGTCGAACGGGCGGTCGAGCAGCAGGTTGAACGCGCGCCGTGCGTCGGCCACGTGGTGTTCGGCGGCCGCGAGCTGCTGCGCCACCTCACTGCGCTCGGCGCGGGCCCGTAGCACCGCGTCGGGCGTGACCGTTCCGTTTGCCAGAAGCCGTTCGTTCACCCGGACGTTCTCGTCCACGAGCGGCAGCGTGGCGCGAAAGAGCTCGGCGACGCGTCCGGCGCTCGCGAGCGCCCAGTAGCTCGTCTGCACCTCCGCGGCGAGGCGGCGCGCCGCCGCGCGCGTGGCTGCCGACTGGGCATCCCGCGCCGCGGTGGCGGCGCGAATACCTGCGCCGATCGCCGGCTGGTAGATGGGCTGCGCGACGCGCACGCGCGTCTCCTGCGCGAAGGGAAGCGTGACACCGACGTTCGTCGGGAACGCGGTGGATCCCGTGAGCTGGTTCAGCGCGCGGTATGCGGGATTGACGAGGTCTCCGAGGTCAAGGCCGCCGTCGGTCTTGGACCTTCGAGAGCTGAACGAGACGGACGGGAGTCGCAGCGCGCGCGCTTCGCGCACGCTGGCGGTGGCACGGTCCTCGTCGAGCTGGTCTTGCGCCAATGAGAGGTTGGCGCGAAGCGCATCGCGGATGTAGCGGTCGAGGAGGTTACCCGTCGGCGACTGTGGTGGCGGGCTTTCGATCCCGCCGGATTGGGCTGCGATGTCTGAGGCAGCCGCGAGGGCGGCCAGGAGCAGCGTCAGGCTAACCAGTGCCGTCAGGGTGCGTCGCGGCGAAAACGACGCGGCCGGTCGAGCGTGGGTTCGGCGGTAGTGCACGGAGTTTCCAGGAGCAGGCTGCATCGCTACCTTCCTTTACTACGTCATTAAACTGTACAACGTTAAGTTGACTCGACAAAAAAAGGCCGCTCGCTGCGGCGTCACGGCAGGCCACGGGAGTCGCTCGCTACATCGGCGACCGGATGATCCCGCGCATCATCACATCGAGCATCGCGCGCCCGGTTTCGCGCGGGTCGCGCCAGGCGATGTGGTCGCCTTTTCCTCCCTTCACGACGTGCAGTGATACGATGCCATGCACGCCTGCCCAGAGCACCTGTGCGAGCTCGTCCGCGTCGGTGAACTCCGGACGAAAGCGGCCCGCTGCGATGCCCTCGGCTACCGTCGCCCGCAACACGCCGTACGCATGACTCTCCGGCTCACCATCCGAGACCCCGAACGAGCTCGCCGGCAGCCCAGGCTTCGGCGTCATGAACATGAAGCGGTAATGACTCGGGTGCTCGAGGGCGTAGTCTATGTATGCCAGCCCGATGCGCCGCAGTCGCTCCATCGGGTCTTCTATGCGCCCGATCTTCTGGAATGCCTGGCCGAGGCCGCGAAAGTCGATGAGACAGAGCTCCTCGATGAGAGCCTGCTTGTCGCGGAAGTGGTGGTAGATCGCGGTCGGGGTGTACTCGATGCGCTTCGCGATCTCGCGCATGGTGACGGCCTCGAGGCCGTCCTGAACGAACATCTCACGGGCCGCGTCCAGGATCCTGGACTTGGTCTGTTCACGTTCGCGAGTTCGGCGTTCTCTGGGTCCCATACGGCGCTCGATCGGTTGACCTAACACTGTTAAGTATCATGCGCGCGAGCTCTCCTCATGTCAAGAGGCCGAAGCACACCTGGGGCAACTCGGACGTGGTTGCTTCGCGGATCCGCGACGCCAGCGTCGAGCTCGGCGACCGCGATTGCGGGGATGAGCAGGCGCGGCCAGATTCGCCCGTTCTGCTGCTCCCTAGCCGGCCATCTCAGCATTTCGTGATTCTCATGCTCCGTCACCTCGCCGCTGTCGTCGTCTGTACGATCGCACCTGTCCTCGGCGCGTGTACCAACGCGACGACGCAGGCGACCGCGAACCAGGCTGCCGCGAGCAACTCTGCCGGCCCCACGGCGCACAACGGCGCATTCGTCGTCAAGCTCGGCGACGACACCATCGTCGTCGAGAAGTTCGCGCGCACCGGCAACGCGTACAGCGTCGAACAGGCGCTGCGCAGTCCCACGCCGCGGCTGTTCCACACGCACATCGAGCTGACCCCCGCAGGCGATCTCGCGAAGATGACCTATATGCAGCACCGCATCAGCGGGGCAGTCGGCGCGCCGCTCATCGCCAGCACGGAGGTGAAGGTCACGGGTGACAGTGCGACGCTCTTCGGCAAGCGCGGCGACAGCACGGTCGTGAACCGGCGGGTGGCGGTGCCGGCGGGATCGCTTCCAACGCTGCCGTCGTCGTACTTCGCCTACGAGCTGGCCGCGATGCGGCTCATCGCGTCGGGACGCGACAGCATGCAGGTACGGCTGCTCGGACCGAACGGGCCCACGGGCTACGCCGCGACCCGCGTCGGCCGGGACTCGGTTTTCTTCACCTTCGACCCGGCGACGATCTACCGCGCGCACATCGATCCGCAGGGCCGCATCCTGCACATGCACGCACCGTTCACCACGTTCAAGATCCAGCTCGCGCGCGTGCCTGACGCAGACGTGTCGAAGACGGCTGCGGCGTGGGCCGCGGCGCCGCCAATGGGCATCCTCTCGCCCGCCGACTCGGTGATCACCCGCGTGGGTGCCGCGAACGTCGCGATCCGTTACAGTCGTCCGTCGAAGCGCGGGCGCGTGGTGTTCGGTGACTCGTCGGTCGCGATGGAGCCGTGGGGCAAGGTGTGGCGCACGGGCGCGAACGAGGCGACGCGGTTCAGCACCGACCGCGACCTGATGATCGGCAACGCGACGGTGCCCGCGGGCAACTACACGCTGTGGACGCAGCTCGACCGGAACGGGTGGACGCTGATCGTCAACAAGCAGCTCCTGCGCCCGGACAACAGCGGCCGCCTGCTCTGGGGCACGATGTACGATCCGCAGCACGATCTCGTCCGTGTCCCGATGACGATGACGACATTATCGGCTCCGGTGGAGCACATGACGATCGCGCTCGAGCCGCAGGGCGACGGCGCGCTGCTGAAAGTCACGTGGGACGTCACGCAGGCGACGGTGCCGGTGCGCGCGCGGTAGGGCGCGTGGATCTTCTACGGGCTTGGTGCCCTGAGCATCTTTGTATACGGGCGGAAGCTGGCGGATGCGCCGCGGCCGTTCCGCGTGCCCGGCTATCCGGTGACACCACTGCTTTTCGTCGCATCGGCCGCGGCGCTGGTCCTCAACACCATCGCGTCGCAACCGAAACACGCCGGCATAGGCCTCGCCGTCGTGCTCTCCGGCGTCCGGGCGTACTACTGGTGGCGCCGAACCACCCGGGCTTCATCAGCAGCACCAGCGTCATCAGTCACACTTCCGGTCGATCCCTGACTTCCACCCGCGAGTCCGTATGAGCGCACCTCTCTCCGCCCGCGGCGCCGTCGACGGCACGCGCGTCGATGACGCCGTCGACGCTCTGGCGCCGGAGCTTGTCGAGTTCGCGCGGTCGCTCGTTCGCATCCCGAGCGTGTCGGGCAACGAGCAGGCGGCACAGCACGCCATCGCCGCGCAGTACGACGCGTTCGGTCTCGAGACGGAGATCGTGCCGTCGGTGCGCGAGGAGCTGGAGTCGCATCCGGCGTTCTCTGATGATGCCATTCCCTTCGTCGACCGGCTGAACGTCATCGGTCGCTGGCGCGGCCGAGGCGGTGGCCGCTCGCTCATCGTAAACGGGCACATGGACGTCGTACCGCCCGGCGACGCCGCAAAATGGACGCGTGACCCGTGGGGCGGCGAGATCGAAGACGATCGGCTCTACGGCCGCGGCGCCTGTGACATGAAGTCGGGACTCGCGTCCGCCGCCTTCGCGGTCAGGGCGCTGCAGTCCGTCGGCGTGGAGCTCCGCGGCGACGTGATGCTCCAGAGCGTGATCGGCGAGGAGACCGGCGGCGTCGGCACACTGACCACCATCGTTCGTGGATATCGCGCCGACGGCTGCATCATCGTCGAGCCGATGGACCTTCGCATCGCGCCCGTGCAAACCGGGGCGCTCACGTTCCGCCTCACGGTACACGGGAAGGGCGCCCACGCCTGCATGAAGCCGCATGGGGTCAGCGCCATCACGGAGTTCATGCCTGTCATGGCCGCGCTGGAGCAGCTGAACACGGACCGGCACCAGCGGTTTCGCGACACGCTGTTCGATGATCCGCAGAACGTCGCCTCGCTCAGCGTCGGCACCGTACGCGCGGGCGACTGGCCATCCACCGTTCCCGACATGCTCGTGGCGGAAGGCCGGCTCGGTGTCTTTCCTAACGAGTCGACGGACGAGGCGCGGGCATCGTTCGTCGCGGCCGTGAACGCCGCCGCGGCCAGGCGTCCCTGGCTCGTCGAGCATCCACCGGTCGTCGAGTGGTTCGAAGGGCAGTTCGAGACCGGAGCCACGCCGCTCGACGCGCCGATCCTCGAGCGGCTGTCGTGCAGCCACGAGGCCGTGTTTGGCGTGCCGCCGTCGGTGTTCGGGGTCCCGTGCGGGACGGACCTGCGCCTGTTCACGCGGCACGCGAACGTTCCGACCGTGCTGTACGGACCTGGCAACGTGATCCACGCTCATGCCGCGGATGAATTCGTGTCGCTCAGCCAGGTCATCGCATGCACGAAGGTGCTCGCGCGCACGATGATGACCTGGTGCGGCACATGACCTCGAGTGCCGTGTCCAACCAGCCTCGCGATGCGGCGGTCGTCACGCGTCGCCTCCTCGGACTCTACCACTACCCCATCAAGTCGTGTCGCGGCACGTCGCTGACGGAAGCCGTCGTCGGCGTTCGTGGCATCGCCGCCGATCGTCACTGGATGGTGGTGGATGCGGACGGGACGTTCCTCAGTCAGCGGGAGCTGCCGCGCATGGCGCTGATCGCGCCGCGCCTCGGCGGCGGCGTCCTGGAAGTCGACGCGCCAGGCATGCCAGCGTTCAGGATGGCGGTCGGTCATCGCGGCCGGCGCGCCGATGTCAACGTATGGGAGGACCGATGCGCGGCGATCGATGAAGGCGCCGCCGCCGCCGCGTGGTTCACGACTTTTCTCGGCACGGCGTGCCGTCTGGTGCGCATGCCGGACGACGAAGTGCGTCACGTAAACCCAACGTACGCGGGACCTGGCGATCAGGTGGGATTCGCGGACGGCTTCTCGTTTCTGCTCACGTCGCGCGCCTCGCTCGACGAGCTGAATCGCCGGCTTCCGACGACGCTGCCGATGAACCGCTTTCGCCCGAACCTCGTCATCGACGGCATCACGGCGTTCGAGGAAGACGGCTGGCGGCACATGCGCATCGACGGCATCACCTTCACGGTCGCGAAACCGTGCGCGCGCTGCGCCATCACGACCACCGATCAGAACACCGCCGAGCGATCGACGGAGCCGCTGCGCACGCTGGCGACGTTCCGCCACGTGGCGGGGAAGGGCGTCATGTTCGGCCAGAACCTCGTCCACGACCGCACCGGCGTGCTACGCGTCGGCGCGGAGGTCGAGGTGCTCGACTAGCGGTTGTCTCTACTGACGCTCGGCTGCCATCCACCACTGCGACGTCGATCGCTTCTGCTGGCGCGGCCACACCTCATCGAGCGTCGCCGCGTCGTAGAGCCGGCCGTTTTTCATCACGAACCGCACCGTGTTCGTGTTGCGGATGTTCTCGAGCGGATTCGCGTCCAGCACCTGCAGGTCAGCGAGCTTGCCCGGCTCGATCGACCCCAGATCCTGCGTGTGCCCGATGGCCTGCGCGCCGACCATCGTCGCCGACCGGAGCACCTCGTGCGCGGACATGCCGCCCATCGTCAGGCCCCACATCTCGAAGTGGTACCCGATGCCCTGGAGATTCCCGTGTGACCCGACGGCAACGCGTCCGCCTGCCGCGGCGATCTTCGCCGCCTCGGCCGCGAACTTCGGGAACGCATACTGGTCATCCGGGTGCCATTGCGAACTGCTCGTGCGCACGTCCGTGAAGCTCTGCGGCCAGAAGCGCTGCACCTTCTTCTCGCCACGAATGTCGTAGCGTGTGGTGAAGTACTCCTGCACATGCGGTCCGCCGTACGCGATCGTGAGCACCGGCGAGTACGTGATGCCACTCTGCACGACGAGCTGCACCACGTCCTTGTACAGCGGATACGTCGGCAGCGTGTGCTCCTCGCCCGCGTAGCCGTCCAGCATATGGGTGAGGTCGAGCATGAAGTCCGCATCGCCCTCGTTCGTCGGCGAGAGCTTGAGCTCCTGTGCCGCCTGCGCGACCAGCTGCCGTCGGCGCCGATCACCAACCGCGTACGCCTTGATCGTTTCCGTCCTGAAGAAGTCGGAGTTCCGGCGGAGCGCGTTGCGTGCGTCGTCCAGCGACTGGATCCCCTCGTTCTCGAAGAAGCCCTTCGCCGTCGTGTAGATCCGCGGGCCGAGGAGGTCGCCGGTCTCGACGCGGTCGCTGTAATCGATGACGTCATAGCTGCCCGACTGCGGATCGCGTGTCGACGTGACGCCGTACGCGAGATTCGCGTAATACTGCCACAGCTCGGTGCGGTGCAGTCCCCAGCCGGGCGCGTACATGTGCGCGTGCGTGTCGACGTAGCCGGGAACGATCGTCTTTCCCGCAACATCGATGATACGTGCGTCGGCCGGGGCGTTGGCCTGGCCGCGCACGCCCACGCTGGCGATGCGGTTATTGCGGACCACGACGTCGGCGTTCTCGATGACTTCCGTTCCCTTCATCGTGATTACGCGCGCCCCGCGCAGCACGACGGTGCCGCTCGGCCGGTCCTTCGGGACCGTGATGGTGACGTCCACTCGCGTGGGCTCGTAGGCGGCCAGCTGCTCGGGGTTCGCCGGCGCGCGCTCCATCGAGTCCGCGGCGGCGACGTCGTAGAGGTAGAGCGCTGAGCCGAGCGAGTAGTGAACGATGCGGCCGTCGGGGCTCCAGCCGGCGAACTGCGCGCCGATCTTCGTTAGGCGCCGGAGCGGCACGGGCGAGGTGGCCGGTCGCATCAGCGAGATGGTTGGGGCAGTCGCTCCGGGCGTGAGCGTCGCCAGCCACATGTTCTGTGCGCCCAGGATGGCGGCGTAGTCGCCGCGGGGCGAGAGAATGAGGTCGTCGACCGGCTCTTCGCCGGAGCTGTTCCATGGCCGCTGCCCTGCGCGCGCGATGAGCTGTCGGTCCGACCCATCGAAGCGCATGGAGTAGAGGCCGTTCGCGTTGGCGTCGAACAGCAGAATGCGCGACGAATCGGAACCGAAGTGCGGTACGCCGTAGTACGGGGGATCGAGCCGGCTCAGATACTCCAGTCGCGTGACGGGCGTCGCGGGTCCACCGCCTGCGGGCATCCACATGAGATCGGCGTGCGTGGACGACGGCTCGGCGAATCCCAGCTCATCGCCCTCGAATCGCTCCGCCCGTGACGCACGGGCGAACAGCAGCCTGGTGCCGTCCGGCGTGAACGCGAGCTTCTCGTAGAAGGCCTTGGTCTTCGAGAGCCGCTGCGGCGTGACCAGGGCTGCGCCATTCACCCGGACGCGATAGATCTCGCCGCCCGTGCTGTCGTCCCAGGTCACGAACGCCACCGACTGACCGTCGGGACTCCACGCCGGACTGTACTCGCTGACGTCGAAGCGCGTTAGGCGCCGGACGTTGGTGGCCGCGACCGTCTGGCCGGAGACGCGCACGGCCGGCAGGTCGGCCACCCAGAGGCGATCGAGTGCGATGAACGCGACGCGTTTCCCATCCGGCGACAGGCGCGGCACGCGGATCTGCCGCACCGTGAGCGTGGAGTCGTTGACCGGGAACGCGAACTGCGTCGTCGCACCGATCATCTGATCGACGTCCGCGGTGAAGGCAATCGGTGTGGCGTCGCCCGTGGGCACCGCGACGCGCCACAGCTTGCCTCCGTACGACGTGATCAGCGCCTTGCTGTCCGGCGTGAAGGCCATGCCGGGCATGAGATCGCGCGTGGACTTGGTGCCGATCTGGTCGTGCTGCGCGTTGCGTACGAGCCACCGTTCGTCGCCGGTCGCCAGCTCGCGTAGGCGCAGCGCGGTCTCGTCGTTACGGCGTGTGGCGTAGACCAGCCACCGGCCGTCGGGGCTCGGGATCGGGCGCATGCCGATAGCGCGCGGAACCGTGCGGCGAACCGATTTGCCGGTCGCGAGATCGAGCGTGAAGAGCTGCGCGGTCTGGCCGCCAGTCGAATACCAGATCGTCTGTGGCCCGGAGAAGCGCGCGCCGAGGTACGCCGGTGCGCCGCCCGCGCCGCGGCCGCCACCGGCGCCCGCGGCAGTGTCGCCCCCCGTTAGGCGCTGGCCGACGCCGCCGGCGATCGGGTATACGTACAGCTCGAACGGCGTGAAGCCCCGCAGCGTCAGGCCGGTTGCCGCCGGTCCGTTGTTGTGGGACACGACGACGGCCTTGCCATCGGGCGTCCATGTGGGGGACACGTAGTCGTATCCGAACCCTTCGGTCCGGCTCAGCTGCCGCGGATGCGTTCCGTCCGCGTCGGTCACCCAGAGATTCGACGCGCCGCTCCGGTCGCTCACGAACGCGATGTGTTTGCCGTCCGGCGAGTAGCGCGGCATCGCGTCGAACGCCTGCCCACTCGTGATTCGCGTCGCCGAGCCGCCGCCAATCGGCAGCGTGTAGAGATCGCCGAGCAGGTCGAACACGAGCGTGCGGCCGTCGGGCGACGCGTCCACCGACATCCACGTGCCTTCATCGGTCGTGAACTTGAGCGGGCGGGTGGGCACGAGCGACAATCCCCCACCGCCGCCGGCGTTCGGCCCGCCCCCGCGTTGGGCGATGAGTGGTGCCGTGAGCGCCGTGATGCCGACGAACGAGACCACCACCGTGCGCGTCAGGCGAGCGATCTGGTCAGCCATTGGGGATTCTCGAGAGAGTGCGTTGACCATTCCGAGCGGAGCACCGAAGGTGCGGAGGCGAGGAATCGCCATCCTCCTGGTAGAGGGACAAGCCCCCCGGCCGGGACGAGTGCGATTCCTCGCCTCCGGCGCTGCGCGCCTCCGCTCGGAATGACGCGTGCCGTCCACTAGCGGCCGGGCGCGACCGGCTGCCACCACATCTGCTCCGCCGGCTTCGCACGCGGCCACACCTCGGCCAGCGTGTTCCCGTCGTAGAGCCGCCCGTTCTTCATCACGTAGCGGATCGTGTTCGTGTTCTTGATGTCATCGAGCGGGTTGGCGTCCAGGATCTGGAGGTCCGCGAGCTTGCCCGGCTCGAGCGAGCCGAGCTCCTTGCCCAGGCCGATGCCGTCCGCGCTGAGCTGCGTCCCGATGCGAATCACGTCGATCGGCTTGATGCCGCCTGCCGCGAGCGACCACAGCTCCCAGTGCACGCCGAGTCCCTGCAGCTGGCCGTGCCCACCAAGTCCGACGCGCCCACCGGCATCGAGGATCTTCTTCACCTGCTCTGCCATCTGCCGAAAGACGTACTGATCGTCACGGAACCACTGCGGCCGCCGAAGCGAGCGCTGGTCGACATCATTGTGCGGCATGAAGCGCCGCACCTTGGGGTCGTCGTGAATGTCCTGGTGCTCGTACCAGAAGTTCTCCGACCAGGGACCGCCGTACACGACGAGGAGCGTGGGCGTGTACGTGATCCCGCTCTGCGCCACCAGCTGCACGACGTCGTTGAACAGCGGGTAGATCGGGTATGTGTGCTCGTGACCCGGATACCCGTCGAACAGCTCCGTCAGGTTCATCTTGAGGTCGAGGCTGCCCTCGGTCGTGGGCATGAGACCAAGCTCGCGCGCGGCCATGATGATCCACTGCCGGACGTTGCGCTGTCCCGTCTCGTACTCCTTCACCGTGTGCGTGTTGTAGAACTCCGCGTAGCGGCGGAGCACGTCGCGCGCGTCCTCGAGGCTCCGGATGTTCTCCTGCGAGAAGATGCCCGGCCCGGTGGAGTAGATGCGCGGACCCGCGATCTCGCCGGTCTCGACGAGATCGCCGTAGGAGAGCACGTCGGTTGTTCCCGTTTGCGGATTTCGCGTCGTCGTCACGCCGTACGCGAGGTTCATCATGTACGCCCACACCTGCGAGCGGTGCACGCCGGTCGCGGAGCCCAGGTGGGCGTGGATGTCGATCCAGCCGGGGATGATCGTCTTGCCGGCGACGTCGATGCGGCGCGCGTCAGCGGGGATCGTGGTGCTCTCCGCGGGTCCGACGGCGACGATCCGGTTGTCGCGCACGACGACCGTGCCGCGGTCGATGACTTCCGTGCCTTTCATCGACACGATGCGAGCACCGACGAGCGCGACGGTGCCGGACGGCCGGTCGCGCGGGACGGTGATGTTGACATCGACGCGCGCCGGCTCGTACGCCGTCCGCCGCGCGCCCGAGTCGGGCGCCGCAGCCTCGGCCGCCGTGAGGTCGTAGGTGAAGAACGAGTGGCCGAGCGAGTAGTAGAGCGACTTGCCGTCGCGCGACCAGCCGATGAAGTCGCCGCCGACCCGCGTCAGGCGGCGGACGGGCACCGTGGCGTTGGTCGGATTCGCGATGGCCACCGTCGGCGCCGTGGCGCCGGCCATCGGGACGGGGAAGTAGTAGACGTTGTTCGTGACGGTGGCGATGGCATGTTCGCCATCGGGCGCCATGAGCAGCTCCGTCGGCTGCTGCGGTGGCGGCGCCGTTCCCGACGTCTGCTGGACCCAGCCGGTGACACGGACGTGCTGCTGAATGTCCGTCCCATCCATGCGCATGGACGTGAGCGCGCCGCTGTCGAACAGGTAGACGCGGTCGCTGCCGTTGACGAAGTGCGGGTCGTGTGCGCCGTTGACGGGCGCAACGAGGGTCGCAGCGCCACCTCCCGCCGGCAACCACACGAGCTCTTCGCCAGCCCCGCGCTGCTCTTCAGCGCGTGCCTGACGCGGGCTTCGGATCGTGAGGAGCTTCGTGCCGTCCGGGGTATATGCGAGCTTCTGATAGAACGCCGTCTGCCGCGTGAGCTTCTCCGCGCTGCCGGTCCCGTCGCTCCGCAGCCGGAAGACGTCCCCGCCGCCCGAGTCGGACCAGGCGACGAACGCGATGAAGCGGCTATCCGGTGACCACACGGCGTCGAACTCGCCGGCGGCACCTCGCGTGAGCCGACGCGGCTTGCCGTTAGGCAGGTCCATCACCCACAGCCGGTCGAGCGCGGTGAACGCGAGACGCTTGCCGTCCGGTGACGGCCGCGCGCTGCGGATCTGCTGCACGGTGAGCGACGTGTCGTTGAGCGTGACGGCGAACTTCACGAGCGGCCCGAGCTGCTGCTCGACGTCGGCGGTGAACGGGATCGCCGTCTCTCGCCCCGACGGAACGTCCGCGCGCCAGAAGTGCCCGTCGCGCGTGAACACGACGGAGCGACTGTCGGGGGTGAACGCGTACGCGGGCAGCAGGTCCCGGCTGAATCGCGACTCCTGATCGTCGCGCTGGAGGCGCGGGATGATGGTCGACTCGTCGCCGGTCACGAGATCGCGCAGCCGCAGGACGGTCGTCGTGTCCACGCGCGTGGCGTACGTGAGCCATTTGCCGTCGGGACTCAGGGCGGGCCGCATCCCGCTGCCGAACGCGCTCGTGCGCGTCGTCATGCGCCCGGTCCTGCGGTCGAGCACCGCGACCTGCCAGCCGGGGAACTGGAGGTTGTACCCCCAGCCGCCGGACTTTCTCGTTAGGTAGAGATAGCGCCCGTCCTTTCCGAACGCCGGGCCGACGTGGTTCGTGACACCGCCCCCGCCCCCACCTTCGGCGCCGCCTCCGCCACCCGGCGCGGCTGGCGCTCCCGTGAGCCGGATGCCCGTTCCGCCCTGCGCATGGTACAGGTAGAGATCGTACGCATCGGCAAAGTTCGCGGTCTGCGACATGTTGCGCCCGGCGACGATATAGGCGCCGTCGGGCGTCCATACCGGAGACACGAAGTGCAGGTTGTCACCGCGCGTGATCGCCCGGGCGTTGCGGCCGTCCACGTCGGCAACCCACAGTTGCTCGCCGCCGCCACGATCACTCGTGAAGACGATACGCTTGCCGTCCGGTGCGTAGCGCGGCTGCGCGTCCATCGCCGGGCCGCTGGTGATGCGCGAGGCTTTCCCGCCGGCGATGGGCATGGTATACAGGTCGCCCACCAGGTCGAAGATGATCGTCGATCCATCGGGCGAGACGTCGAGCGACATCCACGTGCCTTCCGTCGTCGTGAACGACACCGTGCGCGTCGTCTGCAGCGGAAGCGGGGCTCCGGCGGGGGCGGCACCGCGACGTGTGGCAGTGGAATCCTGCGCGATCCCTGGCGTGCTCATGAACGTGGCCAGCGCGAGGCCGGTCGCGGCGACGGTGGCGGAGCACGGCAGGCGGGAGGGCCTGGATACGGTCATGCGGGAGGGCGGGCACGGGAAGGGAACAGCCCCAGCGGGTGGCTTTTTTAGGTATACCACCGTGGTGGACCAGCCGCGATACCTTATTTGCGCCCTCCGGGCGGCGCAATAGGCGTCGCAAAGGACCCAACCGTACTGCTTGCGTGCCGGTTTTTCCCTCGGTAAGCTTGGCCTCGTGCCATCGTCCCCCTCCTCCAAAGCGCGGAAAAAGCCCTCGCCGCGCACTCGCGGGGGCCCAGCGCCGCGCCGAGTCAAACCCGACAACGCGGATTACGCGTTTCAGCAGCTCCGCGAGCTGATCGTCTGGGGTCAGCTCCCCCCCGGTACGCCGCTCGCCGAACGCATCGTCGCCGAGCGGCTCGGCGTGAGTCGGACGCCCGTGCGCAGTGCGCTTCACCGGCTCCGCCAGGAAGGCTTCGTCGCGTCCCTGCGTCAGCACGGCGAGCAGCGACTCACCGTCGCGCCGATGACGCAGGAGGATGGTCGCGAGCTGTACCTCACGGTAGGCCACATCGAGGGACTCGCCGCCCACCTCGCTGCACGCCTCCCGCTCTCCGAACGGCAGAAGCTCGTGGCCAGTCTGCGAGCGGTGAACCGGCAGCTCGCCGTCGTCCTGCGCGAGCGGACGCTCGTCGCCGAGGTGTTCCAGCTCGACCTCGAGTTCCATCGGCTCATCGTCGAGGCGAGCGTTGGCCCGCGCCTGCTCGCTCTGCACGGCACCATCAAGCCGCAGATCGAGCGCTACGCCCGAGCGTACATCGGTGTGCTGCTCGGCGAGCTCAGTGAATCTCTCAGCGAGCACGACGCCATCATCACCGGCATCCTGAAAGGCGACGCACGCGCGGCGCAGCATGCCGTCGAGATCAACTGGCACAATGCGGCCGATCGCCTCACGCGGGTGATCGCGAAGTACGGCGAGCGGGGGAGCTGGCACGCAGTGGATCTCGCGAACATTCCCCAGGTTCGTTCGCAGGCGACCGAGCGGGCGAAACGGAAGGCCAGCGTCTAGCTCCGCCGGTCACCCGAGCGACGGCGAGGAATCGCACTCGTCCCGGCCGATGGGCCCCTCTACGGGGATGACTGCGATTCCTCGCCTCCGGCGCTTCGCGCCTCCGCTCGGAATGACAATCCCCCGGCGCTTCGCGCTGGCTACGTTCGGAATGACGATCAGGGGTGAAACTTCACGCACACCGGCGCCGCCAGCTCCACCGACGACCCCGTCGGCGCTAGGCGACCCGACTCCCCATCCACGCGGAAGCTCACGATCCCGTCCGACCGCTGATTCGCCGCGATGAGGAAGCGGCCGGTCGGGTCGAGCGTGAAGTTGCGCGGCGACCGGCCCCCACTCGGGATCTGCTGCACCGGCGTCACCTGCCCCGACGCCGGATCGATCACGAACACGGCGATCGTGTCATCGCCCCGGTTGGACGCGTACAGATGACGGCCGCTCGCCGCCACGTGAACATCGGCCGGGTGATTGTCCGCCACCGTGCCACCCGGCGACGCCGCCGTCACCTGCACTTCCTCGAGCGCCCCACGCTCCCCGTCGTACGCGAACACCGACAGCGTCGAGTCCAGCTCGTTCACCAGGTACGCGAACCGGCCGTTCGGGTGAAACGTCAGGTGACGCGGACCGGCGCCCGGTTTCGTGGCCGTCCCCGGCGTCACTACCGTGATCGACGCGGTTCGCTCGTCGAGCCGATACGTGAGCACGGCGTCGATCCCGAGATCCGCGGCGAGCACGTACCGGTTCGATGGATCCGGCAAGACGCAGTGCGCGTGGGGCGCCGTCTGCCGAACGGGGTCCGCGCCCCTCCCGTCATGCCGGATGACGGTCTTCGCCGTGTCGAGGCCACCATCCTGCCTAACGGGCATCGTCGTCAGGCTCCCGCCGCCGTAGTTCGCGACGAGCACGACGCGCCCGGTGTGATCGACCGACACGTAACAGGGCGCCTTGCCGTGCGACGGCTGCTGGTTGAGCAGCGTCAACGCGCCGGACCCGCGTGCAACGGCGAACGCGCTCACCGCACCGGTAGCCTCGCCCCTGAACTCGGACAGCTCGTTGACGGCATACAGCATCCGGCTGTTCGGGTGCAGCGCCAGGTACGACGGGTTGGCCGACTTCGCCGCGACGCCGTCGAGGCGCAGCGCGCCCGTCTCACCGTTCAGGAACAGTCGGTAGATCCCGTCGCTTCGCCCATCCGTCGTGTACGTCCCGACATACGCGAGCCGCTGTTCCACGCCGCGGCCGCCCCGATGTGCAGCCAGTCCCACGATACCCATGGCCGAGGTCGACAGAAAGTCGCGCCGAGTCCAACGAGAGCCCGTCATGTCGTGCTCCATGTCATGCTCACGTCGCGAGCACGCAGCCGTCCGCGCGCGGGTCACTGCCACCGACGAGCGTCCCGTCCGGCTGCCGAAGGATG
>Ga0207674_10003046_pt1 | contig 20734 bp, 11 predicted proteins | sample KBSCornC72_FD_184303 | JGI IMG/M metagenome (GOLD analysis project Ga0207674, IMG submission 184303) | Corn rhizosphere microbial communities from Kellogg Biological Station, Michigan, USA - KBS Corn C7-2 (SPAdes) (version 2) | ecosystem: Host-associated > Plants > Roots > Rhizosphere > Soil ...
CCTCGGTTATGAATCCGACGCGCTCACCGGGCTAAACAACAGCCTCGGGATGAACCGGGTGCGGCTCGGCTTCGGCGGCCCCATCACCAGCAACCTCAGCTTCTACCTGAGTGGTGACCTGCTGGGCCAGACGACGGGTGGATCGGCAGACTTCGCGGCCCCCGGCACGGCGCAGGGATTCAACGCCGAGAAGGCGCCGATTCTGGTCAGCGCCGGGATCGATACCACGGTGGCGGTGCCCGTCAGTGGCGGCATCGACAGCGTGAACATCTACAAGTTCGCGGTGTACCGCGGCGAGTGTGACGCGTTCAAGAGTGCTGGTGCGGCGGACCCGACCAACCCGCACGTCGCGGACATCCGCAACAACTACGGGCTGGACTGCCGCGGCGGTCAGGCTCCGGTGTCACCGACCTCGACCTATCAGGCGAGCGCGAAGCTGTCGTACACTTACGGCACCGGCTCCCGGGCCGCGTTGAGCTTCCTGCGCAACCAGCTCAACACGCGGAATTTCAGCTACAGCCGGATGTTCGGCGCCAGTGTTGACTTCGATGCGCTGTACACCGGCAATAACGTGGCTACCCTGAACATCACCCAGAACCTCTCCAAGTCGGCGGAGCGGGCGCTGGCGCTTGACGTGTACGGGTCGTACCAGTGGGACCGGGGGATCGAGGGTCCGCTCACCACGAGCAGCGAGCAGGATACCCGGGATCCGTGGGGCGGGTTCATCGTCAAGCCGATGGACTTCCAGTTCGACTTCGACAACTTCCCGCTCGACCAGCAGCTGGTGCGGAACTTCCAGCGTAACGTGGGCCGGCGGTCGCCCTATGACCTGGACAACACTGCGCAGTACGAACTGAGAGAGCTGTACCGGAACAATCCCTACTCGACCTCCAGCCGCGGTCCGGTTGCCAACGATCTGGGCATTTCCTTCCTCGACGGGGGCGGCCCGACTCGGCGTCTCTCCATGTACAAGGAAGACCGGGCGATCGGCAAGGCGAACCTCGACTGGCAGGTGGATCGCTATAACCGGGTCAAGCTGGGCGGCGAGTACACCAAGTACTACATCACCAATTTCTCGAGCCAGCTGACCAGCCAGGCCTTCTCCGACGCATATAAGGAACAGCCCACCCGCTGGAACGCCTTCGTGGAAGACCGGCTCGACCTGGGCGACCTGGTACTGGTGGGTGGCCTGCGCTACGACTGGTACAAGACCGGCGCCTCGCGGCCGTACTTCACCGACAGCCTTGGCAACAAGACCTGGTTCCCCCGGATCTCCACGATGCCGGGCTTCGATGCGTCCAATCCGGACGCAATCATGATCGAGGACCAGAGCCACGACTATGTAAGCCCGCACGTGCAGGTGTCGTTCCCGGTGACCGAGCGGACCAATTTCCGGCTCTCCTACGCCCACCAGGTGCAGGCGCCGGACTTCGGCCTGATCCTGGGCGGCATCAACACCGACCTGAGCGTCACCAACACCAACCACTTCTACGGCAGCGATCTCGACTTCGGCAAGACCATCACCTTCGAGTTCGGGATCCGGCATTCGTTCAGCGACGACATGGTGCTGGATATCTCGGCGTACAATAAGGACAAGTTGTCGGATGCTGCGGGCCGCCTGGTGTCGTTCTACGATCCGTTCAAGCAGGCGCCGGTAGACCTCCGGGTCGTCACCAACGCCGACTTCGGCAATGCCCGGGGTATCGACATCCGGTTCGACCGCCGCTTCGGCGAGCTGTTCAACGGCACCCTGGCGTACACCTTTGAGGATGCCAAGAACACCGGATCGGATCCGTCGACCTACATCAACTTCGGTTCACGGGTGCTGAACGCCCTGAGCGGCGGCAACAATCCCCCGCCTCAGGCGATCCTGACCACCGACCAGAACCGGCCGCACAACCTGGCCGGCCAGCTGGCCCTGAACTTCCCCGACAACTGGCATCAGGGTTCCACCGCCGGGGCGATTTTCCAGAACGTGGGTGTCTTCGCCACCTTCCGCTTCGCCAGCGGTACGCCGTACACCCGCTGCCCAGGCGATTCGGGTGACGAAAATGTGTTGTCCGGCACCGTGTGCGCCAAGCGTATCGAGGGCTCTTACAACGGGGCCCGGCTGCCGATGCTCAAGCTCTTCGATATGAAGCTCACCAAGGGCTTCCAGTTGGGCGGGGTTGATCTGACTGCTTATGCGGACGTCCGGAACCTGTTCAACTTCAGGAACGTTCTGCAGGTCTTCACCACGACCAATGACGTCAAGAACTCCGTGGAACACGATGAAATCATCCGCGGCGAGCTGCAGGACTACCAGAACGAAGCCGCTGCGAATCCGAACGCCTTGTTGAGCAACAATGATATTGACCTGAAGGCGAATTCCTGCGCCACCTGGATCAGTTCCGACCTGGTGGCTTCTGCGCCCAACTGCATCTATCTGCAGCGGACCGAGCAGCGGTACGGCGATGGCGATGGGATCTTCACGGTGTCCGAGCAGACCCGCGCGGTGGATGCGCTGTACAACCACATCCGCGGCGAGCAGAACTTCACGGGTCCCGAGCGCCGGGTTCGCCTTGGCGTGGAACTGAGCTTCTAAAGCGTAGCCGGTTGACCGGTCCGGGGCGTCGCCCCGGACCGGGCACCACGTTTTTTTCTCTCTGGAGAGGATGCAATGCACTCACGATTCCGTACGAGAGGGGCGCTTACAGCAGCCCTGATCGCGCTGGCGATCGCGGTTCTGCTTCCCAGCGTGGCGAACGCGCTGCCGAAGCCGGGCGCCAAGCCGCGCGGGTTCCGCCTCTTCGCCCGTTCCGGCAGCGTGCTCGGCGCACTGACCGGTAACCGGGTCTACTGCGGCCTGGCCACCGACGGCCGGGTCTGCGTGGACTCCACCAACTCGTCCACCATCGGCGGCGGGTTCTGGCCCAAGGGAACGCCCGACCAGTATGTGTTCAACTCAGGCCTGCAGCTGGCCGGCATCATCGGCACGGACGGCGGCGCCTGGGCGGGCGACACGGTCGGCGCCTTCTTCTTCGACCCGAAAGGCACCACCGAGCACGGCGAGCCGGTCAACGCTAATGTCGGCGCCAACAACGTCATCCAGGGCCTGTACAACTCGTCGCGCGCCGACGACCTGGCCGAGTGGCCGGATGCGGCCTGTGTCCCGAACGGCGACAACACGGCCAACTTCTTCGACCAGGCGCTGCAGACCGACCCGGGCAACGTGGCCAATCCCAGCTGCCGCAAGTTTGCCTCGCAGCAGGATGTGTGGTTCCTGTCCTGGGAAGGCAACCCGGCACTGAATGCGGGCCGCAAGCACCCGCTCGGCGTCATGGTCGAAACTCGGGGCATGACCTGGAACTTCCCGGTCGGCAACGAGGACATCCTGTACTTCATCTATACCTTCTATAACATCACCTCCACCAACGCGGCCGACTACGCCGCGATCCGGCCTTCGATTCAGCCGGTGCTGATGGAGCGGGCCCAGAAGTTCCATGACCTGGTACAGCAGCGTTTCGGGGTGGCGGTGCCGGCCGGCGGTTATACCATCAACAACCTGTTCGCTGCCTTCTCTGCCGACATGGACGTCGCGGAGGCCGGAACCAACTACTCCTCGGTGAACCTGCCCTTCGCGCTGGGTTACGTGTATGCCCACGACTTTCTGGGTGCCCAGGGGTGGCAGTTTGATCCTTCGATCTTCAAGGCGCCGTTCTTCGCGGGCGCGGGCTTCGTCGGCGTGAAGTATCTGGCCAGCCCGACCGGCGCTGGCGTCATCAACCTGTTCAGCAACACGATCAACCAGGGCGCCTTCGACGACGCTCAGAACACGATTCAGCTCTATCGGTACTTGTCGGGGAACATCAGCAACGCGGCGGGCGACGCGTCGTGCACCTACAGCCCGAGCGTGGATCACATCTGCTTCGTGAATACCAGCGGCCCCGACGACATGCGGTTCTTCCAGTCGTCCTCTCCGCTCACTCTGAGCCCGGGCGGCTATGGCTCCATCGTCGTGGCGTACGTCTTCGCCGCGCCGGTGGGTCCCCAGCCGAACTGTGCCGGCAGCAGCAATTGCGTCGTGCCGGGTAATCCGACTTTCCTGAGCAATCCGACGAGGATGGCAAATGGAACCGGTGCCAGCCTGGTGGACACCATTTCCGGCTTCCGGGACTGGACCGACGTGAACGGCGACGGGATCGTCGAGCAGTCGGAGTTCACGGTGGTGAACGGCTCACTGCTGCAGAAGTCGATCTTCGCGCAGACGCTGTTTGACGGGAAGTTCCTGCTGCCGGCGGCACCGGCTTCTCCCGAGTTCTTCCTGATTCCGGGGGACAACGCCGTGACCGTGATGTGGCAGCCTTCGTCGACCGAGACCGGCGCGGGCGACCCGTTCTTCCAGGTCGCAAGCACTCCGCTGCGTAACGGTTTGCCGAATCCGTTCTACGATCCGAGCTACATCCAGAACGACGTCGAAGGGTACCGGGTCTACCGGGGCCGGGTGGACGCTCCGAACGAGCTGACTCTGCTGACTCAATTCGACTACAGCGGCACTACGATCAACGACTACACCGGCACGATCAATACGGACATTGACTGCGCGCCGGAGTTCGCCCTCACGACTTCGTGCCCCGGACTGGTGGCAAACCTCAAGGACGGCACCGATATCGTCGCCACGGTCACGCCCAACCCGATTCCGCTGGCGGGTAACGTGGTGCAGGTCCGTCCGGGCTCGGGCCGTTTCCTCCTGAGCAACGGCACGGCGCTGATCGCTTTAAGTGATACCGCCGTGACGGGCGGCGCGCTCAATGGTCCCTGCGGGCCCAAGAGCCGGTGCCCCTCGCTGGATGACACCGGCGTGCCGTTCGTCTACGTGGACAACACGCCGCGGAACAACTTCCGCTACTTCTACTCGGTCACCGCGTTCGACGTGAACTCCTTCCAGTCGGGTAACTCGAGCCTCGAGTCGGCCCGGTCGACGAAGGCGGTCACTCCGGTCAAGGCGGCGGGCAACTCCACCAGCAGTGCGCAGGTCACCGCGTCGACGCTGGAGGGCCGTGGAGTCGCGCTGGATACCTCGGCTGCGAATCCAACGCTGGATGCAACCACCGGCCGGTTCAGTGGCCCCTTCCCCCCGGCCAATAACTGGTTCGCGGGGCTCGGTGCGCTGGTTTCCCAGGTGCTGAACGGCGCGGGCTCGTATGTAGCCCATCTGGATAGCATCCAACTCGGCTCGCCGTACCAGGGTGTCAAGCACACCTACTGGTTCACGGCGGCTGCCAGCGGGTCCAGCTCAGTGTTCTCGATTTCAATCGACCAGCAGCAGGAGTTTGGGGTGGAGACCGCCTCTGCCGCATTCAGCGCGCTACCGATCGACAATGGCCTGGCCGGGCGCTACGGCGGCAACAGCAGCTACAAGTTGCCGGGCCAGGTCGACATCTCGAGTACCGGTGTCGAGTACGAGGTCCTGTACGGCCGCGGCTGCATCAACGTACGTCCTGGGTTCGGGGACGGTACCGCATGCAGCTATAACGGCTCCCGCTGGTTCGACGGCCCCTCGCCGACGACCAACGAGACCCAGGCCGATCCGCAGGCGTGTGACGTCGCGAACTTCAGCGGCACGCCGATGACCTGCTATAACAACGCCGGCGCGCTAACCGGCGTGACGACGATCAACCAGAACAAGTGCTATCAATCGGCCGGTGGTTCAACCTGCCGCCAGTCGACCGGTATCATGGCGGGTGCCCATCGCGCGGCAGACTTCAACGTGTACTGGGGCGCGGGTGGGAAGATCGACTCGGTGATCGACGTTACTCATAACGTACCGGTTCCCGGTCCCGCCGATCCGGGCGGCTGGAACACACACGTCGGCGGCACCTGGGGCATTCTCAATCAGGCCGCTACCGCAGTCGGGCCGAGCCCTGATGGATCTACTACGCTGACCAACATGGACTTCGCCTGCGTGGAGCCGTTTCGGAGCTACGCGGCGCCAAACTTCCTCTGCCCCGCCGGCACGCCGGCCTATACCCTGAGCGACATCGCCACTCCAGGGCCGCTCGGGTTCTTCAGCGGCGGTGACTTCCCGCCGGCGGTTCCGATTGACCCGGCGGGCAGCAACGGGTTTGTGCTCTATGTCGCGGGAGACATCTTCACAGTCGAGCCGGCGGGCGGCGCAGTGCCGGCCAGCGGCACGATCTGGTCTCTGCGGCAGTATGTCGGAGCCATCACTGGCGGTAACGGGGCGGGCGGCCCTATGGGCCCGTACGCGTTTAGCCAGCCTGATGGAGTGCGTCCGCTCACGGCGGTGGGCACCGACCTGCGGGTTGCCTTCCAGTCCAACAACCAGATCGCTTCGGCCACGGTTACCGACCTGAAGAAGGTCCACACCGTGCCCGATCCTTATTACGTCACGAGCGAATTCGAGCAGACCACGGACACCAAGTTCATCAAGTTCGTGAACCTGCCGGCCAAGGCCATCATCCGGATTTACTCGTCGAGCGGGGTCCTGGTGAACGTCCTGGAGAATCCGGGGAACTCCTGCCAGAACTTCGACAACCTGTTCCCCGGTGCTGCCGATAACCCGGCCGGCGGCGAATGCAGCTGGAACGTCCGCAACCGGAACAATCAGGTGGTTGCGAGCGGGGTGTACTTCTACCACATCGAGTCCGGCGACGCCCGTCGGGTCGGCCGGTTTACAGTCGTCAACTTCGCCCAGTAGTGATACCGTGGGGCCAGGCGGTCTCCGCCTGGCTCCCAAGCACCCAGGAGATTGCAAGCTATGATCGAGAATCTTCCTAAGCGCCTGGTGCTGCTGGCGGCCCTGCTGGGTGGTCTGCCGCTTGGCCTCGCGGCCCAAGCCGGGACAACTCAGGACAACACGCCGTACGGCACCACCTCCGCCGAGTTCCTGTTGCTCGGCGCCGGGGCGCGTGGCGCGGCGCTCGGCAGCGCGTATGCCAGCATCGCCAACGATGTCAGCGCACTGTACTACAACCCAGCCGGTACCGCGCTCATGACGCGGCCCGGCATCATGGTGGGCACTTACGACTACGTCGCGGATACCCGCTACAGCTGGGGCGGCTTTGCCCTCCCCTTCAGCGGCGGCGCCCGCGCCGTGGGCGTGCAGATCGGCACCTTCGGCTTCAAGGACCAGCCGGTCTACACTACCGACCAGCCGGATGGTACCGGGTCGGTATACTCAGTTAACGAAACGTTCATCGGCCTGACCTTCGCCCAGAACTTCTCGGACCGTTTCTCGGCGGGCCTTACCGCGAAGTATGTGTCGGACAATCTGGGCGATGCCAGCGGGACAGCGTTCGCGGTGGATTTCGGTACCAATTTCCACGCTTCGCTGAACAACCACCCGGTCAAGTTTTCGTTTGTGCTGGCCAACCTGGGCACGGACCTCTCCTATTCAGGCAATGCGCTGAACAGCGAGACGCAGCGTGAGCCGTTGCCCGGTGAGGATCCCGTGCCGTCGGCGCCCCAGCCCTCGGAGTTCCGGACCAAGGGCTTCCCGCTCCCCACGACGTTCAGGGTCGGTCTGGCCTATGATATCGTGACCGGCACGGCGAACCGGCTGACCTTCCTGGCCGACTTCAATCAGCCCAACAACAACAAGGCCGGCTTTTCCGGCGGCGCGGAATGGATGTCCAAGAACCTTGGTGGGTCCGCCTTCGGCGTCGCCCTCCGGGGCAGCTATACCTACTTCCCGGCCAACAACCTGGACCCCTCGACCATCACGACGGCATTGAACGACGAGGAGAACCTCGAGGGTCTGGCTGCGGGCGGTGGACTCTTCTACGCGATGGGCAACTTCAACCTTGGCGTCGACTACGCCTATCGCTACCTCGGCATCCTCGGACCGACGCACTTCATCAGCTTCGGCCTGGGGTGGTAATCTGATTTGACCGGTGACCGGGAGTCCTCGCGACTCCCGGCGCTGGAAGGGATGCAATGAATCGGTTGTCGTTAATGGTCGCTCTGGCCGCAGCCGTCGCAGGTGCGGGCTCGGCGATTGCAAAGCAGTCGGCTCCGGATTTGTCGCTGCGCGCCTTCCGCTACTATCGGGCGGAAGGGAATCAGACGAGGGTAACCGCCTTCGCCGAAATCCCGCTCAGCGGGATGACCCCGACATCGAGTGATCCAGGGGGACAGCTCAGCTACAAGGTCCGGGTCAAGGTCTCTGACTCCACCGGCCTGGCGTTATACGAGAACAGCTGGAGCAACCACGCCCGGGCGGATTTGAAGGCCGCTGGTGCCTCAGCGATGGAAGTCGTCGAGTTCAGCCTGGCTCCGGGCCGCTTCCGGCTCGATGTCACGGTAGAGGACTCGGTTTCCGGCCAGCAGATGGCGTCCAGCGTGGATCTGGTCGGTTACACCGGGTCGCCCGGTGCATCGGATCTGATGTTGTCGCCGGCGATGCGGCCGGTAACGGGGAGCGATACTCTGCCCAAGCCGGGGGAACGGCGATGGGGCAACACCCTGGTTACCACCGCCACCCGGCTCCGGCTGACGCCCCTCAGGGCCCGAGCGTTCTACTTGCTCGAGGCGTATGCCGACAGTGATGAGCCCGGAACGATGTCCGTTTCGGTTAGCGATACCAGCGGCAAGGCTCTGATCAAGACTCCGGCCACGCCGGTCCAGGTTGCCGCGGGTGGATCGATTCTGAAGGGACAGTTGGACCTGACGGGGTTGCCGGCGGGGACGTACCGACTCACGCTGAGCCTCACCGCCGGTGGCAAGACGGAGGAACGGTCGGACGATTTGGTCATGGCGGACTTCCAGGAGGCGATGAGTCGCGAGGCCGTGCGACTCGCCGCCGAGCGGGAGACCGATGCAGGTTACTTCGGCCAGATGAATGAAGCACAGCTCGACAGCGCATATGCGCCGCTGATTTACCAGGGCCAGCGTGATGAGCTGTCGGTCTACAAGAGCGGCTTGAGCCTCGCGGCCAAACGCGAGTTCATGACCCAGTTCTGGCAGAAGCGGGATCCAACCCCGGGCACGGCGCGAAATGAGGCGCGTGAAGCGTTCTACCAGCTGATCGCGTTCGCGAACAGGAACTACCGCGAGGGCGGTCGGAAGACCGGAGCGGGTTGGAATACTGACCGCGGGAGAGTCTTCCTGCGGCACCAGGGCGAGGCCGAAGAGAAGCTGGACCGGGTCGCGGCGGGCAAGGCGCCACCCTACCAGGTCTGGCGCTATGCGACAGGGAAGCGGGAGTACTACATCTTCGCCGACCTGAGTGGAGTGGGTGGCTACAAGTTGCTCCACTCCAACGACCTCAAGGAAACGAGCCAGCCGGGCTGGCGAGATGTGCTGGGTAATGACGCGCTGACGGACGTCAGCCGGTATTTGAATATCGATTTCTTCCGCCAGGATCAGTGATCTCTAACTGACGTCAAGAGTGAGGTACACCGTCATGATGCACCCCAAACTTCGTTGGGTCATGCTTACAGCCGCGCTCGGTGTTCTTTCCTGCTCGGGGGACCCGACCGCCGACCTGCGGAACGGGATCGATCACCTAATAGCGTCCCCGACCGACATCTCGATCAATAACGGCGATAGCGTTGCCATCACCGTCCAGGCCGTGGACGAGCAGGGCAACGTGATCGCCACCGAGTTCACCGGGACGACCACCGATCCGCAGATCGACTTCAAGAGGGATGACAGCTTCATCCCGGTCTATGACGCGGAGAACCGCTTGGTCCCACCGACCTCACCGACCAGGGCCCGGTTCTTCGCAAAGGCGCTCGGAGTAACGGCCGCGACGGTCACAGTTACGGCGGGCGGCAAGTCGCGTGACTTGAGCGTGGTGACCTTGCCGACGGTCTTCGGTGGGGTATACGCTACGGATCCATCGAACTTGGGACTGCTGGATACCGTCTCGGTGGCTCCGCCGGCCGGTCTTACGTTCGACGTGAATGTGCCGCCGACGATCACCGGCGCACCGGGCGATCTGCTGGTGATCGACTTTACCGCCAACAACCTCTCTTTTGTTCCGGCTGGCGGTACCACCGGTCCTCTTACGGTGCAGGTGAACCTCGACTACGCCGGCCCAGGCGTGGTGGCAACTCTCACCGACACGACAGTTATCAACAAGCCAGGCGGTGGAACCGCTAGCGGCTCCTTTGCCACCGCGCCAGCCATTACCCTGCCTGCTTCGGGCACCTCTTACGTGGTGTACGACAATACGCCCTTTAACAACTCGGCGGATTGCCTAAACTCCGAAGGAGTGGCTTGCCGGCTCTACAGGCTCGATCTGGCTGCTCCGGCAACTTTCGACCTGAACGCTACCTGGTTCGACGACGCGGCGGGTGTAGGAGCCACGACCGATCTTGGAGTTTACTGGGTGGATGCTGGTGGCAACGATGTGGGCAGCTTCGGATGCGATTCGCACGGGAATGACGGCGCTGCGGAGACGTGTACGGTCAGCCTCCCCGCGGGGACGTTCTACATGGCGATGGTCACCTTCGCCCCGTTCTATGACCCGCCAGACGATGTTGATCCGCCGACGTTCCAGATCCAGATTATCGCACCGTGACGCCAAGCGGCGGCACAAATCAGCGGCCCCCACTAAAAAGTGGGGGCCGCTTGATTTTCCAGTCCAGAGATTCGCTCGTCAGCCCACCGCCACCGGTGGATCATCGCGGAACTGTTGCTGGTAGAGTCGGGCATAGAGCCCTCCCTCTGCCAGGAGATCCGCGTGGGTGCCTTCCTCGACGATCCGGCCGTGGTCAAGAACCACCAGCCGGTCGGCCCGGCGGACAGTGCTGAGCCGGTGGGCAATGATCAGCGTTGTTCGTCCCACCAGGAGACGCTCCAAGGCGTCTTCGACCAGCCGCTCACTCTCCGTGTCCAGGCTACTGGTTGCCTCGTCCAGAATCAGCACGGCCGGATCCTTGAGGATTGCCCTGGCGATGGCAATCCGTTGCCGCTGGCCGCCGGAGAGCTTGACCCCTCGTTCGCCAACGATGGTCTCGTAGCGGGCCGGCAGGCGCTCGACGAACTCGGCGGCGTGTGCAGCCTTGGCCGCCGCTTCGATCTCGCTCTCAGCGGCGTCTGGGCGCGCATACGCGATGTTCTCTCGCACCGTTCCTCCGAAGAGCGCCGGCTCCTGTGGAACCACCCCGATCATCCCCCGGAGATCAGCCAAGGCAAGCCGCCGAATGTCGGTCCCATCGATCAGGATCCGCCCCTCCGTCACGTCCCAGAATCGGGGTAGGAGGGAAACGAGTGTCGTTTTCCCGGCACCGGACGGGCCGACAATCGCCACGACCTCGCCCGGCTCGAGTCGCAGATCAATTTTCCAGAGAGCCCAAGGTGCGTCGGGGGTGTTCTGATACCTGAAGGCCACCTGCTCGAAGGCGAGCCTGCCCCGCACCGGCTTGGGGAGCGGCTCGGGACTCTCAGGATCCGAAATGGGAACCGGCGCCTCGAGCAGCTGAAAGACTCTCTCTGCCGCGCCTACGGACTCCTGGTAGCTGCTGAAGAAGGATGCGAGCGCGCCCACTGCCCCCGCGATCGTGAAGGTGTACAGCAGGAACGAGAACAGAGAACCAGCCGTCAGCTTCCCTTCCAGGACGAGGAGGCCCCCCTGCCAGAGCACCACGACCATCGCGCCGAAACCGGAAAGGGTGATCGCCCCGAAGAAAACTCCGCGGATCTGGGCGCGGCGAACCGCGGCTTGGACTACCTCGCGTATCCGGTCGCCATAGCGTCCCCGTTCGTGGGGTTCCTGGACAAAGCTCTGAACCGTCCTGATCTGGCTGAACGCTTCTTCGGCGACGGCCGTTGCCTCGGCAATCTTGTCCTGAACACCGGTGCTGATTGCGCGGAGCCGGCGGCCGAAGAAGAACGCGGTTCCCACGGCAATCGGAACCACCGCGAGCGCCGTCAGCGTAAGCTTGGGCTGGCTCACCGTCAGCATCACGATGCCACCGATCAGAGCCAGAATCTGCCTCGAGAATTCGGCGATCTGGTGGCTCAGGATTCCCTGCAGAAGACCAACGTCCGTGGTGAGCCTGCTCGTCAGCTCTCCAGTCCGTCGGTCGGCGAAGAAGCCCGGCGGCATCGAAAGCAGCTTGGCGAAGAGCTCCTGACGCAGTCCCGCCACCGCCCGTTCCCCCGTCGCGCTCAACAGATATGCCTGGGCGTAGTTGAGCACTGCCTGGATCGCGAACAGTCCAAGCAGCAGGATGGCGATGCGGTCCAGCAACTCCCGGCCCCGGGTGACGAAGGCTGCATCGAGTAGCTTGCCGACGATCAGAGGGAAGGCGAGCGAGATGGCGGCACTGCCCAGCAGACACGCCGCTGCGAGGGTCAGCGGGCCCAAGTGAGGACGAACTCTGGGCCAGAGCCGGGATAACGGCTCGGGAGAGGGGAGCTTTCGGCCGATCACCGACCTCCGTCCGGTGCTCCGATGGCCTCGACCTCGGGTCGATCGAGGATGAGAATGGGTGACCGCTCATACCGATGCCCGAACGGCAGCGCGCGATCGATTCCCATGGCCACGAAAAGAAGGGCCAGATAGAGCAGGGAGTACTTGTACATCCTCCACGCGGTCGGTGTAACGCCGGCTTCTCTCAGAAGCTTGAAGCAGTACCACAGCAGGCGCCCCCCAAGCACCGCCGCCGCCAGAGCGTAGCACAGGCCCAGCGCTCCGAAAACCGAAGGCATGATGGTGAGGGGCAACAGCATGAGGGTATACGCCAGCATCTGGATCTTGGTCCAGTGCTCCCCATGGACATTGGGCATCATGGGGACGCCGGCCTTGGCGTAGTCACCCTGTTTGAGCAGGGCCAGAGCCCAGAAATGCGGCGGGGTCCAGAAGAAGATGATTGCGAAGAGATAGAGTGCCGCCAGGTCGAGCGATCCGGCCACCGCGGCCCAGCCTACCAGAGGCGGAAAGGCGCCGGCCGCGCCGCCGATCACGATGTTCTGTGGGCTCCATCGCTTGAGCATCATGGTATAGACGAGCACATAGAACAGGAGCCCGCCGAGCGCCAGCCAGGCGCTCAGGGGATTCACCATCTCCCAGAAGGTCCAGAAAGCGAGGCCACCGAGTGTGACGCCGAAGAGCAGCGCCGCGAGTGGCGAAATCCGCCCCGCCGGGATCGGGCGGAGGCGCGTGCGCGTCATGCGGTCGTCGATATCCCGGTCGAACCACATGTTGATCGAGTTGGCGCCGCCTGCCATCAGGTACCCACCCACGCAGACCCAGAACACGAGTGATGCGCTCGGCAGGCCGTGCCCGGTGATGAACATCGGCGCAACAGTCGTGACCAGAAGCAGGGAGATGATCCGCGGCTTGGTGAGAGTGATGAGATCGGCGATCAACGTCGGAGCGGCAGTCGGGGCGGTCAGGGCGGTCGCTCTCGCTGTGTCCGACGCAACCGCGCTGTCCGCCTCGTCCGACCTGACCGCCTCGTCCGACCTGACCGCCTCTCTTCCCGTCCGATAAACCAGAAGAACGAGGCTCACCCAGACCAGCGTACCCACCAGCAGGTGCAGCGCACGCCACGAGGTTGGCAGCAGGTGCAGAATCATGAAGGCGGCGACGGCGATCTGGCTCACGGCGAGCGCCAGCACGGTCATCGCGGCTCGGCGAGCACCGGGTCCCCAAGCCGAACTTCGTACGGCCAGAGTCATTGTCAGGCCCAGGAGAGTGAAGGCCGACAGACGGTGAATCCACTGCACCAGGCCGAGCGTCGTGGCAGGCGGTGCGGCACTGCCGCTGCAGAGCGGGAATCCCAGGCAATACAATCCGGCATCGAGATTCGCGGTAAGAGCTCCGAGCGCTATGGTCACGAAGCCGATGCTCGCTGTCAGGTGCACCAGCGAGGGCCGGGAACGAGGCGGTTCAGCGTGGCCTGCCGAAGCCGTGCCCGCGCGAAGGGCAGCGACGACCAGTACCGCGAGCAGTACCATCGCATTCAGCAGGTGCACAATGACGACGGCCGGTGGCAAGTCGAGCTTCACGATTACCGGTCCCAGCAGCACCTGAATGGCCAACAGGATCGCCGCCACGAGCGCGGGTACAAACAGTTCGCGCTGCTTCCGATGTCTCCGCCAGGCGACCGCGAACAGGGCGAAGACCGCTACGGTCACCAGGGCGGCAACCCAGCGGTGGCTGATCTCGATGAGAGTCGGCAGGTCGAGCGGCGGGAACCACTGCCCGTCGCACAGTGGCCAATGATCGCCACAGCCGAGCCCGGAGCCTGTGATCCGCACCACCCCCCCCAGGGTGATCAGGCCGATCACCAAGGCGGAGGCCGCGAGGGCCAGCCGGCGATAAAGTGTCGGACTGGGGGAATGCTCTACGGGCATCGAGAACGGCTCCGAGGCGGAAATCGGGCGGGGTAGGGGTGGCCGCTTGTCTCTATAAAGGAAAGAAGACCCTGTTTTCGGTGGGGAAAGAACGCTTCCTACGCTGCCTTGTCAAGCGGGCCCGACTGTGGGAACTTACCACATCCGAAGTGTTATCTCCATGTCGCCAAAGAGGATCGATTGACTGAGCCAACCAGGCCGGATCCCTGGGGAGAACGACTGCCGCGCCGGTTAGGCCTTTGGAGCGCGGTCGCGGTGGTGATCGGATCGACCATTGGCAGCGGAATCTTCCGGACCCCGGCGCTGGTCGCCCAGAAGGTTGATGACGTCCCCCTCTTTCTTCTGGCCTGGGTCATCGGTGGAGCCGTCGCGATCTGTGGAGCGCTGACCTACGCCGAGCTCGCCGCGAAGTTCCCGAGGAGCGGAGGCATCTACGTTTTTCTCCGTGAAGCATTCGGCCCGCTACCCGCGTTTCTCTTCGGCTGGGCTGAACTCCTTATCATCCGGCCCGGAGCCTATGGAGCAATCGGTATTACCTCGTCGGGCTACGCCCTGAGAGCCGTCGGACGCGATCCCGGCGCAATAGCGATAGCCGGAGTTGGAATCAGGGCGGACCAGCTGCTCGGCGCCGCGCTCATCATTCTGGTTGCTGCGGTGAACTATCATGGGATCCGGAAAGGTGCCGTGCTGCAGAACCTGAGCACCCTGTTTAAGGTCGGAGCGCTTGCTGCGCTCATACTGCTGGGTTTCGTATTCGGCTCCGGCTTGGGTCCCGGCGAGATGCTGAGCCAGCACGCCAGCGTTGCAACATCGCCGTTCCTGCTCGCCATGGTTTCCATCCTGTGGGCCTACGACGGGTGGGCCGACCTGGCGTTCGTGGGCGGTGAAGTCCAGGATCCCCAGCGCAATCTTCCCAAAGCGCTCTTCATCGGGACCGGCCTGGTGGTCGTACTCTACCTGAGCGCCAATCTCGTCTATCTGCACCTGATTCCGATCGAGCAGATGAAGGGGGCGGAGCTGGTCGCCGCGGATGTCGCGACGCTCGTCTTCGGTGCGATAGGTACCATCCTCGTCGCTAGCGCGGTTGCCGTCTCGACCTTCGGCACCTTGAATGGGTCGATGATGACCGCGCCGCGAATCTTCTTCGCTATGGCCGAGGATGGTCTCTTCCCGAAGGTGATCGCGAAGGTGGATCCCAAGACGGGCGCTCCCACCGGCGCAATTTTGCTCGCCGCCGTACTAGGCGTGATCTTCATCTTGATCCGCACCTTCTCCCAATTGGCGGATCAATTCATCATCGGGATCTGGCCGTTCTACGCACTCGCCGTCGCCGCCGTGTTCGTGCTCCGCAAACGCGCCGACCTGGAAAGCCCCTATCACACCTGGGGCTACCCATTAGTGCCGCTCCTGTTTCTGGGGGGATCGCTGTTTCTGCTGGGGAACTATCTGGTGTCGCAGACCGGGCAATTCACGCTGGACATCGGGATCATTCTGACGGGAGTGCCGGTGTATTACGGCTGGAAGAGATGGGGAGTAGGGAGTAGGGAGTAGGTGGTGGAGTCGGAAGTTCCTGTCGACTTCTTCTAACCGGCGCCGAACGCTTCGTCCCCACCCACCACCTCCAACCCCACATCCGCGGCCTTCGGGCTGTGGGTCAGCGCCCCGATCGAGATGTAGTCTACGCCTGCCTCGGCATAAGCCCGCACGTTGGTCAGATCGATTCCGCCCGAGGCTTCAATCTCGATCGCCGAGGCAAGCGATCGAGCGACCCGGGTCCAGGCCCGCACGATCTCCGGCACCTGGTTGTCGATGAGCAGCCTTGTAGCGCCTGCCTCACAGGCCGTCTCTAGCTGCTTCGTATTTTCCACTTCGATGTGGTAGCGGGTTACCCCGCGCGCCCGACCTTGCCGTATCACATCAGCCAGCAGGATTCCGGTCTCCTCCAGGGCCCGCCAGTGATTGTCCTTTACCATCACTTCCTCGGCGAGATCAAGACGGTGGCCCAATCCGCCGCCGGCCAGCACCGCGTGCACATCGAAGAGGCGGAGGCCGGGGGCGGTTTTCCGAGTGTGCAGGATCCTGGTGCCGGTGCCTTCTACCGCGTCCACGTACGTCCGGGTCAAGGTCGCGATCCCCGATGCCCGTTGGAGGAGATTGAGGAGCGGCCGTTCGGCACGGAGGATGGGCCTGAGATTGCCATCCACGGTGCCGATCACCGCTTGAGAGAAGAGGCGATCGCCTTCCCGTGCGAGCCACCTAATCCGCCCCAGTCCGCATTCTTCCGCGACTGCATCGGCGTAGGACAAGCCAGCGACGATTCCTGCCGAGCGGAACTCGATGACGGCAGTGCCGGTGAGATGGGAGGGGATGGTCAGTTCGGACGTGATATCGCGGGGACCGTCTTCGGCGAGTGCTTCGCGCGCGAGCCGAGTCGCGTCTGCGGTAATTGCCTTGGACTCTGCGGCCTGCTCACCGCTCACCGCTTACCGCTCACTTCCCAAGGCCCACCATCCGATCCAGAGAACCCCGGGCACGCCTCGCGATGTCGGGTGGCACGCTGACGTGATAGCGATCGAGCGCCAGCGCGTCACGCACGTTGGGGAGGGTTATGGTCTTCATGAACGCGCAGACTGCTTCCGGATCGGCTGGGTAGAAGTGCTTGTCCGGGTTCAGTTGCTGCATGCGGTGCATGATCCCGGTTTCGGTGGCGATGATGAACTCCTTGGCCGGACGCTCCCGGGTGAGATTCACCATGCGCTCGGTCGAGGCGACGTGGACCCCCTCCGACTTGATGTCGCCCAGACCCATGGCATAGATCAGCTGGCCCGCGCAGCCGCATTCCGGATGAACCAGGACCTCGGCGTCGGGATGCTCGTGACGGACGCGGTCCAGGGTCTGCGGATTAATCTCACGATGCACGTGGCATTCGCCGAGCCAGACCTCGATGCGACGGTTGGGCCGCATCCGCTTCACGTGCGCGCCCAGGAAGAAGTCGGGACAGAACAGAATTCCCTTATCCCCCGGGATCGCGTCGATTACATCGAGCGCATTCCCGCTGGTGCAACAGTAGTCGAGCTCGGCCTTCACTTCCGCGGTCGTATTGACGTACCCGACGGCGACGTAGCCGGGGAATTTGGCGCGCCAGCGCCGGACGTCCTCTCCGGTGATGGTCGCCGCGAGGGAGCAGCCAGCCCGCAGATCGGGCAACAGCACTCGCTTGGTTGGAGCCAGGATCGCGGCGGTCTCGGCCATGAAGTGAACGCCGCAGAACACGATGACATCCTGTTCCACGGCCGCTGCCTTGCGCGAGAGGCCGAGCGAGTCGCCCACGAAGTCCGCGACGTCCTGCACCTCGGGTCGCTGGTAGTTGTGTGCGATGATCACGGCATTACGCCGCTGCGCGAGTTCCCGAATCTCCTTCTGCAGCGCCGGGATATCGACCGGAGCCTGGGGCTCAGGATCGATGACGGGAAGGATGGCTCCCGACGGGGATACCACAGTCATGCGGTGCTGCCTCCGACTCGTGCCCGAGGAGGATAGTCGAGACGCCGGTGGCCGCCTCGGCTTTCACGCCGCCGCCTCGCCGCCTGGGCAATGAGCCGCGCCACCAGTACCTGGTTCGCGCTGCGCCACGCTCCAGGCGGAATCTGACGCGCGACCCGGCCAAGGGCGCGCTTGGCGTGGGTGAGCCGCGCCTCCGTCCTGGTCAATCCCACATCGGAGGTCATGATCTGGCGCATCTCGTCCCGCAGAGGTTCACAGTCATGATCCGCGTTGGGAGCGCCAAGATCAGGAGCGACCGCCGTACTCGGTACCGCCCGGACCAGCTGAGTCCCGCCCCACTGCCTCTCCGGTTCTTCCGTAAGAGCACGGGCCACCCGGTCGGCGAAAACCAGGCCTTCAAGCAGGGAGTTCGATGCCAGCCGGTTGGCACCATGAACTCCGGTGCACGCAACTTCACCGACTGCCCAGAGATTCTCCCGCGTCGTGCGTCCATCGAGATCGGTCCGGATCCCTCCCATCGCATAGTGCAGTGCCGGGGCTACTGGAATCAGCCCTTTCGACGGATCGATTCCGTGAGCGGCCAGGATGCTGGTGACACCGGGGAACCGGTCAGGGAAATCCGGGATCTCCCGCGCGTCGAGCCAGGCACCGCCGGTAGCATCGGCCGCAGCCACGACGCGGGCCACAACATCCCGGGGCGCCAGTTCACCGCGCGGATCCGCATCGAAGGCAAAGCGATGGCCATCGCGGTCCAGGAGGAGTCCACCGGCGCCTCGCACCGCCTCGGTGATCAGCGGGGCCGGGTTTACGCCGGGCAGCTTGAGAGCGGTCGGATGGAACTGCAGAAATTCAAGGTCTCGGAGCTCGGCACCTACCTGCCATGCCAGGGCCCAGCCGTCGCCGGTCGCCACCAGCGGGTTGGTCGTTACGGCATACAGCTGGCCGACACCGCCGGTGGCGAGCACCACGTCCGGGGCGGGAATTTCCCGCACTCCAGATTCGCCCAAGGCTATCACGCCAGTCACCGATAGACCGTCGTGACGCAGCGCTGCAACCTCGGTGTGTTCGAGGATTTCGATCAAGGGATCGGCCCGGACGATCTCGGTCAACCAGGCCATCAAGGCGGCACCAGTCCGGTCGCCGCCAGCGTGGATGATCCGAGGCCGGGTGTGTGCCGCCTCGAGGCCCATTCTGAGTGAGCCATCGGGGCCCCGGTCGAACACGGCTCCCATCGCGAGGAGCTCCCGAATGCGATCGGGCCCTTCGTTCGTCAGCACCCGGACCGCTTCCGGGTCCGAGAGGCCATCACCTGCGGCGAGCGTGTCGGCCGCGTGCTGGCCCGGGCTGTCCCCCGGTCCCAGTGCCACGGCGATGCCACCTTGAGCCCAAGCGCTGGCGCTGTCGGTCAACGCACCTTTGGTCAGGAGGACCGAGGCCCGCCCTTCAACGGCCAAGCGCCAGGCTGTCCAGAGCCCAGCGATGCCGGTGCCGATGATGATCGGTCGGGAGGACATGGCCGAAATATAGAGAGTGTAGGGATGTTTGGATGTTTGGATGTGGGGATGTGGGGATGTGGGGAGATTGGGATGCACGGATCCGCGGTTGAGGAACGATGCGATCAACATCCAAACATCCCTACATCCAAACATCCTCGCATCCAAACATCCTCACATCCCACTACGTCCTCACCTTCACCAGCAGCCACACGGCGGCCGCCATGAAGAGAGCATTGGGGAACCACGCCGCGACCAGTGGGTTCACGATGCCGCTGGTTCCGACCGCCTTCGAAAGCTGAATCGTGGAGAGATAGATCAAGGTGGTTCCAAGGCTGATCGCGATGCCGATGGCGGCGCCTTGGCGGGGAGAGGTGACTGCGAGCGGAGCCCCAAACAACGCGATCACCAGGCAAGCCGCCGGGAGCGCGATCTTGAGCGCCCGGTCTACCTCGAGCTTGCTGGCGTCGTTGCCCGATCGCTTCAGGGCATCGATGTACCGGCTCAGCTCCGCGTAGCGCATCTCCTCTGGAGATTTGGGCTCCACCAGCAGGTCGGCAGGTTGCTGCTGCAGCGCGCGGAGACGCATGGACTTGAACTTGAACTCGTCTTCCACCCCCTCACCCGCAAACATCCTCGTGGTGCCGGACCAGACCCGCCACCTGCCGAGGGAATCTTCAAAGGTCGCGCTGTCGGCAATCACCGCCAGACTTGGATATTCGGGACCGGTGCCTTGCCGTTCAAATACCACCTGGCGCAGCGACCGGTTCGCTACGTCGAGCGAACGGATGGTGTACACCCAACCTTGATCGGCGCGGTAGACGAAGTTGTACCGTGCCGTCCTGGGCTTGGAGAGCTTGGACTTCTGCAGTTCCAGTTCTTTCGCGGTAGCGCCGGGCGAAAGTTCCCCGACCACGACGGCAAGGCAGGCGGCGAAGAGCGCCGACAGGTAGAGCGGGAGGGCCACGCGGTGGAAGCTCTGGCCGCCCGCCTTGGCGGCCGTCAGCTCCGAGTTCCTTCCCAGATTCCCCACGGTAAAAACGGTGGCGAACAGGACCGCCGCCGGCATCACCAGAAAAACATTCTCCGGCACGGCGTAGAAGTAGCTCACCACGATTTGCTTGAGGGTGAGCCCGCGGTCCAGGAGTTTTTCCAGGTTGTCGGTCATGTTGATGATGATCGACACGAGGGGAAACCCCAGCGCGGTAAGCACGAAGATGGTGAACCACGAACGCAGGACGTAGCGATCGAGCAGTCGGAGCACCATCAGGCGACCCGCTTCCGGCGGAAGCGTCCGGTCAGCGACTCCCACAGCTCGGCGAGATCGCCGCCGCGGGTGGATCCCGACTCGCGACTCACCCGGTAGATGCCGATGATCCCGAGCACCGCGAAGATGATGTTCGGCGCCCACATCGCCGTGGCCG
>Ga0207674_10003048_pt1 | contig 20731 bp, 17 predicted proteins | sample KBSCornC72_FD_184303 | JGI IMG/M metagenome (GOLD analysis project Ga0207674, IMG submission 184303) | Corn rhizosphere microbial communities from Kellogg Biological Station, Michigan, USA - KBS Corn C7-2 (SPAdes) (version 2) | ecosystem: Host-associated > Plants > Roots > Rhizosphere > Soil ...
CATCATCATGACCGACGCCGACGTCGACGGCGCCCACATCGCGACCCTGCTGATGACCTTCTTCTTCCAGGAAATGCCCGAGCTCGTCCGCCGCGGGCATTTGTTCCTGGCGCAACCGCCGCTCTATCGCCTGACCGCGGGCGCGAAGACTTTATACGCTCGCGACGACGCCCACCGAGCCGAGCTCGAAGCGAGCGAGTTCAAGGGCAAGAAGGTCGAGGTCTCGCGCTTCAAAGGCTTGGGAGAGATGAACCCGGGCCAGCTCAAGGAAACCACGATGGACCCGGCGAGCCGCAGCCTGATCAAGATCACGCTGCCAAGCCAGTACGAGGACCGGCAGCCGGTGAAAGATTTGGTCGAGCGGCTGATGGGCCGCGACCCGAGCGCCCGCTTCGATTTCATCCAGGCGCGGGCTTCAGCGGTGGATGAGGAGGAAATCGACGCTTAAGCTTTAGCCGTTCCAGACATGCGCGCTCTCAGCGTCGTAAAGGCTGTAGGGAACATCCTGATTGCCGAGCTTCTGATATTTAGCGAGTTGCGCATCAAGGTCACGTACCTTGTCATGAGTCGGCTGGTAGACGCCGAAGTAGACGTGCTTAGTTTCGGAGCCAAAGACTGCACGGTAAATGTGCTCGTCATTTTCAGCGGCGCTGTGTCCAAAAACGAATATGGTAACTGCATTTCCCCTGAGTCTATCGTAGCAATATCTCAGATAGGGCACGGAATTTATCTTGCCCACTTTGGCCATCGATGTGCCCTCCGCAACATACAGCGGAAGTCGGCGGGCCTGCGAGATCGTTTTGGTGATAGTCGCAATCACACCATTGCCCGTATTTTGAGCCTTGTAAACGTCTCCAGCGCTGTCCCTGAACAAATGCAAGCCACCGTGGAGATTAAAGATTTCGCAGTATGCTTGCTCGGAAAAGGGACCCCTAAACGCCCCGCCTCCGCTCTCTTCACCTAATCCGAAGCCGTCTCGCAGCTTTACCTTTTCCAAATTCAACCAATAGAGGAGAAGATCATAGTTCAAAGAGAAAACTGTAGCGAAGCGGGCAAGGAATTTAGCCCCGCTACCGAGCTCGAATGTCAGCTCTTGCTTATGTTCTGGATGCGTGTCGTTGATCGCCTTCACTAAAGCTTCTCTTACGAGCTGAGCATGATCGGTCAGCTCAGTGGCATGCGTTTCCTTGCCGTACGCGTGTTCGACGACTGCCGCATCCTCAAGCGCTCGAACAACCGTTTCGAAATCTACCGTATCGAGCGCAGTGAACAAGTTCCTGAGGGGAGTTCCCTCTTCGAGACCCGCCTTTTCGAGCAGACTGCGGTAACTAAAGTATTTAGCCGAGAAGCCATTGCCGATCAGCAGCGCCCGATCGTCTTCGGCCGTGGCTTCGATCGCGTCGTCGAATGAGATGACGTTAGGCACGCCGATGCCTTAGCGGGCCTTCGGCCCCTCAAGAAGTCGGAACCAGTCCTTGACGGTAAGCTTCAGCCTATCGACTTCATCCTCGGCGAGCACTCCGCAGTGGGCAATAGGGCCACGCAGATTGTTCAACGCGTGCATGACGCGGCCGAGCGCCTTTTGATTGCTAATGATGCCGCCGAAGATATCCCAATTATGGCGGATGATGTCGCCAAGCTGACCAAAACTGACGTAATCCAGCTCGCGGTCTGAGCGGCTAGTCACTCCAAACTCTGCCTCCCGCTGCTGGTTAGCACGGCATTCTTCCTTTGCAGATGGGGGTGTTTTTACGTCCCACCAATCTGGTCCATACATGTCATTCAGCGTGTCAGATATGAGATTTCGAATGTCATTCTCGATCATGTAAAACAGTTTGTAGAACTCGGCCATGGCATCAGCGGTTTGCCTGAGTTCACTCGAGAATTGTGAGACAGACACCCTTAGGTCTCGCTCGATATCGGAAGACTCCTGCATTACCGTATCGCCATGCAGAGCGGCGTCAGTGGCCAATTTAAGTGGCGCACATTTCAACAAGAACAACTCGACGTCGCCAGCCTGCAAGCTCACAGAAGGTTTTCCTTCACTGCACGAAAGATGGCGTTAAGAATCCGCACGTCGGATGTCTCCGGCACTATTATGTTTATGTTGTAGCTGAGGCCCAGCCGAGTTGCTCCCCCTCGAACGCGAATTTCTGACTCGGTCGAACCAGAATCCGTGTCAGTTTGAGTTTCATGCTCGCTCGCACTCTCGTGATTGAAGCCAGGTTCTATAAAGCTACGGATTGCATCGAACGTGCCTCTGATCGCACGCGTGATCTGATTGCCAGGCTGGAGACCGGTGATCTCGACGATGATGTCCTTTATCTTGTTCTCGTCGAGAGAATATGCGTAGTCGCTTCTCTTAAATATCTCTGGAAAAGCGCGGCGAAGACCCTCATACGCCGCAGCTGACCGACCACCTTGAGTTCTGAAACGGGCATAGAGATCCGTGGTCGTATTGTCGCTGTTGAGAAAGCCCATCTTCTTGAGAATTGGGATGCAAGACCGAGGTCCACCGCCTTTCATTTTGACCACGTTCTCAAGGAAGTCGTAGTTAAACTTATCTGGCTTTGCGAGTTCGATAATTTTGGTGAGAACGTTCTTCAACGTACCTGGAGCTGTTAGATAAGGAAGATTCCCGGGAATTTCTTTCCGAGCAGTGGCTGACTTCTTTTCGGCTTTTATCGGTGTAGTTGCGTCGTTTTCCTTTGCTGCAGCGCCCTCATTCGCCATCCGTCTGTCCCCCCGCTCTACCGTTTACCCCGAGCGAGCAGCAGTTTCGGCTGTTAACTTCGCATTTGCAAGAATTCGAAGTTGAAACGTCTATCTCACCCCCTCACGCCAATGATCGGCTTCCCCGTGCGCCGCTCCTTCGAGTTGAACGCGGCAACCGCATCGTCGAGGCTCGCGACGTTACCGATGTTCGTCCTCAGCCGCCCATCCCGCACCCGCTGGACGATCTCGCCCAACAACGCCCAATCCGCCTCAACGACGAAATCGACCGCCAAGCCGTCTGCGGGCCGCGCTTCGACCGGGCCGACGATGGACACCAGGGTCCCTCCAGCCCGGACCAGCCGCGCGGACCTTTTCCCGATGTCGCCGCCGATGAGGTCGAACACCAGGTCGACGCCGCCGACGTCTTCGAGCCTGTCGTTCTCGAGGTCGACGAATGCGTTCGCGCCGAAGTCGAGCGCTTTCTGGCGGTCGGCGGCTCGGCCGGTGCCGATGACCCAGGCGCCGGCCTCGCGCGCGAGCTGGACGACCATCGAGCCGACTGCCCCGGCCGCGCCATGGGCGAGGACGCTCTGCCCTGCCCGGAGGCGGCCGTGGTCGAACAGTCCCTGCCACGCGGTCAGGCCGGAGATCGGCAGGCTCGCGCCGACGGTGAAATCCACGTCGCCCGGAAGCGGCGCGAGGTTGCGCGCCTCGATGGCGATCCGCTCGGCGAGCGTTCCGTCGCGGTACCAGTCGGCGAGCCCGAACACCCGCTGCCCGACCGTCAGCCCCGTCGTGCCGTAGCCGAGCGCGGTGACCACCCCGGCCAGCTCGTGCCCCGGGATCGTCGGAGTCCGGTCGCGATTCTGGCGATCCGTCCAGGTCGAAGGCCAGGTCAGCTCGGTGGGCACGAACCCCGACGCATGGACCTCGACTATAACGTCGTTGATCGCCGCCTGAGGCTCCGGCCGCTCGACCAGCTTCATCCCGGCCGTTCCGGCGGCCTCGTCGGTAACCACGATTGCCTTCATCCTCGCCTCCTCCCGAGCCCTATGTCGTGAAGGCAACGGTGAGTCATCCTCAAGCGGCAATAGAACTTTCCTACAGCTCCTCATCTATGTTCCAATATGGTTCATGATGAACCACAGGGAAGAACCCCAACGATCGACGGCCGGGCGGTCGAAGGCACTACGCGCTCATCGAGATGCTCGCGCACACGCACGCGTAGGCTCGCTGCATTTGCTGCATTTCGCAGTTCGTCAGTGCGAACATTCGGACCATTCGATGGCGGACCCGCCCGTCATTTTGCACACGAAGGCACGAAGGACACTAAGGACACGAAGCTCACCGCGGCTCCTTCGTGGCTTCACTTTCTTCCTTCGTGATCTTCGTGTGGAAGAATCTTCTTTTTCCAAGGTCCGGAGTCCGGATGCGGACTGCCAAAGGCCTGATGCCGAAGAACAGAGGAGACCATCCGCCTTATGCCCGGGACCGTTCTTTTGATCGGCCAGCGGCGGCGCGGCGACCTATATTGAGGGGCACAGTACCCAAACGGAGGAAAACCCGTGCCAGACTCCAGCAAACCGCGCCTCGTCGGCTTCAACCATGTCGCGATCGAGGTGGGCGACATTCAGGAGGCGCTCGACTTCTACGGGCAACTGTTCAGCTTCGAGCTGCGCAGCCGCGAGCCGGGGATGGCGTTCATCGATCTCGGCGACCAGTTCCTCGCGATGCAGGAGACGCCCAACCCCTCCCCCACCGGCGGCCGCCACTTCGGCCTCGTCGTCGAGGACAAGGAAGCCGCGCGCAAGGCGATCCTCGCCGCCGGCATCGAGATCGCGCCCGGACGCTTCCTCGACTTCCGCGATCCCTGGGGCAATCTCGTCGAGATCGTCGGCTACTCGAACATCCAGTTCACCAAGGCCGACCACGTGCTCCGCGGAATGGGCCTCGGGCATCTCGCGAAAAGCGATCAGGCAATCCGCGAGCTGAGCGACAAAGGCATGGCGCCCCCAAAGGAGGTCGAGACTGCCTAGGCCTCTTGTTCCCCGGCGAAGGCCGGGGCGCAGGGCAGCGGGAACCGCTGCTTGACGCAGCCGCGCTTTCATTTTGCACACGAAGGCGCGAAGGACACGGAGACGACTGCGGCCCCTTCGTGTCTTCACTTCCTTCCTTCGTGATCTTCGTGTGAACCAATTCTTTTTCTAAGGCCGGGAGTCCGGATGCCCATCCCCAAAGGCCTGCGCCAATTCCTCGACCCCGAGCAGCAGCAAGCCTGGCTCGACGGCGAAGCCATTCCGCCTGACGGCGATCGGTCGGAGTCGCTCGAACAGCGTTTCAAATACGCCGCGCGGTTCGAGAAGCTGCTCCGCCGCCCGCAGGCGCAGGACGTCCTCGCGATCCTCGGCCTGTACGCGGACACCTGCATCCCCATCCCGCGGACGACCGAGCGCTTCTACTGGTCCGTCTCCTGCCTGCCCTCGACCTCCGACAAGCCGCTGACCCGGGTCAATGCGAGCTGGATGGAGCTGTTCACGCTCCTCCCCGACAGCCCCTCTCCCCTCGCGGGAGAGGGTGTCTCGCAAGGCGAGGCGGGTGAGGGGCCTGGCCTTCGCGCCCGCATCATCCTGCACCTGTCCGATTTCACCAGCGGCGGATCGCCCGATCCGGATCATCTCGACGTGGATTTGCTCGAAAGCTGCGCCGTCCGTCCGGAGGACGTCAGCCACACCATCTGGCGCAACGGCAAGGGCATCCTCATCGCCAAGGTCCGCGGCCCCGCCTCGATCCGCGCCTTCCTCGCGCACCCGCACGGCCTACGCGCCATCCGCCGCTTCAACCTCACCCACATGAACCGCGGCCGCAACGCCTACCAGGCGAGCCACTGCTACAGCGTCGCCGATGCAATGCTTGGCGAATGACCGAGTCTAGAGGTGGATGCCGCTGGCGAATTCGCGAGCGACCGCTGCATCCAGCGCCGGCCCCTGCTTCACGCACATCCCGCGGCCCCGCACCTCGTTACTCAGCACGCGCTTCAACCAGGTCGGATCCGGCGGGATTCCGTTATGCCGCGCCGCGGTCACGAACACCGATGCCAGCCGCTCGACGTCCGCATTGTCCGCGTCGACCGCGCTGAGGTCCCGGAGCAGCTGCAGCCGCGCGGACGGGTCGAGCTTCTGCGGGACGTCGAACGCCGCCAGCTTCGAATAATCGGCGATCTCGTGGTCCTGCAGGCGGCCGAACCAGTCGACCATCGCGTAGAGCGCCGCATAGTTGAAGAACCGCTTTTGGCCGCGATCGAAAACCCCGCTGGTCGTCGCGGCGGTCCAGGCGCTCACCGGCCAGAGCCGGTGCGGCGAGCTCAAGAGCGGCGGGCTAGCGAAGAACGAGGCCGTCGCCGGCGCTTTGGCAGCGCCGCTGAGCGGCCTCCCTTGCAGGCCGGGCCAGCTATCGCCGCTGGCGATCAGCCGCTGTTTGAGATCCGCGAAGCTCGCGCGCATGCAATCGCCGATGGCAATGCGTTCGGCGGCGAAGGCGGAATCGTAGGCGAGTTCGCCGCGGATATGGTTCAGCGCCTGGCGGGCCACATAACGGTCGTGAATGTCCTCGACGATCTGCCCCGCCGCGAGGGCGATGAGCACCCCGAGCACGATGATTCCGACCTCGCCGGCGAATGCTCGCCAGCCGTGCAGCGGTTTGGGAAGGTGGAAGTGCATCGGCGCCTCCGGCGAGGGGCGAAGCTACCACAAGCGAAGAGTCGCGCAACGGCGGCGCATCGACCTCGATATTCGACCTGCACATTGTTCACGCACTGCCCGCGCTATTGCCGATCGACGTGCAAATGGATGGCAGCGTCAACGCGAGATCGGCCATTCCACCTTCAAGGCGATTTCGCGCTCACGTTGTGAAACTGTCGCACACCGGTCGGTGAGCATGGATCAAAGCACGAAATCCGAGCTGTGCAGCGTGTGCAGGCCGTCGAGGCAGATTGTGAAATCCGCGACTTTGTCGCCGTTCCGATCGCCGCAGATGTAAGTATGCGACCCGTCGGTGTAGTAATGAAGCTGCCCAGCGGTACCGGTGAAGTCCGCATCGCCGATGAACGTGAAGGCGTTGTTTCCGCGGCCCCGGGTCGCCGCGTCGATCGATGAGAGGTCGATCTTGTCGCCGGTCGCGAAATCCATGATCGTGTCGACGTACGAGACCCTCTTCGATCCAAGATCGGCGCTGGTGTACACGAACGTATCGTTCCCGGCTCCGCCGTACAGGACATCATTGCCGGCGCCGCCGATCAACCGGTCGTTGCCGTCGCCGCCATAGAGCTTGTCGTTGCCGCTGCCGGCGTTGAGCGTGTCGTTGCCGCCGAGCCCCGAAAGCATATTGCCGTCATTGTTGCCCGTGATGACGTTGTCGAGGCTGTTGCCGGTGCCGGCATGCGCCCCGCTCTGCAGCACCAGGTTTTCGACATTGTCCGTCAACGTATAGTCGATCGACGCGCGGACGGTGTCGGTCCCCTGCCCGGCACTCTCGATGACCTGGGTGGCCGTGTCGTTGACCACATAGGTGTCGTTGCCGGCGTCGCCGAATAGCGAGTGATTGCCGGAATTGCCCGTAATCGTGTCGTTCCCGCCCAGGCCATGCACCCAGACCACGCCGTTACCCACGGCGCTGAGCTGATCGGCACCATTCGTACCATCGATCACGACATCGGGCGAAGAATCGCTTGATGGCGCCGTTATAGGATCCGAGGTCGCCTGGTCCGTGGTTCCCCCGGAAGTTCCGTCGGTAACTCCGCCGACGACATCGCCGACGGTCGTGAGCAGGCCGGCGCCGTCCCACGACAGCGCGCTCCCCAGCGTGTAGCTCTCGCCAGTAAAGTGTTGGCGGATCTGCATCGCCTCCGCCCAGGTCAACGTGTCGCCCTCGAGATTGCCCGAGAAGTTCGCCAGCGACGAATCGACGCTCTGGACGAGCACATTGCCACGTGAATCGCCGGTCAAATGCGTAAGGTCGAGCCCGCTGATCACGTTGTTGGTGATCGACAGCCCGGTTGAATTGCCCGAAATATTGAACCCGGGACCGTATTGGATGGCGCCGCTGGATTGCAGCATGATGTTCCCGTCAGCCTTGCTGTACGTGACGTTTTCCAGACGGATGCCCTGGTGCTCACCATTGTAAATCACGTTGTCGTCGAGCTGCACGTTGGTGAAGCCGAGGCCGTTGTTGTTGTCGTCGAGGTAAATGCCGAGAACCGCCGTCCCGTTGCCCTGATCGAGGAAGTTGTCGCTGATGACCAGCCCGGTCGACGCGGTCGTCTGCGTTGTCGGCTGGGTCCAAATATGAATGAAATCTCCGTGATCGCCCGCCGCGCTGAAATTCCACGGCGTGATGTCGTGAAGATAATTGCCGGTGATCACTGCCTGAGAGACATCTCCGCCGCTGATCGGCGTACCTCTCAGATCGTGGATTTGATTGTTCGTGATCGTGACGTTCGACACGTCGGACATGATCACGCCTTTGTAGAAGGTAGAAATGTCGTTCGACGTGATTTGCACGTCGGTCGAATTCATCACGAACACGCCGCGAGCGGTGGGATAGCCCAGCACGTTCTGCGTGGAATCGAGCGTGGTCTCCGAGGGATCGATCCCGTTTACGGCCAGACCGCCGAGAATCTCCGAGTGAGTCACGGAGATGCCTGAGCAGCTCTGGATCCGGATCGCGCTGTCCCAGGCGACCGTGGTCGAGTTGGGCGTGAAATGCACCTCGATGTTATCGAACGCGAGCTCATGCGACCCGTTGAGCGTGATCGATCGAAACACCGCAGGATTCGTCGGATCAGCGGACTGGATGTTCACCGCCGACGAAAAGGAGACGTTCGAAATCGTGACGTCACCGTAATTGCCGGCGGCCAGAAGAATCGTATCGCCGGCATTCGCCGACGAGAGGGCGGCGCTGAGCTGGGCCGCATTCGCAACATTAATGGTGGCCATAACCCCTCCCGAGCGTTCGGCTAATTCAGACGAAGCGTGCAGCTGCTCCGTCCGAGCCTGTTGCCCGGAGAAGTATTCGAGCTTTCTTTCCAAAAAGTTTCCGATGCCACCATGTACCGGGGGCAAGTTTCCGCTGAGGGAAACCATGGAAACAAAAAGTAAAGCGGCTGCAACACTGATGAGTTTCACCAGTGACAGCCGCCTTACGTCAAGCATTATCTTTTATTACTCTAAATCGTCCTAACGGAACCTTTCTGCAAGCAAGTTCCGTTCTGCTTCTATTGTTCCGCGGAGAAGTCTTACGCGAGAACGGTCGGACGGGCCTGCTTCCGGTTGCGGCGACGCATGCTCGAGCCGATCATGCCGACACCGAGGAGCATCATCGCCCAGGTCGCGGGTTCAGGCACATCGCCCGGGTGCCCGAAGAACAGAAGGTGCGATAGATCCGGCTGCTGGCCGCCATTGTTGACGAGGTCCGCAGTCGTCCAGTTGCCGGAGGTGGCGCCATAAAGGTCATAGATGATGAACATGTCAGACGCTTTGATGGCGATGTAATCGACCACGTAGCCGGGATCGGCGGTGAACGTCCCCGTCTGGCCATCGCCATTGACCGAGAACGATACCAGACTCGAGTCCAGCAGGTACAAAGCGATATCCGGGCTCGTGTAATCGTTGTACGCGTTCTGCGCGTTGATGTAGCTCGCCGCGACGTGCGTCCAGTTCGTGCTGTCGTTGATGTTGCCGTTGAACACGCAGCCGGTGCTGCTGTTGTTATCGGTGAGCGAGCCCATGCCGCACGCCGATGCAACGACCGTGGTGTCCGTAGCAGCCGCCGGAGTGGCGAACGCCAGCGCCGCAGCCATCGAAATCCCTGCCAAAATCACTTTTGAGGTACGCATAAGTCACCTCTGCCCCTTGTGCGACTCGCGCCCCCATTGAGCGTGAGTTCCGATTTGCTTCGTAAACGCGTTGTTAACGAGTCGCAAGATGGGTTAACACGATTTTTCCTCAACTTAGCTGAAGCGTTGTCCCAATAAGGGACGATGCGTTAACGATGGTTAGGGTGCGGCCCAGCGACGTTAATGCAGGGGAGCCGCGCTAGGCCGCCTGCGCACGATGGCGTTTCAGCATGCCTCGCAAGAAGCCCGCCAGCGGCTTTTCAATTCGGCTGTAGAGCAGCCATCCGCCGATTACCGCAGCCGCCACCATGAATAGCTGACTGGCCACCACCGGCAGCAAGATCGCGGCATGCTGAGTCGCCGAGTTCAGCGCCGTATGGGCCAAATAGAGCGAGTAACTGGACGCGCCGAGCATCAGCAGAGGCCTCGGAATCGACATCAGATCCTCCGCGCACAACAGCCCGTGAAGCAGCAGAGCGAAAGATGCGCCGAGCGCCAGGGTCCAGATCGTTGCGCCCGTCGATACGTAATCGAGCATACCAAGGCGCCCGCCGCCCAACATCTCCCTGAGGCCCATGATGCCGGCGACGGCGGCGAGTCCGATCCACAGGGGCATCATTCCGTTCTTGAAGCGGAAGAGCCTGTGAGCTCCCGCGACGATCATGCCGAGCATGAAATCGAGATTGAACGAACTGAGAAAGAACGCGGATAGCCCTGTGAGCGGGGAGCCGAGAATCGAAAGCACCACCTGGACGAGGCACAACGTCGCCCATGCCACGAACAACGTCTCGCCCCATCGTCGGTCGATTATCAGGACAGAGAAGGCGCAGTAGAAAACTAGCTCGTGCCTCAATGTCCACACTACCAGCGGAGCGGGTTTGATCAGACTTGGATAAAGCAGCAGCGAGGTGCCCACAGCGTTTTGTTGGACTTCGCCCATTGCAAGCCGGACCAGAAGCCAGCCGCCGACGACGATCCACAAGATCGGGAACAGACGGATGAACCGTTTGGCGGCATAGTCGAATGCGCGCTGCGGCCGACCGATGTCGCCGCCGTGGACCCACGCGATGATGAATCCCGAGAGTACGAAGAAGAAATCGACGCCGTTCTCGCCCAGCGAAAAGATGGGAACGGTGGCTCCGCCCATGAAATTCATGGACGCGTTGGCATGGAAGAACGCCACCGCCAGAGCGGCCAACCCGCGCGCAGCCGTTATACTCTTTAGCTCGCCCCTCACGAAGGAGACATTAAACCCTTGTTAAATGAGGAACAAGGCGACTGACGGACCCGTCTGATCCCGGCACAGTCGAGGCAAAATTTGCCTTCGCGCAGATTCTGAACCGCTCAAAACGCGTTCCGTGCGGTGAACGGCGTAAGCAAAGTGCGCAGCAGGATCAGCGCATCGAAGCCCAGCGACCAGTTCTCGATATAGTAGAGGTCGTGCTCTAGCCGCTTGATCAGCTTCTCGTCTGTATCGGTCGGTCCGCGCCAGCCGTTGACCTGCGCCCAGCCGGTGATCCCCGGTTTCACGCGATGGCGGGCCGCATAAGAGCTGACGACGTCACGGAAGAGGCGCGGGCCTGCCCTGGTCGAGGGCGCATGAGGCCGCGGTCCGACGAGCGACATCTCCCCCGCCAACACGTTGAACAGCTGCGGGATCTCGTCGAGGCTCGTGCGGCGCAGGAATGCCCCTACTCGAGTGATCCGCGAATCGCCGTCGACCGCTTGGCGGATGTCTCCGTCCTCGCACTTGTCGGCGTACATGCTGCGGAATTTCCACACCTGAAACTGGCGATCGTTGAAGCCTTCGCGCCACTGCTTGAAGAAAACAGGCCCGGGGCTTTCGAGCCTGATTGCGAGCGCGATCGCGAGGAAAAGCGGAGAGAGAAGAATGACCAATCCCCAGCCGAGTACTTGATCCTCCACCCACTTCAGCCATTGGTCCAGGCCGGAGATCGGGCGGTCGAACAATGTGACGACCGGAAGATTCCCGAGCAGCGCATAAGGCTTGTCCATATAGGCGAAGCCGACCAGATCGGGGGCAAGCCGGATACGGACCGGCGTGAGCGCAAGCTGCTGGACCACTTCGCTGACTCGCCGTTCCGACGACCAGGGAAGAGCAACGATCACCTGGTCGATCTGACCGTTGCGGATCGCCCTCAGCAATGCCGCGAGGCCGCCCTTCGACCCCGGCAGGTTCTCCTCTCGCTCTTTGTGGCGATCGTCGTAGCGGCCGACGATGCTGACGGTTAGATTCTTGTTGCCCTTGAGATAGCCCAGAAGCTTCACGGCCTGCTCGCCTCCGCCGAACACGGCCGTACGCACGTCGAACACCCCGCGCTGCTTGCTTCGATTGAGCAACGCGCTGAATGCAACTCGGGCCAGCAAAAGAGCGACGCCGCAGGAAAAGAACCACACAAGCGCCCACTCGCGCGAGATTTGCGCCGATGCTTTGAGGACGAATCCCAGGATCACCAGGAAGAGTGCCGCGATCCCCCAGGTCCGCAGCAACAATCTGACGCGCCGGCGCGCAACGAACAGCGTCTCGACGTCATACGCTCCGACCGCGGTCGCAATGGTCAGGTAAAGCAGCGCCGCGAATGCCGTCAGCCGGTAATGATCATCGACCATGCCCGGCGGGAAGTCGCTGCCGAGCACCCGGACGAGCACTATTCCGATGGCGATGATAATTGCGCATTCGCCAATCTTCAGACCGAGGATGGCGAGATCGGTAACCATGGCGGCATTGGACATCCGCGCGCGGGTGTTCCGCGCGGGCGTCGTGCCTGCCGCGACACCGTCTCTCGGCACCATCCAAATCTCCCGACGAACCCTTTGTTTGGATTGAGTTATCCAGACAGGCATGAATGACAAGTGATTTCCACCCCCTGTACCGAACGTGGACACGCGCCCGACGCGCCAACTTCCCCCTTTGCTAACCTTTTGTTTCGACTGTAGGTTATACCGCATATGCACTGAGCGAGCGCGGGGGTCTGTGGAAACAATCTTCGATTGGGTGACGGTCGCCGTATTTGCGGCTCTCGTCGTCCTCTTCCTCCAGCGCTCGATGTCGCCGGGTCCGGCGAAGGATACGGTATGGCACTATCTACCGGCGGCGCTCGGCTGCGCGGTCGCGAATTATCTCGGGAACCACGACCAGGAGGCGCTCGCCGTCGCGATCATCGGCGCCGTCATCCTTTATACCGTCTTCGTCCTGAAACCGTTCGGCGATCTCCGATCGTAGCTTCGATCTGAAGGAAAGTATCACGTGAGCATAGGGACGGCGCTTCGCAACATCTTCAAAAGGCGCGGCCGCGAGCACCAGGAAGCCGGCGAACCGCTCCGGCTGAAGCTGCCGGCGCGGCGATCCGACCGGCCGGACGACGAAGCCGAGCCGCGCTTCAGGATGCTGGCGAGCGACCGGACCGAGGACAACCGGCTCCGGCCCCAAGTCCGGGAAGCGTTCATGCCGTCGCAGCCTGTCATGTCCCGGAACATGCTCGCGGGAAGGACCGCTCCGCTACGTCAGCTGATCCAGGCGATCGAGGACCACCGCGCCCATCTCGTGCTCTACGGCGAGCGCGGCATCGGGAAAACGTCCATGCTCGGTGTCTTCGCCGAGCTCGCGCGTGACGCGGATTATCTCGTCATTCGCGAGAATTGCGGCGCGGAGACCACGTTCGACGAGCTGTTCAGAAGCGTCAGCGCGCAGATCCCGCTGATCTATTACGGCGCGTTAGGGGCGTCGGAGGCGCAGTCGCGCGCATCAGGCACAATCGCCGACCTGCTGCCGTCCGCGACCCTGGGGCCGAACCAGCTCAGCCGTGTCTGGTCCGGCATCGTCGGCACTCGCGTGCTGATCATCCTCGACGAGTTCGACCGCACCGACAGTCCCAATTTTCATCGCGACATCGTCGAGCTCATCAAGAATCTGTCGGACTCGGCGGCCCGCATCCAGATCGTCGTCGCCGGTGTCGCGCAGACGCTGCGGAGCCTGCTCGGTCACTCGCCGTCAATCCGGCGGAACATCATCGGCATGCCCCTGCCCCCGATGGGCGACGCGGAAGTCTCCCAGCTCGTCGAGATTGGCGAACGGCACGCTGGGATCACCTTCGAGCCGAAGGCCAAGGCGCGGATCGTCGCTCTCGTCCAGGGCCGACCGTATCTCGCCCGCCTCATCGCTCACCACGCGAGCCTGCAGGCGGTGAGCGGGGGGCGCCAGTCGGTCGGCCTCGATGACGTCGATTATGCGCTCGGCGTCGCACTGATGGACATGGAAACCCGCTTCTCCGAGGACACGATCGACGCCGCGCGGTCCTGGCTCAAGAGCAAGCCGGAGTTGGTGGTGCAACTCGCCCATGCGAGCCTCAATCACGGCGGCACGTTCGAACTGAATGACCTTCTTGCCGAAGGCGCACCGCGGGAGATCCTCGACGGCTTCCTGGCGGAAGCGTCGCGTTCGATGAATCTCGTGGCGCCGCTCGGAGATGTCGAGGGCCGCTATTCGTTCATCGAAGACGGTCTGCCTGCCTATCTGATGCTCGCCGCCAACCAGATGAAATTCGCCGCCTGACAATCGCGGTCGCGACCGCGCCTGCGGCTCGCGACTCGGGGAAAGCGGTTTAATGACCTTGGTTAACGCGGGCGTTGCCCCCGCCCTCCGTAAACCAACGCGATCATGGTAAATCGTCGCAACGATTCATCGCTGATACGGCACGCTTCGTCGCCAGCCGTATCATTTTGAGACGAGTGCACCATTCGTTAACTGGTGCGTTATCTCCGAATGCTGTTAACGGGAATTAACCGACTCGCTGCCGGCCGGATTGGACGTAGGCGCAGGCGGGGTTTTGTAAGTGGGAGACAGGGGCATGCGTAAACTTGCAATAGCACTGGCAGGTGCTGCGGCCGTGACGTTCGCGAGCGCCGCTCAAGCGACGATCTTCGTCAATCCAGTCGGCACGACAGTTCAGCTGAACGATTATTACGACACCGGGACGAGCGGGTACGTCAACTATCAAAAGGCGCCCACGACTCACGACGGGTTCACGGACACGCTGACGTTCTTCAACGATCTCGCCGGCACGTATAATTTCGGCGTTTCGACGCTGGCGAGCGCGGCCGTGACGTTCAGCAGCATCACGCTTTCAGGAGCGGGACTGCCGGGTGGCACGGTGACGTTCGATGGACCGAGCGCGTTGGATAATTACATCAGCTACGCTCTCGGGCCGGTTACGCTCGACGCGAACGCCAGTTACGTGGTGACACTGACGGGCAATGCGCCGCTGGGCACGACCTTCCAGGGGACGCTCAACTGGAACGCCGTCCCGGAGCCGGCGACCTGGGCGATGATGCTCATCGGCTTCGGCGCGATCGGCGCTTCGATCCGGCGCCGCCGGACTCGGGTTGCGGTTCGCCAGTTCGCGTAAATTTCCGAAACCGAAAAATTGTGGCTCGGCCGAAAGGCCGGGCCATTTTTTTGCGCTGCGGTCCCGCGCGGTGCTGACCAGGCAGAATCGCGCGCGGAGTTCATCCGCAGTCCGTTTCGGCTCGCGAGTTCGAACGTGGAAACACAGACCTATGTTACTGAAAAGCGTGGTTTTCCGGGAATCGAAAAGCAACTTTGGTTAAAAACTGGTTTACCCAACGTTAACTATCAGCTATGGCGGCCGTCCTCCGAGTCTTTGTGAAGGGGCGAGTCATGAGAAAGCTACTTTCTGCGGCTGCAGCTGCCGCGCTGATCGCAGGGGTCAGCGGGACCGCGAATGCGACGATCTCGATCGGTTCGGTCACTCCGGGCACCAATCCTTACAGCGGTCCGCCGCCGACGTATGATTTCGATACTTCGACGCCGACCGTCACCGGCGGGACGATCGACAATACGTCGATCAGTGGAGTTCGCGCGCAGCCGTATGGCAGCACGGGCTATTATTATGCTGTGGGCCCGAGCGGCAATGGCACGCAACCCGGCGTGATCGATCTCTCCTCAATCGGGGACATCAACAACCTCAGCTTCCTGTGGGGTTCCGCGGACTCGTACAACCTGCTCGAGTTCCTCGATGCGAGCATGAACGTGCTCCAGTCGTTCACCGGCAGCGATGTCGTCCTCCCGGCGAATGGCGATCAGGTCGATCCGTTCACGAACCCGGTGGTCATGTTCAACCTGACCGGCAGCGACGTGAGCGACTTCACCTATCTGCGGCTTACGTCCATCGGCCAAAACGCGTTCGAGATCGACAATATCGCGCTCAACGTTCCCGAGCCGGCAACCTGGATGATGATGATCCTGGGCTTCGGCTTGATCGGCTCTTCGGTTCGGCGCCGCCGCAACCGCGTAGCCGTACAGTACGCCTGAGGGACGAATCCTGATGTGAGGCGCCGGCGACCTCGTCGCCGGCGCTTCTTTTTTTCGGTCTGCTGCAAGGTTCCGATTGCGAGCGCAGCAATGTCCAGTTTTGAGCCGACTTCCGTTTCGCTCCGCGCGGTTGCAGCTTGAACTTCGCGAGCGCCGCCACTTACACTCCGCCGATGGACTGGAGCGTTCACCCGAAGTCGAACATCAAGCGGCTGCCCAAGCCGATCTGGCCGCTGGCGCTCGCCGCCAGGAACGTGCGTGACCTCGTCTGGCCGAAGCCGCTGTTCCGGGCGGACGGCATCACCACCATCCACAATACCCGCTTCATGGATAGCGAGCGGTTCAAGCGCTCCTATGCGCGGGCGGTCCAGGCTGGGGGCTGGGACTTCGGCATCCCCTATCGCGTCCACCAGGCGCTGTGGTGCAGCAACATCGCGCAACGGGTCGAAGGCGACTTCGTCGAGCTTGGCACAGGCCGCGGCTTCGTCATGTCGGCACTTCTGGAAGATGGCCTCAAGCGGCCGCTCCACCTCTTCGACACCTTTCTGTCGAATTACCTCGATGCATCAGGCTGCCAGACCGAGGCCGAAGCTTCGCCTTATTACGCCAATTCGTTCGAGGCGGTCGAAGCGAACTTTTCGGAATGGCCCAACGTCCATTTCCATCGCGGCAACGTCTACGAGACCATCCCGGCGGCGAAGCTTTCCAGGGTCGCCTTCCTGCATGTCGACATGAATCACCCCGACCCCGAGGAATTCGGCGTCCGCGAACTCTGGCCGCTCATGCCCAGGGGAGCGGTCCTGTTGTTCGACGATTACGCCTTCGCCGGCTGCGATCGGCAATTCGATCGGATCAACGAGCTGGCGAAAGAACTCGGCTTCGACGTGCTCGCCACGCCGACCGGCCAGGGAATCGCAATCAAGTAAGCCTTTGCAGCACGGCTGCGCCCATCAGGGGCGGCAGTTTGCGGCTGCGTGAGCTCACCGCCTCCGCGTCCGTCAGACCATATGCTCCGAATGGCCGTAGACGATGATCGTCATATAGCCCTCGCGCTCCGGCGCTTTGGTCTTGTGCTCGCCGCCCGTGCTGAGGCTGGCCTGGAACTTCTCGGCCGCCGCGTCATCGCAGCTGTAGGTCGGCTGCATCGCGCCGGCCGTCGCCACGACCTGGCAGTCCTTGACCTCGCCTTTGGGGTCGATCGCCAGCGCCATCACCTGTCCGCCGAGCAAGGTGTCGGCCGCGTCGAGGGTGGGTTTCGCGGGCTCCGCTCCCGGAGTGAAGCGCCGCTCGAAGGTGATTCGCGTGAATTCGCCTTTCGAGGCGGATGATTTGCCGGCCATCGCGGCGGTCGAGGAGGCGACATCGCACTCCGAGGCCTTGGCCGGTTTGAGGCTCGTTTCGTAACGGCACGATTCCGGCTTGCCGTCGCCGTTGAGCGTCACCGTCACCTTCTCCCACCAGGGGCTGTTTGACACCAAAGTGTCCGGTCCGGGGGCGGGTGCCGTTGCGGAGGCGGCCGCGCCGAGCGCGCCAGCCGCGGATGCGAGAATCAGAGCGGCGATCTTGAGCACTTCAAACTCCTTCGCGCCCGCCGCTCCGGCGACCTCATTGCCGCCGCCAACCTGCCGCCCCAACGCGCGGCGCAGGTTTCGTTTCCGTGGCCTGGTGAAGTGAGTTTCCGGTAGAGCGGTTGCAGCGCCGGATTGCCGTTGCGCTGCGCCGGGGCGAGCCGAAGCTGAAACCCGATCTAAGCGCGTCGAGGGAAAGAGATTTCGCGCAAGCTGTGCCCCAAAAGAAATGGGGGCCGGCATTGCTGCCAGCCCCCACTGCGCCGAGCGAAGGATCTGCCGGTGTTCGGTCTACCTGGTCCCTCCCGGAAAACCGTTCGTGACCCCGCTTCTCGATCCTGGCTCACCAGCTCAGGCGTCGCATTCCACCGAACCGCTCCCTCTTTCGAGGAGCCCGACCGATCTACTCGACTGCGCGGCCCGAAGGTTCGCTGGTCTTTCGACCTTTCCGGCCCGGCGTCTGGAACCGAAGTCCCTCGAAGCCAAAACCGTCCAGTGTTCCGCGGCCCTTCTTGGGTCGACCACTCTCGCGTCCCGCTTCGCTCACCACCGGTCCGGAGACCGCCAGGAGCCGCGTCGCGCTTGAGGAAGATCGACTCTTCCGGCGCCTCTTCCCGGCTGGCCCCGAAAAGAACCCGAAAGCTCTTCCCACTGCCTGCCGGCGGAGATCGGACCTTTGGTCACCTGCCGCTTCCTCGCGCCGTTTCCGGCTCTTGGAGAGGCCGGGACCGCCGTCCCGATCACCCATGCACCATGGACCCCTCACCCGAGTCGGGGAAGCGAAAAATGCGCTGAGAAGCCTGTGGATAATGTGGATATCGGGCACAATCTCCGGAACCTTTTTCAGCGGCCGATTTCGGCCGCGCTTCGGTTGCCGTTCCGTTCTCCTCCGACTACCTCCTCCAAGTGCCTGAATCGCCTGCGCCAACTGCCGAACCCGGCTATCTTCGGGGCCTGAATCCGCCCCAGCGCGAGGCCGTCCTGACGACCGAAGGCCCAGTGCTGGTGCTCGCCGGCGCGGGTACCGGGAAGACCGCCGCGCTGACCGCGCGACTCGCGCATTTGATCGCCAGCCGCCTCGCCTGGCCAAGCCAGATCCTCGCCGTCACCTTCACCAACAAGGCCGCGCGCGAGATGAAGGCGCGCGTCTCGGCCATCTCCGGCGGCGCGATCGAAGGCATGCCGTGGCTCGGGACCTTCCATTCGGTCGCCGCGCGAATGTTGCGCAGCCACGCGGAGCTGGTCGGACTGCAATCCAACTTCGTCATTCTCGACACCGACGACCAGCTGCGCGTTCTCAAGCAGCTGATCCAGGCTTCGGGCCTCGACGAGAAGCGCTGGCCCGCACGCCAGCTCGCCGGACTTATCGACCGGTGGAAAAACCGCGGCTGGACTCCGGCGCAGGTCGATGCCGGCGAATCGGAGGCCTTCGCCGCCGGCCGCGGCGCCGAGCTCTATGCGCAATATCAGTCCAGGCTGAAGACTCTGAACGCGTGCGACTTCGGCGACCTGCTGCTCCACATGCTCGTGATCTTTCGCGGCCACGCGGACGTGCTCGACAGCTACCGCAACCGCTTCCGCTATATCCTCGTCGACGAATATCAGGACACCAACCAGGCCCAGTACGAATGGCTGAGGCTGCTAGCCGAGCCTCGCCGCAACCTGTGCTGCGTCGGCGACGACGATCAGTCGATCTACTCATGGCGCGGCGCCGAGGTCGCCAACATCCTGCGCTTCGAAAAGGATTTCCCGGGCGCGAAGATCATCCGCCTCGAGCAGAACTACCGTTCGACGTCGCACATTCTCGCCGCCGCGGACGGGCTCATCGCGAACAATGCGGGCCGGCTCGGCAAGACGCTCTGGACCGACGCTGGCGAGGGCAAGAAGGTCCGAGTCATCGGCGTTTGGGACGGGCCCGAGGAAGCGCGCCGCGTCGGCGAGGAGATCGAGCAGCTCCGCCGCAATGGCCACGCGATCGACGAGGCGGCGATCCTCGTCCGCGCCCAGTTCCAGACCCGCGAGTTCGAAGAGCGCTTCATCGCCATCGGCCTGCCGTACCAGATCATCGGCGGCTTCCGGTTCTACGAGCGCGCCGAAATCCGCGATGCCATCGCCTATCTGCGGCTGATCCAGTCGCCCGCCGACGACCTCGCCTTCGAGCGCATCGTCAACACGCCCAAGCGGGGCCTCGGCGACAAGGCGGTCGCGACGATGCACCGGCAAGCGCGCCAGGCGCAGGAGCCGCTGCTGATCGCCGCCGCGCACCTGCTCGACAGCGACGAGCTCACTGCGCAGGCGCGGCGCAGCCTCGGCAATTTCGTCGCCGACCTCGCCCGCTGGCGGGAGATGGCGAGTACCCTCCCGCACCCGGAGCTTGCGCGCATCGTTCTCGACGAGTCCGGCTACACGGCGATGCTCCAGGCGGACCGTTCGGCCGAAGCCGCCGGACGGCTGGAAAACCTCGCCGAGCTCACGCGCGCGATGGAAGAATATGAATCGCTCGGCGCCTTCCTCGAGCACGTCAGCCTGGTCATGGACAATGACGAGGCGCGCGCCGGCGAGAAGGTCACGATCATGACCATCCACGCCGCGAAGGGCCTGGAGTTCGACACCGTGTTCCTCGCCGGCTGGGAGGAAGGCGTGTTCCCGTCGCAGCGCTCGCTAGACGAGGGCGGGCTAGCGAGCCTCGAGGAGGAGCGCCGCCTGGCCTACGTCGCGATCACGCGCGCCCGGCGCCGAGCGACCATCATCCACGCCGCCAACCGCCGGATCTACGGCCAGTGGACCAGCTCGATCCCGAGCCGCTTCCTCGCCGAGCTGCCCAAGGGGCATATTGAGGAAGAGACCACCATGACCGGCGGCGAAAGCCTGTGGCGCGCGCAATGGTCCGAGCGGGCGGACCCATTCGCCCACGTCGCCCGCCCCACTCGCGGCCCCGGCTGGCAACGCGCGACGCGTTTAAGCCCCTCTCCCCGGCAGGAAGAGGACGACTCGCGCTCCAGCGCGAGCGGGGTGAGGGCAAGCCGCTGGGGGAGCCAACCGCCGCTGGAAGCACGGGCGAGCGCCGTCAGCCTCGGCAACCAGGGGCGCACCGACCTCTCGCTCGGCCAGCGCGTGTTCCACGGCAAGTTCGGCTACGGCACCATCGCCGCGATCGAGGGCAACAAGCTCGAGATCGACTTCGAAAAGGCGGGCCGCAAGAAGGTG
>Ga0207674_10003051_pt1 | contig 20719 bp, 18 predicted proteins | sample KBSCornC72_FD_184303 | JGI IMG/M metagenome (GOLD analysis project Ga0207674, IMG submission 184303) | Corn rhizosphere microbial communities from Kellogg Biological Station, Michigan, USA - KBS Corn C7-2 (SPAdes) (version 2) | ecosystem: Host-associated > Plants > Roots > Rhizosphere > Soil ...
CGAGCGCAGCACGGATCGTTTGCTGGATGAACTTGCGGCGATCGGGACGCATGGCGGTTCCTTATTTCTGGATCATGTATTCGGGCGAGGCAAGGATCATGTACAGCGCGTTCATCGCGCGCTGCTGCTTCCAGTCGGCGCCGTCGCTCGAGGTGATCGTGTTCAGGTAGACGAGCAGGTTGTTGCGCATGAACGGCGACATCTGCCCGGACATGAAGCGCTTGTTGTATTCATCGACGAGATTGTCGGCTCCGCCGCCCGCGGCGCTCGCGGCGAGCGCGATGTCCTGCGCGTGGTCGATCATGATGTCGCCGAACGTGTCGCCCCCGCCACAGGCATCGTTGACGTCGAACTCGCCGTTCAGGGTCATGCCGTGAATGGTGTTGCTGATGTGCGCGACGATGCTGTCGGTCTGCATCTGGAATTCCGGCCCGCGCAGCCCGCGCGTGGTCATCTCGCCGGCCGGGATGAAGCTGGGCTTGAAGAAGTTGAACACGGTGTCGGCGTCGAGCGCGGCCTGCGCCACGCCGCCCCATTGCGTGCCGTTGGTGCGCCAGCCAGTACCGTAGCCGGCGTAGCGATAAGGCTGGTTGGCGTAGCTGGTCGGCGGCGAATAACCGGGCGTGCCAGGCGTGCCGATCGCGGCGATGTTCTGCCCGCAATGGTGGACGGCGTGCATGGCGCGCCAGAAATGCGTGAGCACGATTAGCGGTTCGCGCAGCTTGCCGAACGTGTCCGCATCGTGCCATTGGCCCAGGCGCGCTTCCGGGTCGAGCAGGATCGTCTTCACGACGGTCTTCAAATCGCCGCGCACGTTGGAGCCGTTGTTGTCGAACATTGCGGCTACGCGCTGCACGTAGGCCGGGCTCGGATTGCTGGTGACCAGGCGCTGGATCAGCTGCTTGCTGATGAACGGCCCGACGTTCGGATGGTTGAAGATGTTGTCGAGCGCGAACGCCAGATCGCCAGCGGCCGTGCCACCGTCGATCAGCAGGCCGCCACCGGCCGCCCCGGGATAGGCGAGCAATTGCTTGTTCGCCGTGTCGTCCTCGTGCATGCCGTTGTCGTGATAGTTGAAATCGAAATACGGCTCGATCGGCTGCGCCGGTGGCCGCGTTTCATAGGCCAGCATGGGCGTCAGGGAATCGCCGGGCGCCTGGTATTGCGTGTCGCAGCCGATGAAATTGTCGCGGCCGTCGGCGTCGCAGCTTGCCCAGTTCCAGCCGGTCAGCACGTGCGCGAAATTCGTGATCGCGTTCTGCAGGTAAGTTGGCACCGGCTGACCGCCGGACAACTGCGGCGTGCCGTCGGGATTGAGCATCACCAGCCCGATGCTGAAGAGCTGGTTGACCTCGCGCGCGTAGTTTTCGTCCGGATGCACGTTGTTGTACAGGTCGGCGCGGCGGTTGCCCAGCATGTTGAGATACACGCCCATCGCCGGGCTCAGCGTCACCTGCCCGAGCAAATCACGGTAGTTGCCAAACGCGTTCCCGATCAGGATGTCGTAATACCATGCCAGGGCCTGCGGCGAGTCGCCGAGCCGGGTGTTCTGGTCGGAGACGACGAGAATTTCGCTCAGCGCGAACGCGACGCGCTGGCGCAACTGGTCGGTGTGGATCAGCGAGTTCGTCTTCGGGTCCGGACCGCCGATCGCGCCGAGCAGCCACGCCTCGAAGCGATTGTCCTGCCCGATCTGCTCATTGAGCGTGTTGCTGACCCAGTTCAGGTAGGCGGTCTGGCCGGTGATCTCGTAAGTCGGCGTCGCCGCGAACTGCTCGTCGAGCCACGCTTGGTAGCCGATCGCGCGCAGGTGCGCGATGTCGGTATCGGTCGGCCCGAACGTCGCCTGCGCGAGGAAGCGCGCGGCGTCCGAATCGGTGTATGGCCCCGCCGCGACGCCCTCGAACTTGTCGTGGAACATCGGATCCGGCCCGTGGCTGAGCGACTGCGCCGCCGCCATCGTCGTCAGACCGGCCGCGCACAAGCCAACGAATATGCGCGCCCAGCGGCGTGATGCTCGAACAGATTTCCCCATCTGCGCACCTATTGTTCTTCCTGAGGGATCACCCTAGCAGGTAGGCCGCCGCAATTCTTTGACGACCAACACGGCCCTTGTGTGCCGGGCTTGGCAATTGATACCCAGGATCCAATTGTGGTGCCGGCAGCAGGAGTCGAACCCGCGACCTACTGATTACAAATCAGTTGCTCTACCAACTGAGCTATGCCGGCGTCCTCAGAGCGATTACTTCGGCGGGATTGTCGCATAAACCATCCATGGTGCATTGCCGTTCGACATCCTGTCTCACCCTCGGACCACGCACGCGATGCGCTTCAACGCATCGCGTAAGCGCGTGCTCCTCGACCAACTGAGCTATGCCGGCGTAAGCGCTATTTTCGCACGAAATCAGGCGAAATCGTTCTCGAGGACCACACGATAACGCGCTTTGCCTTCGCGCAGGTGCGCGAGAGCCTGGTTGATGCGCGACATCGGGAACATTTCCACTTGTGGAAGCAGGCGATGGCGCGCGCAGAACTCGAGCATCTGCGCGGCGACGGCCGGACTGCCCAGTGGCGAACCGGACAGCGACTTGCGGCCGCCGATCAGATCAAAAGCGCGCACCGGAATCGGCTCGAGCACGGCGCCGACCACGTGCAGGCGACCGCGCGGCGCCAGCGCGGCAATCAGCGCGCTCCAGTCCAGCGGCACGTTGACGGTGACGAGGACAAAATCGAACGACCCGGCCAGCTGCTTCAGCGCTTTCGAATCGTTGCTGGCAACGACATGATGCGCACCGAAGCTGCGCGCTTCGTCGGCCTTGCTCGCGCTGGAGGTAAATGCGGTGACGTCGCAACCCCACGCGCGCAGGAACTTCAGCGCCAGATGGCCGAGTCCGCCAATGCCTACGACGCCGACGCGATCGGTCGGTCGGACATCGAAATCCACGATCGGCGAAAACACGGTGAGCCCGCCGCAGAACAGCGGCCCGGCCGATTTTGCATCGAGCGCAGCGGGCAGCGGCAACGCCCACGACCAGTCGCAACGCACGCGTTCGGCGAAGCCGCCGTGACGGCCGACGATGGTTTGCTCGCCTTCGCGGCACAGATTGTGTTGGCCCGACATGCACTGCCTGCAATGCATGCAGCTGCCGGCATACCAGCCCAGGCCGACACGCTGACCGATACGCAATCCTTTCGCTTGCGTGCCGAGCGCGGTGATCGTGCCGACGATCTCGTGTCCGGCGACGAGCGGATAACGCGTATTGCCCCAGTCGTTGTCGAGCATCGACAGGTCGGAGTGGCAGATGCCGCAATATTCAACGGCAATGTCGACTTGTTCGTCGCCCAGCGGACCGGGATCGTAATCAATCGGGGTAAGTGCGGCTTTCGGCGCCGCAGCGGCGTAGGCACGAACGCGATCGATCATGACACTCTCCTGCTCAGAAGCAACGCACCGTCTGCTCGCGCAACTCCGGCTGTGCTGCCAGATGCGCGCGCCAGTCCAGCGGATGATCGCGTTCGGGTGCAAAGTCGATCCAGTACACCGGCAGTTCCTCGGTGCGCGCGATGACTTCCGGTACGAAACCCAGCTTGGCGATTTCATCACGCCGCTTGTCGGCGTTCGCCTGATCGTGGAACAGACCGAGCGAAATCGTGTTCGGCTGATCACCGGCGGTGACGACGTAGTAATCGCGTACGCCTTTTTCCGACAGCTGCCGGGCCAGCGCCAGAGCTCTTTCACGGCTAGCCTGCGCCGGCAGGTAGACCCAGTAGCCGCGCGTTTCCGTCGAACGCACTTCGCGGTATTGAATGCGCGCAGCGAGCGGCGTGAGCGCGTTGAGCGCGCCGCGCATATCCGCTTGCGTAGGGAACGGGCCGATGCTGCTGCAAGTGCCGTCGCGCGGCTGCGCCGCGGCTTCGGGCGCGCTGGCCAATTCGGCGGCGGTTCCTTCGTTGGCGTGCTCGCGTTCGGACAACAGCACGAGCCTGGGCACGCCGGGATCGGCCGAAGCGAACGCGTGTGTGCGCGGCTGCGGCGCGAAATACAGCCACAACGCGACGCCGACGTTCATCGCCAGCAACAGCAGAAAAAGAATTCTCGAAAGCATCGGCTGATTCTAGCCTAGCCGTCGTTATCGGCCATGACGGCAAGCCCGCGCAGGACGAGTTCGGCATCGATGCGATGTGGAATTGCGAGCAACTCGCCCAGACGCGTCGCGCCGCCACCGGTGAGCACGAGTGCAGGCATGCTGCCGATACGATTGGCCGCCTGTTCGACAAAGCGTTCGATCAGCGCAACCGCCGCGAGCCACGCCCCGGACTCCATCGCGTCGGCCGTGTTGTCGGCGACTTCGACGATGCGACCGGCCGCTGCTGCGCCAAGATTCGCCGTGCCACCGCGCAACGCCGCGAGCGCGAGATGCGGGCTCGCGGCAATCAAGCCGCCCAGATGCATGCCGTCGGCCGCGAGCGCGTCCAGGGTCAGCGCGGTGCCGCAGCTGACGACAATCGCCGGCTCGCGCGCCTGCGCGTGCGCAGCCACGAGCGCAAGGAAACGATCCACGCCAAGGCGCTCGGGTTGCGCGTACGCGCTGCGCACGCCGCATGCCTCGGCACTGCTGCGCACGAACCGCACGGCCAGGCCGAAACGTTCGCGCGCGGCACCCGCGACGCGATCGTTCAACTGCGCCGACGCAACCGATGCCGCCCAGGCCGAATCGGCTGCCGGCAATTCCCGCCACGCCGCCGCGCTGAAATCGCCGTGCGCCACCACACCGGCAAATTGAAAATCCTTACCGGTCCACAGCGCCCACTTCACGCGCGTGTTGCCGATATCAACAAGCAACTTCATGCGCCACGCACCGTAACTTCGGCGCTGTCGTAGACGGCGTCGGCGCCGCCATGCCGCACGCGCAGTGCGCCGCGCTCGTCGATGCCATCGGCCACGCCTTCGCGCACGCCGTTTGGCGTCTGTACGCGCACGCTGCGCCCGGCAAGCACGTCATGGCGCGCGAATTCTTCGCGGAATGGCGCGAAGCCTGCGCGCTCGAAGCGATCGAGCGCATCGACCAGGCGCGTGAGCAGGCGCGCGATCAGCAGGTTGCGCGATGGCGCCTGCTTTCCGCACAGACTGGCCAGATCGACGCTCGGCTGGTCAACCTTGCTGGCATCCGGCAGCCGCAGGTTGATGCCGATGCCGATCACGGCGTAGCACGGCCCGAGGAATTCGCCGCCGAGTTCGACGAGGATGCCGGCCAGCTTGCGGCCGTCGGCAAGCACGTCATTCGGCCACTTCAGGCCCGCGCCCACCACTCCACAATCGGCGAGCGCCTGCACCAGAGCAACGCCGGCAACCAGGCTCAGTCCCGCCAGCGCGCCCATGCCGGCGGAAAAGCGCTTGAGCAACGAGAAGTATACATTTCCACCGAGCGGCGAGATCCACTCGCGTCCGCGCCGGCCGCGTCCGGCGCTTTGCACCTCGGCGAGGCAGATCGACACGTCCGGCGCACCTTGCGCGGCGCGCTGCAGCAGCACGCTGCTGGTCGAGTCCATCTGCCAGCTTATGTTGAAGTCGGGCAGGCGCTTGCGCAGCGTCGAATCCAGCTGCGTACGGATCGCGTTCTCATCGAGCGCTTCCAGCGGCCACGCCAGCTGGTAGCCGCGTCCGGCGACTGCTTCGATCGGCGCGCCGAGCGCGCGCAACGTTTCGATCTGTTTCCACACGGCTGCGCGCGTGACGCCCAGGCGCTGCGCGAGTGCGCTGCCGGAGACGGCATGCTGTGCGGACAACGCCGACAGCACGGTAAAGGGCTCGATCCTCATTGTGCCCAGTGTAACGGGGCCACTTTGGCGCGAACACCCGGTGCCGGCAGCCGTCGGCCTGATACGTGTTACGATAAGCCGTTCAAACAGCGATCCCGCAACCGGGAGTGTGTCGTGCTCAAGCCTCTGGGTCTGGCGATAGTTCTCTGTGCACCATGCATGGCGTTGGCCGGACAGGCCATGTCGCTCGACGATGGGCTCGCCGCGGTCAGCACAGTTGAAAGCGATGCGATGATCGCGCCGATGCACGGCAGCGGTGCCGCCGACGGCATGAGCGAACCCGCCGCCCAGCGCAATGTCGATGAAATCGACGTACATTCCGCCGCGCCACACCCAGGGCGTCCACGCGGAACCGATGCGCCCAACACCCACCCGCACAAAGGCGGTCACGGGCGCACGCCGTGGCAGTCGCTGCTGCCGGGTGTGATGAAGTAACGCTGCGCTAGCGCGCCAGCTCCGGATACAGCTCGCAGGCTACGGCACAATATTCGCGCACCTTGCGCACGATTTCGACCGCTTCCTCATCTCCCGCGATGACGGGGTTTTGCTTGATGTCGACGGCACGCACATAGTCGCGGCCGCCGCAAATCGCTGCGATCGAGTTCACGTCGCTCACCACGTCCTCGTAGCGCAACAGATGAATGCGTGCGCCGAGTGCGCGATAGCGCTCGCAAAATACGCGATAAATCTGCAGCTGGCGCAACAGAATGTCCTGCGTGGATGCCGCGATCGCCGCAAGCTCGGGCCAGAACCGCTCGGCAGCCGGCAGCCGGCCCTGGCTGATCGGCAAGTGTTTGGCGGAACGCCATGAGCGCAGCGTCGCCAGCGGATGACGAACAATCGCAATGACAGTGAAGTCGTCATGTCCGGCGAACTCGTCGAGAACGCAGCTGTAGTGCGCGTTCTGTTTCATGCCGAGCAGGAAATCCGCGCTCAACCCGGAGCGCCGGAACGGCTGCAGCGCGTACGCGGGTTGGCGGCTGCCGTCGGATGCCAGCGGGAAATAGTTGGTAACCGCGGCGCCGTCGCTGGAACGGCGGTCGGCCACTTCACCGCCGCCGGCCAATATCTTGCGCACGCGTGCAAAATCCCCACGCACGCGTTCGGCATAAGCGCGCCGGTCGTCCATTTCGCGCGGCCATGCATCCTGCCAGTCCGGTTCGCTCAGACACACAGCGTCACGCAGACTGTCGACCAGCGCGCACACCAGCGTGGTGCCCGAACGCGGAAGTCCGGTCAGAATGAGATTGCGCGCTGTCACGTCCTCGGCTCGATACGCAGCGCTCGGCTCAATTCCTCGATCCAGGCGCGCCGAAACGCCGCGTACGAATATTGCGTTGCCGTCTCGCGGCCACGCCGCGCCATTGCTTCGCTGCGCTGCGGATCGCGCACCGCGGCAATCAGGCGCTCGGCGACTTCCTCGACGTTGGGGTACGCAGCCACCGTGCAGTTTTCGTCCGGCCGCATGTACTGCCGGCCGCCGAAACCGTCGTAGCCACACACCAGTGTGCCCAACGCCATCGCTTCCAGTCCCACCAGGAAAAATCCTTCAGCGGCGGACAGCACCAGCAGGTGGCGCACCGCGGCGATCCGCGCCAAAAACTGCGCATGCGGTATGCCCCGCTCGGGCAAAGGCTCGGCGAACTCGATTTCCGGCGCGCGCTGCGCGACGATCTCGCGCACGCGCGCGAACGATGCCTGCCACACGTCCGGCAAGCCTTTGCGCGACGGCAATACCAGCGCCGCCGGACGCGCGGCCCACGCCGGCGCGGGCGGAAATGCTGCCTGATCGATGAACGGCGGAATCACGCGCACGTCGAGCGCATAGACGGAACGCAAAAATCCGCCGACGAATTCGCTGTTCGCGACGAAATGGTCGAACTTGAGGTCGAGCAGCGCGAACGTGCTGAAACCCTGCACGTAGCACAGCTTGAAGCCGGGCAGACGCAGCCCGAACTGATGACTGGAAAAACTCGGGTTGACGACAAGAATGTCTTCGGCACGAATGTCGCGCTCCATCTCGGCCAGCGTCACCGCCGGCATGCGCAGATCGTATTCGTGGATGCCATCGTCCGGAGTTTCGGCGCCGAGCGTCACCGCCACGGCAGGAACGCCGAAATCACGTTCGAGAATGCGGCCCAGGTGGTAAGCCATGTGCGTGCCGCCATTCGGCACGTACGCGCCTACCACATACGCCCGCCGATATTTGCTCGCGCCCACTAGCGGCGGCTGCGCTTCGAGTCAGGTGCCGGTGCGGGCGCGTCAAAACCGCTTTTTGCGATGCGATCCGGCTGATTCTTTGGCGCTGGCGTCGCCGGCTTGGCCGCAACCGGCGCAACCGGCGCAACAAAGGCAACCTGGGGCGCAGGCGGCGGCGCGGGCTTGGCGGGTGCGACTACAGGCGCGGGCTTGGGAATGCTGTAGCCGCCGAACGCCTGCGCGCCGTTGCGCGTATCGGCAGCGTACGCGATTACCTTCTCGGCCGTCGCGGGCATATCCAGATAGAACTGGCGGTCACGCGCCTGGTATCGGCGCGACAGCACGATGCCGCCGAGCGCATCGACCCAGTCCACGTCCACGGTGCCACCGAACTCCGACATCGGCAGCTGCACGATCAGGCGCCGGTCCCAGCGGTTCGCCACCGGCTCAATGCGCAACTCTGCCTGCGGCCGCGCCAGCACCACCGCCGGATCGCCGAGCAGGTTATACATTTCCACAAATACGCGGTCGCCGACTTTGGCTTTGGCGCGGGTGATGGCCTCGCCGATCGACGCGCCGGGCTGCAATGCCTGCTCGATCAGGGCACGCGAATACGCCGGGTTCGGCGAATTGCTCCACGATGCGCCGAACACGGCGATGGCACCCTTGTCCGCTTCGCGCAGAAAACGTTCGCCGATCGAGTCGGCGACCGGATTGTCGAACGGCGCGGAGAAACACGTCATTGCCATCACCAGCGGGTATCGTCCGGCGTTTTTCATCGCGGCGACGTCGTCCAGCGCGAACAGATCGCCCATCGGTCCGACGCGCCAGATGTAGTTGCCGCCGTGGCCGAGGAAATGCACGAGCACGCTGCCATCGTCGAGGTTCTGTTTCAGCGCGGCGCGCAGCGCCTTCACGCGCGCGGGATCTTTCTCGTTGAAGTCGGTGTACAGACTGTGCACGGCGAAGCCCTGGTTTTCCAGGTCGGAGGCGAGCCGATCCGATTCCTTCTTGAACGAGTCCACTTCGCTGGTGCTGATGAAGGTCATGTCATGGCGCCAGCGTCCCGGCGTAGCATCGGTCAGGTACGCCAGCGTTTTCTTCACGATCGCGCGCACTTCCTCCGGCTCGACCACCGGCAGACGGCCAACCGCAAGCTGCGGATGAAAATCACCGGGCTTGATGGCGACGTACGGAACGTCGCTGGCCGACTGTCCTTCGCCCGAGGACGGCGTTTGCCACGTTGGAATCAGATTGCGGTTCGGCAAGTCCGCGGCCAATTCCTTGTATGCGGTGATATCCATGCCGGCAAAACCGCCGGGCACCATCACGTCGCTCGCGCGCAGATGTGCACGCGGCGCGAGCACGGCTGCCGGTGCCGCATTGCGCGATGCCTGCTTCGTTCCGGTCTGGCGGATATCGTGGTGGATGTCCACGCTGGCATCGCCGACCAGCAACAGAAAGCGCGGCTTGATCTGCCAGTGCTCGACGCCCCAGGCGACGAAGTCGCGGATCGCCGCCGGGTGGATGATGCCGCCGCCAAACTGGTCGTAGATATCGTCGACGTTGACCACGCTCACGCGGTGGCCGTGCGCATTGTGATACTGCGCCAATGGCTCGATCGCCGCGAGCAAGCGCGGGTGCGCGACCATCAGGTAATCGAACCCGTTGCTGGCGCGCAGGTCGGCATCGGCGACCGCGCGCACGAGCGCGGGTTTGCGCGGCTGTCCGGCAAAAGGATACAAATCCACATTGTCCGTGGCGCCCGCGACGCGCCAGTGCGTACCCGCAGCACCCGCCAGGCGCAGCGTACCGTCGCTGCCAAACACCACGGGCGCTGTAGCGCCGGCATAAGTGAATTCGATCGGCGCGCCGGAGCTCGCACGGAACGCTGCGGTGTCAGGACCGAATTCGCCACTGAGCGGATACTCTGCCTCGAGCCAGTTGAACATGACGACATCGATGATGAAGTTCTTCGCGTCGTCGGGCGCCTCGCGCCGCGGCACGCGCAGGCTCAGCTGATTGCCTTTCGCCTTGAGCGACGCGGCCGGCACGCTGAGCGTGCGGCGGATTTCGTCGCGGCCATCCCACTCCAGCGTTTGCACGAGCGAACCGTTGATGAGCACCTCGACGCGATGATCGGCAGGCTTCGGCGTTGCGGCGATATTCGATTCGCCGCGCATATCCAGGGTCAATGTCACCGACGCGCCACGCGTCGAAGTGTTCAGATCGTCCAGATCAAAGTCGACCACGAACGGCTGCGCGTCGATCGGCGTGAGCTTGGCCCATTGCCACACGTCCGGTTCGTCGCCGGTTTTCATGTCACGACTGCCGAGCCGGATCATGAGGTTTTCCTGCTCCAGATGCAGGCGTCTGCGCAGCGTGGCGGCAGGCTTTGCGGTTGGCGCGGCGATCTCGCGCAGACGCGCGTGCGCGCCGGGCACGGCGGCGAGCTGATAGACGTTGACATTGGAGTACGGGTCGAACCAGCTTTGCGGGCCGTGCAGCGCTTCGCCGACCCACTCGATGCGGCTGCCCGCCGCGAATGCGCCGTGGCCGTCGTCAACGACGCGAATCGGTATTTCCTCACCCTTGTGCAGCAGCACCAGGTCGGTCGCGCGACAGTCCTTGAGCGCAGGCTGGGCGGCGATCACCGTGTCGTAATCAAGACCATATACGCCGGACTCGGCAACCTCCACGTGCAACCGTCCGGAGCACGCCACGGCTGCATCAGCGATGGTCAGCAGTGCCGCCGCTGCCGCAAAGACGCGGCAATAGCGCGAAAACGAGCCTGGGATCATGGTGTTTCGGATTGTGAAGAGTGCCCGTCGATCGGGGCATGCTGCGGGGAAGCCGCGTGATACTACGGAACGCCGCCGATTGGCGCAACCGCGGCCAGCTCCCGCGCGCTGGCGACGATCTCCACGTCGGCGCCGCGCGCCGCCGCGCGCAGGACCGGACTCACCGGGTCTTGATCAGCGGCGTAGATGGCCTCGATCGCGGTTCGTGCCAGCCAATCGCGCAAGCTCGCGCCGTCGAGCCGGTCGAGTTCGTCATTCCAGAAAAAACTTTCATAGCCCGCAGGCGGTCGCAGGGGCTGCAATGCAAGCACGCGCGCAAGCGGTGCAGTTGCGGGCGCCGCCGCATAGATGGCGCGCACTCGCGCTTCGAGTTCCCGTCGCGCGGCACTGAACAAGGTCGCGCCGACATCGGCTTCGTATTGCGGGTAACGTGCGCGCAGCACGGCCATGCCTTGCGCGCCCAGCGTGCGCCGGCGTTCCTCGCCGAAGCTGGCGCTGCGCGCGTGGCGCACGAGCACGTCGCCGGCGATTACATGCCGCAAACCCGCGCGCGCGGCACGCAGGCATAGATCATTTTCCTCGCCGTAGCCGGCCGGAAAAGCGTCGGCGTCAAGCACGCCGACTTGCTCGAACAATTCGCGTTTGACGTACATGCAAAAACCGTTGCCGGTCGGCAGCTCGGGCAGACAGCCGAACGCGCCGTGCAGCAAGGCGCGCTGCGTCTGCACGAGATTCCAGCACGGCGGAATCGGACAATACTGCTCGATCTCCGGCACCGAGAAGGCGCCGGCATTGTCGGACACTGCCGTGACCGTGCCGATCGCAGCTTCGGCGTACGCAGTCAGTCGCAGGCGTTGCAGCCAACGCGGCCCGACCTCGGTGTCGCTGTTGAGCAGCACGATGTCGGCAGAACCGGCCAGTTCAATGCCGAGATTGCAGCTGCGCGTGTAGCCGAGGTTGTGTGGATTGCCGTGGACGAGCGCGCGATCGGCGTAGCTGGCAAGCAATGGCGCAATCGCCGGATCGGTGCTGGCATCATCGATGAGGATCAGGCGCGCGCCGCGCGTGAAACGCAGCACGGCTTCGATGCAGCGGCGAACGAGTGCGGGCGAATTGAACACCGGCACCACGATTGCGACCAGCGGCCCGCGGAAATCCAGCGACGGCAGCGCAACCTGCGGCGTCATTGCGCAGCGGCAGGCGCCGCGGCGTGATAGGCGTGCAACACTTCGTCGACGCTGCCTTGCATCACGCTGCGTCCGTGTTCGACCCAAAGGGCGCGGTCGCACACCTGGCGCACGGCGGCGTCGCTGTGCGAGACGAACACCACCGTCGTGCCGTTGTGGATGCGTTCGCGCAACGCGGCGCCGGACTTGGCCTGGAATTCGGTATCGCCAACCGACAACACCTCATCGATCAGCAGCACTTCCGGTTCGACCTGCATCGCCACGGAAAATCCGAGGCGCGCCAGCATGCCGGTCGAGTAGGTCGAGATCGGCTGTTCGAAAAAATCGCCGAGCTCGGAAAAATCATGAATGGCCGGCAAGCGGCGTTCGACTTCACGGCGGCGCATGCCGAGCAGCAGTCCGGACAGAATCGCATTGTCGCGACCGGACAGGTGTTGCACAAAACCGACTGCAAGCGACAACAGCTGGCAGCTCACACGCGCGCGAACGACGCGTCCGCGATCCGGCTCGATGATGCCGGCCAGCGTGCGCAACAGGGTACTTTTACCGGCACCGTTGCGGCCGACCACGCCCAGACGCGCGCCACGTTCCAGCGTGAGACTCACGTCCTCCAGTGCCCAGAAGCGCGGGGCGCCCACGCGCATCTGCGCGTTGAACGCGACGCCGACGTTTTCCAGCGTGACCAGGCTAGAACCCATCTCAAAACCGTCGCGAGCGAAGCCAGATTGCGCGCCGCCTGCGCGCAGGAACCGGAGTGTACACCTCAGTACATGAGGATGACTCGCCGCGTCCGCGGCTCGCCCTTCGGGCCGGCTTCGCCGTTCGCTCCGGCATCCTGCCTCCGCAGTCCGAGCACAGCCGGCGCGCGAGCTGGCGAGCGCAGTAGGTTTTGAGATGGGTTCTCATGTCGGCAGCTTCACATAACGCGGCGTCCAGCGCGCGACGAGCCCTGCGCCGAACGCGAACAGCGCGAGCGAAACCAGCGTGACGCGAGCAAGCGCAAACCAGTCCGGCCATTGTGCATGCATGAGAATGCCGCGCCCGGCGTCGACCAGTATTGCAATCGGGTTGTACGCGAACCAGTGCTGCATCGACGCGGGCACGGCGTCGAGCGAAAACACGATGCCGGACAGGAACATCATCACCGTGAGCACTTGCTCGATCACGAAACGCAGGTCGGGTACGAATGGCATCAATGCGGCGACGACGTAGGCGGCGCCGGCGGCAAATACCAGCTCGACGAGCAGGACGATCGGCAGCGCCAGATACGCGCGGTTCGGCGGATAACCATAAGCCCACAGAATCAACAGCAGCAGGGCGAGGATGAATGCGAATTTCACCGTGTCGGCAAGAATCTGCACCGACGGAAACACCTGCACCGGTACTTTTACCTGACGAATCAGCGGCAGGCGCTGCCAGATCGCATAGCCGCCATGGCTGACGCAGGACTTGAACCATTGCCACAAGGTCAGGCCAACGAGCAGGAACGGAATGTAATCGGCCTGGGTGGTGCGCAGCACCACGGCGAACACCAGATAATACGTGGCCATGTTCATCGCCGGTTCGATGAGCCACCACGCCAAACCGAGATAGGAGCGCGCACGTTCGGCGCGCAGCTCGGCGTACGTAGAAAACCAGATCAGTTCAAAAAAATGCAGACGCATGGCAAGTCAGCACGCGCCGCCCGATGAGCGCGCAGGCGCGCGCGTCACGTCGACGGCTTGGCTTTGCGGTCTGGCGCATGGACCTTGGCCGGCACATGGAACACCGGCGTAAACTTCTCGCGCGACCCGTTCGTGGCGATCGACTCGACGTAGTACCAATAGTCCTTGCACGGATCGATCGTGTCGTCGGCGAATTCGTACTTGTGCGTCTCCGAGGTCGTGCCGTTGCCGAGAATCGGCTGTTTGGTCAGTTTCACGAACGGACCCTTTTCAACATCGCCGCGATAGACGTCGTAGCCGAAATTGTCTTCCTCGCTGGCGGTGGTCCAGTGCGCGGTGTTCTTGACGCGCTCGGCGGCGGGCACCTTGCCCTGATCGCCGCAGGACGGCGTCGGCGCAGCGGCCGCACCCGCCGTTCCGGCGCCGACGAGAAGAATCAAGCAGATCAGGTTGTGCAAGCGCATGAGCAACTCCGTGGACAGGCAGCGAACGCGCACGATAGCGGCCCGAGCCGGGCCGAGGCAAGCATTGACTTGCGCACCGGCACGTGCGGGACAATGCAGGATGCGCCGCGCGTTTGCGATCTGTCTGATGTGCTCACTTGCCGAAGCCGCGCAGCCGGACTGGAGCGTGCACATCGCACCGTATCAGCAGGTGTTTCCGGCGCTCGAACTTTCCCAGGCGCGGCGCAACGAGGACGCGCCCGTTGCCGATCATGTACTCGGCAACGGCAGCGGCCTGATCGCCGTGCGGGTGCGTGCACGCCATGCCGGCGAACGCGTGGTTCTGCGCATCAGCGTGCCGGAGCTTGGCGCACCACAAGGATTCGGCGCCACGCTGGCGCAGGCCGATGTCGAATACGAGCTGCATCCGCCGCTGGCGTGGGATGTGGCAAGCCTGCGCGCGCTGACGACGGCACAGGCCACGCACATGGATTTTGCACTCGAACGCGACGGCGCCGTGGCGGAGCAGCGCGAAGCGGCCATCAGCCTGCGTCCGCTCAGCGAGGCGCTGTACTTCGTGCACGACGGCAAGGACAGCGTGGACCTCGCCTGGATTTTCGCCGCCTATGTCAACGAACGCGATGCGGTCGTCGACGAGGTGCTGGATGCCGCACGCGCGAGCGGCATCACCACGGACTTTGGCGGCGGCGACGCCGATTCGATTCAGCGCCAGGTGTGGGCGATCTGGCATGCGCTCATGGCGCACGGCATCCGTTATTCCGGCTCCGATCCGGCACTCGAGCGCGGCCCACACGTGTTCAGCCAACGTGTGCGCTTCCTCAGAGAAACCTGGACCGACGCATCGGCCAACTGCGTGGACGGCAGCGTACTGCTTGCCTCCGTGCTGCAACGCATCGGCCTGCGCACCTTTATCGTGCTCGTCCCGGGACACGCGTTCGTCGGCTTCCATGCCGATCCCGACGCGCAACGCGCGATGTATCTGGAGACAACCTTGCTCGGCGCGAAAGTCCCGACACCGCTGAAGACGCCGGCGTTTGCCAAAGGCCTGCTCGACCTGCCACAGCGTCGCGCATCACTGGCCACCTTCACTGCCGCGCTTGCCGCCGGCGCTGCGCGGCACGCACAGGTTGCCGCAAAGCTCGACGGACGCCATCGCCCCGATTACGCCGTCATCGACATCAGCGCGGCGCGCGCCTTCGGCATCCGGCCGATCGAAGCGGCCGCAGCGGATTAACCGGCGCCGAAGCGCAAGGTGAATTTCGCGCCGCCGAGCGTTTCCGATTGCGTCACCTCGAGCTTGCCGCGATACGCCTTGAGCAGATCCTGCACGATCGACAGGCCAATGCCGTGCCCCTGCACGCGCTCGTCGCCGCGCACGCCGCGTTGCAGCAGGTGCTCGACTTGATCCGCGGGGATTCCGGGGCCGTCGTCTTCCACGGAAAGCACGAGGCCGGAGCGACGCGAACCGCGCGCGATGCGCGTCGTCGCTGAAAACAGCACGCGGCTGTTTGCCCATTTGAACGCGTTCTCGAGCAGATTGCCGAGCAGTTCAAGCAAGTCGCCTTCCTCGCCGTAGAAGCGCGCTTTCGGATCGATGTCGAATTCGCACAGGACATTCTTCGCCGCGTATACTTTTTCCAGGCTGGCCACGACTTCCTCCGCCGGCGCCTGCAGGCGAATCGGCGCAGCGAACGTGGTGTGCCCGGACGTCGCCGCCCGCGACAGCTGGTAAGCGACGATTTGATCCATGCGCCCGGCCTGCTCGAGCACGGTCCAGCGCATCGGCTCGCCGCTCGCACCGGATTCGAGTTCGTTGCGGATCACCGCGAGTGGCGTCTTCAAACTGTGCGCCAGATCGGCGAGCGTATTGCGGTAGCGCTGCAGGTGTTCGCGTTCGCTGTCGACGAATTCGTTGAGATTGGAGGCCAATCCGGCGAGTTCGCGCGGATAATCCGCCGCGGACAAGTGTTCGCGTTCGCCGCGCTCCACGCGCGCCAGATCATCTGCCACCCTGCGCAGCGGGCGCAGGCTCCACCGCAGCGTGCCGAGCAGCAGCACGAGCAACAGCAAACCGAAGCCGCCGAGATAGACAAACAGGCTTTGCCGGAATACGTCGCGCTGCCCTTCGAGCAGCTCCGCATCCTCGGCAATATGCAGCGTGAGCTCCAGCGTGCTGCCGCGGTTCGGCACCTCCCATTCGACACCAATACTGTACAAGTATATTTCTCCACCCGGCGTCGGCAGCGGCCCGCTGAAACGCTCCTCGCCTTTTTTCAGCACAGTGTCGAATGGCAGCTCCTTGCCGAGCGCGGACGCCGAGCGCCAGTGCTCGGACTTGGCGCCGTCCAGGTCGATCGGTCCGACCACGCCGGCGTACAGGCCGGTGCCGGGGCGATCGAACGGCCCTGGGCCGACTTCCGGCGGCAGCCAGCGCTTGGCGCGCGACACGTCGGAATTGGCGATATAACTGTAGGCGTAACTCTGCAATCGATCGTGCAGCGCGCTGCGCAGGGTCTGGTAAATGGCTTCGTCGAGCGCGAAACCGGTGAAGCCGAGAAATGCGGCCAGTGCAATGCCGGCCGCGAGCAGTGAACGCGCTTGCAGTGACAGCGGACGGCGCGCCATGTCGCGCGACTATTGTTGCGCTTTCGCTTGCTGCCCTGCTTCGGCGTCGTTGCGCGGAATCGAAAAACGGTAGCCGCGACCGCGCACCGTTTCGATCGGCTTGAGCGAATTGTTCGGATCGAGCTTGCGGCGCAAGCGGCCGATAAATACTTCGAGCACGTTCGAATCGCGATCGAAATCCTGCTGATAGATATGTTCGGTGAGATCGGCCTTCGACACGAGTTCGCCGGCGTGCAGGATCAGGTATTCCAGCACCTTGTATTCGTAGCTCGTCAGGTCCGCCGGCTGGCCGTTGACCGTGACGGTCTGCGCCGTGGTGTCGAGCACGATCGGCCCGCATTCGAGCACAGGTTTGGTCCAGCCGCTCGCGCGCCGCACGAGGGCATTGATGCGGGCCAGCAGCTCTTCGACATGGAATGGCTTGACCAGGTAATCGTCGGCGCCTTGCTTGAGGCCCTGCACCTTGTCCTGCCAGCTCGAGCGCGCCGTCAGAATCAGGATCGGACAGCGCTGTCCGAGCGCGCGCAATTCGTTGATCAGTTCCATGCCGGATTTCTTCGGCAGGCCCAGATCGATGATGGCCACGTCGAAAGGCACTTCGCGGCCCAGGTACAGGCCTTCCTCGCCGTCGGCCGCGGTATCCACCGCGTAACCTTCCCGTTTGAGCCGAGCCGCCAGCGTCTCGCGCAGCGGGGCTTCGTCCTCGACCAGCAATATGCGCATGGCAATATTCCTTTTTTATGCCCAGTTATCGCGACGAACGTTCGTCGTCCGCCGGCACTTCGATCACCCGCACTTGTCCTTCGCGCGTGAGCACCTTTATACGATAGACCGTGCTGCGGCCATTGTGCTTGGTTTCGGCCGACAACACCTTGCCGTGCGTCTCACGCTCAACCTTGCCGATCGCCTCCTGCAGCGATCTCGCCGCAGCATCGGCCGGACCAGTCATGCACATGGCCAGTGCGAACACGGTCATGGCAAGACGACGGATCATCGGCAGCATCATAACGCAGCATCCAAGCTGGCGATCGGGCCTCGTCACTATCGCAAACGCAACTAAATCGACGCTGAATCAGAATATCTCGGCCACACAACAGCGCAGGCTGCCGCCGGCCTTCTCGATTTCGCTCAAGTTCACGCTGTGCAAGGCGAAGCCCCAATCCGTCAGCGCAGCGCGCTGCTCGGGGCGCAGGCTAGCCGCGGCGCGTGCGCTCAACCACACGGTATCGGCCGAGAGCGCGATCGCATTGCCGGCGTACGCGGCTTTTTGTGCGGGATCCAGATAGAGCACACGTGGCGCATACACTTGCGCGATGGCGGCGACGACCGTCGGGTCGGCAAACCCGTCCGGCGCGATGATCGCGGCGCGCGAGGCGAGCTGCGCGAGCACGACATTGGTATGGTATTCGCCGCGGGCAAGCTCGAAACAGAACGTCAGCTTCAGCCCGAACGCTTCGTGCATTGCGCGGGCACCGGCCATGTCACAACGTTCGGACAGGCCGCAAAAGCCGATGCCCCGCCCGCGATCGATGACGAGCGCGCCCGTCAATTCGGCCACGAGCGGCCGCGTCGACAAATCCACAATTTCACAATGCAGCAAATCGCGGAAGAAAGCGCGGATATCCGCCCGTACCGCTTCGCGGCGGCGCACCGCATGGCGCATGGCGCCCACGATCAAGCGCCCCGGTGCGCTCGCAAACACATTGTTCGGGAACACGGCGTCGGGGGTGGACGCATCACCTGGAAACACGACGGTCGGAACGCTCTCGCGCAGCGCCGCGGCCAGAGCGGCGTGCTCGGCAAGCGCGCACGTGTCATCCGTCGCCTGCGCCATCTGCATATAGCGATTGTCGCTGGCCGATTCCGCCGCGAGCGCAAAACCGTGCGGTGCGACCAGAAACGCCGCGCGCGCGGTCGCTGGCGCACTCGGCGGAAAACGTTCCGGCGAATACGCCGCGCGAAATTCAGCTGGCGTCGTGACGATCACGCTGCGCGCGCCTGCGCGTGCACTTGCAACGCCGCGAGTGCGCCACGCAACACGCCGAAATCCGCACCGGACGCGCGCATATGCTCGCTCAAGTAACGCCGAAACGCCCGCGCACCGGGCTCGCCGAGAAACAAGCCGAGCACATGGCGCGCAATGTGGTGCACGGCCTCGCCACTGCGAATCTGCGCGGCCACGTATGGCGCCAGGCGCTCGAGTACATCGGCGCGCTGCTGTAGTGACGTGCCATACAGCGCGTGTTCAACGCGCGCAAGAACGTACGGATCGTGATATGCCGCGCGCCCGAGCATCACGCCGTCAACGTGCTGCAGATGTTCGAGCGTCGCCTCGACCGCGACGATGCCGCCGTTGATGACGATCGCGAGTTGCGGGAATTCGCGCTTGAGCCGATACACGCGCGGATAGTCGAGCGGCGGAATGTCGCGGTTTTCCTTCGGGCTCAAGCCATGCAGCCAGGCCTTGCGCGCGTGCACGATCAGTACCTTCAATCCGGCACCGATCAGCGTTTCGGCAAAGCGGTGCAGGTCTTCGTATTCATCCTGGTCATCGACGCCGATGCGGCACTTCACCGTAACGGGAATGCCCACGGCCGCGCGCATCGCCGCGACGCCGTCGGCGACCAGCGCCGGTTCGCGCATCAGACACGCGCCAAAGCGCCCGGACTGCACGCGATCCGACGGGCAGCCGACATTGAGATTGATTTCGTCATAACCGAAATCCGCGCCGATGCGCGCGCAACGCGCGAGATCGGCCGGCTCGTGTCCGCCCAACTGCAACGCGAGCGGCCGTTCGGCCACATCGTGTGCGAGAAACCGCCGCGGGTCGGCGTGCAGCAACGCACCGGTCGTCACCATCTCGGTATACAAACGCGCATGCGGGCTGAGCAGCCGATGGAAATAGCGGCAGTGGCGATCGGTCCAGTCCATCATCGGCGCGACGCAGAAGGTCCACGGCGACACTTTTGCCGTCTTTCCTGCGATTTCCGAGACTTGCACCGCGTCGCTCATTGCCGAATCTTCCCGCTGCTTCCGTTCGTTACCGCGAATTTTGCCCCAACCTGTACCAATGGAATATCGACTCAGGCGCGTCGTCGGATTTGATGCGCTTTAGTGCGGGCACGCTCCGGTTCCATTTTTTCGCTCGGCGCACGCATGTAAATGCGTAAGTATTGGGGCGACTCGAAAGCGCCGCATCCCACATCTCATCTAAGGGATCGTACTAGATTCTTCTCGAACCAGTGCTCCGCATACGGGTTGTCGTTGAAGCGCTTGATTTCGCGGTAGCCGGATGCGCGATACAGTTGCAGCGCTTCAATCAGCGAACCGTTGGTGTCGAGGCGAATCCTGCGCAGCCGACCTTTCTTCGCGACTCGCTCCAATTCGCCGAGCAAGCGCCTGCCGAGGCCGAGTCCGCGCGCGCGCGGCGAAATCCACATGCGTTTGATTTCACCGATGCCGGGTTCAAGCGTGTGCAACGCGCCGCAGCCGATCGGCTCGCCATACAACCGCGCAATCAAGAAACAGCCGCGCGGCGCCGCAAATTCTTCGGCGTCCGTCGTTTTCGCACCTTTGCCTGGATCAAAGCCGCGGCTAAATCGCGCATCGAGTTCCGCGAAGTATTGGCCGAGACAGGCTTGCGCATCGGCACTGACCGGATTCTCCGTCGCAATCTCAACACTGGACGCTCGTAACAGGCGCTCGACCTCCGTCATCGCCGTCAGCAGGCGCTGCGATTGCGCGCCGGTCAGCGGCGCCATCATCGATTGCGCGAGTTCGTCCGACAGCGAGTTGATCCGACGCAACTCGGCTGCGCCCGAGCGCGACAAGCGCGCAAACCGTACGCGGCGGTCCGTGGCAGATTCCTGCGTCTTTGCCAGCCCCTTGCGTTCCAACGTGCGCAGCAGGCGACTCAAGAAGCCGGAATCGATGCCGAGCCGCGCACGTAGTTCGCGCAC
>Ga0207674_10003052_pt1 | contig 20715 bp, 20 predicted proteins | sample KBSCornC72_FD_184303 | JGI IMG/M metagenome (GOLD analysis project Ga0207674, IMG submission 184303) | Corn rhizosphere microbial communities from Kellogg Biological Station, Michigan, USA - KBS Corn C7-2 (SPAdes) (version 2) | ecosystem: Host-associated > Plants > Roots > Rhizosphere > Soil ...
TTGAACGTGGAGACCGTCCACAATTATTAAGTATGAATCTCTTATCAAACCAACGTTTTCTTGCGATCTACTCGGGTATTCTCACCGTGGTTTTCGCGGTCACGGTGTTATGCGGTTTTGCTCTATGGAACAAAACTGCAAATTTCGATCAGATCAACGCGCGGCGCATCAACATTGTTGAGCCGGACGGCACATTGCGGATGGTAATTTCCGATCATGCAAAGCTGCCTGGAATTATCGTTCGTGGAAAAGAGACGCCGCTTGACCGGCCGCAGGCGGGAATTATTTTTTACAACGATGAGGGCTCCGAAAATGGCGGCCTGATCTTTGGCGGCAAAAAGGATGCCAAAGGAGAGGTCGTTAATTCCGGCGGCAGCTTGTCTTTCGATAAATATGATGCAAATCAGATCGTTCAGTTAGCCGGAGTTGACGACAGCGAGGACCGCTTCGCAGGCCTTATAGTTTCGGACAGTCATTCCGGAACCGACACGCGCCGACGCGTTTGGGTCGGACGTGACGATGACGGTAATGCCTCGGTTGCGCTGATGGACACAAACGGAAAGAAGCGGATATTAATTGAAGTGAAAAAGGACGGTACGCCCTCGCTGACGTTCCTCGATGCTGACGGTAAGGTCGTGAATCGGCTGCCGGCTGAGATCAAATGATCTTGATTCAAAACCTGGATCGCAAAAAGATCACCAATATTCTTACCCAACTATTACATTCCTGAGTTCGGCGATCTGTTACTCTAAAGTCGGCCTATTTTAGCTTTCATACAATTACTTAATGCAAAATGTCATAACGTTTGAGCGGCCACGCCCAGGCGTAAACTGGAAGAATGTCGCCATTCTTACAACCTTTCACCTCTTAGCAATTCCCGTTTTGTTTACGTTTACCTGGCAAAACCTTGCCGCGTTGATCATCGGCAACTGGGTTGTCGGCAGCTTCGGCGTCGGTCTCGGCTGGCACCGGTTGCTGACGCACCGCAGCTTTAGCGTGCCGAAATGGCTTGAGTACGCGCTGACGGTAATTGGCACAATGTCCATTCAGGATTCGCCGGATAAGTGGGTTGCGACACACCGCATCCACCATGCTTTTACCGAAACCGAGAAAGATCCGCACTCGACGCGGCCGGGATTCTGGTGGGCGCAGATCGGCTGGATCGTCTGGGGAACCGCGCAGGATCACGACGCGGCCACGCTCAAGCGCTACGTGCCCGATCTGCTCAAAGATAAGGGCCAGGTGCTCATCTCACGCTTTTACTACGTTCCGATCATTGTCTCTGCTGCGGTATTATTTTTGGTCGGCGGCTGGTCGATGGTTATTTGGGGTGTATTCGGGCGTGTGGTTTTGGGGTGGCACACCACGTGGTTTGTAAATTCGCTGTCGCACCTTTACGGGTCGCAGCCGCACAAGACCGGCGACGATTCGACAAACAACTGGTTCGTTGCCATGCTCACATTTGGCGAGGGTTGGCACAACAATCACCATATGGTGCCGACCTCGGCCAGGCATGGCTTAAAATGGTATCAGTTCGACATGAATTGGATCGCGATCCGCATTTTTGAAAAACTTGGCTGGGCAAAACATATCAAAGGCTTTAACGTTCAGCGTTCGCCCGTCGAAATGAAGCAGGCCGCTTGATACATTAGGATCTCCTTTTTATTTTAAGCATGATCCGCCTCTGGCGCCTTCCTCCCGCTGAGATATCTCGTTCGCGCATCTTCATCTAGGTCGTAATTACAGCACGCAACTGCCCTTGCGAGCCTTTACATCTTCGGCAAAACGTTACATATTCGTTTTCAATTGCGCTGTCGGCTTATCAGCCGGATACTCCCTGTTCAAGATACTAAGGAGAAATATGAAAATAACGATCACGTTGTTGGTCATCGGCCTGCTTCTTATGACGGGAGCTTGCAGTCAAAATGCGCCGGCAAGATCTGAAAATTCCGATTCTGGTACGGCCACCGCAAAAAAGGAAAAGGCCCCTTTTGACCGCGCTGCAGAAGAAGCTGAACTTCGGGCGGCAGATATTGCGTGGTCCGAATCGGCCGGCAAGAAAGATGTCGATGCCGTCGCCGGTTTCATGACCGATGATGGGGCGACGTTGCCGCCGAACGAGCCGGCAGCCAAAGGTAAGGACGCTGTAAAAAAGGGCTGGGCAAATCTGCTCGGGCTGAAAGATGTTTCAGTAAAATGGGCGCCGACCCAGGTCGAGGTCGCGGGCAGCAGCGACATAGGCTACACGAACGGCACCTATGAACTGTCGTTTACCGATCCAAAAGGCTCAAAGGTTAACGATAAGGGCAAATATCTCGAGGTCTGGAAAAAGGTGGATGGTAAATGGAAATGCTATCTCGATATGTATAGCTCGGACATTCCGGCAAAGTAAAAGAGATGTCTGACAGGATCGCAGATTACAGCACATTTTGGGACTTTTATGTCGCGGAACATTCGAAGGCATTGACGCGCTGGCTGCATTTTGTCGGAACGACGCTCGGCATGGCACTGCTCGTCTGGTTTATCGCTCGCGGAACGTGGTATTACTTCCCCCTGTTTTTTGTTGTGGGTTATGCGTTCGCGTGGATTGCCCATTTCGTCGTCGAAAAGAACCGCCCGGCGACCTTCAAATATCCCTTCTGGTCATTCATCAGCGATTTCAAGATGGTGTGGTACATGCTAACCGGCCGCATGAACGCCGAGGTCGAACGCGTTTGCGCCAAAGCACCTCGCTAATACTGCTTTCGTTTATCGGTTATCAATTATAACGCTACCAGTTATTTAGGAAGGAATTGATCGTAACCTGCCTTCGTGACAACTTTCTTTACGTGAACAGGTAAAATCGCCTTATACTTAGATAAACATAAAGGAGGTCTTATGCTGCTTGCAAGAAACTGGTGGGCGTTTGCCATTCGCGGATTGATCGCGATCATATTCGGCGTCATCGCAATATTTTTTCCGGCTACGGCGTTTCTTTCGCTCGTTCTCGTTTTTGGCATTTTTGCGCTTGTTGACGGGATCTTTTCGATCGTTGCGGTTTTTGTCTCAGGGGCGCATTCCGAATCGTGGTGGTGGCTCGTGATCGAAGGCGCATTCGGCATATTGATCGGTATATTGACGCTGATCCAGCCGGCTGCGATGGCCTTCGCATGGATATTTGTCATTGCCGCGTGGGCGCTGGTCACCGGGATACTCGAAATTTTTACCGCGATTCGCTTACGTAAAACGATCGCCAATGAAGGCTGGATGATCGTCAGCGGCGTGCTTTCGGTCCTGTTTGGAATACTCGTCACTATCTCGCCGCAGTCCGGCGCGTTCGCGATCGGGCTGATCATCGGGATCTACGCGCTGATGTTTGGGATCACTCTATTGATGATCGCGTTCCGCCTGCGCAAGCATGCTCATCGACCATCAGCCGACACGGCCTAAGAAGTTTAACCCTAGCAAACTATTTTCTGCGCGATGAGTTCAAGCGATCGGTTGTACCGGTAGGCGATGTTCATGTGACCGTCATCAAATTCTTCGTGAATGTGCGGAATCTCAAGGCCGCGCAGCTTTTTGGCAAGAATACGTGCACCAAGATCGAGACCGAACTCATCCCGCGTCCCGGCGTCTAAATAAAGCAGACGAAGGCTTTTTAAGGTTTCTGCATGTTTTTCCACAAGCCGGACCGGGTCGTGCTCGAGCCAGCGAGACCAGACATCATTGCGGATCTCGCCGGTTGCAAGATCGAAAGGCATGTCAAAATCGGTTCCGTTCGGCGAATAACACGCGCTCATGCCGATCATATTTACGGCCGGAAAATCGTCCTTGCGTTTCTTTTCCTCGTCCCAGAATTTTTGCATAAATCCTTTCGGATCACCATTTATCGACCTGACGGCCTTTGGAATATCCGGCAAATAGCAATGTTCAAAATAGGCATCGCCGCTGGTCGAGCAGATAAGACCGAAGACATCAGCGTGCCGCATTCCCATTATCAGCGCGCCGTAACCGCCTGACGATTTTCCCATAACGGCGCGCGAGTTTCGGTCCGCCATCGTCCGAAAATTCTCATCGACGAACTGCACTATCTCGTCGATCAAATAGTCTTCGTAATTACCTGTCGCCGTTGAGTTTATGTATTGCGATCCACCGTAGTAGGTGAAGCAATCGGGCATAACGACGATCATCGGTTTTATCGTTCCGGCGGCAATCAATTTGTCCATTCGCTCAGCCATATTGGGCGTAAAAGCCGCGTCGTTAAGCAGCATTTTACCGCGTCCGGTAAAGCCTGTGAGGCAATAAACCGCCGGGTATGGCTTGTCCGTCTGATCGTAGCCCGGCGGCAGATAGACGATCAGGTCGCGAATGTGCGTATCGCCCAGCGGATTGTCCTTCAGTATCTGGCTCTCATATTTAAGAATCTCGATGGTTCCTTGCGGGTAATGATTCGTCGTCATAATATTGCTACAATCTATGCGTTTGGTGAACGCGAGTGTTCGGAATTAGAAAGATTTTGTGGTGCGAATCGAAAAATCGCAAATCCAAAACAGCAATCTTTGACTCAACTTATGGCCGGCGAACTTGTAAACGTAAATCCGCAGGCGCTCAATTCGACCATCGAATTTCTTACGGCGATGGTCACGCCGACGCTGCTTATATCTGCGACCGGCTCGCTTGTGCTTTCGACATCGACGCGTTTGGGCCGCGTGGTTGACCGTGCCCGCGATCTCGAAAAACGTCTTGGCGAGATGATCTACGTCGAAGATAAATCGGAAGTGCCGCTTTATGATATACGGCTCGAAGTGATAATGGATCTACTCGACAAGGTGACGAGCCGGTCGCGCCTCTTGCAGCGGGCGATGGGTGCGTTTTATTACGGCCTTTGCATATTTGTTTTGACGAGCGTGACGATCGCCGTAGCCGGGCTGTTCAATATTTACAGGTGGCTGCCGATACCGGTTGGCGTGATCGGAATTATGTTCGTACTTTATGGCAGCCTGCTGATGGTAAAAGAGACGCGTATGGCAACGGCGACGGTCAACGCCGAGATGGATTTTACATGGAAGCTGGCACGCGAGGTCGCCCCCGAAAAAATTGCCAGCAAGTATTCGAAAAAAGGATTGATCAAGGGTAAGAATGGACCCAAAGTATCTAGAACTCTTGGCGGAGAATAAGCTGGTAGACCGCGTCGACCAGCTTGAAAATCTGCTCGCCGCATGCACCATCTGCCCGAAAGATTGCGGCAACAATCGCCTCAACGACGAGATAGCTGCGTGCTATTCGGGACGTCTGCCGATAGTCTCGAGCTACACCGCGCATTTTGGCGAGGAACCGTGTCTTTCCGGAACGAACGGCGCCGGAAACATCTTTTTCGGCAACTGCAATCTTCGGTGTGTTTACTGTCAAAACTACCAAATATCCCAAACCTGGAGAGAGCAAAAAAAGAACGAAGTGACGCACGAACGACTCGCCGAAATGATGCTTGAATTGCAGGCACGCGGCTGTCACAACATCGGCTTTGTCTCGCCGACGCATTTTGCTCCGCAGATGGCTCGGGCTATTTTGATCGCCGCCGAAAAAGGTTTGCACCTTCCAATTGTTTACAACACCAACGCGTACGACTCTGTCGAGGTTTTGCGATTGCTTGATGGCATCGTTGATGTTTATCTGCCCGATCTTAAATATGCTGACTCGGATGCCGGTTTTCAATATTCGAAGATTCGCAACTATACCGAACACGCCCGCGCCGCGATCAAGGAAATGCAACGGCAAATGGGCGACGAACTTGTATTCGACGAAAACGGTTTGTTGAAACGCGGCCTGCTCATTCGCCTCTTGGTTCTGCCGAACGACATGGCCGGTATCGAGGAAAGCCTACGCTGGATCCGCGACAAGCTTTCACCAAAAACTGCGATATCGCTGATGGCCCAATATTACGCAACCAACAAAGCCGCGACTGACGAGCGTTACATTTTGCTCTCGCGCCGCATCTCGGAAGGCGAATGGTTCGAAGCCGTTTCGCTGCTCGAAGAACTCGGCATGGAAGAAGGTTTCATGCAGGAATACGAATCGGCATCGCATTATTACCGGCCGGATTTTACGGATAAGGAAAAACCGTTTAAGGACATTAGGGATTTCCAGTAATGTTAGATTTACTTTCATTACCTCCAGAGCGAAGGGTTTTGTTGATAGGCCTAATGGCATTATTTGCAATAATACTATTCGTTATTTTGATTCAACTATCCTGTAACGATTTAAGTCCGGAAGAGGTTGAATCCCAAATAAAAGCGTCTGAGAGACTTCGCGATTTGGACCAGTATTGCTCAGAAATTCCTAAGCCGCAAGATTTTGACCTCAAATTCAAAACGCTCGGTGGAAACGGCGTTACCACATCGATCACCTATTGGTTTCGGACAGGTCAGAGGTTTGCGGAGTTGTCCCAATTTTATCGTGAAAATCTCGAACCTAAAGGATGGAGATTGACTGAACTTCAGCCCGAGGTAATGGTTCCGCGTCCACAAGAGATAGTATTTGAAAATGATTCCTATCAAATTTCGATTGAGCACGACAGCGGCAAGCTGGCAAACTACGCCTTTTACTGTGCTAAGCTGTCGAAGTAGAACTGTTAAAATGGACGGTACAGCACCTTTAATCTTCACCGGTCGGAGATATCAGTTGATAAAAATCTTTCTCTTTGTTACGTTCCTCGTCTCAGTAATAAAGGGTTTCGCCTCGACTACCCCTTCCATTCCCGACATTGACCGCATCCGCATAGCCGAAGCCTTCAGGGTTGGCGAAAAGCTGCAGGACCAGATCTGGCCCGACTGGCACACGGCTCCTTTTGCGATGCTTTTCGTTACTGACGATCACGAATTTCTGATCCGTCATCCAAAACCGTCAGACGAATTTCAATCGATCGGTTACGACAAACTGTTAAAAAGCGAAGTTTTCTGGCGGCCGCGAAAGTTTCAAAAAAGCTTTCTCGCAACATTTCCCGCGTTTGACCGAACGCCGGTGATCGTCGTCGGCAAGGCTGAAAACACGGACGACAAAACTTCAACTCGATGGGTGTTTGTAGTACTGCACGAGCACTTTCATCAGCTTCAATATTCCCAGCCAACATATTTTGATGAAGTCGGAGCTCTCAATCTCGCTCACGGCGACACGTCGGGAATGTGGCAAATAAATTTTCCGTTTCCTTATAAGGACAAGAAGGTTGACGATAATTTTCGGCATTTGACCGATCTGTTGATGGCTGCTTCGGCCGCGAAGGATGATACAGAACGCAGAGTAGCGTTCGCAAAGTACTTAGACGCGCGCAAGGCGTTTGCCGCATCACTTTCGGCGGACGACTACAAATACGCCTCTTTCCAACTGTGGCAGGAGGGGATAGCACGTTACACGCAGTACAAAATGGCCGAGCTCGCAGGCAGAGAGCTAAAGCCCAGCAAGGCTTTTCGCTCGTTAAAAGATTTTATGCCGTTTGATAAGGAAGCGGTGCGTCTGCTTGCTGTGATCGGCGATGAAATGAAACAACTTGATCTTGCAAAATGGGAGCGGGTCGTTTTTTATCCGTTTGGCGCAAGCGAAGGGCTGCTGCTCGACAAAGTAAATCCTGATTGGCGGCGAAGATATTTTTCGGAAAAATTTGCACTGGAAAAATTCTATCCTATGGCGGAGGCACAATGAACATAGGCGAAACGGCGCCGGATTTTACATTAAAAGACGGCGATGGAAACGAATGGACGTTGAGCGACCAGCGCGGCAAAACCGTGGTGTTGCTTTTTTATCCGGGCGACAACACACCGGTTTGCACGGCGCAGCTTTGCTCGGTTCGCGATCATTGGTCAGACTATCAGGCGACCGGAGCCGAGGTCGTCGGCATCTCGATGGATTCGGTCGAATCCCACAAGGATTTTGCCGAAAAAAAAGAATTGCCGCTGCGGCTGTTGTCTGACGACAAAGGCGAAGTTACAAAAAAATACGACGTAAAATCGTGGCTGCCGGGCCGTTCTGCACGGGCGGTTGTCGTGATCGACAAGGCGGGAAAAATAGCATATCGCAAAGTGGAACCTTTGAGTCTTTTCCGGCCAAAAGATGACGATGTGCTTGCCGCGATCCGTAAAGCGACAGAAGAAGGTTAACTATCGACGGACACAGATCGGCCCGTTCTTAATATCAGCGTTCATCTGTGTTAACCTGTGGTTAAATCATTTCAGGATTTTCCTATGGCTATATTTGGAAGTGACAAATTTAAATGCACGCGATGCGGGCAAAAAAACGAACCGCTTGGGTTTGCACCGATCCCGACCGAGCTTGGTCAAAAGATCGCCGCCGAGATATGCAAAGACTGTTGGGCCGAGTGGCAGCAGAAGCAAAAACAGCTTATCAACCATTTCGGCCTGGACGTGTCTAGCCCGGATGCACATCAGTTTTTGTTCGACAATATGAAGATCTTTTTCTTCGACGAGGGCGTGAATATCGCCGAGATCGATACGTCGCAGGAAGGAAAAGTTAATTGGTAAAATTGTCCAAAGATCTCATCATGGCTTTTTCGGAATAACTGATCGATGATAATTTTGTTACTCGCTATCCGTTGATCCGAAAACATTTGTAACCGGTGATGCTCGCGGCAGATCTCATAAACCAGGAATTTTTTACCGAAAGCATAACGCCTCAGCAGCTTGATCTGTTATTGGCCAACGGCTGGCGGCATTTTGGCACGCACTTTTTTCGATACAATCTTGGGGTCCACGAATTTGAGATCCGCGCGGTCATTCCTTTACGAATAAGGCTCGCGGATTTTTGCTTTTCAAAAAGCCAGCGTCGCATTTTGCGAAAGAACGCAGATTTAACGACCGCGCTCCAACCCGTACGCATTACGCCTGAAAAGGAACTGCTCTTTGACCGGCACAAGATGCGGTTTAAATTTGGCATCCCGGATACTATCTACGATTTTATTTCTCTTCAGTCGCCGTGTGAAACGCTAGAGATCAATGCGTGTTTGAATGATCGAATAATTGCGGCGAGTTTTTTAGATATAGGCGACAATTCAGTATCTAGTGTTTATGCAATGTTCGAACCGGCGGAGTCGGCACGAAGCCTCGGAATTTTTACTTTGCTTAAAGAGATCGAATTTGCGCTGAAACACGGCAAGGAATTTTTCTATCTGGGGTATTGCTACGACGGCGAGTCGTTTTACGATTACAAAAAAAGATTTTCGGCAACCGAAATGTACGATTGGCAGGGAAACTGGAAAAGGTTTGAGCCCGAACCTTAGTTTGCTGCAATCCCAGTAAACAGCAAGGAAGTGTGGTTCGGGCTCAAACTTCGTGGGTTAACCGATCAAATTTGGTATCTCAGTCGCTGCAGGCTGCGCCGGCGGACGCGGAAACGCGTTTTCCAATTCGGCGAATGCCCTTGCGATAAATTCAGGACTTGTGATCTCGATATATCGCTCGGTTTGCTCTGGCGTCATCACCTCAAGCATGAACCGGTTCTCGACCCAAACTTCCACAAGCTGAAACAGGCCTTCGCCGCGGTTTGCGACAAGCGTGCGCCAGCCTTCGCGGTTTGCGATCGCCTTGATCTCATCGATGTTCAATTTTGTGTTGATGTTAATATGCGTTGGAACGTAACGCGGCGCAAAATCGCTACGCACAAATTTGGCTTCGTACTCCTCGGTCGCAGCCACAGTATCGTCATCCGGCGGCAGTCCTTCGCCAGGAACGATGACGGTATTGATCGGCGTGATCTCGACACCGGTTCCCTTGCCGTCGTTCGCAAGGACCATAAACGAATCAGGAGCCGGCGGGAACGGAAGAACAATACCGTCCCAAAATTCGGCTAAGACTTTTGCGACATTTTCAGGGTCATTAACCCCGATAGATATGTGATTTATCATTGTTAAGAAAGCTCCTCTTATATGAACCGAGGAACGACGCTTGGTCCCTCATTTTCATAACGCGAAGTTTTCCGGCAAAATGTATCAAGAAATTTTTGCCACAGAGAACACGGAGAACACAGAGATCATGAAAAGCAAGTCTTCCTTTTGGTACACGTTTGCCAATTTGCAAACCCTAGTTTTATTCCTCAGTGCCCTCTGTGTTTTTGGTGGCAAGATCCAGGCGCAGGATTTCAAAACAGAGCGCGACGGCATCGAGTATGCCGAAGTCACACGCGAGATAAGCGGGCAACAGGTCAAGATGAATTTGCTTCGGCTTGATCTAACTAAAGTGCGTCTCGACGTTGTTCATGCAATGGACGCTGCTATCGGAACTGAGAAAACTTCATCGATAGCAACACGGCACGGCGCATTTGCCGCGATCAATGCGGGGTTTTTCAGGTTGGATAATAGTATCTTTGCAGGTGACCCAGGTGGCGTATTGAAGATCGACAATAAGTTATTGAGTGAAAGCTCCAACGACCGGATTGCTCTGTTCATTGAAAATGGTACTAATCGGACAAATGTCACAATTGCTCATCTCAATACAGGAGATTTGTTCGAAATCAAACGGAAAACTTTTGTCGTATCCGGCATTAACCGGGAACGTAAGGACGATGACCTGGTCGAATATACCCCCGATTTTAATCGCACTACTTTGACCAATAGCCAAGGATTGGAAGTCGTCGTGAACAATGGCAGAATCATTGCCGTAAACGACGGGAAGGGAAGCAGCAAAATCCCCCAGGACGGCGTAGTCTTATCCGCGAGCGGAAAAATGCGAAACGAACTGCTCCCGTTTGCCAAAATCGGAAATAGGGTAAAGCTGGAAACGAGCGTGAGTCACCGTATTGCCACGACAGGTTTTCCTAACGAGGAAAGCACACAAATTACCAATAACTTTTTTAAGTCGGAAGACATTACGAATGGCGTTCCCCAACTCATCAAAGACGGCAAGGTTGACGTTACCTGGCAGGAAGAAAAATCTTCGAAATCTTTTGTAGAAACGCGTCATCCGCGCACGGCGGTTGCAAAATTAAAAGACGGAAAATTTTTGATGATAACCGTTGATGGCCGCAGCGAATCGAGCGGCGGCATCGGGCTGTACGATCTTGCAAATTACCTGCTCGAACTTGGCGCGACCGATGCGATGAATTTGGACGGCGGCGGTTCCTCAACAATGTTCCTGGACGGTAAGGTAGTTAACCATCCGTCCGACAAGGAAGGCGAGCGCAAGGTCAGCGATGCGATTCTCGTCTTTCCAAGACATCAGTAGGCGCGAAAACCTGGTCTCGCTGCCGATCAGTTTATTTGTCTTGATCTGGAACGAAAGAATTTTGTCGAGCAGCGAAATACTTATCGACCTGAGCGAAATATTGTCATCCGTGAACCAAATAATGTTCACCCAAAACGAAATATTTATAACAATAAATGAAATATTGGACACCTTTTTTCATTTATTTACGAACTGGAATGAAATATTGGACAACTGGAACGAAATATTTTTAAAAATGAATGAGATATTTATATAAATGAATGAGATATTGGACACCTGGAACGAGATATTGACAATTTTTCCGGGATATTTATAACAATATCTGAGTTATTTATGTCAATAAATGAAATATTGGGCACCTAAAATGAAATATTGCCACTTTGAAATCACCCAGTGCGCACTGTAAGCGAAATATTCTTCAAGTGGAATGAAATATTAATACAGCCTATTCCAATGCCTCAGCCAAATATTTTTGAACTGCTTCAGGCGCATTTCCGTTTGTGATCAAACCGATGTAATTGTCTGGCCGCAGCAGGATCGTAAACGCGCTCTTTGTTCCAAAGATTTCCGCGATGTGCGGATAAATCGGCAGCGAGTGAATGTCGATCATATCCGCATACTTTCCTAACACATCGGGTTTCGTTTCAAATGCATTCTGCTGCCCGTCGATGAATAAGATCAGGTGAAACTTCGGCTCGTGCAAGCGGTCATAGAAACTCTGTCCGTCAACCAAAAAATATGGCATGCGATCGCCGGCTTTTACCGAAAAGCTGCCGGTCGTCTCGCTCAAGCGGCTGTCGCGATAATTTATTCCGATCTGAGATACAAGAGGAAAGAGCGCCTTCTTCACAATATCCAGACTAAATGCAAATCCGGCAATATACGGAAATATGTGAGTGCGAAAAAATGCGACGAACCAATCGTCGCTCGCGCCAAAATTAAAGAATTGGTCGGTCGTTTTTAGCAAAAGCTTTGCATTTGCAAGACGTTCGCCGTTGTATGTGTCAAGAAGCTTTTCGCTTGCAGATCCGCGGATGACCGCGCCTAATTTCCACGCCAGGTTGTATCCGTCCTGTATGCCGGTGTTCATCCCTTGCGCTCCGGCGGGCGTATGAATGTGGGCCGAATCTCCGGCGAGAAAACATCTGCCCTCGGAAAATTTGTTAACGGCGCGCGAGTGAACCTTGTAAACCGAAAACCAATTTACCTTTGTAATATCAAGGTTCAGTTCCGTGTCGGCGACGATCTGCCGCTCTACTTCCTCATAGAGGATTTCGCCTTCGTCAGCTTTATGTCCTTCGGGAAATGTGCCCACGATGCGCCAGTTCTTATCGCTGCCGCGCATCGGGAAAAATGCAGTAATGGTATTTTGTGCAAGACAAACGTGCAGCGCTTCGTGACTGAATTCCCAATCGATCTCGACATCGGCAACATAGAAAAGTCTTTCGAAAGTTCCGCCGACGAGTTCAAGTCCCAGCTTGTGTCGAACAAAACTTTTCGCACCGTCGCAACCGATCAGAAATTTTGCGTTGATGTTTTCTGTTTCACCATTCGCATTTTTTATTTGCGCGGTTACTCCGTTTTCGTTTTGCGAAAAATCCGTCAGCTCATTTTGCCAAAAAATTTTCTCTCCGCGCGACTGAATAAAATCGTAAAGCAATTTTTCATGCTTGCCTTGTTCGACGATCAAAAGAAATGGATACGGGCTTAATCCTTCACCGATATCTTTTAAAATAATTTCACCGCGCACTTTTCCGCCCTCGACCATACGCGCTTTTTCCGTAATGGCACCGAGCGAAATTAATTCGTCCGCAAGGCCTATTTGCTCGTAAATCTCGAGTGTTCGTGCCTGCACGCCGATCGCTTTTGAGTACGGTGTCGTGCCTTCTTTTTTATCAATGATAACGAAGTCGATACCGTCACGAATAAACTGACACGCGAGCGCAAGACCGGTGGGTCCCGCGCCGATTATGATCACATCTTTTTCCATTGAAAAAATATTATATACCTATCGCAAAAAATTGTTTCATTTGTGGATTCAATATGCTAAAGTTAAAAACCGAAAGTTAGGTTTTACAACGATTAAGGGTGGGGTTTGTAAAGAAAAACTTTAAGTCAAAAAATCAAATTCAAATAAATCGTCATCGATAGTTCTATCACGTCAAATATGCAGCATAAATTAAAAGCGAAAACAGCACCGTTTCCAAATCTTTGGAACAGGTGCCGAAGTCGCCGTTTGTGTTTCATGTTCGCGCGATGAGCTAAATTAACCCCGATGTCGATAGGAGGAAAAAATGGCTACAACTAAAAAGTCAACGAAGAAACCCGCAGCAAAAAAACCGGCCGCTAAAAAACCGGCAGCCGCTAAGAAAGCTGCAACAAAAGCCCCGGCGAAAAAAGCTGCTGCTAAGAAACCGGCTGCAAAGAAAACTGCTGCTAAGAAAACAACAGCAAAAGCTCCGGCGAAAAAAGCTGCTCCGAAAAAATCAACAGCTAAAGCTCCGGCGAAAAAAGCAACAGCGGCAAAGAAACCAGCTGCTAAGAAACCGGCTGCAAAAACTGCCGCTAAGAAAAAATAAACCAGCTCATAGGGCTGAAAATAGCACGATTGAGCTTGGAACGTGTTTTTTGGCCGCCCGCGTTGGAGGGCGACAGGGCTCTCTTTCCCCTAAATTCCGAAATGACATTTCAGAATTGTTTTTTAGGCGAAAATCAATCGCGCACGGTCAAACCGCATCAGTTTGACGCGGCGTTCCAAGCATCAATGAATCTCCCAATTTGATTTTTATGGAAAAAGTGGCGGGCCTCAACGAAACGAATATCTGAGCGGTCTTGCAACTTTACGCTTTTCTAAAAACTTTACGAAAATATCAGTTCGGGTTCGTCGTTAGTGATCCGAACCAGAACGCTTCCGCCGCCGGCGAGTTTTCCGAAGAGGATCTCATTAGCCAGCGGCTGTTTTATTTTTTCGTGAATAAGACGCGCCATCGGCCGCGCCCCGTAACGAGAATCGAATCCGTTTTTCGCAAGCCATTCGCGCGCCTCATCATCGAGTTTTACAAGCACGCGTTTTTCCGCAAGCTGCCCGTTCAGTTCATTAATAAATTTATCGACAATGCGTTTGATGATTTCCATATCGAGCGCTCTGAACGGCACCCAGGCGTCGAGTCGGTTGCGAAATTCCGGCGTGAATGTTCTTTCGATCACGCCCTTCGCGTTTCCTTTTGTGTCCGAACTGTTTCTGAAACCGACACCGCCGGACGAAAGTTCGCGCGCTCCGGCATTCGTCGTCATGATGAGAATGACATTTCGAAAATCGGCCTTCTTTCCGTTGTTGTCGGTCAGCGTCGCCGAGTCCATGACCTGCAGCAACAGGTTGAACAGATTCGGATGCGCTTTTTCGATCTCATCGAGTACGAGAACGGCATGTGGCGTTCGCATGATCGCATCGGTCAAAAGCCCGCCCTGATCAAAACCCACATATCCCGGAGGAGCGCCGATCAGACGCGAAACCGTGTGCGGTTCGGCATATTCGCTCATATCAAAGCGAATAAATTCGACACCAAGAATCTCGGCGAGCTGTTTCGAAACTTCAGTCTTGCCGACGCCGGTCGGACCCGAAAAGAGAAATGACCCAACAGGTTTTGTCTCATGGCCGAGACCCGCACGCGATATCTGAATCGCATCGACGATCTTGTCTATCGCCTCATCCTGGCCGAAGATCACTTTTTTGATATCGTCGCGCAAAGATTTCAATCGCACCTTCTCGTCAGCGACGACGGTTTTTGGCGGTATCTTGGCCATGCGCGCGATGGTGTTCTCAACCATCTGGACCGAGATAATTTTCGGCCGCTTGTGTTCGGGCAGAAGCTTTGTCGCGGCTCCGACCTCGTCGATAACATCGATCGCCTTGTCGGGCAGGTGACGGTCGTTAATATATTTTCCGGCGAGCTCGGATGCCGTTTTGAGAGCCTCGTTCGAATACCGAACGCCGTGATGCTGCTCGTAAAATTTCTTGAGGCCTTTCAATATCTGAAATGTTTCGTCGATCGATGGTTCGCCGATCTCGATCTTTTGAAAGCGTCGCGCAAGTGCGCGGTCGCGCTCGAACGCGGCCTTGTACTCGCTATAAGTGGTTGAGCCGATGCAGCGAAGCTCCCCCGCCGCGAGTGCAGGCTTCAAAATGTTCGATGCGTCCATCGAGCCGCCCTGGACCGAGCCCGCTCCGACGATCGTGTGTATTTCGTCGATAAAGAGGATCGAGTTCGGTTGTTTTTTCAGCTCGTTTATTATCGCTTTAAATCGCTGCTCAAAATCGCCGCGGTAGCGTGTGCCGGCAAGCACTGAACCCATATCGAGCGCAAAGACTTTAGCGTCCTTCAGTACGTCCGGAACGTCGCCCTCGCTGATCTTTAGCGCGAGGCCTTCGGCCAGAGCGGTTTTTCCGACACCAGGTTCGCCCACGTAAAGCGGATTGTTTTTCTTTCGACGGCAAAGCACCTGTATCGTCCTTTCGATCTCGGCAGCGCGGCCGACGATCGGGTCGATCTCGCCCTTCGACGCGCGTTCAACAAGCTCGGAAGTAAAACTCTCGAGCGGATTTTTGCGCGGCTGGGGTCCCATGCCGCTAAAATCTTCGTCATCAAACGGCTCGGGAAAAGGATCGCCGGTGTCGATCTTTGAAATTCCGTGAGCAATATAATTAAGGATATCGAGACGCGTGACGCCCTGCTGCAACAACAGGTAAACGGCATAAGATTGTTCAGCCTGGTAAAGTGCGGCCAGGATGTTTCCGCCATCGACGGCGCCCTGACCACTTCCCTCCGCCTGCAGCACGGCATATTGAATGGTTGACTGAAACGTCGAGGTTAGCTCCGGCATGTGCTTTGCACCGGCCGGCATCTTTTCGAGAACGTCCTTGAAATAGTCTTCGAGAGACTTGGCTATTTCCTCGATCTGTGCGCCGCAATTAAACAATATGTCGCGGGCCGCACGGTCCTCCAGCAAGGCAAACAGCAAATGCTCAAGCGTAACGAACTCGTGCTTGTGCTTGACCGCCTCGTCAACGGCGTAGCTTAACGTCTCTTCTAATTCCCGGGTCAACATCCTTAGTATATTTTAGCAGTTTAATCGATTTTGAAAATAGTCGGATGCGATTCTTATAGGAATACGATGCCTTCTGCGTTGACAGACGAAATGTAGGTCTTGAATTCGACCGCGGTTTGCGAATAGATCTGCTGCATAACTTCTTCCACATTTTTTGCAATATTTTCATTTTCGCAAAGCATAAACATCGACGGGCCGGAGCCGGATATTCCGCCGCCGAGAGAGCCGGCCTTTATCGATGCGGCCTTAACCGTTTCAAACTCAGGAATTAGCGATTTCCTCGCCGGTTCGACGATAAGATCCTCCATCGAACGCGCCAGCAGTTCGTAGTTACCTTGTGCGAGCGCTGCAACAAAAGCGCCGAGGTTGCTCCACTGACGCACAGCCGTGCCAAGCGCAACGTTTTTGGGCAAGATCGCCCGGGCGTCGGCAGTTTTTATTTCGATCTGCGGATGAATGACAGTGACGAAGATCGGCGGAAAATCGAGCGGAACAACATCCAGCGGATCAACTGAGCGGACGAGGACAAAGCCGCCGAATATGCACGGCGCGACATTATCGGCATGCCTCGCTCCCGAGGCAAGCTTTTCGCCTTCCATCGCAAAATTCACCAGTTCAAGTTTTGAGAATCGATCGCCAAGCAAGCGATTTGCCGCCGCCACAACTCCGCAGGAGCTTGCCGAACTCGAACCGATACCGCTGCCCGGTTTAATGTGTTTTGCCGTCTCGACCTCACATCCGAAATCTGCTCCGGCGGCATCGAGCATTGCCCGGAGCGCAACTCCGGCGACATTTTTCGTCGGGTCGGTCGGGAGATCAAAGTCGTCGCGATTGATCATTCTGATCGCTCGCTCAGGTATTTTACGCACACGGACCTCATCGCAAGGTTCCTTTAGCGCAAAACCCAGACAGTCAAAACCGCAAACAACGTTTGAGACGGTTGCGGGTGCTAAAACGCGAATTTCATCCATATTTCTGAAATCGGACGATTACGTATTATGATTATCGTCTTAAAAGTTTTCATAACTTTTTCTATTGATGCACTACTTTAGCACAAACCGAAAATCGCCTCATGTCACATTTCGCGAAGCGGCCCTTGCGGGACAGCCCGCTGATAAGGGGTTGTATTTTCCTTCAGAGGTCCCGAAATACTCAGCCCCTTTTATTCAAGATCTCTTAAAACGACCAAACGAGGAAATCGCGTTCGAGGTCATCCGCCCGTTTGTCGCCAATGAGATCCATGATGAGAAGTTATTCGAAATATGCAGTGAAACCGTGAATTTCGGTTTCCCGCTTGTGAATATCTCGGACGCGGTCTCCGCTCTTGAGCTGTTTCACGGACCTACGCTCGCCTTCAAGGACGTCGGTGCGCGGTTTATGAGCCGTTGTCTGAGATATTTTACGGTAGATAGCGATCGGAAAACGATCGTGATCGTTGCGACGTCGGGTGACACCGGCGGAGCCGTTGCGAACGGATTTTACGCGATCGACGGTGTCGAGGTCGTTATTCTTTATCCAAAAGGAAAAGTGAGCGGCGTTCAGGAGGCGCAGCTAACAACCCTCGACAAGAACGTAACCGCTGTCGAAATTCGCGGCAGCTTTGACGAGTGTCAGCGTCTGGCAAAACAGGCTCTTGGAGATGGTGAACTGGGAAAGAATGCTCGGCTCACATCGGCGAATTCGATAAACATCGCACGCTGGCTGCCGCAGCAATTTTATTACTATTTTGCATTGAAACAGTGGGAAGCCGGACCACCTGTTGTTAGCGTACCCAGCGGAAATTTTGGCAACCTTGCGGCGGGCCTGCTGGCCAAGGCTTCGGGCCTGCCGATCAAGAAATTCATCGCAGCGTGTAACGCAAACGACGCGGTTCCGCAGTTTATGAAAACCGGCAACTATCAGCCGAAACCGTCCGTTCACACACTGTCGAATGCGATGGACGTTGGCGACCCGAGCAATTTTGTCAGGATACTCGAAAACTTTGAAGGAGATATTTCCAGACTGGCCGATGCGTTTGATGCCGTAAGCACAACCGATGCCGAAACTGTCGAAACCATTCGCGATGTTTATCAAAAATATGGCTACGTGCTGGATCCGCATGGCGCGGTTGGGTACCACGCATTAGCCGGTCATTTACATCGTGATCCAACGGATAAGGGAATAGTTTTAGAAACGGCGCACCCCGTAAAGTTCGAGTCGGTCAAGGAAATTATCGGCGCCGATATCGAAATGCCTGAATCGGTCCGCGAGCTGAACGATCGAAAGAAGGTGGCTATCGAGATCGAAGCCGATTACGGCGTCGTGAAGGAAATCATAAAAAGTAAAATATGAAAGTTCTCAAGTTTGGCGGTTCGTCCGTCGCCAACGCGGAAAATATAAGAAGAGTTGCAGCGATCGTCCGAAGCTCCGTCGAGGCCGGAAGCTGCATCGTCGTTTTGTCCGCCTTGCAGGGCACGACCGACGCTCTGATCGATCTGGGCCGTGGGGCCGAACGCGGGGAAGGAACCTATCGCGAAAAGATCGACGCGATCAGCAAGAAGCATTATGACATGATCGACTCGCTCATGGACGGTGAGGCGAGTGAGCGTTCGCGCGGGTTTATCTTGCAGAAAGACGAAGAGCTCGCGAGCACCTGCGAAGGCATTTTTCTGCTGAACGAATTGACGGCAAAAACGCTGGATCGCATCGTTAGCATCGGTGAGTTGCTGTCGACGAAGATCGCGTCCGAATTCCTTTCATCGATCGGTATCGAAAATGTTTGGAAGGACAGTCGCGAGCTGATCAAAACCGATTCGAATTTCGGTTTTGCGGCGGTCGATCTTGATGCGACCAACAGGACAATAAAAGAATATTTTCAAAGATCCACGGCGAACCTGCACATCATTCCCGGATTTATTGCTTCGGATGCCAGCGGTGCAACAACGACGCTCGGACGCGGCGGTTCCGATTACACGGCGGCGATCGTTGCGGCCGCGGTTGACGCCGAGATACTTGAGATATGGACGGACGTTAGCGGCATGATGACCGCCGATCCGCGATTTGTCCGTCACGTTCGTGAGATACCGAAAATTACCTATCGCGAGGCGATGGAGCTTTCTCATTTCGGCGCAAAAGTCATCTACCCGCCGACGATCCAGCCCGTGATGGCAAAGGGGATCTCGATCCTTGTCAAAAACACGTTCGCTCCGGATGACGAAGGTACGTTGATCGAGGCCGAATCGACAACCGAGCAAGGGATCATTCGCGGCATTACGAGCATTGACAGGATCGCCGTCCTAAGTCTTGAGGGCAGCGGCATGGTCGGCATTCCCGGGTTTTCCAAGCGGTTGTTTGACGCGCTGTCACGTGCGCAGATAAACGTCATTCTTATTACACAAAGTTCGTCCGAGCATTCGATCTGCGTTGCGATAGAAGAAAAATATTCGCATCGGGCCAAACAGGTTGTCGATCGCGAATTCGAAAATGAGATCGAGGTTGGAAAGATCGATCCGCTCCGTGTCGAAACCGGATTTTCGATACTGGCGCTCGTCGGCGATAACATGAAATCGCACACCGGCGTCAGCGGACGGATGTTCACGACGCTTGGCAACAACGGCATAAACATTCACGCCATCGCTCAAGGCTCTTCGGAACGAAACATATCGGCGATCATCAGTTCGAATGACGTACGAAAAGCCGTCAACACGCTGCACGAAGAATTTTTCTCGGACGGCAACAAGCAGATAAACCTTTTTCTTGCAGGCGTGGGCACCGTGGGCGGAAAGCTCATTGAGCAGATCCGTCAGCAGCACGACCATATCTGCGACGCAATGCGGCTCAACCTTCGGGTAATTGGTTTGGCGAATAGCCGAAAAGCCGTTTTTGAAGAAGAAGGGCTCGAGCTTTCCGAAGCGAAAAACCGCCTCGCATCTGCCGACGCGTCCGACATCGCAGCGTTTACCGATTCAATTCTCGAAAGGAATTTGCGCAACGCGATATTCGTCGATCTGACAGCGAGCAAAGACGTCGTCGAGATGTATCCAAAGCTTTTGCAAAAGAGCATTTCTATAATTGCATGCAACAAGATCGCGTGCTCGTCGCCATACAGGGATTATAAAAGGCTGAAAGACCTTTCTCGCGAATACAACGCCGATTTCTTCTTCGAAACCAACGTCGGCGCCGGGCTGCCAGTTATCAACACGCTCAACGATCTGCTGCGGAGCGGCGACCGCATCAACCGCATCGAGGCCGTGTTGTCGGGCACGCTTAATTTCGTCTTTAACAACTATGACGGAACTCGAAAGTTTTCGGACGTTGTCCGCCAGGCGCAGGCCGAAGGCTATACTGAACCGGACCCGCGTCTTGACCTGAGCGGAACTGACGTTGCTCGGAAAATTTTGATACTGGTTCGCGAGGCTGGTTATAAATT
>Ga0207674_10003055_pt1 | contig 20711 bp, 22 predicted proteins | sample KBSCornC72_FD_184303 | JGI IMG/M metagenome (GOLD analysis project Ga0207674, IMG submission 184303) | Corn rhizosphere microbial communities from Kellogg Biological Station, Michigan, USA - KBS Corn C7-2 (SPAdes) (version 2) | ecosystem: Host-associated > Plants > Roots > Rhizosphere > Soil ...
CGCGAGGCGCGCTCGGATGCGCTCGCCTATACCGCGGGCGCGATTGTCGGCACGGGCGCGCTTGGCGCCATCCTGCTTGCAATCCGGGCGGCAGGGGCCGAGGCCGGCTGGGCGTTCCAGCTGCAGGACCCGCGCACGATCATGCTCCTGCTGCTGCTCGCGGTCGCGATCACCGCCAACCTGCTCGGCCTGTTCGAGCTGCCGGTGCTCGGCGGGAGCGCACAGCCGGCGGGGAGCTTCGGCACCGGCGCCTTGGCCGCGTTCGTGGCGACACCATGCGCGGGGCCGTTCCTTGGAGCTGCGCTCGGTACGGCGCTGCTGCTCCCGGCTGTCGGTTCCGTGGCCGTATTCGCGGCGCTTGGGCTTGGGCTTGCCGTGCCGTTCCTGCTCGTCGCTTTTGTCGCCCGCCTGCGAAGGATGTTGCCCAAGCCGGGCCGCTGGATGGATCGACTCAAGCGCTTCCTCGCCATTCCCATGGCGGCGAGTGCGGTGGGCGCGCTGTGGCTGCTCGATCGGCAGGCCGGGCGAGAAGCGCTTCTCATTGGCATTGCCATCAGCGTCGGACTGCTGTTCGCAGCCTTTGAGGCCGGTCGCCTGCAACGCCGCAACAAGCGCGGCGCGTGGGGCGGCGCGGCAGCCGCGGTCGTGCTTGCCGTCGCAGGCATCGCCCTGATGCCGGGGCACGCCAGTTCCACTCATCGGCTTGCTGGCGCTGAACCGTGGAGCGAAGCGCGCGCGGCGAGCTACGTTCAGCAGGGAACGCCCGTGTTCGTCTATTTCACAGCCGACTGGTGTCTCAGCTGCAAAGTCAACGAGGCGACGTCGATCGACCGCGGCGAAGTGCGTGACGCATTCAAGCAGGCGGGGGTGAAAGTGCTCGCCGGCGACTGGACCAACGGCGACCCGGCGATCACCCGGTTCCTCGAAAGCCGCGGCCGCGCCGGCGTGCCTTATTACCTCTGGTACGCGCCCGGCAAAGCGCCCGAGGAGCTGCCGCAGGTGCTCACCCCGGCAATGCTCATTTCCCGCGCTCGGGCGCTCGCGCCGCACTAGCCGCGCGGGCCCACACCTTCTTGCCGCCGACCCAGGTCTCGAGCACCTCGGTGCGCGCGAGCTGCTGCGGGTCCACCTTGGTCGGATCGCGGTCGACGAGGATGAAGTCCGCCCATTTGCCGGGTTCGAGCGCGCCGATCTTGTCCTCGGCGAAGCCGGCGTAAGCGGCACCGCGCGTATAGGCGCGGAGCGCCTGGCCGAGGCTCAGCCGCTGTTCGGGGAACCACCCGCCCGGCGGCTGTCCGGTCATGTCCTGCCGCGTGATCGCCGCCAACAAACCCGGGAATGGATTGGGCGATTCGACCGGAAAGTCGGTGCCGAAGGCGAGCTTCGCGCCGGTGTTCAGCATCGACTGCCACGCATAAGCGCATTTCAGCCGAGCCAGTCCGACGCGCTTTTCGGCCATGACTCGATCGCTCGTTTGATGGGTCGGCTGCATCGACGCGATCATGTGGCCGCGCCCGATCCGCGGCAGGTCCGCGCAGTCGACTACCTGCGCATGTTCGATGCGCCAGCGGCGGTCGAGCCCGTACTTGCCATTGAGCCATTCGTAATTGCGGATCACCTGCGCGTTGGCGGCGTCGCCGATCGCGTGGGTCGCGATCTGGAAGCCGGCGGCTGCGGCACTGTCCTGCAGCGAACGCAGCTCGGTATCGCTGTGGAACTGGTTGCCGCGCGTGTCCGGCTTGTCCGAATAGGGCTGCTTGAGCCAGGCGCCGCGGGAGCCGAGCGCGCCGTCGGCGAAAAACTTTACGCCCACGGCGCGCAAGCGGTCGCCGTAGAGCCACGGCGTCGGATGGGGGATGGTCTTCAGCGGGTCGAGACCGAGGAGGTAAACCATCAACCGGACGTTGAGATTGCCTGCATCGCCGGCGCGCCGGAAAGTGTTCCAATCGTCGAGCGAGGTGCTCATCGAGCCGACGCCGGTCACGCCGAAGCCAAGCAGGATCTCCTGTGCCTTCGCGAACGCCTGGTCCATTTCGGTCTGGCTCGGCGCCGGGATCGCGCGGTTGATCAGTGCTTTGGCATTGTCGACGAACACGCCATTGATGATCTGCCCGCCGGCCGGCGCGAACGTCCCAGCCGTCACGCCGGCAGCACGCATGGCGGCGCTGTTCGCGACCAGCGCGTGGCCGTCGACGCGCTCGAGCACGACCGGCCGCTCGGGTACGATCGCGTCGAGGTCGGCGGCAGTGGGAAATTTCTTGTCCGGCCACAGCTCCTGGTTCCACCCGGCGCCGAGGATCCATTTCGTGTCCGGATGCGCGGCGGCATAGGCGCGCAGCCGTTGCTGGAGTTCGCCCAGGGAGCGAGTCCCCACGACATCGAGCTGGAGCGCATCGCGCCCGAGTTCCATCACGTGGCCGTGCGCGTCGATGAAGCCCGGGAGCAGCGTCTGGCCATGCTCGTCGATCCGCTGCTGCGCATTCACGTTCGCCGCGTCATTCCCGCGGACCGTTCGAACGACCTTTCCGTTGTCGTCGATCAGCAATGCGTGAAAATGCTCGATCGCGCCGTTGGGGCCGACCTGGACTCCGTTCACGTTGTTGATCAGCGTGTCGGGCCAAGCGGGCGAGGCGAGAAGGGCTGCGGCGAGCGCAAAGATGGTCTTCTTCATGCGCGCTGGCTTAGCATTGTTCGGCGGCCGGTGAAGGGCTAGGCCGCGCATCCATGCTTCAACCGCCGACGATCGACGACATCCGCGCAGCCGCCCAGCGGATCGACGGCGCCGTAATCCGCACCCCGATGCTGGTCAGCAGGACGCTGTCGGAGATCATCGGCGCCGAGGTCTGGCTCAAGTTCGAGAATCTGCAGTTCACCGCCGCCTACAAGGAGCGCGGCGCGCTCAACAAATTGCTGCAGCTTTCGCCCGAGGAGCGTGAGCGCGGGGTGATTGCCGCTTCTGCCGGCAATCACGCGCAGGCGGTCGCTTATCATGCGCGACGGCTCGGCATCCCGGCGACGATCGTCATGCCGGAATCGACGCCGACCGTGAAGGTCACGCAGACGGCGGGCTTCGGCGCGACCGTCGTGCTCCACGGCGACATGTTCGACGATGCTTATGCCAAGGCGCGCGAGCTGGCGCTCGAGAAGGGCTATGTCTTCGTCCACCCGTTCGACGATCCGCAGATCATCGCCGGAGCGGGCACGGTCGCGCTCGAAATGCTCGAGGATGCGCCCGGGCTCGATACGATCGTCGTGCCGATCGGCGGCGGCGGGCTGATGAGCGGCGTCTCGATCGCGGCGCGCGCGGTGAAGCCCGGAATCGAGCTGATCGGCGTCGAAGCCGAGCTCTACCCATCGATGAAATGCGCGATCGAGGGGTGCCACATGCCTTTGGGCGGCGATACGCTCGCCGAGGGCATCGCGGTCAAGCAACCGGGCGAACTCACGTCGCGCATCCTCAGGGACTCCGGGGTTGAAGTCGCCCTCGTCTCCGAGCGCGATCTCGAGCGCGCGGTCGCAATGCTTGTGGGGATCGAAAAGACAGTCGTGGAAGGAGCCGGCGCTGCCGGCCTCGCGGCGATGCTCGGCGATACGGCGCGGTTCAAAGGCAAGAAGGTCGCGACCTTGCTGTGCGGCGGCAATATCGACACCCACCTGCTCGCCAACGTTCTCGTCCGCGACCTCGTCCGGCAGGGCCGCATCGCGCGCCTCCATGTCGCCGCTCACGACCAGCCCGGCGCGCTCGCGGCGATCACTCGCAAGGTCTACGAGGCTGGCGTCAACGTCATCGAGATCAATCACAGCCGGATCTTCACGCGGCTGCCGGCCAAGGACACGATGATCGAGGTTGAGTGCGAAGCGCGCGACCCGCAGTCGATCGACGATGTCGTGGCGCGGCTCGAAGCAGCCGGATTCCGCGTCGAACGCGCGTCGCTCGACTGATTATTGCGTAGGGTTCGCCGCCATTCTCCTGTCCGCCGGCGACACAGAATGGGACATCTGTCGAATTTGACGAACCCGAAGCCTTTTCTTCGGCGTTAACCGGCCGCATAAAGAGTTGCGTAACTTTTTGAGCGAGGCCCGCGGGTGAGCGCACCATTCCGCTTTCCCAAGTTTTTTGTGACGAACCCGAGCCCGTGCCCGTATCTGCCGGGCAAGGTCGAGCGGAAGGTATTCACGGAGCTTAGCGGCCGTCACGCGAGCGAGCTCAACGAAGCGCTCGGCCGCATCGGCTTCCGCCGCAGCCAGTCGGTTGCTTATCGCCCTAGCTGCATCGACTGCTCCGCCTGCATTTCGGTGCGGGTGCTTGCTGCGGAGTTCGAAGGGACGGCGACTCAGCGGAAGGTCATGCGCCGCCACGCCGACCTCGAGGTCAGCGCCTGCAAGCCGTGGACCACCGACGAGCAGTACCAGCTGCTGCGCCGCTACCTTGCCGCGCGCCACCCGGGCGGCGGAATGGCGGAGATGGACGAAGGTGACTTCGCCGACATGGTCGAACAGACGCCCGTCCGCACCTGCGTCATCGAATATCGCGAGCCGTCGAAGAACGGTCGGCCAGGCAAGCTGGTCGGCGCCTGCCTGACCGACCAGCAGAGCGACGGCCTGTCGATGATCTACAGCTTTTTCGACGTCGGTCCCAGCGCGCGCAAAGGGCTCGGCACCTTCATCATCCTCGACCACATCATTCGCGCTGCCCGCGCCGGCCTGCCGTATGTATATCTCGGCTATTGGGTCGAGGGTTCGTCACGCATGGCGTACAAGACGGGCTTCAGGCCGCTCGAACGGCTTGGCCGCGATGGCTGGCGGCGAATGGACGAGGAGCAGGCCAGTCTGCCGCTCAACGAGCCCATGGTTCTGCCCACGCGCCGCGACCGGCGGCGGCTGCTGATCGACGCCTAGACAGGGTGTTCGGAGCGGCGCCTCGCCAGCGCCATTGCTCCAACCAGGCAGCCGCAAAACAGCGCGCATTCGAGCGTCGCGCTAAGGACTTGCGTGACCGGGCCGAAGCCGGATTCTCCGACGAGAGAACCGAATTGCTCCACATGAAGACGCGAGCCTGGAAATTCGCGCTCGAGCAGCGCCAGGCTGCCGAGCATCAGGCGGCCGCCGAGCAGAGCGATGACGCTTCCGCCGATTGCTCCTGACAAGCCCGCGAGAGCGGCGGTGCGCGCGACCGAAGCCGTTCGCCGACTGAGCGCCGCACCGACGCCTGCGGCCATCCCGACCAGCAGCCCTTCCATGGCGCCGGTAATGCCTATCGGCGAACGGCCGAGCAGCAGGTCGAACGCGTCGATCCCGAGCAGCTTGCCAAAGGCCCCGACGACGAGGCCGCCGGCCGCTCCGGCAATGATCGTCCACAGTATCGAACGTGGCGAAGCAAATGCCGCCGTGGCGATCGCGAAGCTCACTCCAGCCGCGCCGATCACCGCCACGAGCAACGTCAGGCAAACCATCACGAGGAGCACCGAGATCGCGCTACCGCCTGCGTTGGATGCAGCGGCAAATCCGTAGATCAGGCCGCCGATCAGCCCGGCAGCCGCGCCGCCGAGCGTCCCCGCGAGACCGCCGATCAGAAATTCCCGCCAGCGATCCGCGTCTGCTCGCGGTCGCGCGACTTCGCCATCGACCAGCTTCACAGGAGCGATGAATCGATAACCGTGCTTCGGCACCGTCTCGATGAAGCGCGGGCGAGCCGCCTCGTCCCCGAGCTGCCGGCGCAGCGTCTTGATGCATTGGGTCAGCGCTTCGTCGGTGACGGGGATCCCGTCCCACACCTCGGACAGGAAGCGATCCTTGGAAACGAGCCGGCCCTGCTCCCGCGCCATCAACGCCAAAGCGTCGAAATATCGCGTGTTGATTTCAACCGGCTCGCCATCCGCTCGCAATCGGCGCTCGCCAGTATCCAGAGTGAAGCGCTCGAAAGCGAACACCGCCATTTTTCAGCGAATCCTCACGCGTTGCTCATGCCTTTCACCGGCGGCCCAACGATATTCGAACCTCAGTCATGCACGGAGATACGATTATGGCAAGCAAGCCGAATGATGGACGCTCGAGCGGTGGTGTACCGTGGAGAATCCTTGGGTGGGGCACTGCGGGATTCCTCCTGCTGCTGCCGCTGGTCGCCATGCAGTTTACGACTGAAGTGAACTGGACCGCGTCCGATTTCGCCTTCGCCGCCGTCGTTTTAGGAGCCGTAGGCGGCACGTTCGAGCTGGCGGTAAGAAAGTCCGGCAGTGTCGCATACAGGCTCGGCGTCGCCGCGGCGCTCGCGGCTACCTTCCTGCTCGTGTGGATCAATGCGGCGGTGGGCATCATCGGCAGCGAGGACAATCCCGCGAACCTCCTCTTTTTCGGGGTGATCGCGGCGGCAATTGCGGGATCGATCATGGCGCGGTTCAGGCCTGCCGGAATGGCTCGGGCGATGACCTTCGCCGCGGCCGTTCAGGCGCTGATCGGTCTTGCTACGGTCGCGTTGAGAATCGGCGCAAACGAGCCCCCAGGCGCGCTCGGCGTCCTCGTCCTCATAGAAAGCTTGGCTTTCCTGTGGCTTGTTTCGGCCTGGTTCTTCAGCCGGGCGGCGCTCAGCCACACGGCCGCAAAATAAAGGCGGGACGCTTTTCAGCGCCCCGCCTTCTCCCCGTTGCCCCTGTTGGGAGACTCTAAGCGACTGCGGCCTGCGGCTCGCTCGCTTCGTCCTCGTCGGCCTCGCGCAGCACGTAGCCGCGGCCCCAGACGGTTTCGATGTAATTGGCGCCGCCGCAAGCAAGGCTCAGCTTCTTGCGCAGCTTGCAAATGAAGACGTCGATGATCTTGAGCTCGGGCTCGTCCATGCCGCCGTAAAGGTGATTGAGGAACATTTCCTTGGTCAGCGTCGTGCCCTTGCGGAGCGAAAGCAGCTCCAGCATCGCATATTCCTTGCCGGTCAGGTGCACCCGGGCGCCGTCGACCTCGACGGTCTTGGCGTCGAGGTTCACGGCGAGCTTGCCGGTACGGATGACCGATTGCGAATGGCCCTTCGAGCGGCGGACAATCGCATGGATGCGGGCGACCAGCTCGTCGCGATGGAACGGCTTGGTGACATAATCGTCGGCGCCGAAGCCGAGCGCGCGGACCTTCGAATCCATTTCGCCGATGCCGGAAAGGATCAGGACGGGCGTGGAGACCTTCGCCGTCCGAAGCTTCTTGAGCACGTCATATCCGTGCATGTCGGGCAGATTAAGGTCGAGGCAGATGATGTCGTAGTCGTAGAGCTTGCCGAGATCGAGGCCCTCTTCGCCAAGATCGGTCGTGTAGACATTGAAGCCTTCGGTCCCGAGCATCAGCTCGATGCTCTTGGCCGTCGTCGGCTCGTCTTCGATCAGCAGCACGCGCATTGCTGGTCCCCCCGTTCGCGGCCCAAGACGTAAACTCGCCTTAATGGCCTTGAAGCGTCCATTAACCATTCGAGGTCTGAAGGGAAAAGGTTAATATTGTGTAACCGGCTGAATTCCTTTGATTCGTTGCAAACGAGTCACAAAAGCGTCCACAGCGGCCACTTGAACTGACCTCGTCGAAGCTCTCATTGGCGTCCGATGCACCTCTCTGAGCGCATCCTGTTCATCGACGCCGAAGCGCTGGTGCTCGACAAGCCCGCGGCCCTGCCCGTCGATGCGCCGCGCCGCGGCGGAGACTCCATTGCCGCTCGCATTGGCGAGCTGAAATGCGGGTTCAAGCGGCCGCCGACGGCCATGCACCGCCTCGATACCGATACCAGCGGCTGTCTGTTGTTTGCGCGCACGCCCAAGGCGCGAACGGAATTGCAGCAGCTGTTCGAGACAAGGCGCGTCGAAAAATATTATCTTGCCGTGGTGGCGACGGAAATCGTCGACGAGGAGGGGGTCATCGACGTGCCGCTTGCCAAGCGTTCAAGTGCGGAAGCCGGATGGAGGATGGTCGCGGACGATCATGGCCTATCCGCCACAACGCACTGGCGGCGCATTGCCGTTCGCGGCGGCCTCACGTTTGTCGAGTTCCGTCCGCTGACCGGCCGCACGCACCAAATTCGCGCGCACGCACGCGAGGCGTTCGGGCGCGGCATCGTTGGTGACCGCGTCTATGGCGTCCCCGGCGGGCCGATGCTGCTTCATGCATCGCGGCTCGTCGTCCCGCGCGAGCGCAAGGCCATGATCGATGTGACGGCGCCGCTCCCCGACACTTTCGCCGAGTGGCGCGATGTCGCCTGACGATGTCATTCTTCCTGAGGAAGCGCTGAGCGAAAGCTTTCTCGCGGCCACCGGCCCGGGCGGGCAGAACGTCAACAAGGTGGCGACAGCGGTCCAGCTGCGCGTCGACCTGTTCAAGCTGGGCCTGCATCCCGACGTCTATGAGCGGCTGAAGCGGATCGCGGGATCGCGGATTACCGGCGCGGGCGAGCTGCTGATCACCGCCCGACGCTTCCGCACGCAGGAGGCCAATCGTGCCGACGCGCGGCGCAGGGTGGCGGAAATGATCGCTGCCGCCCATATCGCCCCGCGCAAGCGCAAGCCGACCCGGGTGTCAAAAGCCGCAAAGGCCGAGCGCGTCGAGAACAAGCGCCAGCGCAGCGTGGTAAAGCAGGCGCGCGGAAAGGTGAGGTTCGATTGACCTACGACTTCAAGATTGCCGCGGCCGACAAAGCGACGCTGTACCGCGACCTCGCTAACGCCCTCGAAGGGTTGGTCTCGGGAGAGTCCGATCCTGTCGCCAACATGGCGAACGCCTCCGCTTTGATCTTCGAGACCTTGCCGGACGTGAACTGGGTCGGTTTTTACCGCAACGTCGGCGGCGAGCTGGTGGTGGGCCCCTTCCAGGGACGGCCGGCGTGCATCCGGATTCCGTTCGGCTCAGGGGTCTGCGGCGCCGCGGCGGCGACTCGCCAGGTCCAGCGCATCGAGGACGTCCACGCTTTTCCAGGACACATCGCCTGCGACAGCGCGTCCAACAGCGAGATCGTCGTGCCCCTGATCCGCGAGGGAGAATTGCTCGGCGTGCTCGACATCGACAGCCCCGAGACTGGGCGGTTCACCGAGGAAGACGAGGCCGGCTGCGTGACGTTGGGCGAGATTCTGTCGGCGGTACTTTAGTTCCCCGGCGAAGGCCGGGGTCCAGTCCCAAACAAGAGAAACGGCGCCATAGCGCCGCCTGGGCCCCGGCCTTCGCCGGGGAGCGGCCGCTCAGCTCAACTGTTCCAGCCGCTCGTCGCTCAACGATCCGGGGATAATCATCACCGGGCACGGCAGCTGGCCCGCGTCATGGCCCGTGAAATTGACGACCAGCGGCCCCGGGCTGCCGCTCGGCGCGGCGCCGAGCACCAGCGCGGCGACATCGTCGCGGCCGACAAGATACTCGCGCACGGTCCGCACCACCTCGCCCTGGCGAATGATGATCTTCGCATCGAGGCCGGACTCGTCCAGGATCTCGCCCACGGCGGAGCTGACGACGCCCTCGATCCTCAGCCGCTGCTCTTCCTCGATCGCGCTCTGGACACCGCCGAACTGGACGAAGTCCTGCGGCTCGACGATTCCGAGCACCTCGACGCGGCCGCCCGTCTTGCTCGCGCGGCGCGCGGCGAAGCGCAGCGCAACGCGCGACTCCGCGCTGTCATCCACCACCACGAGGTAGGTGCGTTTCTGATCGGCCCCCATTCGCCCCAGTGCTGCGTTAAAGCGCGCCTGAGCGCAAGCCGTCGCCGCGCGCGTTCGGCGCAGGCTTGACCGCGACCGCCGCATTGGCTTTGAGCCGCGCGAGCCTTTTCAGGACAGCCGCCGATGCCCATCGAACTCAAGATGCCCGCCCTTTCCCCGACGATGGAGGAGGGGACGCTCGCCAAGTGGCTGGTCAAGGAGGGCGACGAGGTGAAGTCGGGCGACATCCTCGCCGAGATCGAGACGGACAAGGCGACCATGGAATTCGAGGCGGTCGACGAGGGGACCGTCGCCAGGATCCTCGTGCCGGAGGGCAGCGAAGGCGTGAAGGTCGGCGCGCCAATCGCGATTTTGGCCGGCGAAGGCGAAGATGCGGGCGCCGCAGTTGCCAAGCAAGCCTCTCCCCGCGCGGGAGAGGGTGCCGAGGCGAAGCCGAAGGCGGGTGAAGGGGCTCCGAGACCAGACGCGCCGGTGAGTTCGACTCCGCCAAAGGCTCCCGTGGAAACGCCGCCAGCGGCGGGAACTCCCGCCGGCCCCTCACCCCAGCCTTCTCCCGCGAGGGGAGAGGGAGACAGGGTGAAGGCGTCGCCGCTTGCGCGCCGCCTCGCGCAGGCGCAGGGGATCGACCTGTCGACACTCCACGGGAGCGGCCCCGGAGGCCGCATCATCCGCGCCGATGTGGATGCTGCTGCCGGCCGCGCGCCCGCCGCCGCTCCACAACCGGCGGCCGCTCCTGGTGCCGCGGCGGCGACGGCAACCCACGCCGTCATGCCCGGCCCCATCGAGCAAGCGATCCCGCACGAGGCGATCAAGCTGTCCAACGTCCGCAAGACGATCGCGCGCCGCCTCACCGAGTCGAAGCAGCAGATCCCGCACATCTATCTCACCGTCGACATCCAGCTCGACGCGCTGCTCAAGCTCCGCGGCGAGCTCAACGCCGGCCTAGCGAGCCGCAACATCAAGCTCAGCGTCAACGACCTGCTCATCAAGGCGCTCGCGGCCGCGCTGATCGAGGTTCCCGAGTGCAACGTCGCCTTCGCGGGCGACCAGCTCTTGAAGTACAGCCGCGCCGACATCTCTGTCGCCGTGTCCATCCCCGCCGGGCTGATCACGCCGATCATCGTCGATGCGGCAAGCAAGGGCGTTTCGGCGATCTCGACCGAAATGAAGGATCTCGCTGCCCGCGCCCGCGACGGCAAGCTCCAGCCGCAGGAATATCAGGGCGGCACGGCAAGCTTAAGCAACATGGGCATGTACGGGATCAAGCAGTTCGAGGCGGTCATCAACCCGCCGCAGGGGATGATCATGGCCATCGGCGCGGGCGAGAAGCGGCCTTACGTCATCAATGACAGCCTGCAGATCGCGACGGTGATGAGCGCCACCGGCAGCTTCGACCACCGTGCCATCGACGGCGCCGACGGCGCCAAGCTGATGCAGGCGTTCAAGCGCCTGGTCGAAAACCCGCTGGGGATGCTGGCTTGAGCCGCGAGGCGGTGATCCGCGTCACCGCCATGCCGGCCGACACCAACCCCTATGGCGGCGTGTTCGGCGGCTGGCTGATGGGCCAGATGGGCCTCGCCTGCGGTTCCTTCGCCTCGCGCCGGACCCACGGAAAAGCGATCCTCGTCGCCGCCGACGCGATCAAGTTCCCCGGCGCGATGGCCGTCGGCGACGAGCTCAGTGTCTATGTCGATTTGCTGAAACAGGGCCGCACGTCGCTGCGGCTCAAGGCCGAAGCCATCGCCCGCCAGCGCGACTGCGACAGCGAAACCATGGTGGCGGAGGGCGAGTTCACCTTCGTCGCGCTGGATGACGCGGGAAAGCCGCGCCCGTTGCCCTCTCCCCTTGAGGGAGAGGGAGGGAGCCGCGCAGCGGCGGAAGGGTGAGGGCGTGACCGGCTATAGTGGTGAAACGCTCTTGAAGGCTCAACGCCTTCGCCGCGAGTTGACGGATACTGAAAGAAAACTCTGGTCGGTGTTGCGCAACCGGCAGTTGGAAGGCGCCAAGTTTCGTCGTCAGCAGCCGATTGGGCCATTTATCGCAGACTTCGTGTGTCAGGAGCAGCGGCTCATCATCGAAGCCGACGGCGGTCAGCACTCGGACAACGCAGCCGACGCGAGGCGCACCGCATTTCTCGAGAGCAAGGGTTACCGAGTTCTCCGGTTTTGGAACAACGACATTCTGAACAATTTGCATGGCGTAGCGGATGTCATCATCGGCGCTCTTGCAACCCCTCACCCCGCTCAGGCTGCGCCTGAGTCGCCCTCTCCCTCAAGGGGAGAGGGAATAGGAGCAATCAATGGCTGACCAATATGACGTTGTGGTGCTCGGCTCCGGACCTGGCGGCTATGTTGCCGCGATCCGGGCGGCGCAGCTGGGGCTGAAGACGGCGATCGTCGAGCGCGAGCTGCTGGGCGGCATCTGCCTCAACTGGGGCTGCATCCCGACCAAAGCGCTGCTGCGCACGGCTGAGGTCTACCACTATCTCCGGCACGCCGAGGCTTACGGCCTCAGCAACGAGAAGCCGTCGTTCGACATTGCCAAGGTCGTCGCCCGCAGCCGCGCAGTCGCCAAGCAGCTCAACCAGGGCGTCGCGCACCTGATGAAGAAGAACAAAATTACAGTCGTGATGGGCGAGGGGAAGCTCACGGCCAAGAACAAGCTTTCAGTGACCGGCGCCGACGGCAAAGCCACCGAGCTCCAGGCGAAGCACATCATCCTCGCGACGGGCGCCCGCGCTCGCGACCTGCCCTTTGCCAAGGCCGACGGCAAGCGCGTCTGGACCTACCGCCACGCGATGACTCCCGCGGAAATGCCGAGCGAGCTGCTGGTCATCGGCTCCGGCGCGATCGGGATAGAGTTCGCGAGCTTCTTCGCCGACCTCGGCGCCAAGGTCACCGTCGTCGAGATGCTCGACACGGTGGTCCCGGTCGAGGATGCCGAGGTGAGCGCGCAGCTCGCCAAGAGCCTTCAGAAGCAGGGGCTGACCATCCTCACATCAGCCGGCGTCGACAGCCTCAAGGCCGATGCGAAAGGCGTCGCCGCCACGATCAAGACAAGCGACGGGAAAACTACCGAGCAACGGTTCAGCCACTGCATCGTGGCGGTCGGGATCGTGCCGAACACCGAGAATATCGGCCTCGAAGCGCTGGGCGTGAAGACGACCAAGGGCCATGTCGACACCGACCCGTACGGCCGCACCAATGTCGCGGGCCTGTGGGCGATCGGCGACATCACCGGTCCGCCGTGGCTCGCGCATAAGGCCAGCCACGAAGGAGTCACCGCGGCCGAAGCAATCGCGCAGGAGCTGGGGAACAAGGACGTCCACCCGCACCCGACCGACCCGAAGAACATCCCCGGTTGCACTTACTGCCGGCCGCAGGTCGCGAGCGTCGGCCTGACCGAAGCCGCGGCCAAAGAGAAGGGCTACCAGGTGAAGGTTGGCAAGTTTCCGGCGATCGGCAACGGCAAGGCGATCGCGCTCGGCGAGGTCGATGGCTTCGTGAAGACCGTCTTCGACGCGAAGACCGGCGAATTATTGGGTGCGCACATGATCGGCGCCGAAGTGACCGAGCTGATCCAGGGCTACACGATCGGCAAGACGGCGGAGCTGGTCGAGACGGATTTCATCAACACCGTTTTCCCGCACCCGACCCTGTCCGAGATGATGCACGAAAGCGTGCTCGCCGCGTTCGGGCGGGTGCTGCACATCTGAATCGCGAGGCGAAAGCCTGGGCCAGCGGCGGCGCGGTTGCGCTGCTGATCGTCGCGATTGCCGCGGTCTTCTGGCCCGGCATCGCCATGTACGACACCGTTTCCCAGTACGATCAGGTGCTGAGCAACGACGTCACCGACTGGCACCCGCCGGTGATGGTCCGGCTGTGGCAGGTTCTGCATCGGCTGGCTTCCGGGACCGAGCCGATGTTCGTCCTTCAGGTGGCACTATATGCTGTGGGCTTCGCGCTGATCGTCGCGGCGCTGGTGCGGAGCGGCCGCTGGCGCTCGGCAATCGCGGCGGCCGTGCTTGCGCTGTCGCCGCTGCTCATCGGCTGGCACATGGTCGTGCTCAAGGACGCGCAAATGCTCGCCGCGCTCTTTGCTGCCGTCGGCATCGTGGCTCATTTCCGGCTAGGCGGCCGCCGCGTTCCGATCCTCTTGGCGGCGGCGGCGACTCTGCTGATCGCCTACGCGACTCTGGTCCGCGCCAATGCGCTGTTCGCGACCGTGCCGCTCGTCATCTTTCTCCTGCCGCGGCCCCAAGGGCTGATCGGCCGCGCGGCGCTCGGACTAGCCGCCATGGCGATCCTCATTGCCGCAACGCCGATTATCGATCAGCGCCTTTTCCGCGCCGAGCCGAGCGGCGTCGCCAAGAGCCAGCCGCTGTTCGACCTCGCCGCGATTGCGGTTCGAACGCCAAATCCGTGGCCGTTCACCCGCACGGAACGTGCGCAAATCGCGCGTCGCCATTGCGTAAAGGCGTTCTTCTGGGACCCGCTCGGGGAGCCGAGCGCGTGCGAACCGGTGACCGAGAGGCTCGACGACGCGTCCGAACGGCTATTGTATCTCGATCTCATGCGAGCCGCTGCGGCGCATCCGCTCCTTTATGCCGAGCACCGCCTGCGCCACTGGAACTCCACGGAACGCTGGCTCGTCCAGCCCAACCTTCCCGAAGCGGCGCCGCCCGACGAGGCGGAGGACAACGACCTTGGCCTTCGCACGCCCTCCAATCCTCTCATGCCCGCCTGGCAGTCGGTCGCCGCGGCCGAAGCGGGCACGCCCCTCGGGTGGCCGATCATGTGGACGGTAATCGGGTTGCTCTTCGTGCCTGCCGCCTGGCGCCGCCGCATAGAGCCCGCCGGGAGCCTCGCGCTTGCGCTGCTCGCCTCGGCGCTGACGCTGGAGGCGAGTTTCCTCGTGATCAGCATCGCGTCCGACCTGCGCTATCATCTGTGGTCGATGGCCGCGTCTGCGCTCGCGCTGATCCTGCTTGCCGACGATTTGCGCCTGGGGCGCACCGAACGCATCGCCGGCGCCGCAGCCCTCGCGCTCGTCATCGCTGGCGGTCTGGTCACGCGCGCGACTTTGCCGCCGGCGCCGGACTCCTATGAAGCGATGATCGCCGCGCCATCTGGATGAACGACGCTCCGCCCGCTACGTCGCCGCAATGAGCATCAGGGGAACAGGCGCATGAGCGCGCCGACCACCAGCACGCGCACGCTCGTCGTCGCACTCCTTGCGAACCTCGGCATCGCGGTATCCAAGTTCGTCGCGGCGGCGGTCACCGGCTCCTCGGCAATGCTGACCGAGGGCGTGCACAGCGTCGTCGATTCGACCAACCAGCTGTTGCTCATGTGGGGCCGTCGCCAGGCCAAGCGGCCGCCCGACAAGCTCCATCCGTTCGGCTACGGGCGCGAACTCTATTTCTGGAGCTTCGTCGTCGCGGTGCTCGTCTTTTCGCTCGGCGCTGGTGTGTCGGTCTACGAGGGCATTCTCCACATTTCGCATCCTGAACCGGCCGTTTCGCCGATCATCGCCTATGCCGTGCTCCTTGTGGCCTTCCTCCTCGAAGGCTGGTCGACGGTCGAAGCCTATCGCGAATTTCGCAAGGCCAAGGGCAAGCTCGGCTGGTTCGAAGCGATCCGCCGGTCGAAGGACCCGCCGGCCTTCATCGTGCTGCTCGAGAATGGCGCCGCCATCGCCGGCATCGTCGCCGCAGCGATCGGACTGATGCTGTCGCAGCTGACGCACGACCCGTTCTACGACGGCGCGGCATCGGTGGTAATCGGCGTCATCCTCGGCTGCACCGCGGCGCTCCTTGCCTATGAATCCAAGGCGCTGCTGATTGGCGAAGCGGCCGACCCGGAGCTTGTCGATGCGCTTCACCAGATGGTGGAATCGAAGAAGGGCGTGACGGCCGTCGGACAGGTGCTGACGATCCACAGCGCGCCGGACCAGATCACGGCGATGCTGTCGGTCGACTTCGACGACCACATCACCGCCCGCGACGTCGAGGCTTTGGTCTGGGGCATCGAGGAGGAAGCCGCGCACCGCTTTCCGATGGTCAGGCGGCTGTTCATCCGGCCGCGCAGTCCCGTCGACCTCGACACGGTGGCTTGACGATGGCCAAGTCGATGCACGACGTCTCGGATCCGCGCAACGCGTCGATCCTGATCAGCGTCAACGGCGAGCTAAAGCCGCGCGCGGAGGCCGTGGTCTCGGTGTTCGACAGCGGTTTCATGCTGGGCGACGGCGTGTGGGAAGGCCTGCGAGTCCACAAGGGCAAGCTTCTGTTCCTCGACCGCCACCTGCAACGGCTGTTCGAAGGGGCGAAGGCCATCGCGATGGACGTCGGCCTCTCGCCCGACGAGCTGACGAAGCGATTGTACGACACGCTCGACGCGAATGGCATGAGCGAAGGCGTCCACGTCAGGCTGATGGTCACCCGCGGCGTTCGCTCCACGCCATACCAGGACCCGCGTGTGGTGGTCGGTGGACCGACGATCGTGATCATCCCGGAGTATAAGGAACCCGACCCGGCCATCTACGTGCGCGGGTTCAAGCTCTTCACCGTCCATGTTCGCCGCGGCGACCCGGCCGTGCAGGACCAGAAAATCAACTCGCATTCGAAGCTCAACTGCATCCTCGCCTCGATCCAGGCGACGCAGGCCGGTGCCGACGAGGCGCTGATGCTCGACCCGCACGGCTTCGTCGCGACGTGCAACTCGACCCACTTCTTCATCGTCAGGAAGGGCGAGGTGTGGACGTCGAGCGGCAAATATTGCCTCGGCGGGATTACGCGCGGTCTGGCGCTCGAGGTTGCTCGTGAAGCGGGCATTCCCGCGATTGAAAAGGATTTCTCGCTGACCGACGTCTACGGCGCCGACGAGGCGTTCGTCACCGGCACCTTCGCCGGCATCGTCCCGGTGCGCGAGATCGACGGGCGCGCGCTCACCTGCCGCGGTCCGATGGTCGAGCGGCTGCAGAAGCTCTATGCCGAGCGCATCGACCGCGACGCCGAGGAGCAGCAGCGCCCGTGACGATCCGCATCGCCATGTGGTCGGGGCCGCGAAACCTCTCCACGGCGATGATGCGAAGCTTCGGCAGCAGGGCAGACACATTCGTGTCCGACGAGCCCTTCTACGGCTGCTTCCTGAAGACCACCGGCGCGCCGCACCCGATGCGCGAGGAGGTGATCGCCGCGATGGATTGCGACTGGAACAGCGTCATGTCGGCGCTGCGCGGCGACGCGCCCGACGGGTCGCCTATCTGGTATCAGAAGCACATGTGGCACCACATGGCCGGGCCGATCGGCTATGAGGATTTCGAGGGCTTCACCCACGCCTTCCTGATCCGCGAGCCCGAGCGGATGATCGCTTCCTATTTGCGCAAGCGCGAAGCGGCGCGTTTCGAGGACTTCGGGCTGGAGCGGCAGGCGGAGTTCTTCGAGCGCGAGGCGGACCGCCTCGGCCAGGCGCCGCCGGTGATCGATGCCAACGACGTGCTTGCGGACCCCGAAGGGGTTTTGTCGAAACTGTGCGAAGCGCTGCGCATTGGGTGGGACGCCGCAATGCTGAGCTGGGCGCCAGGGCGGCGCGTCACCGACGGCCCTTGGGCGCCCCACTGGTATGGGGCGGTCGAGAAGAGCAGCGGCTTCGGCCGGCCCGAAACCGAGCCGGTCGACCTGCCGGATGACGCCCGCCGCCTCGCCGCCCGCTGCCGCCCTTACTACGAGCGGCTCTCTGTGCATCGCATCATCCCTCGCGAGGGATGAGGCGCTAGCCAATCACCTTAACGCCGTTCTTCGCCCACTCCTTGTCGACGTCGACGTCCTGCTCCGCCCACTCTTCGCGCGTCCAGCATTGGATCGTCTGGACCAGGCTGCCGGTGATCGGATCGACGTGCATGCAATAGAGGGTTTGCGGCCCGCCGGGGGGAGCCTCTGCCGGCGGAGCGGGCTGGAGGTTTGCGGCAAGCGCTGGCGAACCGGCAACGAGCAGGCCGAGGCTGGCGACGATGAGTTTGCGTGCCATGTCGTTTCTCCGGCGTGAGGCGACACGCCTTTTAGGACAAACGGACGGTACCGGAAATGGCTGCTTGAAGTTGACGCGGCGTCAACGTCTACAAGGACCCGCATGGAACAGCCGCTCGACATTCGCGACGTTGCTAAACGCACGGGCCTCACCAGCCGCGCGCTGCGGTTCTACGAAGCGCGCGGGCTGCTGAAGCCGCTCAGGACCTATAGCGGCCGCCGGCTCTATGGCCACGGCGAGCTCGAGCGAATCCAGCAGATCCTCGCCCTCAAGCGGGCGGGGCTCAGTCTCGCGCAGATCGGCAAGCTGACCGCGCGGGGCAACATGGACCTTGGGGCGATCGTCGACGCTCAGCTCAGGGTGATCGAGGAGCGCAGGGCGGAGCTCGACGAAGCCAAGGCGCTGCTCCTCTCCGTCAAGTCTCGCATCGACCGCGGCGAGCCCGTCGATGCTGCGACCTTCTGCTCGCTGATCCGTCAGGGAGACAAAATCATGGAAGCCGAAGATTGGAAGAAAGTGACCGACCGCTACTTCTCGCCGGAGGAGCAGGCGCGCTGGGCCGAGAGGATGAAGGGCGTACCCACCGATTTCGACCAGGCCGAATATGGCCGCAAATGGGCGGATCTCGGCCGGCGCGTCGAGGCGGCGATCCCGCTGGGACCCGACAGCCCCGAGGCGCAGGCACTGTATGACGAGTGGCAGGCGTTGCTGGCGCCGTTCAAGGCGGTCGCCACGCCGGAGATGATGGCCGGAGCGACCAAGCTCTACGAGCGCATGGACGAGTGGCATGGGGACGCCCCGCAGGCGCCGTTCACGCCCGAAGCCTTCCGCTTCATCCAGGAGGTGGGGCGGCGGAAGCAGAGTGGGGCAGTGGCCTAACTTCGGTTCGTCCTGAGCGAAGTCGAAGGGCGGTCGGCACGCTCGTGCAAGGCGCCCTTCGATTACGCCGCTGCGCGGCTTCGCTCAGGACGAACGAAAATTCTTGCGAGTCCTATTGCGCTCATAAGTGCCAATCAGCTCGCCTTGAGCGATGGCGTGCTTCTGTGCGGCATTCTCGACATCGACCACCTTCGCATTCGGCGAGACGCCGAGCCGCTCGACGTCGAGCGCGAACAGCTTGAAGTGATAATGGTGCGGACCATGGCCCTTGGGCGGGCAGGGTCCGCCATAGCCGGACTTGCCGAAGTCGTTGGTCACCTCGGTTCCCGCTTTCTGACCCCCGCCAATCGACCGGGCGGAAGCGGGGATGTTGAACACGCCCCAGTGGCGGAAGGTGCCGCTTGGTGCATCAGGGTCGTCGATCACCAGCGCGAAGCTCCTGGTCCCAGGCGGCGGCTCGCCCCAATGCAGCGCCGGCGTCTGGTCGGCTGCGTCGCAGGTGTACTGGACAGGAATGGGCTGTCCGTTCTGGAAGGCATCGCTGGTCAGCTCGAGCCTGGCGAGAGTGGCATTGTCCACGGTTGCTCCTCCTCGTTCGACATTGGTGGTGGAACGGTCGTTCGATCCGCAGCTCGCCAGCGCAATCAGGGCGAGCGCGGGTGCGAACATGATCAGTCTGCGTTGAGTCATGCTGAGCCTCCTCTTGGGAAGCGGTTGAGCGAACGAGCCGGCGTCGCTATCCGTTCCTCTGGTCGTCGCGAGCGGTTGACCCTTAAGCGCCCCGTCGCTATGTGCCCGCCCGTCCGAGCGAGAGGGATTCATCGCTGTTCGCCGGGCAAGAGCTGAACATTGCTCAACATGCGCGTCGCCAGGCGGCCGTAAGGCTGCTCGGCTCCGCGCTTTTTCTGTTGAGCAAAGTAACCGCCGGGTCTTCCGGCAAGAGAAGGTGAAGGGCTTCATGCCGACGATTAACCAGCTGATCCGCAAGGGTCGCGAACCGCAGAAGGCCAAGTCGAAGGTCCCTGCAATGGAGCAGAACCCGCAAAAGCGCGGCGTCTGCACCCGTGTCTATACGACGACCCCGAAAAAGCCGAACTCGGCGCTGCGCAAGGTGGCCAAGGTGCGCCTGACCAATCAGCGCGAAGTGATCAGCTACATCCCGGGCGAGGGCCACAACCTGCAGGAGCACAGCGTGGTGCTGATCCGCGGCGGGCGTGTGCGCGACCTTCCCGGCGTCCGCTATCACGTGCTTCGCGGCGTGCTCGACACCCAGGGCGTCAAGGACCGCAGGCAGTCGCGGTCGAAGTACGGCGCCAAGCGCCCCAAGTAACCGAGCCGGCGTAAGCCAGCATAGAGTTATCCCGGCGAAGGCCGGGATCCATTCCTCCACCCGCGCTGCAGGTTGTTGGATGGATGCTGAAACAAGTTCAGCATGACGAATTGAAGAGGCAGAGTAAGCCCCGGGCAGGTCCCGGACCCGGCTGAAGAGAGAGAAGGAATAGTCCAATGGCTCGTCGTCGCCGCCCAGAGAAGCGCGAAATCCTCCCCGATCCGAAGTTCGGGGATGAGGTCCTCTCTAAGTTCATGAACTCCGTCATGCTCGACGGGAAGAAGTCGGTCGCCGAAGGCATCGTCTATGGCGCGCTCGACAATGTCGAAGCGCGGATGAAGGTTGAGCCGCTGCGCGTGTTCCACGACGCGCTCAACAATGTGAAGCCGGGCATCGAGGTCCGCTCGCGGCGCGTCGGCGGCGCGACCTACCAGGTGCCGGTCGAGGTCCGCCCGGAGCGGGCGCAGGCACTCGCCATCCGCTGGCTGATCACTGCAGCTCGGGGCCGTTCGGAAAAGACAATGTCGGCGCGGCTGTCGGGCGAGCTGATGGACGCGTCGCAGAACCGCGGCAACGCGGTGAAGAAGCGCGAGGACACACACCGCATGGCCGAGGCGAACCGCGCCTTCAGCCACTACCGCTGGTAAATCTGACACCTATATTGTGAGCAGCCGCAGCTTTGCGGCTCCCCACATCGCCAAGGAAGAATTGAAATGGCCCGCAGCCATCCGCTCGAACGCTATCGCAACATCGGCATCATGGCGCACATCGACGCCGGCAAGACGACGACGACCGAGCGCATCCTCTATT
>Ga0207674_10003057_pt1 | contig 20701 bp, 14 predicted proteins | sample KBSCornC72_FD_184303 | JGI IMG/M metagenome (GOLD analysis project Ga0207674, IMG submission 184303) | Corn rhizosphere microbial communities from Kellogg Biological Station, Michigan, USA - KBS Corn C7-2 (SPAdes) (version 2) | ecosystem: Host-associated > Plants > Roots > Rhizosphere > Soil ...
GAGTTCGTCACGATCGCCAGCATCGTCGAGAAGCTGCGGGCGAAGGCGCGGCAGCTTCCGCCGGGAACATGGGTCGAGGGCTATTTCCACGACGACACGAAGCTCAAGGACAAGCGCCCGCTCACCGCTCGTGACCTGGATCAGGTTTCGACCGAGCATCCGGTCGCCGTTAGGCATCGTGGCGGTCACACGTCGTTCTACAACAGCAAGGCGCTCGAGCTCGCCAAGGTCACGAAGGACACGCCGAATCCGCCAGGCGGCACGTTCGATCGCGACGCGAATGGGGAGCTCAATGGGCGCGTCACCGATCGTGCCCGCAGCGTCTTCAACGGCGTCGGGCAGCGGCCGACGTTCACTCCCGAGCAGCGCGCCCAGCGCGAGCGCGACGGAGTCGCGCACATCTCAAAGCAGTTCGCGCGCTACGGGTTGACCAGCGTCCATCACGAGGGTGGCGACCTCACCGCCATTCAGGAAGTCCGCGCCCGTGGGGATCTGCATCATCGCGTGAGCTACGAGTCCAGCGGTCGCGTGCTCGACTCGATGATGGCGAGCGGCATCATGAGCGGCTTCGGCGACGAGTGGATCAAGTTCGGCGCGACGTCGGAGCACACGGTGGACGGGTCGTTCTCCGAGCGCACGATGGCGCTGAGCGTCCCATACCCCGGCATCCAGCCGCCCTACAAGGGCAACGTCACGGAGGAGCAGGACGAGCTCACCGCGTGGGTCGAGAAGGTCCATCGGGCCGGCATTCAGGTGAACTGCCACGCGAATGGAGACGTTGCCATCGACATGTACCTCACGGCGTTCGAGCGCGCGCAGAAGCTCGCGCCGCGACCCGACGCGCGCCCGAAGATCACGCACTGCACGCTGATCAACGACGATCTGGTGCGCCGCATGAAGGCGTTGGACGCCGTGCCTGCGATGTTCACCACGTACGCCTACTACAACACCGACAAGTTCCCGTTCTACGGCGAGGAGCTGATGAAGCGGAGCATGGCGTTCCGCACGCTGCTCGATGCCGGCATCCGCGCCGCGGCCGGCTCGGACTTCAGCCCCGGGCCCTTCGCGCCGCTGATGGGCATCCAGGGCATGGTCACGCGCACGGGGTGGGACGGCACGACGTGGGGCGCCAACCAGCGTGTCACCGTCGACGAAGCCATCCGGATCAACACGATCAACGGCGCGTACGCGTCGAAGGAGGAAACGATCAAGGGGTCCATAACGGCCGGCAAGCTGGCGGACTTCGTCGTGCTGGCGGACGATCCCCACACGGTGGCCAGGGACAAGATCAAGGACATCACGATCGCCCGCACTGTCGTCGGAGGCGAGACGGTCCACCAGGCGTGAACCAAGCGGAGCTCGGCCGCGGGACCGCCGCCGATTTCCGTGCGATTTCAAGGGTCAGTTTCAAGGGGTCAGGATTTCAAGGGACTTGAACGGCCGAGTCGCCCGCGATCGCGAACAGCGACATGGGATCCACGGTGACACGACCATAGCGGACGATCAGATGCAGGTGCGGGCCGGTTACGCGGCCCGTAGCTCCTACCCTGCCGATGACCTGGCCCCGAGTCACCGTATCCCCCTCGGCGACGAGCTGTCGCGACAGATGGAGGTACGCGCTCGTCAGGCCTCCACCGTGGTCCACGTAGACGACGTTGCCGCCGTAGTAGAACGCGTCGACGATGCGAACGACGCCGCGGTTGGCGGCGCGCACCGGTGCGCCCGGCGCGCCGGCGAAGTCCGTGCCCATGTGGCGCGAGGTGACCGTCCCGTTGAACTCGCGCCCCCGTCCAAAGCCACTCGTTATGCGGGACGTCCTCGGACGCACGAACGGCTCGCTCCAGAGGTGCGGGGTCTCGTGGGACTGGCCAGCGACGGCGGCGGCTCGCTCCGACTCGCGGCGGATCCGCGCCGCGAGCACCGAGTCGGGCGGCCGGCCGAACGTGGGAGCAACACGTAGCCGCTCGAGTGGGTACGCGCCGCCCGCCGGCTCGAGCCGTGCGTGCAGCGAGTCGGTGCGGCCGGCGGCGCTGCAGCGCACGACGATGCCTAACGTGTCGCCGGCGTCGATCGGGACGGCGGCGAACGCCTCCGCCACCGTATCCGAAACGGCGGTGAAGTGCAGGGGCTCCCCGGCGACGTCGCCCGACAGCTCCGCGGCCGCAGGCGCGGCCGAGACGCGCACCCGGAACAATGCACCCTGGCGAGGCGCGGCAGGTTGCCACGAGACGGCCGCCGAGTCGCCACAGGCGTTCGATGCGGTCCGGGGGTCACTCGTCGGCCGGCTCCGATCGGAGCACCAGCCGAGGGTCGCGACCGCAACGATGGCGACGAGGCGAGCGGACATGCTAGAATCTACACGCGGTCCTCCAAACGATGCTTCACCCATGACGACCATGCGACGCCTGAGTGTTCCTGCCGCGCGTGGCGAGCTCGTCGCATTCGCGAAGGGAACGCTGCACGATGGCGGCGTTCCGGGGTTCGCCGGCGAGTTGAACAAGATCTACGTCCTTCGCCGTTATCATCGACAGGGCATCGGCCGTTTACTGGTCGCCCACGTCGCCCGGCGGTTTCTCGACCAGGGCGTCGGCTCGATGCTTCTCTTCGGCGACGCTCGCAGTCCGTCGAACGGGTTCTACGAACGATTCGGCGCAGAGCGACTGCTGAGCGCGGGCGGCGGATTTCACGGGGGCTATGGCTGGCGTGACCTGCAGGGATTGACCGTCCCCTCGGGCTCCGCTCAACCGCGCGCTTGACGGGAGACCGGAAACGCTCCAAGTAACACGGTCTCCTCATCCGAGTTTGCATGACGACGAAACCCGCTGCGGCCGTCGCGCCGGGCGAGCAAGGTTCCTCATCGAACAGCACTCCACCCTCGCAGCCGGCCGCCGCGACGGCCTACAGCTCCGAGAGCGGCCGCACGTACCGGCTCGACCGACTGATCGGGAAGGGCGGATTCGGCGAGGTCTATCTCGCCACACCGTCGCCTCGAGACGGCCTCCCCGAACAGGTCTGCGTCAAGATCAGCGATCGCCTCTCGGCGTGGCTCCGCGAGGCGTACTTCGCCGAGCTCCTCGGCCGTGAGGCGCGGGCGCTGCGTGTCTACGATCGGTTCGCCGAGTTGGACGGCCCACGCATGCGGTATTGTCTCGCGATGGAGTATGCCGAGCACGGGGACCTCGGCACCTGGCTCGCGCGCAAGGGCGCGCAGCCCGAGCGGATCGTGCGCCGCGAGATCGCGGCCATACTCCGAGCGCTCGATGCGCTGCACCGCGGGCAGGCGCTGCATCGAGACCTGACGCCGTTCAACGTCTTCGTGTGCGCGGACGAGCAGCTCAAGCTCGGTGACTTCGGCATCGCGACGCACCAGCTCAGCCGGCGTGGCGTGACCGCCGACGCGTTCAACGTGTTCAACGCGCCGACGGAGATCGCGTGGGGAAAGATTCGTCGCTGGCAGCAGCGCGACGACATCTACCAGGTTGGTCAGATCGCGGCGATGCTGCTGCGCGGCGACATCACGAAGCCGATGCGGAGTCGTGATGTCCGCGGCCTTCCCTGCAGCGATCAGCTCAAGGAGGTCATCCACCGCTGCCTCGGCGCGCGCGGCAAGCGGTACGAGGCCGCGGGCGAGCTGATCGCGGCGCTCCGCCTGCGCCCGACGGAACCGCGCGGGGCTCGCATCGCGAGCCTCGCCGGCAAGCGACTCTCCTTCACCGGATTTCTCAGCCGACCGCGCAGCGACGCGATCGCCGCGGCGAGAAAGGCCGGCGCCATCGTGCAGTCGAAGCCGGGTCAGTCGACGGATGTGCTGGTCCGAGGCCGGCCTAACGCGCTGCAGATCGCCGGGACAGTGGGCGGGTTGAAGTTGATGGAGATCCGCCGGCTCGCGGCGCGTGGGCACGTGGTGAAGGTGATCGGCGAGGGACAATTCTGGCGATTGGTCGAAGCGGCGTCGCAGTCGCGCAAGGCGAGTCGCGTCGGTAGTCGGACGAAGGCGCGCACGCCCGCGCGCCCTCGCGCGCGTGGCAAGACCCGGAAGACCGTTGGACGATGACCTCGAGGTAATGACCCGCGCGCAACTCGTCGCCGAGGTTATGCGAGGGCGGTCACGGGAACGGCAACGACAACGGCAACGACCTGACGCGGATTACGCGGATGACGCGGACGCGCTCCGGGGCCATCAACGGCTGGCGTCGCGCCCTGTCCGGCCGCGGTTCTTCTTGGAAACGGCCCCGGGACGCTTGGTCATTCCGAGCGAACGCGAGGAATCTTGGTCTCCCGGTAGAGGGTGTGCTCCCTCGACTCCGACAGCAGGTTCCTCGCTTTGCTCGGAATGACAACACGTCCCGAGGCCGTTGAACAAGAAAGACCGATGCGTCGGCTGCGGGTCGTCAGGTCTTCGCGCGGCTCGGAGCGCGTCCGCGTCATCCGCGTCATCCGCGTCAGGTCGTTGCAGATCGTCCCGACCGAGGGCTTTCAGCGAGAACGGCAACGACTCAATCGGCCCGAATCGCGACCAGCGGGTCGGTTCGCGCTGCCCGGCGCGCCGGGAGATAGCTCGCCGCCAACGCCACCGCCGCCAGCACCAGTGGTACCGCGACGAACGTCGCCGGATCGGTCGCGGTCGTCTCGAACAACATCGACTGCAGCAGCCGCGTCGTCGCGAAGGCGCCGAACAGGCCGAGCAGCGCACCCGCGATCGCGTAGCGCGCACCGTCCCGGAGCACGAGGCCGACGATGCTCCGCGGTGTCGCGCCTAACGCAATGCGAATCCCGACCTCGCGCGTGCGCTGCACCACGCCATAGGCGATGATGCCGTACAGGCCCGTCGCCGCGAGGAGCAGCGCGCTCACCGCGAAGCCGCTGAGCAGCGACGTCACGAATCGCCGCGTCGATGTCACGCCGGTCTGCGCGACGCTCGGCTTCCCGCGAAGGTTCATGGCGGGGTCGACGCTCCGCACGGCGCTCTCGACGTTCGGGAGCACGCGCAACGGATTCTGTGCGCGCAGGACAAAGTTCATCCATGGCCAGACCTCGAGCGTGTACGGCAGGAAGATCTCGGGATCCGGATTGGTCTCGCGGCCGAACTGCCGCATGTCGCCCACGACGCCGATGACCGGAAGCGTGATGGGTTGGCCGAAGTCGGCCCGCGCCTGCGACGCACGGTACGTCGTGATCTGTTTGCCGATCGCGGTCTCGTTCGGCCATAGCCGTTTCGCGAGGCTCTGGTTGATCACGAACCCATTCGGCGACCGCATGTCCTCGTCGGTGAACCAGCGTCCGGCCACGACCGGGAATCGCAGGACCTTGAGGTACTCGGCCGATACGGGGTGGTAGAGTGCAAGGAGCGGCGGCCCGTCGGTCTGCTGACCCACGGACTCCACCTTCGTCGGGATGAGCGCACCGCCGGCAGCGGCAGCGACCTCCACCCCCGGAACCGCGTGGAGCGCGTCGAGAACACGCCGATAGAGCGCCGCGGCATCCGCCGGCGCCCCGTACTTGCTGGGCGACGGAGCGATGTCGAAGTTGACGAGGTTCGTGGCGTCGTAGCCTAACGAGGCCGCCAGCACGTGGCGGACGCTCTGGATCAGGAGGCCGGCGCCGAGGAGGAGCGTGAACGCGAGCGCGAACTGGAGGGACACGAGCGCGTTGCGCGTCCGCCGCTCGGTGGCGCTGCCGATGGCTGCCGTCGCACCGCTCCGCAGCCGATCCATGAGCCGCCCGGCCGTTCGGCTGGCGTAGAGGGCTGGCAGGACGCCGACCAGCAGCGCGGTGACTGTCGTGGCGCCTAACGCGAATGCGAGCGCGCGCCCGTCGACCGCCATGTCGGTCGCGAACGGAAGACGGTTGGCTGTGAACTGCCGGACGAAGCCGACGAGCGCGAAGGCGCCCATGGCCCCGACCACGCCCGCGATGACAGTCACGACGACGATCTCCGTGGTCAGCAGCCGAGCGATCGTCCATCGGCCGGCGCCCAGCACCGAACGCAGCGCCAGCTCCCGCGCGCGTGCGCCCGCGCGGACGAGAAACAGATTCGCGATGTTCGCGCACGCGAGGAGCAGCACGAGTCCGATGGCGCCGGAAATGAGCATGAGCGTGGACTTGAGCTCACCGAACAGCTCGTCGCTCATCGGTTGGAACGTGACCGAGGTCCAGTGCGCCTGCTCTGCCGGATAGTCGGATGCGAGCCGCAGCTGAATGGTGCGCATGGCGGCATTCGCGCGCGTCGAATCGACGCCCGCCCGCAACCGCATGAGCGCTCGGCTGTCGACGTGAAGGCCGCGAAGCGTGAGCGCCTTGTTGCTGGCCTGGAACACGGCGATGGGCTGCCAGAACGACGGCGGGAACCACCCGGGCGCGCCGGCGAAATTCGGGTACGCGAAGCCGCGCGGCATCACGCCGATGATCGTCGTGGGAATGCTGTCGATCGGGATGAGCTTGCCGAGCGTCGCCGGGTCGCCGCCGTACTGGCTCATGAACAGCTCGAACGAGATGACCGCAACCGGTGGCGCGCCCATCCGCTCCTCGTCGGGCGCGAACGTGCGCCCCAGCAGCGGACGCGTGCCGAGGAGCGAGAAAAATCCGGGGGTGACGTAGGCGGAGATCTTCGTTTCGGGGCCGTCCTTGCCAGGCACCAACACGCCGTCGCCGCGGATGAACGCGAGTCCCTCGATGGCGGCCGACACCGAGGCAGCCGAGGTCCGCCAGTCCTCGAACGTCGGGTAGGAGGGAACGCGAAGCTTCCCATCGTCGCTGCGCTCGTAGACCGTTTGCAGCGAGCCGGGCGACCGGTACGGCAGGCCCCGCAGCAGCACGGTGTCCACGACACTGAACATCGCGGTGACGAACGCGACGCCCAGCGCCAGCGTGAGCACGGCAACGACGCTGAACGCGCGGGAGCGCCCGAGCGAGCGTAGCGCGTACTTGAGGTCGAGCCCGACGGCGTCGAGGCGCGCGGCTGACCTGGAACCGTGCAGGGGGACTTCGTCTCGAGCAGCCATCGGGTACGATCGGAAGGCCGAAGGGTGCGGGATGCCCCGTTCGCGAACTGGCCGGCGGTGACCGGCCACTACCGTACTAACTGCGCTTGCGGCCCTGGAGTCACAGGCAGCCCGGCGAACCCGATGGGGATCGTCGTTAGGTGTTTTCCGTCGGTCGTGAAGCGGGCGGGCACCAGCGCTCGCGTCGGGCATCAACGACGAAGAGGGCCGGATTGGCCGGAAACAACGGATTTGACGGATCGATCGCGGCCGGGACGCTTGGCAACCGCACGGGTTGCTAATGGGAACGACCTCGGCAACCCAATGCCTCCCGAGGTCGTTCCTAAATTTTTTCCGGCCCGTTGTGCTTCGGATGCGTGCGAATCACGGAGCGATCCGTCCGATCCGTTGTTTCCGGCCAATCCGGCCCTCTTCGTCGTTGATGCCCGACGTGGGGGAGGGCTGATGCGCGCGTCGACCATTGTCGTATACATTCCCGGACTCGGCGGCGCGTCGCTGCCCGACAACCCGACAACCCAATTACACACCCATGAAGCAACGCGCTCAGCCCGAATCGTTCCGTGCTCGTGCCATCAGCGTGTCCCTGACCGCCAAGGACCTGCAGAAAAGCGTCGCCTGGTACCGTGATGTCGTGGGCCTCACCGTCGACCAGCAGTACGAGCGCGACGGGACGTTACGGGCCGTGGCGCTCAAGGCCGGCGCGATCCGGATCCTTCTCAATCAGGATGACGGCGGTCGGGGGTGGGACCGCGCGAAGGGCGAAGGATTCTCGGTGCAGTTCACGACGGCACAGAGCGTCGACGATGTCGCGAACCGCATTAAGGCCAACGGCGGCACGCTGGCAACGGAACCCGCCGACATGCCCTGGGGTGTGCGCACGTTCCGGCTCGTCGACCCCGATGGGTACAAGCTGTCGATCTCATCGGAACGGGCGTAGGCACACTGGGGTCAGAGTCCAAGGGCATCGTTTGAATGCGTCGGCGCATTCAAACGATGCCCTTGGACTCTGACCCCAGCAGTACCGATCTACTGCCGGTGGTACGACAGGCCCGCGCGCTGGGCCTGCTCGACGGCGATGACCATCCCCGGGACCAACTCGACGCCTGGCAGGATGTTCGCCTTCAGGTCCTCGTACACGACCTTCGGATCCAGGCCGCGCTTCTGCGCCAGCAGCCCCGAGAAGATCTGCAGCGCGTTGTTGCACAGGATGAAGGTCGCACCACGCTTCTGCAGCGACTCGACGCTTGCGGCCGGCAACGTCATGCCGAGGATGACCGGGGCGCTCCGCCACGGATTGGCTGTCGCCGGCTTGCCCGTAGCCGGGTCGACGATCTCGAGGAACTCGCCGAGCGCGTACTTCGCCCACACGGCGTCGCTCAGGCCGTGGAACGTCGTGGAGCCGTAGAACGTGAGCACGGCGTCGATGTCCGCGTCCTTCACGCCGAACGCCTTGTTGTACGTGTCGTAGTAGTTCATCACGTGCACGAGCGGGATGCCGCCGCCCGGCGCGGGGGCGTCGAAGAACTGGCGATGCTTCGCCTTGAGCCCCTCGAGCCAGCGGTTGCTCGGCTCGATCGGCCCGGAGGACGCGGCGGGATGCGCATCGGCCGCGCGAATGCGCGAGGCGAGGGCGCCGGTGGTGGCGACGACGGTCAGCGAGGCCGCGATGGCGGCGCGACGGGCGAGAGTGCGGGTAGTCGACATGGTCGGATATGCTCCAGACGTTAGGTAGGGGGTGTTCACGGTACGACGGCAACGACTTCGAGGTATTCGGACTGCACGCGCGTCGTTCCGTCCGTCGCGCGGTTGTGCTCCGTCCACAGCTGCTCCAGGTCGCGCCGCAGTCCCTCGCGATTCGCCTCATCCAGCGATGCGAACGCGCGAAGCGTCGGCCCGTACCACAGACGGAACTCGTTCACCACCTGCTCGGGTCCGAACGGGAATTCGAACGCGATGAGGCGGCGGGTGAACGTCAGCGATGCCGCGCCAGCGCCGAGTCGCGCGCGGACGGCGTCTTCGGTGCCCCAGAGCAGCGGCGATGGAAGCGCCGTCGGCGCCGGCGCGTAGGCGGCGGTCGTTCTCAGCATCTCGCCGATGAATCCGCCGGGCGTCCAGTTCGCCATGGCGATCCGGCCGCCGGCTGCGGTGACGCGAAGCAGCTCCGCCGCGGCGCGCTCCGGGCGCCCGGCGAACATTGCCCCGAACATCGTCACGACGGTCTGAAACGACCCACTCGAGTACGGCAGCTCCTCGGCGTCGCCGAGATCGAAGGCGATGGACAGCCGCTCGCGAACCGCGCGCCTCTGCGCCTGCGCGATCAGGTTGGGCGCGATGTCGAGCCCGGTCACCGAGGCGCCGACGCGCGCCGCCGGAAGGGTGAGATTGCCGGTGCCGCAGGCAACGTCGAGCACCTCCTCACCCGGCTTCAACCCGAGTCGAGTGATGAACTCCCCGGCGCCGCGCTCGATGCTTTTCGCGATGCGCCCGAAGTCGCCCGACGTCCAGACCGCGCGGATGCGCTCGGTGATGGGGTCGGCAACGAGGGTTGGATTCGGCGCGGTGTCGGCAACCGCGCTCTGATAGACGGTGGGTGTCATGGTGGTGGTGCCCCGATCGAATGGGTTGATATCCAGTAGGCGCAGCACGCGTCGAAATCGAGCCACCGGGTCGGTGAGCGCGTCGTGACCAGCAGGTGCTTGCCTGTGCCCGACGGTTGTGCCGGGCTTTTGAACGCGGGGGCAGGATACCGCGGACGGTGAGGGGCTACAGCGTGGAAACCACGCGGAGTTTCATCCGCGGTACGGGGGAATCCGCGGAGCGCTCGTCCTTCCGAGCAGAAGCCCGAGCCGGGAATTGGAGCCGGGAATTGGGGTCAGACTTAGTCCGACCCCAATTCCGGGGCTACCGGCGACCCGCGGTCGGCGCACGGGTGAGGCCCTTCTCCACGGCCCAGGCCGCGAGCTGCGTTCGCGAGGCGAACCCGAGCTTCGCCAGCGCGCTGGCGACGTAGCCCTCCACCGTCCGCTCGCCGATCCCGAGGTCCCGGCCGATCGCCCGGTTCGCCTTGCCCTGCGCCACCAGCTCGGCCACGTCCCGCTCGCGGCGAGTCAGGCCGCCTAACGCCTCCTTCGCGGCGCGCGCCGGGGTCGGGGCCGGCGTCGAGGGGATGGCCACACCCAGCTTCTCGACGAAGCGTGCGCGCAGGGTCTCGTCCGGGACCAGGGCCGCGAGCTCGTCGGCCAGTGCCCGCGCCGCATCGAACGCGCGGCGTGCCTCGAGCCGCCGACGCTGCAGTCGGTGGACGTGACCGACCGCCAACTCGATCCTCCACAGCAGCGGGTGCGCCTCCTGCGCCGTCGCTTCCTCGCGCGCCCTGTCCAGCGTCCGCTCGGCCTCGTCATACCGCCCGAGCGTCGTGAGCGCGTCGGCACGGATCAGCGAGAGCCGCGGCACACCCAAGGCACTGTCGGGGTTCGCTGCGCGCTCGGACTCGAGGCGTGCATCCACGATCTCGAGCGCCAGCTCCGGCCTCCCTTCCACCAACGCGAGCTCCGCACGGGCCGCCCACAGCTGACACTCACCGAGCGTGCGCGCGGTGGCGCCGGGGCTGTCGGAGACGAGCGATCGATCTTCCCCCGCGACACGCGCCGCGCTGGTCCACACGTCCAGCGCTCCCGGCAGATCCCCCATCCGCGCGCGCGCCAGCGTGAGCGGCGCCGCGACCCAGCGTATCCAGACGCGCGAGCCGAGGCGGAGGGCGATCTTGTATGCAGCTTCGAGTTGGTCGCGCGCCGTGTCAGGCACGAGCAGATCGAGCGACACGGCGCCGAGGAGCCGGAGCGCTCCGGCCGTCCACTCCAGATGCTCGATCTCCTCGGCCTGCGCCAGCGACTCGCGGCCCAGCGGGATCGCGCGATCGTACTCTCCGCGCCCGAGGAGCGAGTCGGCAGTGGTGAAGCGCAGGAACGCCTCACCTGCCCGCCACCCGATCTCTCGAGCGAGCCGAACCGAGCGCAGGGTGCGAAGCTCCTCGAGCGCGGCCGGGCGCGTGATTGGCGTCGTCGACGACGACTGGTACGACGTGCCGCACAGCGTGAGCAGGCCGAGGGCGTTGGCAAGCCCGCGGCGGTCGCCGCACTTCGTGAACAACGCGACCGATCGCTCGTAGTACGCCGCCGCTGTCCGTTGCCGCCCACTGACGTGGTGCGCCATTGCGATGAGATCGACGGTTTCGGCGACGCCCGGCTCGTGCCCGAGACGCTCGAAGATCGCGAGCGCCTCCTCGTGGTGGGGCAGGCCGGCCTGCGGCTCTTCCAGGTTGACGTGCCAGTTCCCCACGCGGTTCAGACTGCGCGCCACCAGCCGCTCGTCGCCGAGGGCGCGCGCCACTGCGAGGGCTTCCCGCCGATATTCGCCGGCACGCGCATAATCCCGCGCCGACCACAGCATGCCTAACGCATACAGCGCCTCCCATTCGCCGCGGGCATCGGATCCGGCCCGTGTCCGCTCGAGGGCCGCGGTAAAGTCGTCATGAGCCCGCTGGAACTCGCCAAGCGTCTCGTTCGCGCGGCCGCGGGCCACGTGCAGATCCACCCCCGGTGTGACGCCTGCGCGGTCCGATGCCGCAAACGCGCGATCGAGGTTCGCGACGGCCTCGCGGGGCGCTGACAGCGCGAGCGCGTGCCGCGCCGCAGCCGCCGCGTATCGTGCGGCGCGCTCCCAGTCGCCCGCTTCCCACGTGTGGTACGCGAGTGCCTCCACGAACGCATCGAGCGACGCCGCGTGCTGACGCTCGAGCGCCGCAGCCACTTCCCGGTGCAGCGCCAGCCGCTCCCGCGCGAGCAGCTCGGCGTAGATCGCTTCGCGGGTGAGCGCGTGACGGAACGCGAACCGCTCCGCTGACTCCTCGACGACCAGCTGCGCCCCGATGAGCTCCTTCACGAGCGCGAGCAGCTCCCGCTCGTCGTGGCCCGTGAGCGTTTGCAGCAGCTCGAAATCGAACCGTCGTCCGGCGACGGCAGCCGTCGATGCGACCGAGCGTGCCGGGACCGTGAGCGCGGCGAGCCGACGCCGCACGGCTTCGACCGCGGTTCTCGGGACGCGCACGCGCTCGAGCGGACGTGCGCGCCACCCGCCGCTAGCCGTGGGCACGAGGTCGCCGGCGAGGATCAGCGCCTTCAGGGTCTCCTCGACGAAAAACGGATTTCCCTCCGTCAGCCCATGCAGCAGGTGCGCGAACTCGTCGCCGAGCGTGTCGTTCGGACCGAAGATCTCCTGGAGCATCGTCACGACATCGGCGCGGCCGAGTCGCTCGACGGGAAGGTCGGTGACCATGCGTGCGCGCTCGAGGTCCGCGATCAACCGCGCGAGCCGCGGCTCGACTTCCTCGGCTCGGTAGGTGAGTGCGATGACGACCGGCTGCGTCGCGTGGCTGCGCGCGAGGTGAAAGATCAGCTCCAGGGTGGCGTCGTCACTCCAGTGGATGTCCTCGAAGGCCAGGAGGACGGGCTGCGTCCGCGCGACGAGCGTGATGCACTGGGCGAGCGTGTGAAACAGCCGGCGCCGATCCGACTCGGGGTCGACCGTCGCGCTCGGGATGGCGTCGGGAAGGAGCGGTCGGAGCTCGGGAAAGATCGCGACGAGCTCGTTTGCGGCGGGGCCGAGGACGTGCCCGACGAGTGCCGGTGAGGCCGACGTGGCGAACAGCCGGACGAGATCGAGCAGCGGTGCGTACGGGATCGAGCGCCCCGCCTCGAAGCAGGCCCCCCAGAGCACGAAGAACCCCGCCGCGCGCGCGTCGTCCGTCATCTCGCGGAGGAGCCGCGACTTGCCGACCCCGGCCTCGCCGACGATCAGGGCAACGCGGCCGGTTCCCTCGCGCGCGCGGGCGAGGACCTGACGCGCGGCCGTGACCTCCGCGGTCCGGCCGACCAGGGTAGGGCAGACGACGTCGTGCTCGAGGTACATGCGACACGCTGCCTGGACTTGGGCAGCGAGTCAATGGCCACGCCAGCCGGCGGGCGGGCGTGAAACCAGCTGGCAGCCTGCCCCGTATGGGCATCCCATAGGGCGACGGGTACATCGGCAGGGCGACGGGTACATCGGCACGTGGCGCCGAGCTCGGTCCCGCCTCCGCCTGCCGCGACGGGTGCGTACGCCGCCCGGTCGACAGTCGTATTGCGGGATTATGATCTTTGTAATACTCTCGTATTGGAATCCCATAGGACGACGCATGGCAGACAAGCTGGATGTGCAGCAGGGCACGCTCGCCCTCATGATCCTGAAGACCCTCGAGGGACTCGGTCCACTTCACGGGTACGGCGTCGCACGCCGCATCGAGGAGACGAGCAGGCATCGCCTCAAGCTCAATTACGGCACGCTGTACCCCGCACTCCTCAAGCTCGAACAGGAGGGGTTCATCAAGGCGGAGTGGAGCCAGTCCGAGAACAATCGGCGCGCGAAGTTCTACTCGCTCACCGCCGCCGGCCGGAAGCAGCTGGCGCGGGAAACCCGCGAATGGAATGAGACCGCCGATCTGATCGCCGCTTTTCTCACACCGCGGCGGGAGACACCATGAGATACGTTCGTGCTGCGCTCGCGCGCATCGCCGGATTGTTCACCGGGCACAACGCGGATGACGATCTCCGCGATGAGCTCCAGGCGCACCTCGACATGGAGACGGCCGAGAACATCCGGCGTGGCATGAATCCGGATGAGGCGCGCCGCCAGGCGCTGCTCGCGTCCGGCGGTCTGACGGTCGCCGCCCAGGCGGTCCGGGACCGGCGTGGGCTGCCGTGGCTCGAAGGCGTCGCGTCCGACCTCAGGTACGCGGTCCGCGCGCTGCGTCACAGCCCGGCATTTACCGTCGTGGTCGTGATCACGCTGGCGTTAGGCATCGGCGCCAACACGGCCATCTTCAGCGTCGTCCGCGCGGTGCTCCTCAAGCCCCTGCCGCACCGGGACGGCGATCGTCTCGTGTACCTGCGTCAATCGATGGACGGCCCGGGCGGCGCGAACATCAACTTCTCCGTGCCGGAGATCCGTGATTTCCGCGCCGCGACCCCATCGCTCGGCGGCATCGCCGAATACTCGCCGTGGTTTGGCACCCTGCAGGGGGACAACAACCCCGTGCGCATCGACATCGGCCTCGTCACCGGCAACTTCTTCGAGGTCATGGGTCTCTCGCCGGTGCTCGGGCGCCTGACGACTCCCGGCGACGATGGCCCTGGCGTGCCCGCGGTGATGGTGCTGACCCACGACTTCTGGATGAAGCGCTACGGCGGGGATTCCAGCATCGTCGGCAAACAGGTGCGACTCGACGGCATGTCGCTGACGGTGATTGGCGTGGTGGAGCCTGCCCCCTGGTTCCCGGATCGCATGGAGGCCCTCGCCAACATGGTGATCAGCTCACACCACCTGAGCGCGCTGATGGTGGAGGGGCGCAGCCATCGCATGACCGAAATGATCGCCCGCCTTGCGCCCGGCGCCACGGTCGAGCAGGCGAGAACCGAGATGGCGGCGGTCTACGCGCGCATGCAGCGCGAGCACACGGACGCGTACAATCCAGGCGCGCACTATCGCGTCGCGGTCATCCCGTTCAAGGAAGCGTTAGGCGAGCGTGCGCGGCTGACCCTGTGGCTGCTCATGGCCGCGGCGGCGTTCGTGATGATCATCTCTGCCGCCAACGTCGCGAACCTGACGCTCATGCGCGGCGTGCGCCGGCAGCACGAGCTGGTGGTGCGCGCGGCCCTCGGCGCCGGCCTCGGGCGGCTCCGTCGACTCCTGCTGGCGGAGAATCTCCTGCTGACCCTCATGGGCGCCGCCGTTGGCGTCGTGATCGCGGTCGGCGGCGTCAGGCTCCTCACGTCGTTCGCCGAGCGGTACTCGCCGCGCGCGAACGAAATTCACCTCGACGTGGTGGTGCTCGGCTTCGCGCTCGCACTATCGGTCTCGCTGGCGCTGGCGCTCTCGTTCATCGCGTCGCTCCCGCGCGAAGGCGCGTTCGCGGCTGCCATCGCCGCGGGCATGCGGCGCATCAGCGGAGACCTGCGGAAGCACCGTCTGCAGCGCGGACTCGTCGTGGCGCAGGTTGCGGTGTCGGTGGTGCTCCTTGCCGGCGCCGGGCTGCTCACTCGCACCATGATGGAGCTCTCGCAGGTCAACACCGGTCTCCGAACGGAGGAAGTGCTGGCGATAGACGTGCCGTTGCTCCAGGTAGGCGGAGGGCCCAGCAACGGGACCGATCCTGCCGTGTGGTTCAGGGCGATCATGCAGTCCGACGCGGCGGCCAAGGTTCGCTACGACCAGATGCGGCGCGAGATCGCCGCGCTGCCGGGCGTCACCGAGGTTGGACTCGGCTCCAGCGTCCCGCTTCGCGGCTCGTCGACTCGATTCGAAGCGAAGGCGGAAGGCAAAGCGCTGCCCGTTGGCGAGCCCGCCGTGAGTCCCGACTTCCGGACGGCGAACCCCGAGTACTTCAGTGCCGCCGGCATTCCGCTTGTGAAGGGGCGTGCGTTCGGCGCTACCGACGGCTTCGGGGCCGGCAAGGTCGTGATCATCAACCAGACCCTCGCCGACAGGTGGTTCCCGGGTGAAGACCCCATTGGGAAGCGCGTCGCGTGGACGGGCGAGGTTCTGAAATTCAGTCCGATCAGCCCCGAGTGGCGCACGATAGTCGGCATCGTCGGCAATACGCAGGATGGCGGGCAGGATGCACCGCCCCGAGCGGTGATGTTCATGCCATTCGCCCAGGAGCTGTCGTTGGGGGGCGTCGTCGTGATTCGCGCGGACAGCAACGCTGCCGAGCTGGCGGCCGCGGCGACGCGCATCGTGCGTCGCATCGCACCGGCGGCTCCGATTCAGAGCGTGCTGACGGTGCGGCAGATCAAGGACCAGAGTGTCGCGCCACAGCGATTGAATGCCGTCCTGGTCTCGTCGTTCGGAATCCTGGCGGTGATCATCGCGGCGGTGGGTATAGGGGGCGTGCTGGCGTTCTCGGTGAGTGCGCGCACAAACGAGATCGGCATCCGCATGAGTCTCGGCGCCGACAGTGGCCGTGTGCAGCGGATGATTCTCCGAGAGGGAGGCGTGCTGCTGGCGATCGGCCTCGTGTTAGGCGCCGGAGGGGCGTTCTTCGCCGCGGGCGTCATTCGCGGGCTGCTCTTCGGTGTGGCGCCGCACGATCCGGTCACGTTCATCGGCGTGGCGGGCATGATGGCCGCGATCGGGATCATGGCGTGCTGGATTCCGGCGCTGCGCGCGGCGCGCATCGACCCCGCCATCACCATGCGCTCGACGTAGGGACACGGATCCGTGGGCCCCGCTTATGTAGTGCACATCCTCGCGGGCAGTCTGAGCCTCGTGTTCGGCTACGTCGCGCTCTACTCGCCGAAGGGCGCAGCGCTGCATCGCAGAGCCGGAATGCTATTCGTCTGTTCGATGCTCACGATGAGCGTCGCGGGGCTCACCATTGCGGCGGTACGGAACGTGGCGCCGGCGCTCAACGTTCCGGCGGGGTTGCTGACGGCGTACCTGGTGACCACGTCGCTGACCACCGTTCGCCCTCCTGCTACCGGCGCACGCGGGCTGCACATCGCGGCCATGGTCGTGGCATTGGCCGTCGGTCTGACCAGCCTAACGTTCGGGCTGGAAGCCGTCGCCAACGGCGGGGAACGGAACGGCATGCCGGCGTTTCCCTTCTTCATGTTCGGCGTCGTCGGCCTGCTCGCGAGCGTGGGCGATCTCCGGATGCTGCGGTCGGGAGCTCTCACGGGCGCGCGTCGGCTCGCGCGGCATCTGTGGCGGATGAGCTTCGCGCTGTTCATCGCCGCGCTGTCGTTCTTCATCGGCCAGGCTGATGTGATCCCAAAGCCCATTCGCGTCATGCCGCTCCTCGCGCTTCCCGTGCTCGCCGTACTGGTCACCCTGCTGTACTGGATGTGGCGAATCCGCATCAGGCAGTCGCTTCGCGGCATGGTCGTCGGCGCGGCGCTCGGCGGTGTAAACGCCGGCAGCAACAGCATGTCCCTGTGACCGTCACCCACCTCGTTCTCCGATACATCCACATCTCCGTAGTCCGAAGGCGGCACACCCTCGATCGCCGCGCGGCGTGGATACTGCCGTGACCGATCGCCATGAGACGTCTCGCCCTGGTCGAAGTCCTCGCTGTGGTCGCGCTGGCCCTCTCCGCGTCTTCTGGTCTCGCGCAGCGCTCGGCGCCCATGCCCGACTACACCACGCTTCGGCTCGGCGTGGACACGCTCGAAGTCCACGTCGTGCGCGGTGGCGAACGACGGAGGACCGGCGTGATCGTCGATGCGATCGACACGGTTCGGTCCGGTGGCGAGCTGCGGGTGGTACGCGCCTACCGAACGATCGATCTCATTCTCGGCACCAGCCTGGACACCGTCATCGACGAGGCGGTGCGGCTCGTGCCGCGATACTCGAGTCGCTCATCGGGCCGGAGCAGGGACGCATTGACCTGGTCCAACGGGCGCATCACGGGATTCGTGGCCGAGCTGGGGAAGCCGCGGCGGCCGATCGATGAGGGCGGGGCGGATTCCGTCTTCAACGGCGCGTCCGTCGATCTCATCCTCCGCGCGTCGCCGCTCGCGGACGGCTATGCCGTCACGATTCCGGCGTTCTCGGGAGCGCAGGGGCTCACTGCCGTGAGCGCGCGCGTGGCCGGCTCCGAGTCGGTCGGCGGCATCGACGCCTGGCGAGTCGATGCGAGCTTCGCGGATCTGCCTGTCACCTTCTGGATTGACAAGGTCTCGAGACGACTCGTGAGGCAGGTGATGCGTCCCGCGGACGGCGTCGAGATCGAGTTCATCCGCGCCGATGCCAACCGGACGCGACGCGTGGCCACAACGGGTCGGCGTCGTTGAATTTCTCGAATGGTGGGTACGGTTCGGGATCGGAACTGGCGCCGGCGAGCCGGGATGTAGGCCAGATTAACGGCCCGATCGCTCAGCTAGACCGTTGTCCCGTCTACCCATCGACAACATCGACTTTCATGAGAAGCCCGGTAGCTGACATGGATGTATGGGCAAGCGGTGAGGCATACGAGCCGTACATCGGCCGGTGGAGCCAGCTCGTGGCGCAGGAGTTCCTCGCATGGATCAGCATTCCGCGCGATGCACGATGGCTCGACGTGGGCTGCGGCACCGGCGCGCTGACCGACGTCATTGCCAGAGAAGCGCACCCTGCGGCCGTCCAGTCCGTCGACCCGTCGCCGGCGTACATCGCGTTCGCACGCCGCCGCGTGCCCGATCCGCGTGCCGCGTTCATCGTGGCCGACGCGCGATTGCTTCCGCAGCGTACGGGGAGCGTCGATGTCGCCGTGTCCGGGCTCGCGCTCAACTTCATCCCGCGCCCGGAAGACGCGCTTGCCGAGATCGCGAGAGTCGTTCGCGCGGGCGGCGTGGCGGCCGCGTACGTGTGGGACTACGCCGAACGCATGCAGCTCATTCGGCACTTCTGGGATGCCGCGGTTGCGCTCGATCCCGAAGCCTCCTCGCTCGACGAGGCACGTCGCTTTCCCGACTGCAACCCCGCGGCACTGGACGCGCTCTTTCGCCGCGCCGGGTACACCGCAGTCGAGACACGTGCGATCGACGTTCCAACGCGATTTCGAGATTTCGACGACTTCTGGACGCCGTTCCTGGGTGGGCAGGGGCCTGCACCCGGCTACGCCATGAGCCTGAGCGAGTCGCGGCGGGCCGGGCTTCGCGAGCGGCTTCGCGCGACACTCCCGGCGGCTGCCGACGGCTCGATCGACCTCATCGCGCGCGTCTGGGCGGTGCGGGGAATTCGTACCTAACGTGATATCACCTCACGCTGACGCTCGACCTGCCGAAGTCGCGGCTTGTTAGGTCCCGGTTTGTCCTGATCGGCGGCAACCCCCTTGACGATGGCTCAGCCGATCTGGTATTTCGTCGGCCCACAGGAGACCGCCATGAACGAGAGATCGCTGTTCACGAAGTTCTGGGTCAAGGAAGCGACCACCACGCGCACCGTGCTCGCGAGAATTCCGGAGGGCTCAGACTACCGTCCGGATCCCAGGTCGCGCACCGCGCACGAGATCGCGTGGCAGATGGTGTGCGAAGAGAAGATGATCATCGACGCGCTCGAGAGCGGAAAGGCGGAGTGGGCGCCGCCGCCCATGCCCGCTACGATGAAGGAGGTGCTCGAGGCGTACGAGCAGCAGAGCGCGGGCATGGAGGACCGGTGGAAGAATCTGCCCGACGCGAAGTGGAACGGTACGCTCGAGTTCTTCGGCAGCGAGCGACCCGCGTCGCCGATGGCCTGGAGCTTCCTGTTCGACATCGTGCACCATCGGGGACAGATCACCACGTACCTGCGGCCGATGGGGTCGACGGTCCCGCAGATCTACGGACCGAGCGGCGACGAGCCATAGCGCAAGGCGTCTTTGTCATTCCGAACGAAGTGAGGAATCCTTGGTCTCCCGGTAGAGGGCCGGCCCCTCCCCCGGGACAGCATGGATTCCTCGACTCGCTGCGCTCGCTCGGAATGACCCCGGTTACCGAGCGCCCGGGCCCTTCAGCACGCGGCCGGGCGTCGCGCCAGTGTGCTGGCCATCGCGCAGCACCTGCACGCCGTTCACGAACACCTGCTCCACACCGCGGCTCAGCTGGTGCGGCTTTTCCGGCGTCGCGAGATCGATGATCGTTCTGTCATCGAACACCACGACGTCCGCGAACATCCCCTCACGCAGCAGCCCCCGATCGCGAAGCCCGAGGCGCGTCGCGACCGCGCCGCTCATCTTCCGCACCGCCTCCTCCACCGTGAACAGCTTCTCGTCGCGCGCATAGCGCCCGAGAATCCGCGGGTACGTGCCGTACGAGCGCGGATGCACGACCGTCTTGGTGCTGTCGGGGTCCACACCGCCCGCGTCCGTGCCGATCACCACCCACGGCCACTTGATCTGCATGCGCACGTTGTCCTCGGACATCGTGAAGTTGATCTTCGACAGGTCGTGCCCCTCGTTCACGATCAGCTCGATGACTGTCTCGGGCCACGGCTTGCCGACGTCGGCCGCGATGTCGCTCAGGAGCTTGCCCTCGTACTTCGCGTACTCCGGCTTCTTGAAGTCCGCGATCATGTAGCCGGTCGGCCCTTCGCGCTGACACAGCGGGGCGCCGTCGGGGTCCGCCATCTCCTTGAGGATCCGCTCGCGCGTCGTCGGGTTCTTCAGGTTGTCGAGCAGCTTGCCCTCCTCGGCGGCCCAGTCCGGGAAACACTCGCCGAGGTTGTTGCCGGAGAACGGGTACGGGTACATCGTCGCGCCGACGTCGAGCCCCGACGCGCGCGCCGAGTCGATCTTCGCGACCGCGCCGGCGGCCTTGCCCCAGTTGCGCTTGTTCGACGCCTTGAGGTGGTAGATGTCGAGCCGAACGCCGCCCTCCTTCGCGATGCGGAACGCCTCGTCGATCGCCTCGAACAGCGAGTCGTCCTCCGACCGCATGTGGGTGATGTACCCGCCGTGGTAGGGAGCCATCGCCTTCATCATCTCGATGAGCTCAGGCGTGCCCGCGTACGAGCCCGGCGGATAGATCAGCGCCGACGAGATCCCGAACGCACCATCGCGCACGGCAGTGCGGACGACGGCGCGCATCGTGTCGAGCTGTGCCGCGTTAGGCTCGCCGGGCGTCTGTCCCATCGCGTACGCGCGGACGGTC
>Ga0207674_10003059_pt1 | contig 20692 bp, 21 predicted proteins | sample KBSCornC72_FD_184303 | JGI IMG/M metagenome (GOLD analysis project Ga0207674, IMG submission 184303) | Corn rhizosphere microbial communities from Kellogg Biological Station, Michigan, USA - KBS Corn C7-2 (SPAdes) (version 2) | ecosystem: Host-associated > Plants > Roots > Rhizosphere > Soil ...
CGACTACGCCGAGGAAGGTGGTGGAGGCAGCGTTTCGGTTAATCTGCAGACCGGCGTTGCGACCGACACCTTCGGCGATGGCGACACGGTCAGCAACGTCGGCGACGTTCTGGGGACCACCCAGGACGACTCCTTCACAGCCTCGAACTTCGCCGTCCAGGAACTCATTTCGGGACTGGGTGGGAACGACACGATCGACGGCAATGGCAATCCGTGGGCCTATGCCTATTACGCGCATGATGACGAGTTCGGAGGGACGGCGGAGGTCACCGTCAATTTGGCGACGGGCGTTGCCATCGACGGGTTCGGCGGCGTGGATACACTCATCAACGTGCATCAGGTTGGCAGCACTAACTTCGATGACACAATCGTGGGCAGCAGTGGTGACGACGGCATACAGACGTACGGTGGAGACGACAGCATTGACGGCGGCGGCGGCTGGAACACGCTGAGCTACGAGGCCGACATCTATCACGGCGCGACGGTGTCCGATTCCGTCTCGATCGATCTCGCGGCCCACTCCGCAACCGGAACGTTCTCCGGCAACGATACGATCTACAACATCCAGGGTATCGTCGGCAGCCAGGGGAACGACACGCTTCGTGGTGACGACAACGACAATTACCTCGGCGGCAATGACGGCAACGACCAGATCGAAGGCCGTGGCGGCAACGACTATCTCGTTGGCGGCGCCGGCAATGACACCTTCGAGTTCGTCGGCCAGTTCGGCCACGACACGATCGAGGATTTTGCTGCCGGCAACGGCGACGTCATCCAGTTCAGCGGCACCCCGTTCGCCACCTTCGCCGACATCATGGCCAATGCCAGTCAGGTCGGTTCGAGCGTCGTCATCGAGATCGGGGCCGACCTGAGCGTGGAGCTCGTCGGCCTGAATCTGGGCCAGCTGTCGAGCGGGGATTTTCTCATCGCTTAAGTGCCCCCAGGCCGGGGAGACTCGGGCTTCCCGGCCGCCTGCCAAAGCATTTCGAGGCGGGATGAGTCCGACGTCCCGACGCGGAGGTTCCGATCTCGTCAAAGGGGTGAGCGGATAGCTTCTTCCAAAGCCGCTCCGCCGCACGGCGGAAGTCGCGGAAATTCGTCGAGAGGCGATCACACATGGGGCGATCGAGGCACCGGCGCGCGCCAGGGCAAGATCAAAACGGCAGTTCGTTTCGCCGTCAGTGGCAGCGCTCGACGCCGAGCGGCGGCGTTGACGTGGTGGCCAAATGATCGCCTGAGAGGCGTTATTCCTTGCCGGCGGGGCTCGCCGGGTGAGGCAGCTTCCAGGCCTTCTCCTCCGCCAACAGCTTAAGTAACAGTTCCCGCTTCACCGGGTACATTTCTGTCTTCAGCTGCTGTTCGAACCGGACGATATTCCCGTCGTGAACGAAATCCCGGTGACGGTCGGGCATCGGCTAGTCCCTCCGTGAACCAGCGACCTTACACCTCCGCTGACCTCAGAACGAGGAAATTCAACCGGCGGTATAAACCCGGCGACATCCGCGGCACCTGCCTCAAACCGTGTCCGGTCCGGTCATCTCAGCGGACGACGAGCTTGTCTTCGACAATGCGAACACCGGAAGCTGACCAGGCGGCCCGCGCGATGAGGCTGCGTTCGCTCCAGGCTTTTACGAAGCCATTCAGGATGACCTTGTCGCCATCGACATCGATCTGCAGGGACGTGGCCTCGGCCTCGGCGCTGCGCCTCAGGGCCTCTTCGATCCGCTTTTTGATGTTTGGCACGGACGGCGCTTCCCGCAGTTCGATAAGGTTGGCGATGCCCCTTACCCCCTTGATGTCTCGGATCGCCGTGACGGCGGCGGCTCGCTGATACTCCCACTTCAGCTCGCCGGTGAGCGTTACCCATCCCTCCTCGACCTTCACCATCACCCGATTGTCGGGAACCATCGTGTTCCACCTGAGCGTGTTGACCACGCGGCGCGCGATCTCGTCGTCGGAGGTGCCCTTGAGCCCAAGGGGTCTGACCTCGACGTGCTCAGCAAATCCCCGCACGCCTTTCACTCGCGCAACCGCCTTTTCGATGGCGGCCTTCTGGCCGTAGGTCGGCACATGCCCGCTGAGCGTCACTATTCCGTCCTCCACGGCGACGCCGATATCAGTCGCATCGATGCTGGGTTCAAACTCGAGCTCGGCAATCACATCGTCTCGCAGAAGAGCGTCTTTCATCGTTAGGCTCCTGGTCTCGACCGCCCAGTGTGGGACCATACCGAGCAACGTGAGTTTGATCTCAATCAAGAGCCGATGACGCTGTCTCTGATCTGTTTGCACCAAGCGCGGCAGCCGGGAACGGACTGCCAGCCGTCGAGCGCGATTGCGGGAGACCAAGCAAGACTTTCGAGCAGAGCGATGTTCTTGTCGGGACGGCGATGCGCCGCTTCCTGCGTGACACCTGACCGGCGTCAGCACTCGTTCGAGACTGGGTCGCAAGTCGAGACCAACAGGAGCGTTCAGATTATGGAGATCCGCAGCATTCTTCTCGGCATGAGCCTGTCGACCATATCCCCATCCCTCGTTGCCATCGGCGCCGATCTGGCACAGCGCTTCAATGCCGACCTGACGGGGTTTGCTGCTGCGGACGTTTCCATCGAGCCCATCGTCGCGGAATGGACGGCCGCTCTGTCCGCACGGTATGAGGAAGAACGTCGACGGATCGAGCAAGCGCTCGAGGACGGCGAGAGCATTTTTGCCAAAGGTATCACCGGCTCGCTCGAACACACATGGCGCAGCCTCATCACTCAACCAACGCCGATCCTGATCGAAAGTGCGCGGCGGCACGATTTGATCGTCCTCGGCGCCGCGTCCGTTGCCGATCGCAGGCCAGGAATGGGGATCGATGCTGGCGAGCTGATCCTCGTTGCCGGCCGACCAGTCCTCATCGCGGCCCAGGGAGCATCTCGCGTCGCTGCCGACAAGGTGGTCGTCGCCTGGAAGGATACGCGTGAGGCACGTCGGGCCATTTCCGATGCGTTGCCGTTTCTGAAGGGCGCCGCCGACATTCTGGTGGCGACCGTGCAGGAGGGCGACTATGGCACGGAGCGCGAAAGCCTGAAGGATGTGGTCTCCTGGCTGAACGCGCACGAGATCAAGGCGCGGAGCGACATCCTGCCCCTCGCCGGAACCGTGGGGGCCACGCTCAAGACCGCTGCGGCCGCCATGGGAGCAGACCTGATCGTCAGCGGCGGGTACGGGCACATGCGACTTCGCGAGTGGCTGTTCGGCGGCGCGACAATCGACCTGCTCGACGATCAGACCATAAGTCACCTGTTTTCGAACTAAGGAGCCGATCGATGAATCGCATCAGGGTATCGGCGAAGACCTGGGTGCTGGTATGCGACGGCAGCAAGGCACTGCTGTTTCAGAACGCTGGCGACGCGCAGGCCATCACCCTCAAGATCGTGGAGCGCCTGGTCGAGACTCATCCGCCCACTCGCGACCTCGGCACCGACCGGCCGGGGCGGGTGCACGAGTCGATGGGGAGCTCTCGAAGCAGCATGGAGGACACCGACTGGCATCAGCGGGCCGAAGACAAATTCGTGCGCGAAATCGCCGCCAAGATCGACGCGTTGGTGCGCTCAGCGGCGATAACCGCCCTCGTCGTAGCCGCGCCACCGAAGGTCCTGGGCGAGTTGCGGAATTGCATGAGTCAGGCCACCAAAGAGCTGATCGTGGGAGAGATCGCCAAAGACATGGTGAAGCTCCCAACCGTCGAAATTGAGCGGCATCTGGCAGCTACGGGTGAGTTGCGTTGACTGACCGCAGGGCCGCGATCACCTCGTCGTCGCTGACCTGCTCGAAGTCGTCGTAATAGACCCCAATCGCTCTGAGATCATCGCGGACATCGACGCAAACGATATCGTCGACCTCTCCGCGCAAGGCCTCCAGACTGGTCCTGGCGGCGACCGGCACGGCAACCACGAGACGCGCCGGCTGCTGTTTGCGAACCGCCTTCACCGCGGCGCGCATGCTGGCGCCGGTCGCGATTCCGTCGTCGATGACAATGACGGCGCGTCCCTTCAGACTCAGGCGTCGACCGCGCCCGACATACAGCTCGCGGCGACGTTGCGCTTCGGCCAGTTCCGCGGCACGGACCTCGTCGAACTCGACCTCCGACACGTGAGCCACACGGATGATCGCCTCGTTCCGAATTGTCACCGGTCGTCCCGCTTCCACCACGGCGCCCATGGCCAGCTCGGGCTGACCCGGAACACCAAGTTTGCGGACCACAACGACGTCGAGCGGCGCGCCAAAGGCGATGGCGACCGGTGCAGCGACGGGGACGCCTCCGCGGGGCAGCGCAAGAACGACGGGTTTCTCGTCAGCATAGTCGCGCAGGAGCCTGGCGAGACGGCGGCCGGCATCGCGACGATCGCTGAACACAGTCCGTCACCTCGTGGAAGCACTGGCCCCCGGATAGCACGCCGCGCCGCCTCCCAGCTTGCACGCCGGGCGGCGGCGTCCGATCTTCGGACTCAGGCGGCCTTGATCTCGACCTTCTTCTCGGGCTTCTGAGCTTCGGCCGTTTTCGGCAGTGTGACGCTCAGAATGCCGTTCTTGAAGGTTGCTTCGACCTTGCTGGCATCGACGCCGTCCGGCAGTGCGAAGGAGCGCTCAAAGGAGCCGTACTGCCGTTCCTTGACGTAGTAGCCCTTCGATTTTTCCTCCTTCTCTTCGTGCTTCTCGCCTTTGAGGACGATGTTGCCATTACGCAACGTCACCTCGACGCTCTTGGCATCGAGCCCGGGCAGCTCCGCCGTGATCTCATACAGCTTGTCCTTCTCGACGATGTCCACGGCCGGGGCGTTCCAGCCCTGACGAGGCAGCATCGACTCGAGGTTGATCGTGCGGAACGGGCTCATCCAGTTGCCGCGGCCGAAATCCTCGAACAGCCGATCGACCTCATGTCGAAGATCCTCGAAGGGATGCCAGCTTGCCTGGGCCACCGGCGCCTTCATGTTGTCCGTCTTGATGGGAAGTTTGGTTGCAGTTTCGACCATAGTCAGGTCCTCCACAGGTGAGAGTTGAACTAACGGATAACCATGCAGCAGCGCGACGTCGGCGGCCTTGACCTCGATCAAAGTGCGACATTGCGATGCCTACCGCACGATCTGCAGCTGCGGGGCAGAGGCCGCCGGCGAAATGAGCTAGCCGCTCACAGGTTCGACGCGGCCAGGAGTTGCGAGAGGAGGGAAGTCGGCTGGGGTGATCGTTTCGCGATCCAGCACCATTGCGGCGCCGGCGTCGAGGTCGGCGCGGCGTTGCTCGAGGATCGCGAGGGCGCGCGCCAGAGCGTCGCCGAGCATTTCGCGGATGGCCAGATCGATCTCGCGCGCGGTGGCTTCCGAATAGTCGCGATGCGTCTGCGCCATGAGACTGCCCAAGAATGGCTGTGCCACCTGTTCGAGCACGGGCTGGCCGGTGTCCTTGCCCATGCCGAAGCGGGTGACAAATTGGCGGGCAATGTCGGTGGCCTTGGCGAGATCGTCGGCGGCGCCCGTCGAGGTGTCGCCGAACACCAACGCCTCGGCGGCGCGTCCGCCCATCAGCACGGCCATGCGGTTGCGCAGTTCGCCGGCGGTGATGACATAGCGATCATCGGTCGGACGCTGCATCGTATAGCCCAGCGAGCCGATCGATCGCGGGATGATCGAAATCTTCTGCACCGGGTCGGACCCGGGGATCGAAGCCGCGACCAGTGCATGGCCGAGCTCATGGAAAGCAACGCGGCGCCGCTCGTCCTTGGTCAGGACGCGGCTGCGCCTCTCGGTTCCGGCGACGGTGCGTTCCACGGCGGCGGTGAAGTCGTCGATGCCCACGGCATCGGCACCGCGGCGGGTGGCAAAGATTGCCGCCTCGTTGACGAGATTGGCGAGGTCGGCCCCGGTGAAGCCGGGTGTCATGGCCGCGATCTCGTCGCTGTCGACCTCAGCCGCCAGGTGAATGGTCCTGAGATGCACATCGAGGATCGCCTTGCGACCCTTGCGATCGGGCCGGTCCAGGGTGACCTGACGATCGAAGCGACCGGCACGCAGCAAGGCCGGGTCCAGCACTTCCGGACGGTTTGTGGCGGCGAGCAACACGATGCCGACGCGCGGATCGAAGCCATCGAGCTCGCTGAGCAGCTGATTAAGCGTTTGCTCCTTCTCGTCATTGCCACCCATCTCACCGAAGGGCGAGCGCGCGCGGCCGAGTGCATCGAGCTCGTCGATGAAGATGATGCAGGGCGCCGCTTCCCGAGCTTGCTGGAAGAGGTCGCGGACGCGCGCCGCGCCCACGCCGACGAAAAGTTCGACGAACTCCGAGCCGGATATCGAGAAGAACGGCACCTCGGCTTCGCCTGCCACCGCCCGAGCAAGGAGGGTCTTGCCGGTGCCCGGCGGCCCGACCAGCAGCACCCCCTTTGGGATACGGGCTCCCAGGCGACCATATTTCTCCTTGTCCTTGAGGAAGGACACGACCTCCTGCAACTCGGTCTTGGCCTCGTCGACGCCCGCCACATCCGCGAACGTTACCCCGGTCTTGGTTTCGACGTAGATCTTGGCCTTGGACTTGCCAATCGTGGTCAAGCCCCCCAGCCCGCCGCGCTCGGCGAAGCCGCGGAAGAAGAAAAACCAGATGGCTCCCATGACGAGGATCGGCACGATCCAGGATAGCAGCGTGGTCAGCCAGTTGGATTCAGTGGCGCCCTCGACGGCAACGCCCTTTTCGACGAAGATCTTGACGAGATCAGGATCGACGCGCCGGGTCACGAAGTAGTCGTAACCGTTTTGCGTCTGCTTGAAGTGTCCCTGGATCAGGCTCTCGCTGATCGTCACCCCGGCGATATCGCCCTTGTCGAGATGGGCGAGCAGGTCCGAATACGCGATCTCGGTCACCGAGCGGTAACTCAGCCAGAACTGAAAGGCGAAGAGAAGCAGCAGCGCGCCCGCGATGTACCAGAGATTGTATTGATGCTTCTTGGGTAAGGGAGAAGCCATCAGAAAGCTGCCTCCGGATGTGGCGCCCGCGTCGGCTCTTCCGGAATCTCGGTCATCGTCGCTTCCGTCAGAAGCAGCGTGCTCGCCACGCTCACCGCGTTTTCGAGGGCGACACGGACCACCTTGGTGGGGTCGATGATCCCGCTCGCCATCAGGTCGACATAGATCTTGCGGCTGGCGTCGAAGCCCACAATACCATCACCTTCGAGCATCTTGGCGACGACCACGCCACCGTCCACCGCCGAGTTCTCGGCGATCTGTCGGGCGGGCGCCTCGAGCGCGTGCCTGAGGATCATCACCCCGGTTCGCTCGTCACCTTCGCACTTGCTCGCCTCGTCTTCGACGTCATGAACACAACGGAGCAGGGCCAGGCCGCCGCCAGGAACGATGCCCTCGGCAACCGCTGCCTTGGTTGCGCTGATCGCGTCGTCGAGCGCGTCCTTTTTGGCCTTCATCTCCGCTTCGCTTGGTGCGCCGACGCGGATCAACGCAACGCCGCCAGCGAGTTTTGCCAGACGCTCCTCAAGCTTTTCCTTGTCGTAGTCGCTGGTGGTCTTCTTGATCTCGCGCCGAAGTTGCTCGACCCGACCTTTGATAACCTCGGTCTTGCCCGCGCCGCCGATGATCGTCGTGTTCTCCTTGTCGACGACAACCCGCTTGGTACGACCCAGCATCTCAATCGTTACGTTCTCGAGTTTGATGCCGAGATCGTGCGAGATGACCTGTCCACCGGTGAGGATCGCGATGTCCTCGAGCATGGCCTTGCGACGATCGCCGAAGCCGGGCGCCTTGACGGCGCAGTTGCGGAAAGTCGCCCGCAGGTTGTTGACGATCAAGGTGGCCAACGCCTCCCCCTCCACATCCTCCGCGACGATCAAGAGGGGGGCGCCTGCCTTGGCTACAGCCTCGAGCAAGTTGATGAGGTCGTTGAGGATGCTGACCTTGCCGTCGACGATGAGGATGAGTGCTTCCTCAAGCACTGCCTCCATGCGTTCGGGGTTGGTGACGAAGTAGGGCGAGATGAAGCCGCGGTCGAACTGCATACCTTCGACCACCTCCAGAGTGGTCTCGGTAGTCTTTGCCTCTTCGACCGTGATCACGCCTTCGTCGCCAACCTTTTCCATGCCGTCGGCCACCAGCCTGCCGATGACCTCGTCGTTGTGGGCGGAGATGGTCGCCACCTGTTCCTTCTCCTTGCGGCTTGCAACCGGGCGTGAGAGCGCTTTGAGCGCGGCAACTGCGCGCTTGGTTGCTCGATCGAGACCGCGTTTGATATCGATGGCGCTGGCGCCGGCGACCACGTTCCGAACCCCATCGGCGAAGATCGCGTGCGCGAGGATCGTCGCGGTACTGGTGCCGTCACCGACCATGTCGCCAGTCTTTTCCGCCGCCTGCCGCAGCATGCGGGCGCCCAAATTCTCTTCCGGGTCCTTGAGGTCGAACTCCTTGGCGATTGTGACGCCGTCGTTGCACACCAACGGGGCGCCATAGTGTTTCTCAATGAGCACAGACTTGGAGCGCGGGCCGAGCGTTACACGCACCGCGTCCGTGAGCTGGGTTGCGCCGCGCAGAACGCGATCGCGAGCCTCGGAGCGAAAGAAGACCTGTTTATGAGCCATGGCGGGATTCCTGGTAGGCGACCACTGTGTGTGCGGCCGGTCGCGGGTTGGCGTCCTGCCTTCGGGGCAGCATTGCGCATATTCGCCGTTGTGGAGGTCCCGGGTTTGATTTCCCTCAAAAGGCTGGGACCATTCGGTGCTGCAATGCGATCATCGAAACATGGAGGCGATCATGAGTGACGCAAAAATCCGGCAGGACATTCTGGACGAACTCGAGTTTGAACCCAGCATCGATGCCAACGACATCGGTGTCGCTGTCGAGAACGGAGTGGTGACTCTCACCGGATACGTCCCGACCTATCCCCAGAAGCTGGCCGTTGAGCACGCCGTCTCGCGGATCAAAGGGGTCAAGGCAATCGCGGAAGAAATCCAGGTTCGCTATCACCAGGGAGCCGGCTCAGCCGACGACGAAATCGCCCAGCGCATCGTCGACATGCTGAAATGGAGCACCCTCGTGCCTGAAGGCAAGGTGCAGATAAAGGTGCAGCACGGCTGGGTCACCCTCACCGGCGTGCTCGACTGGAATTATCAACGTCGCGGCGCCGAGGATGTGGTGCGCAACGTGCGGGGCGTGGCCGGGATCAAGAATCTGATCGAATTGCGATCTCGCGTCGTCGCGTCCGACGTCCGGAAGCAGATTGAGAGCGCATTGCGCCGAACTGCGGAACTCGAGGGACGTGGCATCGACGTCAAAGTGACCGGCAATGAGGTGGTGCTCGAGGGGACAGTCAAGAGTTGGCATGATCGCAAGATCGCCGAACAGGCTGCCTGGGCGACCGGCGGCGTGACCTCGGTCATCGATCGGCTGGCAGTGGGCTGATCTGAGCGGCCATCTACTTCGACCGCTCGTACCCGTTATTGTCAGCCCCTCGGGGTACCAAATCGAGTCTTGCCATGCGTGTGTTCGCTCTCGGTGAAACGCAGCTACTCGGCGAACAGATCGCCCGGGGCATGGATGTGGGGCTCGATCCGATAGAAGAGCGGGACTTTCCGGGTGGCGAGCACAAGTCCCGCCCCCTGGTGAGCGTGCGTGGGGAAGACGTCTATGTAATTGCAGGCCTCAATGCGACCGAGCGGATGTCGCCGGCCGAACGGCTCATCCGGCTACTGTTCTTCCTGGCGACGTGCAGGGAGAACGGTGCCTTGCGGGTCACTGCGATCGTTCCCTATCTCGCCTTCATGCGCAAGGAGGTGCAGACCAAACCGCGCGATCCTGTCACGAGCAAGTATGTCGCGGTGCTGTTTGAGGCCATGCGGCCCGATATGATCGTGACGATCGAGGCGCACAACAAAGCAGCGTTCCAGAATGCGTTCCGGTGTCCAACGCTTCACTTGGACATGTACGGTCAGTTCGCGAGGTGGATCGGAGACCGCCCGCAATCGGATAAACTCGTCTTCCTGTCGCCCGACAGTGGCGGCTCCAAGCGTGTCGAACTCCTGCGCCAAGCCTGCGCCGGCGACCGCCGGGTTGTCCCGACTCTCGCCCTCATGGAAAAGCACCGCAGCGACGACGTCGTGAGTGGGGATCTCTTCGCCGGCGATGTGGAGGGGGCCGATGTGGTGATCTTCGATGACATGATTTCGACGGGCGGAACGATGCTGCGGGCCGCCAATTCCGCCAAGAGCCGTGGCGCAAAGCAGGTCGTGGCCATGGCAACGCATGGACTTTTCGCGCCAACATCGAGCGACCTGCTTTCCGCTTCGTCCGTCGATCGGGTCGTGGTCAGCGATACCACCGCCCCGTTTTCGCCAGGCGTCTCGTTGCACGATAGACTGGAGACAGTGAGCTGCGCCCGACTGCTGGCTGAGACAATCAAGCGCCTTCATGGAGGAGGCTCCATTCATCGCCTGATCGCCCCCACGTCGTAGGGGTTGGTCAAAAGGGAGGTTGGCTCGGGGCCGGCGCCGACCGCCTGGCCTTGCCGCTCGCGTTCGTCGGACGTCAGTTGGAGAACAAGCGGTTCAGCGTATTGGCCTGCAGCAGGTTGCGCGTCATTCCGCCGAACAGCCATTCACGCATCCGGCTGTGGCCATAGGCACCCGACACCACCAGATCGGCCTGATAGGCGCGCGACGTGCTTTCGAGCACGTCGACGAAGCCTTCCTTGTTTTCGATCAGGTCAGCGCTCGCCGTAACGCCGTGGCGGGCAAGCCAGGCGAGCAGATCATCGAGGCTGCCTCTCTCGGCTGCGCGGTCGCCCTCGCCGACGGTGACAGCGAGCACCTGCTTGGCGCGTTGCAGGAACGGCACGGCATCGGCCACCGCGCGGCGTGCCTCGCGTGTGTCTTTCCAGCCGATGACGATCTTGTCGCACGCGAACGCCGTGGCATTCTGGGCAACGTCAAGGACCGGGCGTCCGGCGCCAAGGATCAACTGCGCGAGATCCACCCGGCGCTGCTCCTGAAATGTGGGCGACTTCGTCGCGCCGGTCACAATGAGGTCTGCGACTCGGGCGGTGTCGATCACGGACTGGACCTCCGGCGCCAGGTAGGCGCGCCACTGGCTCTTCAAACTGGGCGGGACAAGTGCGCGGAACTGCGCTTCGGCAGCCGCGAGATGTTTTTCGATCTCGGTTCGCTCCATGGCATAGAAGTCGGCGGCCGCGACGCCGCCGTCCAGGCCGATCATAGCGAGGCTTGGATCGTCGGCCGCAACGCCAATCAGCTCGGCGTCCATTTGCTGGGCGAGGTTGATGGCGTAGCGGAGAACGGTGGAGTTGGCGGTGTCCAGATCGACGTTGACGAGAATAGAGCGAATGTCCATGGCTTGGACTCCTGCTGAACTGCGCCATGGGTAGACGCTTCGCACCGCTCAAGTCTTGACGCAGGTCAACTCGGGCCAGCATCGGTCCGGACGCTGTTGTCCCTCACGCCGAGACTGACGCGATTTCGCGCTCGGCCAGGGCAAGGTAGCGTTTGGTCTGTCCGACCCAGCGGGTTCCTTCCGTACAGGTCTCTTCGAGAAGGTGCGCGAGACACAGACGAGCTCTCAGGATCGCCCGGAAAGCGCCATAGACAGCCATCAACCGTCCGTCCGGTCGATGACCAAGCGTTCGCGCGACTTCATCGAGCAACAAGGGTCTCACCCAACCCTGTCCCAGCATCGCGCACTCCAGGCCGAGGAAGTTCACCTCGTCATAGGGATCGAGCAGTCGCATGTTGCGATCAAACTCCAGACAGTCGAAAATCAGTGGCGGGTTGACCAGGCAAACATGCCCCGGCCTCAGGTCACCATGCCCCTCGACGATGTACCCCATCGCGATGCGCTCCCGGATGGCCGGGGTCCACCGATCGAGGAGGGCATCGAAGGCATCAAGCACGTCCTCGCTTCGAGCAGACCCGACGCCCAGCGCTGGTTCGGACAGCACCTGGCGATTGACCACGTTCTCGACCTGCAGATGACGGAGATACGCCTCACCCTCAGCGGTCGAAGGCGGCGCTTCTCTGTAGAAGCGCGCCAGACGGTCTGCCAGCACCACGATGTCGCCTCGGTGAAGGCGACGAGTGCGAATGCGTTCGTCGAGGAGTTCACTGTGCGGCAGGCGACGCATCTGCACCAGCCACTCGACGACCTCACCGGCGCAGCCAAGAGACAGCTGTCCGGCGGGATCTCGCCGTAGCGCAACGACGCCGTCATAGACGTCACCGGCGAGGCGCCGATTGAGCCTCACTTCGGCCTCGCAATTGGAGCGGCGACGGTCCAGCGTGCTGAAATCGAGGAACGGAAACCGTACCGGCTTCTTCATCTTCAGGACGACGGTCCGGCCCAAAAAGACCCAGGACATATGGGTCTCGATTACCGTTACGGGTCGTTCACGGGTGTCGAAGCCTTGGCCCGAAGCAAGAAACGCCACCTTCTCGGCCGTTGTCGGACAACCGTCGGCAGTCGCGTCCATGCGATGTCCTTCAGAAACTCACACCCCATTTTGATCGGTTCCGAAGGTCGCTTGCCTTGATGCAACGCAACCGGTGATGCCGCTTGCTGCCGTCTGCCTCCCCGATCGCGGTATCACGGCCTCGAAGATCGCAATCGGGAACTGACACGTTTGGCGCTAGGATGGTTCGGTACCAGGCAGGCATTTGGAGTTCCGTTCGTGAAGGCGATGCGTTTGCACCTCCCCGGTGAGCCGCTCCGGCTGGAAGAGATTCCGCGGCCTGTCGCTGGCCTGGGCGAGGTGGTGGTAAGGGTGCTCGCCTGCGGCGTCTGCCGTACGGATCTTCACATCGTCGATGGCGAACTGCCCCTGCGCAAGTCACCGATCATCCTCGGACACGAGGTGGTGGGACGGATTGTAGAGCTCGGTGCCGACGTTTCCGGACTCGTTGTCGGTCAGCGGGTTGGCATCCCCTGGCTCGGTCATGCCTGCGGGCAGTGCCCATACTGCGCGGCAGGTCACGAGAACCTCTGCGACACGCCCGCCTTCACCGGCTACGACCGGGATGGCGGATACGCCGAATATGCGGCGGCGGAAGCTGCTTACTGCATCCCCTTGCCCGATCGCTACGGTGACGCAGAAGTGGCGCCGCTGCTTTGTGCCGGACTGATCGGCTATCGCTCGTATCGGCGGGCGGGGGAAGGTCGAGTGCTCGGCCTCATCGGATTCGGAGCTGCGGCCCACATCATCTGCCAGCTTGCCGTTGCCGACGGACGGACGGTGTTTGCCTTCACTCGCCCGGGTGACATCGAGAGCCAGAAGTTTTCGCTGGACCTCGGCTGCGCTTGGGCGGGCAGCACCGATGATGTGCCGCCGCAACCGTTGGATGCTGCCATCATCTTCGCTCCTGCCGGCCCCTTGGTGCCACTCGCGCTGACACTGCTGCGCAAGGGCGGCAGAGTCGTCTGCGCCGGCATACATATGAGTGACATTCCGTCGTTTCCCTACGAGATCCTGTGGGGTGAACGCGAGATCGTCTCGGTGGCAAATCTGACGCGCCGCGATGGAACGGAGTTCTTTGCACGGGCCGCGGCGTCGGACATCCGCACCAGCGTAACGGTCTACCCGCTCGAGGACGCCAACCGGGCCCTTTCCGATCTGCGCAAGGGCCATCTGCGGGGCGCCGCAGTTCTTGTGCCGTAAGGCGTTTCGGCCCGATGGTCGAATTGAATGGTGCGCCTGTCGTCTTGCGGGCGTTTAGATAGGACTCCATCGCCCCAGCACACGCAACGCCAAAAGCGTATTCCACCGACTCGGCGCTCCCGCCTCTTCCATAACGAAGTGCACCTCTCCCGGGTGGCCGGCCGCGAGCAGCCAACGCCCGTCCGGCCGCTGTCTGGACACGACCTCGCCGATGGCGTCTGACAGGCGCGGATCCCAGGGCGCACCCGAGGCGCGAAAGTGGTCCAGCGCCCGAAGGATGTTGTACCTCCACCGCGGCGGATAGCTGAGGCGGAGAAAGTCCTGGCGAATGACCAGGCCCGTCCGATCCGACCTGAACAGTCGATGCTGAAGCAGGAACTCGCGACCCGCGTCCGCTGCGCGTTGCAGCTCTTCCAGCCGATAACGGTAGCCGTTCGTCGCATACTCATTGACCCCCTCGAGCACGGAAAGCGTCGAGTGCATGGAGCTGTGATGCGCACCCGAGCGGTTCTTCCGGCAGTTGAACCCGCCGTCGCGCATGTGCTGGGCAAGAATGAAATCGACGATGCTGCGGAGGTTGTCCTCCGGTTCACCGAAGTAGCTGGCGTAGTTGAGAAACATACCGTTGACGCAGACGTCGCTGACCGCGATTGACCGGCCCGGCCCAATGCCACCGTCGTGCTTCTTTTGCTCGGCGGTGATCTTGGCGATGCTCTCACGAATGAGCGGTTGACGGGGCGAGATCGCCAGCATCTTCAAATCGAGCAGCGTGTAGTGAGAACTTGTCCACTTCGGCTGGTAGAAGCCGCGCCCCCAGGACGCATCAGCATGCCGCCGTGCGAGGAAGGCGGCACCCCACCCTTCCGTGGCGATCCTGCGTTGAAGCGCGGCGTCTGTATGTCCCTTGAGGTCGCGTCGCGTCTGGTATTGAACCGCCACGTCTCCAGCTTCGAGCCAGGCTATGGTTGCGGCGGAGCGTGGTTTCAAGGCGTGCCTGCGTCTCGCCGACCCCTGTCAAGATCGGACGATGTCGGCACGCTGTACCCATTCGCGCCGAGAAGCTTGGCGATGGAGGGCGTAATCGCGCGGCAACCGCAGTGAAGGGCATGCTCGTAGTGCCACTCGGCCCTCTGCCTGTCGGTCGGGTTCTTGGGCATCAGATGCGCCTTGTGCCAGACAGCGTTGATCTTGCCCATGAGCGGTCTCCTTTGCGCGCATCTCACCACATACGGGCACCCCACCGATTGATGAAGCTCAAGCGCCTCACCCACCGAACCTGCCCCTCGCTCCCCCGTCGCCGTCCGGCGGCCTTCACTCAATCGCCTGGCGGTCAAGCGGGGCGACGAGAGGCGGATCTTCGCAGGGTCACGAAATGCGCCAGGATGATCGAGCTCGCCCCAGCGGCAAAGAAGCACCAGACCGAGGCGAACGACTGCCAATATGCCAGATAGGCGACGGCACAGCCCAAGGCGATGACCGCGCCGAGCGTGACGACGGTCCGGTAGGTCGAGATCATCATCGGCAAGCACGTTGCCGCCAGATAGGCGGCTCCCAGAGCCAGCGGAAACCGATACTCCGTGGCGTAGACGATATGGTCGTCGATGATTGCGGCGGTGTGCGTCTGGGTCAGCAGGCCGGCAAGAAAGTACCCACTCACGGCTATCCCCAGCGCTTGCAGGACCCAGATCACGCGCTGCCGACTGCCCCGCTCCATCGTCAGAACGGCAAACGGCGCGAACGCCGGCCAGAATGCCTGTGCGAAGAACAAATAGGCCGAGACCAGGACGCCCGACGAGGACCCGCCGGTGTCCTCGGGCAAGGTCAGCCAGAGCATCCCTTCGATGCATTGCTGAACGGCGAAAACAAGGGGCACGATAGCCAGCGGCAGGTCACGGCGCTGGCTGGTTTGCGCGACCGCAATGAGGCCGATGAGTCCGGTTATCGCCGCAGTTGCAAAGCTGGCCGGCGCTGAAAAGCACATGAATACCTCAGGGCAACGCAATCGACGCCAGTGCGCACGATCCGTTGCCGACACGACCATGCGCCCCGTCCGGTCCAGTAGCTAGCCGGCATATTATGGAGACGCTCCGCGCGGCACGACCGCCGGAAGCTCTCACCGCGAGAGACAATCTGGCCGCGACAACTCAGCATAGGGCGAATGTGGCTCGGCGATCCCAATCCCCTCACACTGGGATTTGGGCGGGAAGCCAGCCTCAGAGGATACCGTGTTCCTTCAGGAGCGCCTGCTCGTCGCCCGACACCCACCCGAAGACCTTCGGCTCCTGGTCCAGCATCTGGACGAAGTAGTGAACGGTGAAATCGATGGCGACGTCTACTCCAGTCTTGCGGCCGTAAGTTGCGGACCACGCGACATGAGCCACGCAATGCAGGTCGTCGATAGGAGACAGCGTGATGTTGCGTATTCGCATTTCTTTCGTACCCATCGCCCGGTAGCTCGCGTAACCCTGCGACATAACCTGCTTGAGCTGGCTGTCGTTCTTTCCTGCCCTCACCCCGGCGGGTGACGCAGCGATGAACTCGGAAGCGTACAGTCCCGCAACATCATCCATGCTCACCTTGCCCGCGAGGGACTCGTTGAAAAGCCTCTCGTATCGCTCGAAGAACCTTCGTACGTTCTGTTCCATGCTCCCTCTCAGCTGCTCTCAGTGCGATCGCGCGATGTGGCGCTCTGGCACTTGGGGCCGACTATCCGTCGCCCGTGACCGCTGGTGCTGCACTCCCGATGCATCGGCGCAGGAAGGCAGGCCCAAGCAATGGACACCGCGAGCGACCCGCGAGTTCTTCAGTTCGGGCATCCGCGCCTGGATGCAGGCGCCGGATGCGACTTTGTTCTAATGTGCAGATCTTCGGTCACAGACCGTGCGTCTTGGCTCGCTGGTTGCCGGCGAGGTCATTGTCTGCATCGATCACCAGACCTCGGGGCCGGGTGTGTACGTCGCCGCTATTCACGACGTCGATGCCATAGTCCTGCGTCTTCTTGCCCTTTGGCCGCGTGTCGGTGATCGTGTTGCCGGAGATCTTGATGTCGGCAGGCGTCCCGTTGCCGATGGAAATTCCCGCCTTCCAGATGCTGGCGCTCCAGATGGCGTTGTTGGTGACGGTGTTGTTCTTGATTGTCACGTTGGACGAATTGATCTTCTGGAAGTCGTAGTCGCGAAAGATACCGATCCCAGCCTGACCCGCTTCGGTGATCGTGTTGTTCTCGATCGAACTGTCTACCAGGCCCGGCGCGTCAATGCCGTTGCCCTGGGCGCCCCGGATGGTATTGCCCTTGATCACCACGCGGATGCTGCTCTCGACGAAGATGCCGGCGCCATAGTCGCCGGCGGCAATCGCCTTGCGCTCACCGTTCTCGAGGTCGAAACTGTTGCCCTCAGCTACGAACCCATCTTGCTGGCTAATCTGCAGCGCATCCAGGCCGGTGTTTTCGAAGTGATTGTTGCGTGCGAAATTGCCCTGGTTGGTGGTCCAGGATTCATCCCAGAAAATCACGGCCTGCATCCGGTCGAACAGTTTGTGCGTCGTTCGCCACTTGTTGCCAACATCACTGATCACGCTGTCTTCGATCCCGTTACCACCTGACCCCGGACCGCTGCCATAAGCGACGAAGTTAATCGCGTGACCGGGCATGTGCTGTAGGGTGACATGGGCAAGAACGACGTTCTTCGTCGTATCGAGCGTGATCATGTAGGTCTCGTGCGGCACGAGCAGGCCATGCCCGTCGAAGACGACGCCCTCGATCCGCACATTGCTGACGTTGTTGGCGTAGACCAGTTGTGGCGCTTCGGAGTTGTCGGGTGACGGCGCCACGATGGCCCCTGGCTCACCAATGATGGCAATGTCGGAGGCCAACGCAATTGGACTCTTGAGAAGGTAGGTGCCTGCGGGCAGGACGACGTTGCCACGGGTTTTGGCGGCCGCGTCGATCGCCTGCTGGAGGCACGGTGTTGCGTTGTCCGGCAGGCATCCATTCGGACGAATGGCCTCTTGCGGGTAGGCCACGGTGCATGACCCGACCGCCACCGCACTTCCGAGCAGCCACGCGTGAAGTGTCATCCTCGCCTCCCCGACATCGGCTCGAGGTGGTACTCCGGCCTCCGCATTGCGCCTTGATCTGCCGCAATTGGATGTTGGCGCGGCACGACATTCGTCAGCGATGCGATGTCTGCAGCCGATCTTCAGATTTCGGCCGGTTTGGAGAGGGCCGTGGGCCCTCTCTCCTTTTCACCGAAGCTAGTGGCCGTATCCACGAGGTTCTTCACCTGATTGCGATCAGTCACGTCGGTCGCGATGGCCTTCGCCTTGTGTCCTGCAGCAACCAGTTCAGCGGCCAGCGCATCGATGCGGTCGGTGCGGCGGGCACCCAGCACGACAACGGCGCCCTTGGCTGCAAGATGGCGGGCCGTTTCGGCTCCGAGGCCGCTGCTTGCCCCGGTGACGACGACGACCTTGTTTTGAATATTGTCGGACATGGAGTTTCTCTTTGTTTTGTTGATCAAGCTCGCGGTGTGGCCACAGCCGCCAGGACCGCTGACCCGGTGAGCAGCGCCGCTGCCAGCAGGAAGGCGCCCCACCAGCCGATGGAGTCGAACAGGATTCCACCTGCGATGGCGCCGCCGGCAATTGCTGTTTGAATGAGAGCCACCTGTAGCCCGCCGGCTGCTTCGAGGTCGTTCGGGACCACCCGCGCCATCCAAGTGTTCCAGGCCACTGGGATGGGGGTATTGAAAAGCCCCCAGAGGACAAGCAGCATCATGGTCGGTGCCGCGTAAGGGCCGAGAGCCATCAGCAGCAATGCGAACACAGCCATCCCGGCCGGTAGGCCAATGAGCACCAACCTGAGATGCCGCTGCAGCACGGACCCTATGAGGAACAGCGCGGCCAGGCCACCAAGCCCGACGCCGAGCAGAGCGAGCGAGAGGCTGTTCACCTCAAGCCTCGTTACAGACTCGAGGAACGGCCGCAGATAGATCGAAAGCGAGTTCATGCCGATGAAGGCGAACGCCGTCGAGGCCATCCCAAGGGCAAAGAGGCGGTTGCGAAGCAATCCGGACATGTTCATCGCCGACGAGACCCGCATGGACGGCATCTTGGGGAGCACGAGCCATTGCCAGACCATCGCGGCGAGCCCGATCGGCACGGTGACAAAGAATGTCCCCCGCCACCCGACGTGAGCCCCCAGAAAGCTGCCGAGGGGCGCGGCAATGACTATGGCAAGGGCCGTGCCGCCTTGAAGCAGCGCAATCGCCTTCGGGAGGTTAGCGCCAGTCGCAAGACGTGCCAGGATCGCCGTCGACAACGACCAGAAGCCACCGATGGCAACGCCGACGAGCGCCCGCCCCAGGAGAAAAACCGCAAAGTTCGGAGCCATTGCAACTGCCAGGCTCGAGACCGCCAAGATGGCCGTGTAGAGCAGGACGACGGAACGCCGGTCGATGTGACGGAGCAAGCTGTTGCCGAACAGGCTGGTGACGACAGCAAAGAAGCCTGAGACCGTGATGGCCTGCCCGGCAAGTCCTTCGGAGATGCCCAGATCGTGCGCGATCGGCGTCAGCAGGCTGACCGGCATGAACTCCAGGCCGACCAGCAAAAACGTCAACAGGGACAGGCACACCACGGCACTCCAGGGCGCCTCTTCACGTGCCGGTGTCTCAAGGTCTCGCAAGGAAAGTCCGACTGTGATTTTTATGTTCCCGATCATTTCGAGAACAAGATAGGCAAGCTCGACACTTGCCTGTAGCCGCGGTAATTTTGATGCCGTGATGAGGGAGATTCAACAATGCGGCGCGACGAATTCACGGAGATGCGCGCATTTCTAGAGGTCGCCAAGGAGCGCAGTTTTACAAAAGCCGCAGCTCGCATGGGCGTTACGACGTCAGCACTGAGCCACACCATCAAGGGGCTTGAGGCGCGCCTAGGAGTGCGGTTGCTTTCCCGTACCACTCGGGACGTGGCGCCGACGGCCGCTGGCGAGCGCCTGCGCGCCGGCATCGAACCGCACTTCGCAGGAATAGCGACCGAGATTGTTGCGCTCGGTCACCTGAGCGAAGAGCTTTCCGGACAGGTCAGGATCGTGTGCACCGACGACGCGGTCGACACCGTCTTTCGCCCCCGCCTTCCGCGTTTCCTTGCGGACCACCCCGGCATCAAGGTCGAGTTGATGGTCGACAACGGCTATTCCAACATCGTTGAAAGCCAGTTCGACGGGGGTGTCCGATTGGGGGAGTCGATTGCCAAAGATATGGTCGCAGTCCGTATTGGCCCCGACGTGCTCTATTGCATCGTGGGGTCGCCGGATTATTTCGCCCGTCGACCAGCTCCTAGAACCCCGCAGGCTCTCACCGAGCATGAGTGCATCAACTATCGGCTCCCGACCGCAGGGTCGGTCTATGCGTGGGAACTGCGGGACGGGGAGCGAGAGTTCAGCGTCCGGGTCGAAGGGCAGTTGACCATGAACAATACTGGGCCGGTAGTGCAGGCGGCCCTAGACGGCGTGGGCTTGGCTTATGTTCCCCGGGATTTGGTCAAAGACCAACTGAAAGCTCGGGCGCTACGCGAAGTCCTCGCGCGCTGGTGCCCCACCTTTCAGGGCTACCATTTGTATTATCCTAGCCGCCGACATCATTCGGCGGCGTTCTCGGCATTCGTCGAGGTTTTCCGATATCGGGCCTAACCCAGCCAATGTCCGAGGACGCCCAATGTCCGGTTGTGGCGCAGAGCCGACCTTCACGATGGTTCGCCGATTGTAGGCGAAAGGGCGAAAATGAACCTCCCGCTTACCGGAAGCTTACCCGGCTGCGCAAAGGAGGCTCGTCCCCCAGAAGGGGAAAACACAACCCATTGTTCTATATTGAGAATTTGGAGCGGGCGAAGGGATTCGAACCCTCGACCCTAACCTTGGCAAGGTTATGCTCTACCCCTGAGCTACACCCGCACTCCATGCACCGCTCCGGCCGCCAATCACTTGGCAGCGGGCGAA
>Ga0207674_10003062_pt1 | contig 20678 bp, 17 predicted proteins | sample KBSCornC72_FD_184303 | JGI IMG/M metagenome (GOLD analysis project Ga0207674, IMG submission 184303) | Corn rhizosphere microbial communities from Kellogg Biological Station, Michigan, USA - KBS Corn C7-2 (SPAdes) (version 2) | ecosystem: Host-associated > Plants > Roots > Rhizosphere > Soil ...
AACGCATCCTCCAGCGCCTTCTGAGCCGGCGGCAGATTATGGGCCTGTTCGGCCGTGAAGCGGTTGGTGATCGCCGTGTAGCATGCGACGCCGATGCTGTTGGGATCGACGAACGGGCAGTCTAGGATCGTGCCCGCCTGCGCCAGATGGGCGTCGAGGCTTTCGACAGCGACCATCGGATCGGCAATGTGGTATACAGCGGAAAATTCGTAGCGTGGCACGGCGTCGATCAACTGAATGTCCGCTGCCTTATAGAGTTCGCCAGCGACAAATCCCGTAAGTCGCAAGGTACGCGGAAGATAATCCTCACGATACCATTTTACGAATTCGTTTTCCTTGCCCCTCTTTGCATTCATGCGGATAAGCAGAACATCCCCGTCGCGCGACGCATAGGTTTCGACCGCAGTCTTTCCCGCGACCGCCGGGACATAATAAAAATCTTCCGCCTTGTCGATGCGCTGGGTGGAGGTGATCGGCATGCGGTCGCTGAAGCATTGTTCGATATGATCGTCGATATTCTGCTGTGTGTCGTTTAGTTCATAGATGCACAGCCAGCGTTGCTCAGGTCCGACATGACGCGCGTTGTAGCGGAGCTGATAGGGAGAAAGCTTCCACCGCTGTACCGCGACGCTGCCCTTAAGGCGCATCGTGTCATGGCAATGTATGTTGGTGTACCAATCGTTGAACTCGTCCTCCTGGCCTTCGAAAGCCTCGGTCATGACGATGAAGATGGACGAGAGCGCCTGACGTGCGGGAGGTGGGGTTGGGCCTTGATCTGGCGCTGCGGCGGCGTCCGGCTTTACGGCCTTTACAGTATCGGTCATGGTTCTCTCCAGATTTCCGGCGCCCATATCGGCGTCTGCTTCACGGCACGGAACGCCGCGACAAGGCCGCATTCCGCTGTCCGACAACACAGCAGCATACGCTTCCCTCAGCGGCCACGTTCGATCGGACGATGCCGACGCAGACGCAATGCATGATCGGGAGTACAGCAAAATAGTTGGAGAGCGGGGATGGACCCCAAAGTGCAGCGCCTCGTCGATCATTTCGAGATTCGCGAGGTCATCGAAGCATATGTCCATGCCTGCGACCGGTGCGATCGCGACGCTGTGGAGGATGTCTATCATCCGGACAGTTGGGATGACCATGGTCCGATGAAGATGACCGGTCCAGAGTTCGCCGATGCGGTTACGGATTCTCTGAGTTCGGTCTGGAAGAGCGCCACTCATATGCTCGGCCAGTCCCGGATCAGGGTGGACGGCGACATGGCGGGTGCAGAAACGACCTTCTTCGCCTCATTGACTCGGGACGCCGACGGGACAGAAATGCTCGACCTTATGGTAGGGCGCTATGTGGACGTCATGGAAAGGCGCGACGGCATCTGGTCCATCAAGGATCGCCGCTGCATCTCCGAATGGTCCTCGAGCGGCCCCATCGGCGTGGATTTCATGCGAGGCGACCTGTTCATGCACAGCTCCCGCTCGATAGAGGATCCGTCCTATGAAGTGCTGAAGCTGGTCGCCGGCCGCGCTCGCATAGATCGATAGGGCGCAACGGGCCCGCCGGAGAGAATGGCGCTTCCCTGCCGGCAGTCGTACTCGCAAAGGAAAGCCATGGCATGAGCATCTATATCGACGCCAAACCCTATCATGTCGCCTATGTCGTTCCCGACATCGATGCTGCGGTGGACCGGCTGCTAGCCGCGGGGATCGGCCCGGCGCATTTCATCCGCGGAACGGGCATGTCAGCACGCTATCGCGGAGAATTGATTCACATCCATGTGTCAGCCGCGTTCGTCGTCATCGCCGGACAACTGACGGAACTGGTGAGCCAGGACGACGACACGCAATCGACCTTCACCGATTTCCTCGTCCGCCATCCGTCGGGCGGTCTGCATCATGTCGCCTATTTCAGCGACGATTTCGACGCCACGGTCAGGGATGCGGCGGCGCGCGGCCTGAGCCTGAAGCCGCACATGGAATATGTCGATGAAGCCGGAAACGGCTTCGAATCCTATTATGAGCCGCAGGACAATCCCGAAGCTGTTCTTTTGCAGCTGGCCCTGCCCAGCCCACTCGACCCAGTCTATCGTGAGATCATCGAGATTGCGGCACGCTGGGACGGGTCTAACCCTCGTCGCGATTTCTGGGCGCTGGTCCCCGAAGGCACTTTCTGACCCCATCTCCTCCCGGGGAGGAGATCATCCCGCGCCGGGCTTCAGGCGGGTCGGGACCATACCAGCTTCAGTTTCCGCACGGAGTTGACCATTCCGCGCTCCAGTACCGCGCACTCATCGGGGGCAACATCGAAGTCGGGAATCCGCTGAAGCCATTCCTCGATGAAGATGCGCATCTCAAGCCGTGCGAGCATAGCGCCGATGCACCGGTGCTTGCCCTGCCCGAAAGTGGCGTGACGGACATCCTTCCGGTGGAAATCGACGATTTCCGGCTGATCGAAGCGACGATTGTCCTGACCGTGGAACATCGACTGGACGAGGACACGATCGTCCTTCCGGAACAGCACACCGTCATATTCGACATCCCGTGTGACGACGCGGGCGGTTCCCGTCGCCCCGTAGAAACGCATCAGCTCGTCAATCGCCCGCGGTATGAGGCTATGATCGTCCTTAAGCTGTCGGCGATGCTCGGGATGGGTGGCAAGAAAACGGGCGATGACGCCCATGGTCGCCATGACGGTATCCAGCCCGCCCAGCAGGACATTGAGGATCATGCTGTGCCGTTCCGCATGGGTCATATCCCGATCGAAGACCCGGCCCCGCATGATCATGGAAATAACGTCCTCACCCGTGCCTTCGGCGCGCTCGGCCATCAACGCGTCGATATAGGCGGACATCTGGCCATAACCCCAGACACGATCCTCCAGCGTTTGCGGGTGAACGGAGGCGTCCGCCCATATCATGAGATCGGCCTTGTCGGATCGGGGCAGCTCGGCGAGCTGCAGGAAGATCTCAATGGGCAGGATCGCGGAAAATTCACTGACGAACTCGCACTCGCCCCTGTCGACAAATTCTTCGATCAACTGAATCGCCAGGGCGCGGATATCCCGTTCCAGCTGCATGATTTTGGCCGGAGTGAATGCGGGCTGCAAGACGTTACGATAGGCCGAATGGGCAGGCCCGTCGGTCTCCAGCGGGATATTGATCAGCGGCTTTGCGCCGGCGGGGACGACCACGTCCTGCATGGAGAACAGGTCACCATCCCGCTGGCACATGTCGATCTCACGCGCGCGGGTGACGACCCAATGCCCTCCGTTGCGCGGCGTCCAGAATATGTCGGGCGCCTCCCGATGAATTCGGCGAACGATGTCGATCTGGTAATCGCTCGAAATTTCGCGCGGCGCTTCAAAGAGGTCATAGTCGTAGACGCGATCGGCGGGCACATGATCGGGCCGAATGGTCTCCATTGTCTCTTCTGCCATGGTCATCCTCCAATATCCTGTCCGGGCGCGCTTCCTCTTTAGCCTGAAGGCCGCGCCCCGCGCCGCATCAGTGTAATCTCGCCAATGCTTCCGCGGAATAGCTGCCCAGCTTGTCCCACTGCCGGTCGCGCAGATCGCGGGTCCAATCCGGATTGGTGATCATCGCGCGCCCTACCGCAACGAGATCGCATTCGCCGCGTTGGAGCATGCCGACCACATGCTCGACACTGCGTGGGCATCGGCCATGCACTTGCCGCTCGGCAGGCCTGTCGCCCTCTTCCTTGCTCGGCAGCGGATCATGATCCAGCGAGATCGACCCGACGGTCACGGTGGGCTTGCCGGTGATCCGTTTCGTCCACCCGGCGACATTCAAGGGGCTTCCCTCGAATTCGGGTTCCCACACCCGGCGGGTAGAACAGTCGAAGATGTCTACCCCCGCCTCCGATAGGGGCGTCAGGAAATCCTCCAGTTCAGCGGGCGTCTGGCACAGCTTCGCCCAATAATCCTGCTGTTTCCACTGGGACCAGCGAAAGAAGATGGGATAATCTTCTCCGACGGTGCCCCGCACCGCCTGTATGACCTCCGTCGCAAAGCGCGTGCGGTCGATCAGGCTGCCGCCATAGGCATCCTGCCGCCGGTTCATCTTGTCCCAGAAAAACTGGTCGATCAGATAGCCGTGGGCACCGTGCAGCTGAACGCCGTCGAAGCCGATGGCCTTGGCATGGCGCGCACTGCGGGCGAAACCCTCTATGGCCGCGTCGATATCCTTGGCGGACGCCGGCTCGGCCACCTGCCTGACCGCCGGCCTTTCCCCGAATGATTCAAAGGGCAGATACAGCCCAGACGGACTGAGCGGAGGGAGTCCGGGATTGGGCGAAGCGCCCACTTCGCGAACGGTGCCGCAATGCACCAGTTGAGGGATGATTCTTCCCCCTACCCCGTGCACCGCCTTCACGATGCGGGCGTAGGATTCCAGCGCATCCTCACCATGCAGGCGCGCATAGCCCGGATGCGCTTGCGAAACGGGATGTTCCACCGAGGCTACTTCGGTGATGAGCAGGCCCGTGCCAGCGGCGGCGCGGCGGCGGAAATAATCGATATAGGCCTCACTCGGCACGCCATCGTCGTTGAAATGGCGGCCCATGGCGGGCATCACGATGCGGTTGTTCAGCGTCAGCCCGCGGATTTCAAATGGCTCGAACAACGGACGAAGGTCAATATCCGGCTCGCTCGATCCATGCGCAACCATCGCCGTCCACTTTCCTTCTTTTGTCGTCCCCTGGCGGGCGAAGCAGCCAGACCCGAACCGTTCCGCCATTAGGCCGCGATCAATCCGCCTCGTTCCTCAACCACGCAGACCCGCGTTTGAGAGCGGTCGAACAGCCTTTCCTCGTCCTCGGCAATCAGGTCGGCGCCAGGAGACTTGCGGGCAAGCGACATCGCCGCGTCAAAAGCACGATGGTCGGCGAACCAAATTTCCGTCACCACATCGAAGCCCGTCACCGAGTCAGGAAGGAAATTGCGCCGGTAATCGACGATCCCGGGCATGATGCTGCGGATCAGAGGCACATGATGGGTTTCGTAATGGGCGATGAAGGCTGCCCGCGACATGTCTTTCTTGGCCTTCAGAAATGCCATCATCTTTACCGGCATCATCGCCTCTCGCTCCCCTTTTTGGCCTAGGACTTCGGTAGATATCGGGGCATCTTCCTGCATGGTCCGTAGGGACTATAGCGGACGACACGAGGATGCTGTGCCGCGAATCAACTCACGAGCAAGGCCTGGCCGTCAATCGCTGCTGCCTGGGGGAGAAAGAGCATGAGGGCGGCATCCGCCACGCGCGCCACCGCTTCCTCCGGCAGCACAAGTCCGCCAGCGACCATCAGGGCATTGCGCCGGATGCCGTCGCCGGCCGGCCGGCCGGCGGCCGTCGCAGGTTCCTCGCCTGGCGCGACTACGATATCGACGATGGCGCCAGACCGCCCGCTGGCAGCCATTTGCGACGCGCCGTTCCATCGGAGAGGGCAATCCGTTTCGGTAATGATGTTCAACACATGATCCAGCCGCCCCATCAGATCGATCGCGCGGGACGGCCCGTCTTGCGCTGGGCAGGAGACAGGGATCGCCTGCCCTCCGGCAGCACGAAGCTCCCCGACCAGACGCTCGCGGGCGGCTTCGGAGTCCCCGCTCACGACCACGCGCGCGCCGGCGCGTGCCAACAGGCGCGCGCAGGCATGGCCGATCGATGTGCTCCCGGTTTCGACCAGCGCCACGCGTCCGGCCAACGGCAACAGCAACGGAATGTCCGGTGCCCGGTCCTCGAAGATGCTGCTGATGTCGGGTTCGCCCCAGAAGGCGCGCATCTCGATAATCAGACCCGCATCGTCGAACCGAAAACTGTCGAAAATCCGAACGACATGGAGATCGGGGCCCGATCCAATGCAGGCGACAAAGGAGAAGGCGATAGCCGATTGCGCCACGCGACAATCACCGGAATAATGGAGATAGGACGGCTGATTCCGATATTGTTCGTAGAAAGCGCGGATGGCCAACTTACCGCGCACGATCGTGCTGCCGACCGGGTCTTCCAGGGTGGCATCTTCCGCGTAGAGCGATGCCACGCTGTCCAGATCGCGCTCGTTGAAGCCGCGGACATAATCGCGAATGAACCTGTTGATATCCGGTGGCAGCGCCATGTTAGTTCCCTGCCATCCTGATTTCTGGCGGGCACAGGCTAGCGCTGATCCTATGTCCCCCCTTCGTCCGGGCAGACTAGGGCAGGTTTCGACCGGATGACGTTAAAGCCTCTCCGGGCAATTTCCATCAGGGAAAATCTCCGCCCGAGTTGGTCCCGGGCGGAGATATGGCTGGTCAGAACTTGAAGCCGAGCGTGGCTCCATAGGTCTGCGGCTCACCCCAACGGCAAGAAGCATAGCCGATGCTATAGAGGTTATCCGCGCAGTACAGCTTGTGGTCCTTGTTCGTCAGATTCTGCGCCCAGAAGGACAGCGACATCGGCGTTTCGAACAGTTCGTTGAATGACACCCTACCTCCAAAAATACCGAAGGCCCGGGTCTGGTAGATGCCTTGAGCGCTGAGCCCCTCGGTCTTGCTGCGATATGAATAATTGCCGCTAAGCGTGACTTTCGCAAAGCTTTCGGGGATGAAGCTGGCCCGGTAGGTCGCGGCCACATTCAGTGTAGTACGCGGTACCCCCGCGAATTCAACCCCATCCAGATTGACTCCGCCCGTGTAATCGATCGGGTTGCCGTTGAAGATCGGCATAGTCGGATCCGTGGGCTGCGGCAGGACCGAGCCTTTGCCGTAACGCCCCACCTGATAGGAGTAACCAACGTCCAGCGTCAGGTCAGTGAAAGGCTTCACCGACGCTTCCACTTCCACGCCCTTGATCGTAGCCTGCCCGACATTGAACACGATAAGATCAGTGTAGGTGCCCTGCGCAGCGCTGCAATTGATATCGTCGCTACAGAAGGTCAGGATATTCTGGGTCTGAATATCCTTATACTTGCCGATGAAACCCGCCACATTGAAGCGATAGGGAACGGAACCGAAGCGCCCCTGATGCTTGAAGCCAAGTTCATAATCCGTAATACGCTCTGGATTGAAAAAGGCGAATTGCGGAGCGCGCGTGGTCGGGTTGGGGCTGCCAGCCTTGAAGCCACGACGGTTGGCTAAATAGACCAGCGTTTGCGGCGTTATCTGATATTCGAGCGACGCGGTCCAGGTAAGCGCCTTATATGTGCGTTTGCCGGAAATCGAGCAGTTCGTGCCGTCGTTTACCCCTGTCACGCCGTCAGCGCTGCCGTTCAGTTCGTTACAGATCGCGCCGGGGGAAGAAGCGAATTGCTGTTGCGCCGCGTTGCTCGAAGAGAAGAAATTCTCGCTGAAATAATCGCGCTTGTCCCACGTGTACCGCGCGCCGGCAGTCAGGCGAACGCCTTCCAACCCCAGGTTCGAGAAGTCATAGGTACCCTGGGCGAAAACAGCATAGGAATCGGTCTTCGTGGTCGCTGTCGCATGCCGTGCCTGCAATGGATACAGGGAGAGCGGACCGACAGTGAAGTAAGAGTTAACAGTATAGAGCAGTTTCCCATGACTGTAGAAACCACCTGCAATGAAATTGAGATTGTCGGTTTTGCCGATTATCTGGAGCTCTTCAGTCAAAACCTTGCTGTTGTTGAACATATTGGTGTTGTTGTTCGAAAACTGACCGGGGAAGGGAGAAGGCACGCCAGCGTTGCACTGCCCGGTCTGATCGAACACGCAGTTGAGGAAGAGCGACGTGTCGACCGTCGCCCCGGAGATACCCGCCGGATCGGAATGATCAGTCGCGCGCTCTTCGCGGTATCCAAAAATGTTCTTGAGCGTGATCACATCGCTCAGTACATAGGTTGAGCTGTTCGAAACACCCCAGGTTCGAACCTTGGACCCGAAGCCATTGACGGGGGTGATGGGCGTTGCGCCAGGCGCAATCGGTCCGATTCCGGGAATGACCTGATTGATGCCCGTGAGCATGTTGACCGCGAATGGACTTCCGGTCCGCACCAGCAGATTCCCCTGAACCTGCGCCGTACCTCCGCCCAGCGCGCTTTGCTGAGTGACGACCTGCTGCGTGAGGTTCGACACCAGCGCCGCGAAGCCGGTTGCGTTGAGCGGCGCAGCCTCGATGATGGCGGGATAGGGAATTTCGTTCCGGCGCTGATAATCGAGGGTCAGGAGATTCTCGAAACGCGTGCTAGGCTGCAGCAAAAGCGTGGCGCGAATACTGTTATTATTACGATCGCCGAGATCGTGCATGCCCGGATAGGCGTTCTTGTAGACACCGTCCCTCTGCTCGACCTGGCCGGCGATACGTAGCGCTGCGACGTCGGTCGCCAATGGCACGTTCAAGACGCCATTGAATCGCATGAGATTATAGTTGCCGTAGTCAAAAGCAGCCTCGGCGCCAAAATCATATTTCGGCTTTGCCGTCGTGAAAACCATGGCGCCACCCATGGAATTCTTGCCGAACAAGGTTCCTTGCGGGCCCTTGAGTGACTGGACATTGTCCATGTCGTAGAGGATGAGCCCGCGCGTGCCCTGCGGTACGCCGTTGACATATGTCACCACATTCTCATCGGTGTACAGCACCTGGCGCTGCCCACGCAGGATGAACTCGACTTGGGAAGGATAGAGCGTGCTCGGTTTGATCTGAAGATTGGGGACGTTATATTGCAAGTCGCTGACAGAGCTCACATTCCGTTCGCGCAGGGCGCTGGCGCTCAGCGTGGTGACCGCGACGGGCACCTTCTGCTGGTTTTCTTCGACCCGCCGGGCCGTAACCACTATCGTTTCAAGCTGGCTGGTGTCGTCCTGCCCCGCGCTGGACTGGGGTGCCGCATCTGCAACCGGCTCCTGTGCCACGGCCGGATTCATAATAGCAGCTAACGAAAAAATCGCGGTTGACGATACAAATACAACCTTCCTCACGTTCAAACTCCCTATAACTTAGGTATTTTTGACAGAATCCGACCATCGTCTGCCAATTGATCGAAATTCCATGCCAAGCGCGATCGATCCAATTCAGTTCTACCTGAAACTGGACTGTCCTACCTTGGATGTCGCGCGATGAATTAGTTCAATTTTCGATTCGTCTTTCGTCCGATCGGACTAGCTTTATCGCGCGAGTAGGCATCGCTGCGATTTTTTCTGCTTCGTTGTAAAAATGCTGCCGTACCCGCCGGTTACCAGGTGGAGAACGGAAAGCTTATTCCCGCGCCTTCACCAGAAACCGCTCCCCCGCTCATCAAACTCGGGAGGAACACGGTTCCGATAGGCGCGCATCGCTTCCTCATTTTCAGCGCTTCCGAAATTGATCATCTCGAACGCCGCGGAAAGATCGAACACATCCTGATTTTTCCGCAGGAAGGAGTTCAACAGATATTTCGTCATACGCAGGGCCGTCGGCGCCGTCGCCGCGAGATTTACTGCTATGTCCAGCACGGACTGTTGCAATTCCTCATCGGGAACGGAAAGGGAAACCAGATTCATGGCCTCGGCAACCTGCCCCGTAACCGGACGGTTGGTCATCAGATAATATTTCGCCTTGGCGAGGCCGCATAGCAGCGGCCAGATGAGCAGCGCATGGTCGCCTGGCGTGACGCCGATCCTCAGATGCCCGTCGAAGAGCTTTGCGGTGCTGCCGGCGACGGAAATGTCCGCCAGCAATGCGATGGCCAATCCAGCGCCGACCGCCGGGCCGTTGATCGCCGAAATGATGGGTTTGCGGCAATTGACGATGTTGCTGACGAGGGCGCGTGCCTCGGCGAAATCATGATTGAACTGAGAGCCCTTTTCCTGCGCGCCATCTGGCATGGCGTCGAAAGCGCCCCCGGCGCAGAATGACCGACCCGCGCCGGTGATGATGATGACCCGGGTGAGCGGATCGGCGTCCAGCACACCCCATACTCCGTGGACCGACTTCAGCAAGGGCCCGTTGAGCGCGTTCATCTGCGCTGGATTGTCTATCGTGATCCGTAGCACATGGGGAACAGGACGTTCGAAGAGCAAGCCCTCGAAATGTGCATAGGAAGACAGATCAACCGACATCAACGGGCCCTTTTCTATGGCAGCGGGTAAGCTGGTAGATCGCTGCGGTGCAAGCTGTGCCGGCACCCTCTTCACACGAGGCGAGCTTTCGGTGGGAAAGGTAAATCCAATGCGGCTACGCGTCTTAGTCCTATAAGACGTGGTGCCCCTCTCCATTCGATGCCAACCGCCTTTGTGACCGCCACTTTTCCCGCGATCGAAGAACTGGAGAGAAGGAATGGAGTTTGGATGGAACGAGGACGAGGTCCGTTACAGGGACCGGGTCCGAAAGCTTCTGGACGAACGCCTCCCGTCGGACTGGAACGAGATCGCGGTGCATGGCCCGGGATCGAAGCAGCAGACGGAGTTCTCAAAATCCTTCTGCAAAATACTGGCCGGGGAAGGCATGCTGATCCCCCATTGGCCAAGCGCATTCGGCGGTGAGGACGGAAAGCCCTGGGATCATTTCATCCTGGGGGAAGAGATATGGGCAGCAGGCGAGCCCAGAGGCCCCCAATACATGAACGTCAACTGGATCGGCCCGGTGATGATGCGCTACGCCACGCCCGAACAACGGCAGCGCTACCTGCCCGACATCGTCGCAGGCAATGTGATCTGGTGCCAGGGATTTTCCGAACCGTCCGCCGGGTCCGACCTCGCGTCGCTGCAGACGCGCGCCGAGAAGACGGATGGAGGATATGTCGTCAATGGCGCGAAGGTCTGGACATCCTATGCCGGCCTCGCGGATCATTGCTTCCTGCTGGCTCGGACAGGGACGGGGAAGGCCGGTATCGTGATCCTGCTGGTTCCGATGACCAGCAAGGGCATCCAGGTCAAGGAGATCGACGCGCTTATCGGAGAGGGGGACATTCACGAACTCTTTTTCGATGACGTTTTCGTGCCGGAGGAAAATCGGCTCGGCGCAGAGGGGCAAGCGTGGGAAATCATCAACTACGCCCTTCAGAACGAGCGCATTGGAATTCCGCGTTACGCCTTCGCGCGGCGCATTCTCGACAGGGCAATTGCGAAGCTGAAGGCCGATGGCCGTTTCGACGACCCCGTCATCAAGGACCGTGCGGGACGCGTGCTGGCGAAATGCGAAGCCGCGCGGATGATGGTCTATCGCGTCGTCGATGACCGCGCCAGAGGCGCGCCTCCGTCCGCCTTCGGCAATCTTGCCCGCTTTTCGGTGGTCCAGGCCGACCATGCGGTTTCGGATTTCATGCTGGAATATATGCCCGAAGGGATGCTGGGGGACGATCCCATGCAGCAGGCCCACCATCAACGCGCCATAGCGGCCGGTATCGCCTCTGGCGCAGCGGAGATCCAGCTCAACCTGGCCGCCCGCCGTTTCCTCGATCTTCCCAGCGAGTAAAGCCGTGAACTTTGAACCCGACGACAATCAGGCCGCCATCATGGACGGGCTGGAACAGCTCATCACCGCCCAGAAGATCGAGGCGCCCAAACATGCGACTTTTGTCGCTTTCTCCGAAACGCTCGATGCGGAACTGGCGGCATCCGGCTTTCTCGATATCGCCAGAGAGGAAGGCTTCTCGCCGCTTGACGCGGCCCTGATCGTCGAGCGCATTGCCCGGCTGCCGCTGTGCGCCGAGGTGGCGACGTCCGCGCTGATCGGTCCCCTGTTCCCGATCGACGCATTGCAGCGCCCCCTGGCCGTGCTGCAGGGCTCCCCCCTTGGGCCCGCGCGGTTCCTGCCCCAGGCGCGTTCGCTGGTCGTCGTCGAGGATGAGGCTGTCAGCCTGATCTCCGTCAGCCCGGACAGGGTCGTTCCGGTCGAAAGTCTGTTCGCCTACCCTTATGGCAAGCTTGAGAGCGTCGAAGGACTTGCGGTGCAGCGCTTCGGCCGCGACATGGTCGTTGCCGTCCTGCGCCGCTGGCGGCTGTCGATCGCGATCGAAGCAGCCGGACTGATGCAGGCGGCGCTGGATACCGTCCTTGAGCATGTGAAGACCCGCAAACAGTTCGGCCGGGCGCTGGGTTCGTTCCAGGCTGTCCAGCATCGCCTTGCGATGGCGGCGTCCACCGCCAATGCTACCAAATGGCTAACCCTGCGCGCCGCATGGTCCGATGACGAAGCCCTTTGTGCGATGGCGGCCACCTATGCGCAGGATGCCATCCCGCTCTTCACATATGACCTCCATCAGTTCTGCGGCGCCATGGGTCTGACGCTGGAGTTTCCACTGCACCTGTGGACCTATCGCCTCAAGGCGCTTCTTGGGGAACTGGGCGGCAGCGGCGGACAGGCGCGGGCGGCCGCCGATCTGACCTGGGCGGACGCGGCCTGACCCATGACGAGCGCAACCGACACCAGTGACGACGCCGCGCTGGCCGCGTTCCGCGCCGAGGCACGGACCTGGCTTGAGGCGAATATCCCCGACCATGCAGCGCCGCTCGATGGCCCTCAATCCCGCCGCTATGTTCTGGAATGGCAGCGGAAGATGTATGACGGCGGCTGGGCGGGCCTGACATGGCCGAGCGAATTTGGCGGCCGCAGCCTCCCCGTCGCGCAGCAGATCATCTGGTTCGAGGAATATGCCCGGGCTGGCGCGCCCAGCACTCACAACGCGTCCTTCGTCGGCGTGAACCATGCGGGACCGACGATCATCACCTGCGGTAGCGACGCGCAAAAGGCCTTTCACCTGCCCAAAATCCTCTCGGGGGAGGCGATCTGGTGCCAAGGCTTCTCGGAGCCGGGTTCAGGGTCCGACCTTGCCAGCCTGCGCACGCAGGGTCGCGTCGAGGGCGAGGAAATCATCATCGACGGCCAGAAAATCTGGAGCAGCTATGCGGACATAGCCGACTATCAGGAACTGCTGATCCGTACGGAACCGGGATCGGAGCGACACCGGGGCATCACTTGGGTCATCTGTCCGATGAACCTGCCCGGCATCACGGTCCGCCCGATCGAGACGATGGCCGGACCAGCCAAATTCTGCGAGGTGTTCTACGATCAGGTCCGTCTTCCCATCGATCAGGCCGTGGTTGGCGGACTGAACAATGGCTGGAAAACGGCGATGGCGACGCTCGGCTTCGAACGCGGCACCGCTTCGCTAGCGCTTCAAATCGGGCTTGTTGATAAGATCGAGAAGCTGGCGCGTGACTGTGCCGACCCGATGCTCGCGCCTCGGCTGGCCGATCTGCTCGCGGATGCCGCCGCGCTGCGGGCCATGTCCTACAGCTTCGCCGTTGCCAGCGAAACGGGAACGCCCGGTTCGGAAGGGTCGCTCATCCGCCTCTATTTCGCCGAACTCGCCAAGCGCGCGTCCGATGCGGCGATCGACCTGTATGGCATCGGTTCGCCCGCGCTTGCCGGAGACCATGGCTGGGCCTTCGAATATCTGGATGCGTTTTCCGAAACCATCGCGGGCGGCACGGCGGAAATTCAGCGCAACATCATCGGTGAGCGCGTTCTCGGACTGCCGAGGGGCAAATCATGACGATATTTCGTAGCCTGGGCGATACGCACGAACTGGTCGATAGCTTTACGCGTCCGGCTCGGACGGTCTTACCCGTCTCGCGCCTGCGCGACGATCCGAACGGCGAGCAGACCCGCTGGCAGACGATTGTCGAAATGGGCTGGCTGGGTATCAGCGTGCCCGAAGAGGCAGGCGGCATCGGTCTCTCGGCGCTGGAGGAAGTTCTTGCGGCGCAAAGTTTTGGCCGGCAGTTGATCTCCACAAACTATCCCGCAACGGTGATTGCGGCCCATGCCTTCCACCAGGTCGGCGACAGCGATACCGTGGCGGCGCTGCTGACGGGCGGAGCCCGCGCGGCCTTCGCGCTGCATGCCCATGCACAGGGTGCTGGCGGCGCCATCGATGCGGAAGGGGCGACCCACCTCGTCGCGCTGACCGGCGAGGGCGTCGAGATCCGCGCCAACGGACCGTTCGAAATCAAGGACGACGTGCATTGGGGTCGCCCCGTCTTCGGCGCGCCGGCTGGTGAACCGCTGTTTGTGGACGCCAGCCCCGATACGGCTGTTCGCGGCAGGCTTCTGATCGCGGCGCTGCTGGCGGGAATCGCCGCCGAATGTTGCGAGCGCGGCGTTGAATATGCAAAAGTCCGCGAGCAGTTCGGTCAGCCGATCGGCGCGTTCCAGGCCGTCAAGCATCATTGCGCCAACATGGCGATCATGGCGCACGCGGCAAAGGAACTGACGACCTTCGCCGCGCTAGTCTTCACGGAAGGGCAGGATGGGGCAGGATCGCAGGCCGATGCCGCGCTGAACCTCGCCCTGCGGGCCGCCCGGGAAAATGCCGGGACAAACATCCAGGTGCACGGCGGCATGGGTTTCAGCGCGGAATGCGATGCTCACCTGTTCCTTAAGGCCGCTCGCCTGCTCGATGCCGCCTGCGGAGGGCTGAGCGAAAGTCGCCGGAGGCTGATGCATTACAGCTGACCTATGGAGCGGCGAGGATGGCTACCAAGATCGCTCCCTACCTCTATGGCAATATCGGCCGTGTTCCCGTGCCGGACATAGAGCGTACCGAGTTTTTCCTGATCTTCGACGGCAATCCGCGATCCCGTGGCCTAGTTGAGCGTCGCCTATGACGGGGCAAGCGCGAACTTCAATGTTCCAAGCGACGATAGAGCGTTCGATGTTCCCAGCGGCGGCGCGACATTCAACGGCACTCCGGTCAGCGTGGAAGCGATCCGCATAGGCGAGATCGGCCTCCCCACCAACCCATTCTCTACGGCGCCACCACTACCGCCACCGGCACTACGTCCCGGCCCGGCCGTCGCTCTTAAGGCTCCGCCCCGGTTCGGCTCGCTATTGCTCTGGCGGCGCGACGACCCGACCAGGTGCAATCAGCGAGCGACAAACCGCTGACATAATTGTTCGAGGGAATGCCAATGGCGGAGCGTCCCGCCGCGAACAGCCCGGGAATGGCTTGACCCGCTTCGTTCAGAACAGCGCCTGAATGTTCATCGACGCGCAGCCCGCCGGTGCTGAGGGCCGTGATCGGGCTGATCGGCATCTCATGACGAAGGTTGATCGCATAATAGGGCCCTGAGCCGAACGGCTGGCGGCACCCGTCGCTCTTTCCCATGGGATCGGGAGCACCCGACCGCGCGGCGTCGCTATAGGCCTGGACGGAAGCCTCCAGGGCATGAGCCGGCACGCCGATCTTGCCGGCCAGTTCAGCGAAGCTATCGGCCTTCTTCGCCCCCTTTTGCGCCTGCTTGACAGGAAATTTCTGAAACTCGAACAGATCGCCCGAATTGACTTCATTCAACGCGGCATTCCAGATGGCATCATCCACGATGAGCCATGCGCGGCCGTCGGACTGTTCGTAGATGGCGCGCGACAGGTGCGCGCCATATTGCTCCTCGTTCGTCAGCCGATCGCCCGATGCGCCGACAACAACGCCTTTGGTCCAGTCGTAAGGCGGGTTGATGAATCGCCAGGCCGAAATCCTGTCGAGATGATCGCCCACGCCACCTGCGGAAGCGCCCAGGCGGATACCCGCGCCGTCGTCCCCGAACGACCCGATGGGCAGTGTCCGCAGATAAGGCGCAGCGTAACGGGCCATCATTTCCCGATTGCGGATGTAGCCGCCCGCCGCGATCACCACACCATGACTGGCGCGGAAGCTCCGCGTACGCGACGACAGCTTCTCGATCGAGCGGAAGAGCGACGCAAAGGGACGGTGAAGCTGTATGATCTGAAATGTCAGCTTGTTCGCGAGGCGCTCGGCCCAACGGTGAATCCGGCTGCCGAGGCCGCCATCGGGAATGACATCCACCTGGACACCGACCACGATGCCGTTTTCCATAACCAGTCGCCTTGCGCGGGCCTGCCGCAGCACGGTGATGTTCGGCTGCCCAGCGACCGCCTGCTTGATCGCGGCCATCAGATACCAACCCATGTCGGCGCCTTCCGAAAAGCCGCCATGCGGCTTTTTCCCCGGCAGGGGTGGTGCACCGGGCACCTTGGCTGGGTTTTTCGTCCGGTGGCCGCGCTCGGCCGGGGGATGCTGGCCCATATAGGCGGGCACCGTACCGTTGTCGGAAAAATAGAGATAATATTGGTCGATGGGATGGGACGTCTTCTTCGGCGCCTTGGGACCGCTGAAATTGACGCCGTTCCTTTCCAGAAAAGCCAGCGTTTCGACGCTATCGTCGCAAAAGCGTTGCACGGCTTCGTCGGAGACGAGGCCGCCGACCTCCTTACGCAGATAATCGGCCATCGCAGCGGGGCTGTCCTCGACACCGCATGATTTCTGGACATGCGTGCCGCCGCCGGCATAGACGATGCCACCGCTCATCTGGCTGGCGCCGCCGCCTTGGAAGCGATCGATCAGCAAAACCTTCAGCCCCCGGTTGGCCGCTTCCAGCGCGGCGCTGGCCCCCGCAAGGCCAAAGCCGATGACGATCATGTCATAGACCGCGTCGATCGGGCCGGACGCCTTGGCGTCGATCGGAAAGTCGACGACGGACGAAGCCGCGTCACGCATACCCACCAAATCGCGCGCGCCGCTCGTGCGCTTCGCATCACTCGCCATGCGCCATTTCCATTCTATTGCTGTTACGTTGTGCGATATGTTCCGCAGCGACCAGGCCGAACGTCATCGCCGGCCCAATCGTGCCCCCCGCGCCAGGATAGGAGTCATAGGTGACGGCGCCGGACACATTGCCGGTCGCATAGAGCCCTTCGATAGGCGTGCCGTCGGCCCTCAGGACGTTGGCGTTCTCGTTAGTGCGCAGACCGCCCTTCGTGCCGATATCGCCAATATCGATCGGGATAGCATAGAATGGCGCCTTCTCGATCTTGCCGAGGCATGGGTTGGGGGCGTTACGCGGGTCGCCAAAGACCATGTCATAGGCGTTCTCGCCGCGATGAAACTCTTCATCCACACCGCTTGTAGCGAAGCCGTTCATCCTCTCCACACTGCGCTGCAGGGTGACAGGATCGATCTCGATCTTGCGGGCGAGCTCCTCGACGGAATCGGCCTTGTAGATCACATTGTCCCACCATTCGCGCGGGACAAGCAGGTCGGGCATGATGACGGGCGGCATGACAGCACCAATCGGATAACGCCAGCGCGCCGTTGCATCTAAGATCATCCAGCACGGCGTGTTGGCGCCGGTTCGCTTTTGATCGGCGATCATTTCCGCGCCGAAGTCGTTGTAGGAGATGGCTTCGTTGACGAAGCGCTCGCCATCTCTGTTGACGCACATGGTATGGGGATAGCCGCGCTCCATGAACAGCGCTGCCCGCATGTCCGCATTGTTGAAGCCGGGCGCGGGAACGCGCATCGTCGGCACCCACCAGGCCTGATCGAGAAATTCGGTATCTGCCCCGATTGCCTCCCCCGCGATCAGCGCGTCGCCGCTGTTGTTCAGGCCGGGGGTGAGGCTGAAATCGACGGGCGTGGACAGCGGCATATAGCGGTCACGCAGGGTCTGGTTCTTTTCAAATCCGCCCGATGCGACGATGATCCCTTTGGTCGCCATGATGTCATAGGTTCGGCCGCGACGGGACACAGTGGCCCCCGTCACCCTGCCCGCCTCCTCGATGAAGCCGACCAGCCGAGTATTGAGCAAAAGCGGAATACCCCTCTCCATCATCGCTTTGCGCAGGGCGCCGATCATGGCGTTACCCGTTGTCAATCGGCGATCCCGCCTGCTCTTCAGGCGGAAGGGCACATCACACAGATAGCGGAACACCAACTTGGCAGCCGTCAGCCACCAGGTCCGGTTGCGGCGGATCAGCGGACCCATTTCCGCGAGATCGATCTGGATTCGACCCAGCACCTTATGCGTGGGGTGCGGTTCGCGCATCTTAAAGATCTCATCTCCGAGAAGCCGCCCGTCGAACGACAACGGCATCATGGTCCGGCCGCCAGTCTGCAGCGCGCCCGGCAACCAAGGCATGTAATCGGCATAGCCCGGCACGCTAAAATAACCGACCTTCCACTTCGCCAGTTCGTCGAGCAGACGCCGGCTGTTCGTGACATAGGACCGGAGCTTCTCTTCGGACACCCGCCCCTTGGTGCAAGCGCGAAGATATTCCATGGCCAGTTCAGGACTGTCGTTTTGCGCAATGGCCTGATTATTGGGAATCCAGATGCCGCCGCCGGATACGGCGCTGGTACCCCCGAAACGGTCGGACTTTTCGATCAACAAGGGCCGCAGACCAAGGTCGTGGGCGCGTAGCGCGGACACCATTCCCCCCGCCCCCGATCCTACGACCAGCACGTCATATTCAGTCATACTAGCCATTCCGGTTCCTTCATAGCGCGACATTCAGACAGGCAGCAGGACGAGGCGGGTTAGCCTCACACTCTCGATCAGCCATTGACCGTCGCGCAAAACATATTGATCTTCATAATGCCCGAAGCCGTCGAAGCCCTTGATCGGCGTGGGCGCTCCCGCCGGATATCGAATGATGTCGTGCATGGCCCAGATCGCCTTGACGCGATCGGGCGCCAATATCTCGAATTCGCCCATATGGCCGTGATGTACGGTGCGGACCCCTTCAAGCGCGCCGGATACAGCCTGGCGAATGCCCGCTGCCGTCCTGAACACCAGCGTCTCCGCAGGCGGCATCGAGAAACCCAGGCTGGCCATTGCCTCGGCATCGCCGCTTGCATCGAGCACAGCGTCCGGCGTGTACAGCGCTTCCCACAAATCCCACTTTTTGGTGTCCATGAAGCGGAAGTAGCGGGCCTTGAGCTGCGACACGCCGTGGATTGCGATCAAATCATCCTGCGTGCGGGGTACCGGCGGCATGAATTCTCTCCCGAAGGTTTTCAGCCTCGTTGGGCACCGTCGACATAGGGAAAAATTCTTTGCCAATGCCTCGTCCGAGTGGACGACACATCGTAACCCCTCCCCATGCTAGTGGATATGCCATATCGAGGACCTTGCTCAGGGAGCCATTTGTGTTCGAGCTTACGAAAGACCTAACCGAAGCGAAGCTGGACAAGCTCGCCAACGATTTCGATCATCATAGCGAGGAATATCGTAGCAATTCCATCGATATCCTGATGCACATGCGTAGCAAATGCCCCTTCGCCCACAGTTCCCAATATGGTGGTTTCTATGTCGCGACCAAGGCAGAGGATTGCCTGGAGGTTGCCAAGAACGCGGACGTTTTTTCCAATTGGCCCGCCGAAGTCATTCCCGCGCTGGAGCCGACTTTGATGATCCCCATCAACGTCGATCCGCCGGAACTGTACGACTATCGCTCCATACTGAACCCGCTATTTTCGCCTAACAAGGTTAAATTGCACGCAGCCTATGTCCGCCAGGTGGCCGACGAACTTATGGACAAGATCATCGCGAACGGCGGCGGTGACCTCAAATGGGACTTCGCTCTGCCGCTCACGGGCATCATGACGCTCAAACTCGCTGGCCTGCCGCCCGAGGACTGGCCACATTATGCGCCGCCGCTCCACCAGCTAATCTATAGCCGGCTTCCCATGGAAGACCGTCTCAAGGACATGGCGGTCATGATAGATCGCATGCGATCCGAAATCCGGCGCCTTAAGGACGATCCCGTTCCGGGCAGCGTCATCGAATATCTCTACAATGTGGACATGGCCGGCCGGAAACTGCGCGTCGACGAAATTGATAGCTTCATCCTCATCATGCTGGGCGGCGGGCTGGACACCACGCAGGCGCTGTTCGGCATGTCGTGCGTCTACCTCGCGCGGAACCCGGAGCGCCGTCAGGAACTGATCGATCATCCGGAACTTCTAGACAACGCCATCGAGGAGTTCCTGCGCGTTTTCCCGCCAACGCAGGGCAATTCGCGCCGCGCCACGCAAGACGTGACCGTGGCGGGACATGTCATCAAGGCCGAGGAGCAGGTGTTCATGTCCTGGGCCGCGGCCAATCGCGATCCCGCCGACTATGATAATCCCCATGATATCGACTTTCGTCGGGAAAATATTCGCCATTTCTCCTTCGGTGTGGGTCCGCACCGTTGCTTGGGCTCGCATCTGGCCCGCCTGGAAGCCAAGACCATGTTCCAAGTCCTGCTAGAAAGGGCTCCCAATTACAAGCTGGTCGATGGCGGCGTCGAACTGGGCGACGATATCGGCACCATCGCAGGCTTCAAGAAGATCGAGATCACGGTCTGACTTTACGCGGAAGTCACGGCAGCCCCTCAGGAGAGTAGAATGGCCACAACTGCGGAATATGGTTTGGGGGAATTCACCTTCCCGCGTGGATGGTTCATGGTCGCAGAAGCGAGCAAGATTGGGAAATCCCCCTATTCGGTCCGCTTTTTCGGGCAGGATATGGTGATTTACCGAGGTGAGAGCGGCCAGCTGCATATGGTAAGCGCCTATTGCCCACATATGAACACGCATATCGGCAAGAGTTCGACCTCGTTCATGGCGCAGCAGGGCAAGCAGATCGAAGGTGAATCGATTCACTGCCCCTATCATGGCTGGCGCTTCGGACCGGACGGCGTCTGCAATAAGATTCCTTATGCCGACAAGATTCCGCCGCTCGCCAAGCTGAAATCCTTTCCGGTCCTGGAGCGCTATGGCGTCGTGTTCCACTGGCATGATCCGGAGGGCGGCGAGCCGGATTATGACCTGCCCGCTATCCCCGAATGGGATGATCCCCACTATGTGAAATGGGAAATCGATCATCTGGGATCGATGGACCTCCAT
>Ga0207674_10003063_pt1 | contig 20678 bp, 23 predicted proteins | sample KBSCornC72_FD_184303 | JGI IMG/M metagenome (GOLD analysis project Ga0207674, IMG submission 184303) | Corn rhizosphere microbial communities from Kellogg Biological Station, Michigan, USA - KBS Corn C7-2 (SPAdes) (version 2) | ecosystem: Host-associated > Plants > Roots > Rhizosphere > Soil ...
CACCCTTAACTACGCGGGTTACGCGGTCTACTTGAACGACGACCTCTTCAAACTCCGGTCGCTCTTTGGGTGCTGAATTGTCAGTAGGCTTAGGCATGGGGTGGGGTTAGGACTAGAACTTAAGGCCGTTTTCACGGGCAGCTTCAGCCAGTGCGGCGATGCGGCCATGGAAACGATAGGCGCCGCGGTCGAAGCCGGACTTGGCCTTACCTGCCGAACGCACCTCTTCCTCCCGGATTCAGCCAGCATAGTAGACGGCACATTGCCTGATCTGCCGAAGGTAGCCTGTGTGATCAGCAAATCTCGTGATCTCAATCAGGTAACGGGTCGCCTTGCCGAACTTGCCATCGAAGTTGTCAATGATTTGTAGCAGCAACCTATAAGCAGATGTGATCTGTCTATCCGATCATACTCGTTAGTCGGCCCTCTTTTCTGGAACTATTCCTTGTCGTATTCCAAATGAGGAGTGCGACATGGCACTGGAAGATCCTGAATATTCTGCTGCCTTGCAGGAACGCTACGCGGCACAGCCGCGCCCAGGCAAAATCTGCTGGAACGATACGATCACAACGTTGCTTTCGCATCGTTCTGTGCGCGCCTATCTGCCTCACGCGTTGCCTGATGCGACGATCGAAAGATTGGTCGCCGCGGCGCAGTCCGCTTCCAGCTCATCAAACCTCAACCTTTGGAGCGTCATCGCCGTTACCGATCCGGGCATAAGGGCAGAGCTTGCAAGGCTGGCGGGCGATCAGCGCCATATCGCGGAAGCACCGCTCATCCTGCTCTGGGTCGCAGATCTGGCGCGCGCTCACAAGATTGGAGAGCCAGAGGGCGCTCCCACGGATGCGCTCGATTATCTGGACAGCTTCCTGACGGCATCCATCGATGCTGGTCTTGCAGCGCAGAACGCGGTTATAGCAGCCGAATCCCTCAGACTTGGCACGGTCTATATCGGCGCCCTGCGGAACAAGCCCGAAGAGGTCGCGGCGCTTGTCGATTTGCCGCACCAGACCCTGATAGTCTTCGGTCTTGTTGTCGGCTGGCCCGATCCGGCCAGGTCTGCCTCCATTAAGCCGCGCCCGGCGCAGGCGGCGATCCTCCACCGGGATCGCTACACGAACGACGCTGAAGCGGCTGCGGTCGCCGACTATGATGCGACACTGAAAGATTTTCAGCAGGGTCAGGGATTGCCCGCCAGCGGATGGATAACGTCCCTGCTGGCTCGGCTCGCCAACGCTGCGTCGCTCAACGGGCGAGACCGCCTGCGGAATGTCCTTGCAGCACGCGGCTTCCCGCTTCGCTGATCACGTCAAACACAATGAAAGGCCAGAGGATCAATCATGACCGATACTGTAAATGAAAGTCTTACCGCCCAGTTCGAGGCGCTGCATGCCGAGCGCGTCAGAACCTGGGAACCGGAGCAACTCGCCAAAAATGTCGGCCAGCGGCAGAAGCTGATGGACACGTTCGATCCTGCCAGGATCGTGCAAGTCGGCGACATTGTCGAGCCGTTCGAACTGACGGATTCCCACGGTGAACTTCTAACGCTCGACGAGCTTGTCGCGCATGGTCCCGCGGTGCTGATATTCTTCCGTTTCGCAGGCTGCCCCGCCTGCAATCTCGCATTGCCTTATTATAATCGCCAGATCTGGCCCACATTGGCCGCAGCGGGCATTCCGCTCGTAGCAATCAGTCCCCATCTGCCGGAAAAAGGGCTGGACGAAATCCGCGCTCGCCACGATCTCGGCTTTCGTGTTGCGAGCGATCGCGACAATGCGCTCGGACGTCGTTTCGGCATTACCTTCTCGCAGGGCGAGGTTCCGGCCGGTCAGCCAACGCCGGGCTGGATCGGTGAACTTACCGGAACCGGCACGGCGGAGTTTCCGCAGCCCGCCGTTATCATCATTCACAACGACCGTACGGTGCGGTTCGTTGATGTCAGCCCTGACTGGCTCGTTCGGACCGAGGCGCCGGAAATTCTGGCGGCCGTTCGTCAGCTGGGCATCAAACTGGCCGCGTGATCAGGCCACGGCGCTTAACCGGCGGGCAAGCTTTCAATCAATGAAAAAAGCCGGGCGGAATATACTCCGCCCGGCTTTCTGATTGGCTGTATTTCGCGCAGATCTTTACGCGCTCACCATGCTAGGTCGCCAAGCGAGCGCCTTCGTTTCGATCCGGCGGACAAACCAGTCGGCGGTCAATCCAAGAACCGCATAGACCATCACGCACACGACAATAACGTCGGTCTGCATGAAGTCACGCGCATGGTTGATCAGGGCGCCCAGTCCGGCAGTGGCGTTGATCTGCTCTGCCACGACAAGCACGAGCACCGCGACACCCAATGCATAGCGCAAGCCTACGAGCAGCGACGGCATCGCCCCGGGAAGCACAATCTGCGTAACAATCTCTGTCCGGCTAAGGCCAAGCGTGCGTGCTGCCTCGATCAGCCGGACGTCAACGCCGCGTATGCCGTTAAACAGATTGAGATAGACCGGAAAAACTGTCGCAAAGGCGATCAGGAGAATCTTGGGCTGCTCTCCGATCCCGAACCAGATGATGAACAGCGGGGTCAGCGCCAGCGTCGGTATCGTGCGCTTGATCTGCACCAGCGGATCGATCGCGGCCTCTCCTCTCTTGGAAAGCCCCGCGGCAAGCGCCAGTACGACGCCGAGCACCAGACCGATGCCGAGCCCTGCGGAGGCGCGGCCAAGAGAGACCAACAAGTTATAGGGCAGCTCACCGCTTACGAGCAGATCCGATAATGTAACCGCTACGGTCGATGGCGCGGCAAGAATGCGCGAAGGGATTAGCCCCCCCCGCGAACCAAGCTCCCATAACACCAGCAGTAATACCGGCGATAACCAACGCTGTTTCGTGAGCGCGAGAGCGGACCGTGACGATGGCTCGGTACGGCGGCGCGACGCAGAAAATTCCTTGGGTAACGCTGTAGCCACTATGAAAACTCCCTAATTTATCTGAACAATTCCGGTCATTGGATCGTCATTCCGTTATTCCGTCACTTCATCGCGACAGACTTGCGCTCTGCGGCGCGAACCGCATCGTTGAAAGATGGATCATATCCGGACTGGACGTCCGGAACTTTGGAAATGATGTCCGCGCGCCGATAGCGCTCGAATATCGCTACCTGCTCGTCGATGACGCCTTTATCGATTGGAACGGCCCGACCCAGAATAGACTCTATCGAAAACAAGGCGATGTTGAACGGCAAGCCGGTCTCTTTTGCCAGCACGGCGGCATAGTCCTTTGGATGTTTAAGTGCCCAGGTTCGCGCTCGCGTCAGGCGTTGGACATAGTCCGCCAGCAGTGCACGCTTTTTGGCGATTGCAGCATCATTGGCGGCATAAAAACCGATACTGCCAGGAAACCCGGAGCCGTCCGCCAATATGCGATCGCCATTCTCCTGCACCGCGATGCCGACATAGCTGCCCCATGTGGACCAGGCGTCAATAGAACCCGCGTCCAGTGCAGCCTTAGCTTCCCCATTCGACAGATAAACCCACTGAATATCCGCAGGCTTGACCCCCGCGCGCTCTAACAGCCGCAATGCGAGATCCTGCCCGGCCGATCCTCTTATCGTCGCCAGCTTCCTGCCTTTAAGATTGGCGAGTGTCCGAAACGGCGCATTCTTGCGCACAACGATCGCCGAACCTCGACTGCTCTGCAAACGATACGCATGGACCGCCTTGATCGAAGAGCCGCTCGCATACGCAAAAGCAAAAGGCGCACCACCGATGCCGCCAATATCGATCGCGCCAGCGCCCAGCGCCTCCAGCAATGGTGAGGCTGCGGGGAAGATCGCCCACTCGATGTGATAGGGCACATCCTTCAGCTCTCCTGCCGCCGTCAGCAATGCATGCGCCCCGCCGCGCTGATCGCCGACAATAAGGACAGCGTCGGAAGCCGTGTTCTGCTCGCTCCGGGCATGGCGCCATCCCAGAAGAAGGCCGATTGTCAGGATCAGCGCCACAGCAAGTGCGATCAATAGCCTTGACCGCTTTTGTGTCCACGGGAAGCGGGTATCGACGCTTTTGCTCATAACCAGGGCCTTTATGCAAATCTCACCAGTGGGCCACCTTCGATCGTCGAATCGATCGAACCCGAACATTGTTCACAAGATGATGGATGGATAATTCTACAATCCCAGAAATATATAATGATATCCTCATTAGAAAAAATAAACTTTGTGCGGCCAATTCCCATGATACGGATAACCAATCATCTCGTAATATTCTGTATTATTTGGATTTGTAATACTATCTATGATAATTTCTAAGATTATGTCATTGGCAATTTCGGGATTCCTGGCGGTAGTTGCTTGGAACGATGCCTCCGCACAGTCGCAGGAGACTATCAATCCTGCGCCAACTGCGGCCGACTGGGCTGCTATCGCCAATTTGCCAGACCTCTCCGGAGTCTGGACGCCCGGCCCGCTCGATCGTTTTCCTCCCGGCAGCACAACGGCACCGCCATGGAAGCCTGCGCAGGCGGCTCAGATTGCCGCGCTTAAAAAACTTGAAGAAGATGGCGCGCCAAAGAATATCTATGTGAACTGCCTTCCTGAAGGCCTGCCGAGCTCCGTCACCCAGACGCTGAACTCCGTGGAGTTCCTCCAGACGCCGGGCCGTGTGACAATACTCGGCGAGTTCGACGGCAATCGTCTGCGCCGTATCTGGACAGACGGCAGGCCGCATCCCGACGATCCCGACCCAACCTTCAGCGGTCATTCGATCGGCCATTGGGAAAAGGGCGTGCTGGTTGTCGATACCGTTGGCTTCCTGCCGCAGGTCTTCATTCCCGAAGGGCAAGGCGTGGGCCTTCCCAATAACGGCGACATGCACATCGAAGAGCGAATCTATCTGACAGCGCCCGACACGCTGCAAGTCGATATCGTTGTCCACGCACCCAAGGTGCTGTCCGCGCCGTGGAAAGCGAGCCGCACCTTTACCCGTCATCGCGAACGCAAATATGATCTGGTGGAATCATCCTGCCGACAGGGCGACTTCTTCGACGATCTCGATACATTGGGCAACGCGGTCTTCACCCCTATCCCCAAAGATGCCGGGGGCGCGCCCGTTCCGCCCGACCAAGCTCAGCATTCTTCCAAATGATCTCAAGCTCGGAATGTCTATCGATGCCAAATTTTACTCTGCGATTTATCACCGCGCTCCTGTTGTTGGCGACACCGACACTGCCCACATCGGCGCATCATAGCTTTGCGATGTTTGACCCTTCAAAGCCGATGACTTTTTCTGCCACCGTAAAAACCTTTCAGTGGACGGCACCGCACGCAATCCTGTGGGTTGAGACGGGACCAATCGGGAAATATGGCGCGGGTCTGTGGTTGCTCGAACTCCCGACTAGCCCAGGCAATCTCAGCAAGATGGGCTGGTCACAGACCGCGCTCAAGGCAGGCGACAAGGTGATCGTCGATATCAACCCGATCCGCGATGGCCGCCGCGCAGGTCAATTCAAGAAAGTCACGGTCCTTGCGACCGGCAAGACGCTGACCGTAGGGCCGATCTCCGGTGCGCAGCCTCCCAAATGAGGATCGATAGGCAAACCTTGCGCAGCGTTATCCCCTGCGTAGCGCTGCTCGCGGCCACCCCCTCACTCGCCCAATTGGCAAAAGATCCGATCGATCCGGCGCCCACCGCCGCCGACTGGCAGGCAATCGCGCGTCTTCCCGATTGGAGCGGCACATGGTCGCCCGACATCGTCGACCAGAATGCGCAGATCCAGACCAACCCGACGCCCTGGAAACCCGAAATTCAAAAGCAGGTCGATCACTGGAATGCCGAGGAAAAGGCCGGACGGCCCAAGGGTCTGCTGATCGATTGCCTCCCGCATGGCATGCCGACCTTCATTCTGATCACCCACAATGCGCTGGAATTCCTGATAAGCCCCGGGCGGGTGACCATTCTCGGCGAATCCGACGGCAACCGGCTACGTCGCATTTACACCGATGCCCGTCCGATGCCCGACGATCCCGATCCCAGTTTCCATGGCTATTCCGTGGGCCATTGGGAAGGCGACACGCTGGTTGTCAACACCAAGGGCATCCTGCCACAGGCCTATCTGGCGGTCAGTGAGGCGGTCGGCATTCCCAACAATGGCGACATGACAGTGAAAGAGCGCATCCATCTTACCAATCCCGACACGCTGGTGTTCGAGCTTGAGATTACCGCCCCCAACATCCTGACCCGCCCCTGGAAAACAACGCGCATCTATCATCGCAAGCGGCAGCGCAGTCATGAAATCCTGGAAGGGGTCTGTCGTCAGGGGGATTTTCACGATGCTACCGACAAATGGGGCAATGCGATTTTCGAACCCACCCGGCAGGATGGCGCAGGGAATATCCTCCCGCCCGCTGCGACAGAAAACGAGGCCAAGCCATGAGACCTTATCCAACCCGCTACTTGCAGCGTTCAACCCTTCCGACAGTCGCCCTGTTCATCGCGCTTGCCGCGCCGTTCGCATCCGCCGACGCGCATCACAGCTTTGCCATGTTCGATGAGACAAAGGCCCGGACGCTCAAGGGGACCGTGAAGGAATTCAGGTGGGTAAACCCGCATGTCTCGCTGTTCGTGCTTGCAGAGGCAACTGGCGGTCGTCCCACAGAGCTTTGGGCGGTGGAACTGACCAGCCCCGGCAATCTCACGCGTCTGGGCTGGGGACGAAAATCCCTTAAGCCCGGCGACAAGATATTGGTTGAGATCAACCCTCTGCGTGACGGCCAGAAAGGCGGAGGATTTCGCAAGGCAACCCTCGTGGAGACTGGTCAGGTGCTACAGGCCCGGTTGGTCGACATCGAAAAGAAAGGAACCTAGCGGAACCGGGCGCAGAGACTAGGCGGCCCTCAAAGCGCCTTATCGATGACGTGATGTTGCGCCGTATCGCCAGCCACCGGTCCGTTTTCCTGCGGCAACAGGGTGGCATCAGCGCTGCGAAAGCCCGGCCACGGGGGAGTGGCGGGCTGATCCCGCAAAGTGGTGATCTCGTTCTGCTCACGCGCCTGCAAAACTCTGCTCCCGGCAGGCACATTGTGGGTCAGCCACACATTGCCGCCAATCTCCGATCCGCGTCCGATAACCACTCTGCCCAGGATCGTGGCACCGGAATAGATGACCACATCGTCTTCCACAATCGGATGTCGGGGATGATCTTTTAACAGCGTGCCATCCACATTTGCAGGAAAGCTCCGCGCTCCCAAGGTGACGCCCTGATAAAGCCGTACCCGGTTACCGATGATTGCCGTCTCTCCGATGACCACGCCCGTGCCATGGTCGATAAAAAAGCTCTCGCCAATTTGAGCGCCAGGATGAATGTCGATACCTGTTTTTCCATGCGCCACTTCGGAGATGATCCGGGCAACCAGAGATGCTCCCAGCAGATGCAGTCTATGGGCGAGGCGATAATGAACGATGGCCAAGAGCGAGGGGTAGCAGATGAGTACCTCATCGACACTGCGCGCCGCCGGATCCCCTTGGAAGGCAGCGCTGACGTCCGTATCAAGCAAGATGCGCAGCCGAGGAAGCTCTGCGGCAAAGTCACGAATGATCGCCACTGCGCGCGCGTCAATGACATCCTGCTCTGAATCGGCCATTGCATAGATCAGTTCCAGTCGGATTTGACCGTAAAGGCGCGACAATCCCGTTTGCAGGGTCTGCGCGACGAAGGCATCTTCATTATGCAGGCGGACAAAGTTGGGGCCAAGGCGCAATGGAAAAAGCGCCCCGCACAACGCCTCCATAATCTTGTTCAGATCGCCGCGGGATGGGAAACCTTCGCCTCCATATTCCGCATGATGTGCCTGTGCGGCGCGCCACCCGCGACGGATGTCGCTCAGCTTTGTGACGATGTGATCGATATCCCAATAGCTGTCAGCCAAGGCTAAACTCCTACTCGCGCCCAGAATTCATTCGGTTTAAGATCAAGTGCGCGGGGCGTCTGCCACTCTCGACGGAACCAGGAAGGGTGGGGCACGGTGTGCGGAGCTGGTCTTGATTTCTTGCGCGTTTTGCTTGCCATCGTATTCTCCATAAACAGGAAACACGAAGCCGGCGTTGTCGCTTGGATTCGTGCGCTTTAGCCGTTGGTGACGCGGAGCAAGCTGACATCCATCAAAAGCCGCGAGGCAAGTGCCTGAACAATTCTCTACTAATTTAATTGATATTATCCCAGCTAATCCTGATTGTAGCGCTTCAAGATTTTCTATGATGGACTGATGAATATCAGGAGCCGCACCAACGAGCCAGAAGGCAATAGTGTGCGGGATATTGGGCCAGCCCGATCGGAACGCCCATATGTCAAAAATCTATCGAGAAACAGCGATGTCGAGCCGTTATGGTATCCGCAGAGAACTGAGTTGGTGACCCCTACGGGAATCGAACCCGTGTTTCAGCCGTGAGAGGGCCGCGTCCTAACCGCTAGACGAAGGGGCCAAGCAGACGCCGTGCGCCGCAAGATGCGCTGCCCTTAAACGCGTCCACAGCAAACATCAAGTACCGACCGACGGGCCAGAGCCGATGGCGTCGCTCTGATCAGCCGCGCTCATCGAGGATTGCCGCGAACAGCGCAGGATCGACATTTGCTCCCGAAATAACCACCACGGTTGCACCTTCACAACTCGGCGCATGGCCGGATAGCAACGCGGCCAGCGCGACCGCACCGCCGGGCTCCGTCACCAGCTTCAGCGTCGAGAAGGCATAACGCATCGCCTGCCTCACCTCGTCGTCGGTGGCCGTAAGGCCTCCCGAAAGCAGCTCGCGGTTGATCGGAAAGGTGAGCGCGCCCGGCGACTGCGAGAGCAGCGCGTCGCAGATCGATGTTGCACCTCCGGCTACGCTCTCGCGCTTGCCCGAACGCAGCGAACGGGCGGTGTCATCGAACGTTACCGGCTCCACGCAATAGATTGCGATATCGGGCTCCGCTGCCCTTACCGCCGTCGCGATGCCAGCGATCAGGCCGCCGCCGCCGCAATTGACCAATATCTGCGCGATGGATACGTCGGCAGTGCGGGCTTGCTCAAGGATTTCAAGGCCAACGGTGCCCTGCCCCGCAATGATATAGGGATCATCAAAGGATGGCACGAGCGTTGCGCCCCGGTCCCGCGCCATTGCGGTCGCGATTTCTTCGCGGCTTTCGCGCGCACGATCATAAAGACGGATTTCTGCGCCAAGAGCGCGTGTGTTGTCGAGTTTGATCCGGGGGGCGTCGGCGGGCATCACAATCGTCGCATCGATGCCGAGCATACGCGCCGCAAAGGCGACGCCCTGGGCATGGTTGCCCGACGACCAGGCAACGACACCGGCTCGCCGCTCCTCGGGCGTCAGCCGGGCCAGACGATTATAGGCGCCCCGGAATTTGAACGATCCGGTATGCTGTGCGCCCTCGAATTTGATAAGCACGCGCCGTCCGCAGTGCTCGTTCAACGCTGAGTTTTCGAGCAGCGGCGTGCGTACCGCCACCGGCGCGAGCAGGCGCATGGCGTCGGCGACGTCCTCGGCATTGATGGCGAGCGGCTGCGTCATCCCCCGATCAGTGCGCCAGTGCCGGGGCGAGAACAGCGCAGACTGCGGTGAGCCCTGCGACGTCCTCCTCATCGAACCGCGCGGGACGCGGGCTGTCGAGGTCGAGCACGCCGAGTAAGCGGCCCTCATATACCAGTGGCACTACGACTTCAGAAACCGATGCAGTGTCGCAAGCGATGTGGCCCGGAAAGGCATGCACGTCCGCCACACACTGCACTTCGCGCGTGGCGGCGGCCGTGCCGCACACGCCCCTGCCCAGCGCGATGCGGATGCAGGCCGCCTTGCCTTGAAACGGGCCGAGCACCAGTTCATCACCGATCAGCCGATAGAAACCCGCCCAGTTGAGATCGGGTAGATATTGCCAGATCAATGCGGCGGCGTTCGCCATGTTGGCGATGGGATCGCGCTCGCCATCGGTGACGACTTGCACGGCCATCTTTAGGGAAGAATAAAGAGCGGGTTTGTCGGTTGCCGAGCCGGGTACAACATCCAACACGCGATCCAACACCCCCTCCCCGTCAGGCCGCGACCTTGCGGCGCTCCTCCAGTTCGTCATTCAGCATCTCGGCGAGCAGGAACGCCAGTTCCAGCGATTGCGCGGCGTTGAGGCGCGGGTCGCAATGCGTGTGATAGCGATCGGCAAGCCCCTCGTCGGTGATCGCAATCGCCCCGCCGGTGCACTCCGTCACGTTCTGCCCGGTCATTTCCGCATGGATGCCGCCGCCGAAGCTGCCTTCCGCCCGGTGCACCGCGAAGAAGCCACGCACTTCGGCAAGGATGCGCTCGAACGGCCGCGTCTTGTAGCCGTTCGCTGCCTTGACAACATTGCCGTGCATCGGATCGCACGACCACAGCACCGGATGGCCTTCACGCAGCACCGCCCGCACGAGTTTGGGCAGGCCCGCCTCGATCTTGTCATGGCCGTAGCGGGTGATGAGCGTGATGCGCCCCTCCGCCCGATCGGGGTTCAGCACATCGAGCAGACGGATCAGCGCATCGGGTTCCAGACTGGGGCCGCACTTCATGCCGATGGGATTGCCGATGCCGCGCAGGAACTCGACATGCGCCGAGCCCTCGAACCGCGTGCGATCGCCGATCCACAACATATGCGCGGAGGTGTCATACCAGCCGCCGGTCAGCGAATCCTGCCGCGTCAGCGCCTGCTCATAGGGGAGAAGCAGCGCCTCGTGGCTGGTATAGAAGCTGGTGCCGTTGAGCTGAGGCACGGTCTCCGCGTGTAGGCCACAGGCGCGCATGAACGCCAGCGCCTCGCCGATGCGGTCCGCCATCTCGTGGAACTTGCGCGCCCACGGGCTGCGGCCCATGAACTCAAGCGTCCACTGATGCACTCGGTCAAGCGTCGCATAGCCGCCGCCAGCGAACGCGCGCAGCAGATTGAGCGTCGCCGCCGACTGGTTGTAGGCCTGCACCATACGCTGCGGATCGGGCTCGCGCCCCGCTGCGGTGAAGGCGATATCGTTGATGATGTCGCCGCGATAGCTCGGCAGCTCCACGCCGCCGATGGTTTCCGTTCCGGCCGAGCGCGGCTTGGCGAATTGCCCCGCCATGCGGCCAACTTTCACGATCGGGAGCTTCGATGCGAAGGTCAGCACCACCGCCATCTGCAGCAGCACGCGGAAGGTGTCGCGGATATTGTTGGGATGAAATTCAGCAAAGCTTTCCGCGCAATCGCCGCCCTGAAGCAGGAACGCCTCACCGCGCTGAACCTTGGCAAGATCGGCCTGAAGCGCGCGCGATTCGCCTGCAAAAACCAGCGGCGGATAGCTCCCCAGTTGCTTTTCGGCAGCGGCAAGCGCCGCTCCATCGCGATAATCAGGCATTTGCAGCCCTTCAAATTCGCGCCAGCCTTCGGGTTTCCAGTTCGCCACGCCCACCTTGTTTTGCTCCTGCCACATCCGAACGATCGGACTCGCTTCCTATACAATGCCTATGGGGATTTGACGTCGATCAGGCAAGAGCAAGCGGACTTGGCGGATTCAGGCAATAAAAGCGCAGGCAGGCTTTTTCCGGGCACGCACTCCTGCGCCGACGATACCGAAACCCAAGATCATCATCGCCCAAGTCGAGGGTTCGGGTACGGCATTAGTATCGACATAAGTCGCAAACATCAGATCATAATCGTAAGGGTCGACTTCAAGGGTGCCGTCTATTAGCGCAGAAAGCGACCCTCCTTCATAGCCGGTGCTGTATATTTTTCCGACAGAGAAAGTTCCATCCGGGTTATCGATGAAATCAGCAAAGCCTGCACCAAACCATGCTCCGTTAAAGAGCTCTGTTTGATACTCAGTTTCAAGAAGAACGCTATATTTTTGCCCCGTTGCTACCTTATAAACCAAGGAACTCACATCAAATGAGTATGCAGGATGAGCAGGCGTGTCCGATGGAAGCGCGGACAAAGGAACAACTACAGATCCAACCGATGTTCGCGAACCGGTCATATAATCGCCATCGATAATAGTGAGCTTCAAATTACCCGCAGTTGGAGATCCCATAACTGCGAACAGAATGCTGTTCAGGACGCCATTTTGTCCTGCCGTTATGGTTTGAACCGCACTGAGGGTCGATACCGCCTTGTCCGTTCCCACGAAGTCGCCGGGTACAACGGACGCCAAAGAAAAGACTGCAACTTTGTCGGGATAGTAAGGCGATAGCGATTGCTGATCGAGCATTATCGCTGCAGCGGCGGGCTGCACCATCAAAAACGCCAGTACGGCAGCGACCAGACCTCGCACCATCATATCCCCATTTCCATTTGATTAACCCCGTTCAATCAGCGGCCATATGCCAACAATCGATCGGTTACAGCAAGGCTTTGCTCCAGAATGAAGCTATCGTCTGGCGGTGCCGAAATGGGACGCCAGACTGAACCAATGTTCGGGCTGCGCGTTTGCGCGATTACCATGTGTGATTTGGCCCATGGATGATCTGGCAGGACGAAATTGATGGCGTGGCGCAACCGCAAGTTGATGGAAAAGACCGGTATCGTAACGGCGAGCGACAGCGCGTCAAAGGCGGCGACAAAGATGTCGATCGCGGAAACGGCCAGTCGCGCTGCGGTTACCGCGACGGTCACGTTCGCGGTCGGATGGGCGCTCAAGAAAATGTTCGAAAAGTCGGTGAAAGAGGCCGTGCCGCATCCGCCCAAGATTAAGCCTTCGAGCGTCACGCATACGCCGCCGGCAAGCTATCGTTCTCCGGCGCGGCGGATGGCTCCCGATCAGGAATAACGCGGGCCTGACCGCTAGCGCTTGATGAATGCGAACAGGCGCTCTGCCTCCTCCCTTTCTATCGCGATGCCGAAGCGGCTGTCGAGTGCGTCGTGCAACGCTGCTGCGCTGTCGAGAAGGGTTTCGCGGGCCTCCTGTGTCCCCCGCCCTTCGCGCAAGAGGAGGCCGGTCAGCGACAAAAAGCCGTCCGCCGTTACGCGGCTGGCGATGACGAGGCTGGTGAAGCGCGTGTCCGGGCGGGTTGCGGTCCAGTGATTGGAAAGTTCGCGATCGGCGCGGTGCACGTCCGCCAGCGTGAAGCTGTACTGGCGCTGCCAGTCGGGACTCGCATCGCCACGCCCGTCGGTATGCGCGTCGGGGCCGGTGCGTTCGAGCATCCATTCGAAGCGGTCATGACGGCGGAGCCGGTGGCGCGCACCCTCTGGTCCTGAGCCGCTTTCGCCCTCGGTGAGCGGCATCGGCGGGCAATAGCTGCCACCAAAGCCGCCGTCGATGATCCACGGCGCGCCGTCGAGATGCACGAGTTCGAGCTGGTGCGTGAGCGGCGGTACGTCTTCCTCCCCCTCCACGCCGAGCCAGACGCGCGCGAGCAGCGGCCGCCCCTCTATGCCCAGCGCGTTGACCGCGCGGTCGAGCAGCGCGTTCTGCTCGAAGCAATAGCCGCCGCGCCTGCGCCGCACGAGCTTATCGAACACCGCATCCGGATCGATGCTGATGCCGCGCTCGAGCGGGATGTCGAGATTTTCGAACGGGATCGCCAGGCGGTGCGCGCGGACAAGCTGCGCCAGCCCACCGACCGTCGGGGGGGGCGCTGCGGAAAGGCCGATGCGATCGAGATAGGCGGCGAGATCGAAGGGCGTCTCGCTCTCCGCCTGTTGGTCCGACGCGGCGAGCAGCGCGGTCACTTCTTCGATGCGGCCGTGCATTCGCCGATGCGCTTGCCGGTGGTGCGCATCTTCATCTGCATGCTCATCGCCGGGGCTGAAGCTCCGCCCCCACCACCCGTGTTCATGTCCATGCCGATGTCATAGCTGGTCGGGCTGTATACGCCCTTCATCGTCGCTTTCATGCCCGGACCTGCACCAGCGGGGCAGGAAATCGCGCCCTGCACCGTGCCGCCGGTCATCTGAAACCCGCTGTAGGTGCACTTGTTGTCCTTCTGCGCGGTCAGGAAATCGCCGCTGGGATTGGCGGCCTGCTCGGGCGTGATGCAGTTTTTGAAGGTGGTCTTGCGGCCCTTCATCGCGTCAATCGCGCCGGGCGGCATGCCCTTGGGCGCACCCTCCATCTTCACATCGACGATTTCGGACGTGGTTTCCCATTCGCCAGGCTGAAGCGCGACCTTCTTCATCTCGGACGCGACATCCTCGACCGACTGGCTGCCGCCCGCGGGCGCGGAAGGAGACTTGTCGCTCTTGTCGCAGGCCGAAAGCGCTAGCAGCGCCGCGCTCGCGATCAGAATCGTGCGGTTCTTCATGTGAATATCTCCCCTGTTCCGGCATCACGTCCGAACGCCGCAAACGCATTGCGTATAGGCCATCGGAATACCATATCTGCCAACCATGGCCATCCAAATCCGCACCACGCTGAGCGAACCCGAAACCGGACAAAGCTTTGTCCCCCACCGTCCTTCGCGCCCGGAGAAAGCGGAGGGCGGGCGGCCGTTCAAGCTGGTTTCGGACTATCAGCCCGCTGGCGATCAGCCGACGGCGATTGCAGAGCTTGTCGCGGCAGCGGAAGGGGGCGAGCGCGATCAGGTGCTGCTCGGCGTCACCGGATCGGGCAAGACCTTCACGATGGCCAAGGTGATCGAGGCGGTGCAGCGCCCTGCGCTGGTGCTCGCGCCCAACAAGATCCTCGCCGCGCAGCTTTACGGCGAGTTCAAGACGTTCTTTCCCGAGAATGCGGTCGAATATTTCGTCAGCTATTACGACTATTACCAGCCCGAAGCCTATGTCGCGCGGTCGGACACATATATCGAGAAGGAAAGCTCGGTAAACGAGGCGATCGACCGCATGCGCCACTCGGCAACACGCGCGCTGCTGGAGCGGGATGACGTGCTGATCGTCGCGTCGGTCTCCTGTCTCTATGGCATCGGATCGGTCGAGACCTATTCGGCGATGACCTTCTCGCTGCAGAAAGGCCATGTCGAGGACCAGCGCGAGATCATCCGCAAGCTTGTCGCCCTGCAATACAAGCGCAACGACCATGCGTTCGCGCGCGGCAACTTCCGCGTGCGCGGCGACAATCTCGAAATCTTCCCGAGCCATTATGAGGACAATGCCTGGCGCATTTCCTTCTTCGGCGACGAGATCGAAGAGATCGTCGAGTTCGATCCGCTGACTGGCAAGACATCGGCGAAGCTCGATTATGTGAAGGTGTTTCCCAACAGCCACCACGTCACCCCCGGCCCGACCCTGAAGCAGGCGATGGAAGCGATCCGCCATGAGCTGACCGAGCGGCTGAAGGAGCTGGAGGGCGCGGGCAAGCTGCTAGAGGCGCAGCGGCTGGAGCAGCGCACGAACTTCGATCTGGAGATGATTGCGGCCACGGGAGCCTGCGCAGGCATCGAGAATTATTCGCGCTTCCTGACCGGGCGCATGCCGGGCGAACCGCCGCCGACTTTGTTTGAATACCTCCCCGAAAACGCGCTGCTATTTGTCGATGAAAGCCATCAGACCGTGCCGCAGATCAGCGCGATGGCGCGCGGTGACCATCGGCGCAAGGTGACGCTGGCCGAATATGGCTTTCGCCTGCCGAGCTGCATCGACAATCGCCCGCTGCGCTTCAACGAGTGGGACGCGATGCGCCCGCAGACCGTCAGCGTATCGGCCACGCCCGGCGGCTGGGAGATGGAGCAGACCGGCGGCGTCTTCACCGAGCAGGTCATCCGCCCCACCGGCCTGATCGATCCGCCGGTCGAGATCAAGCCTGTCGAGGATCAGGTGCAGGACCTGATCAACGAGGCGAAAAAGACCGCCGAGCGGGGATATCGCACGCTCGTCACCACGCTTACCAAGCGCATGGCCGAGGATCTGACCGAGTTCATGCACGAGGCAGGCATCAAGGTGCGCTATATGCACAGCGATGTCGAGACGCTGGAACGCATCGAGCTGATTCGTGATTTGCGACTGGGCGTTTATGATGTGCTGGTCGGCATCAACCTGCTGCGCGAGGGGCTCGACATTCCCGAGTGCGGGCTGGTCGCGATCCTCGACGCGGACAAGGAAGGCTTTCTGCGCTCCGAAACCTCGCTGATCCAGACGATCGGCCGCGCCGCGCGCAATGTCGACGGGCGGGTGATCCTCTATGCCGACCGTATCACCGGCAGCATGGAGCGCGCTCTGCGTGAAACCGACCGCCGCCGCGAGACGCAGCTCGAATATAACGCCAAGCACGGCATCACCCCGGAAACGGTGCGCAAGCAGATCGGCGACATCATCGCCCATGTCGCGAGCCGCGATCAGGTGACGGTCGAGATAGAGGATGGCCCGACGCATATGGTCGGCCACAATCTGCGCGCCTATATCGAGGATCTGGAAAAGAAAATGCGCGCGGCGGCGGCTGATCTGGAATTCGAGACGGCAGCGCGTCTGCGCGACGAGATCAAGCAGCTGGAGGCGGAGGAGCTGGGCCTGCCGTCAACGGGAACGCAGATCACTGCACCGAGGGGGAGAGCGACCGAGGGGCGACCGGGTACGCGCAAGATGCGGTATGGAAAGACGCAGCGGAAGTTTGGGAGGTAGCCATCCAAACTACCCATCACCGTCAAATTCTTTATTTCACTTTTTTGACAATCACGTACTGGACGGCGATAGCGGTGATATTAGTAAGAAGCTTGCCCAAAGCATTAGGACAAGCTGATGATCCGCTCCTTCGCCGACAAAGAAGCCGAGAAAATCTGGAACGGTGTTCGCAGTCGGAAATTCCCGGCCGACATTCAGGATCGCGCTCTGGGCAAGCTGCGCATGCTCAATCGCGCCAAGGTCTTTGAGGATCTTCGCAATCCGCCTTCCAATCGGCTCCATGCCTTGAAAGACGACAGGGCGGGACAACATTCCATTTCCATTAATATGCAGTGGCGTATATGTTTCGTGTGGAATGACGGAAACGCTGAAGATGTCGAAATCACCGACTATCACTGATCCCAACTGGCTTCATAACGCGCATGCGGGTGAGATGCTGGTGTCGGAATTCATGGATCCTCTTGGGCTTGATGCGGCAACCTTGGCTAAGGCGATTGGGGTGGAGACGTCGCGCCTGCGGTCCGTGATTACAGGCAGTCAGCCCATGGATGCGGAACTCGATCTTCGTCTGGCGCGCTATTTCAGGATGTCTGAGGGCTTTTTCCTGGGCCTGCAGACCGACCATGAATTGCTTGAGGCAAAGCGCGCGCTGAACGGCGAACTCGCCCGCATCACCCCGCGCGCCGCATAGGTTCGTGCTTTCCCGAGCGTAAACCGTTTCCCGCCACGCGCGCTTAACCGCGCTCGTGCGATGGCGGCGGGATGGACGTGACAGGCACCGCCACCTTCAGTATCGCGCTTTCCGGTATGCGGGCGAGCAGCGCGCGGCTCAACGCGAGCGCGTCGAATATCGCTAACGTGGGCTCGACCGGGACGCTCGCCAGCGCAGGCACGCCGTACGCAGACCCCGCCGAACCCCGCGTATACACGCCGCTGCGTGCACAATCGGTTCCGCTTGCTGGCGGCGGCGTGGCGAGCAGCATCCAGCCGCAGGTCGGCGCCTATCGCGCGGTACAAGATCCCGCTTCACCTTATGCCGACGCGAACGGGATGATCGCCGCCCCCGATATCGATCTGGCGAGCGAACTGGTCGAGCATCTCTCGGCAGCACTGGCGTTCAAGGCCAATCTTTCGGTGATCCGCACTGCGGACCGGATCGACGATGACCTGCGCAATCGGCTGTCCTGAGGGGGGACCCGCCCGCATCTCATCCCGTTTGCCTGCAACCGATGCGAAGCGCGCTTGAGCAGCGCGGCGCGGCGGGCCATAAGACACGCATGACCCAACACACATCAGTCCGCCCGGCGCTTGCGCTTCTGGTTACAGCTTTGCTCGGCGCCTGCGTCAGCACACCGACCGCGCCGACCGCTGCCCCATCGCCTCCACAGTCCGAACCTCCGGTGCAGACGCCGACGATCGCGGCGGACTGGCGCGACTGGCCGGTGGCGGATGGCGACTGGAGCTATCGCGCTAGCCCGACCGGCACTGGGGCCTATTACGGACAGCAAGGCCAGCCGCCGCTGCTGACGATCCGCTGTGACATGGCGACGCGTCGCGTCAGTATCATGCGCCCGACCGGCGGCGATGCGGTCGGCCCGGCGATGACGGTGCACAGCAGCTTCGGTGACATCAACTGGCCGGTCGATACTTCGGTCACGGGGCAGATGTCCGCCACGCGCGCCAGCAATGATGCGATGCTCGACAAGATCGCGTTTAGCCGCGGGCGTTTCGCGATCGATGCGCCGGGGGCGCCGCCGCTCGCGGTGCCAAGCTGGGCGGAAGTCGGCCGCGTGATCGAGGATTGTAGGGGATAGCGGATGCCGCGACGCAGGGTCGATCAGCGGACGCAGCAGTATGATTCGAAAAAAGATAATTACAAGCCTTGATCACGCGCCCGATATGACTCACATTCACTGTGTGGCCGGTTCTGTTTCAGACCTCTGGTCAGAAGAAATACCCCGGTTACGCAGGCTTTAACAGCGCGAAAGGAGGTGATCCGATGTCTCATGGTTCAGCAAGAGGGTCGGACAAGTCCATTCGGGGAATGCGCAGCTAAGCGGCGAATCCAAGCGCCGCACCCGCCCGGTTCTGGCCGGATTGCACGGATGACATGACCGGCAACCGCCAGGCCTTATGCGGGCAAGCGCGAAGTTCCATTTCCTGAAGTTGGGTCAGCCTTCCGACCGCTGACCATGTCATGACGGGCCGTCGGTGTGCGTGAAAGCCTCCGGCGGCCCCTCTCATATCTGCGCTATTCGATGATCGGTGAGATTTCCCGCCGATGGGCGTTATGAACCGCGCCGCTCCGGCCCTGCATAATCCGCGCCGGCGCCCGCAACGCGGCGATCATGGCGCAGCAAAACCTGTCCCAGCCAGCCGGTGTGCACATTTTCCTCGTCCGCCACCGCCTGCAAGGAGCCCAGCTCCTGATAACGCGCCTTCAACCGCGCGGCCTCATGCGAGCTGACGTGAATCGGCTTCCAGAACATCGACGCTTCCAATAAACCTGACAAAAATCTCCCCTGAAATGTGCAGGTTGAAGGTTAATAAAGAGTAAACACGCTGTCGATCCGTGCGATTTTCCGGGCAGGAGCGCTTGCGCGTGTCGCCCACTAACCCTTAAGGCCAGCGGGATGCATATCCGCCGGTTTTTATCGCTGTTCTGTCTGATCTGCCTGCCTAGCCTGCTGCTTGCTGCGGAGCCTGCGAACCGCCCGGCCGCGGGCTTCGTGCGGGTGGCGATCGAAACGAGCATGGGGACGATCGTCGTCGCGACCGACACGCGGCGCGCACCCAGCACCAGCGCCAATTTCCTCGCCTATGTCGATGACGGGCGGTTCGACGGCACAACATTCTATCGGGCCGCTCGGCGCAAGGAGCAGCCGAAGCTGGGTTATGTTCAGGGTGGTATCCGCACCGATCTGCGCCGCGCTCTGCCGCCGATCGCGCACGAGCCGACGAGCCAGACCGGCATCCGCCACCTCGATGCCACGATATCGATGGCGCGCAAGGACGCCGTGGGATCGGCGAACGGCAATTTCTTCCTGACCGTGGGGGCGACGCCCTATATGGACGCGCAGCCGGGTTATCCGGGCTATGCGGCGTTCGGGCGCGTGGTCGCGGGCATGGATGTGGTGAAGCGTATCCTTGCCGTGCCGACGAGCGGCGGAACCGGGGTGATGAAGGGGCAGATGATCGACAAGCCGGTGACGATCATCCGCGCGCGCAGGCTGGACGGGAAGCCGCGCCCATCGGGCCTCGCAAAAGCGTGGCTGATCTGGGAGGGCAAGCCGATGCCGACCGGCAGGAAACCGCGCTAGAGCTAGAGCGGATTGCCCAGTTCGTCGCGCAACACTTCGCGGCGTCCCACATGGTTGGGCGCGCCAACGAGGCCTTCGTCCTCCATGCGCTCGATCAGGCGCGCCGCGCTGTTATAGCCGATACGCAGTTGCCGTTGCAGCCAGCTGGTCGAGGCCTTCTGGTTTTCAAACACCAGCTGGCACGCCTTGCGATAAAGTTGCGCGTCCGGGCTGTCGTCACCGAGATCAACGCCGTCGAGCGCGAAGCTGCCGTCCTCCGGCTCCTCGGTAACGGCACTGATGTAGTCGGGCTTGCCCTGATCGCGCCAGTGGTCGGCGACCGCACGCACCTCGTCGTCGGAGACGAACGGCCCGTGCACGCGCATCAGGCCCTTGCCGCCCGCCATGTAGAGCATGTCGCCCTTGCCCAGCAGCTGCTCGGCGCCCTGCTCACCGAGAATGGTGCGGCTGTCGATCTTGCTGGTGACGAAGAAGCTGATGCGGGTCGGCAGGTTCGCCTTGATGACACCAGTGATGACATCGACCGAGGGGCGCTGCGTCGCGAGGATTAGGTGGATGCCCGCCGCGCGCGCCTTTTGCGCGAGCCGCTGGATCAGGAACTCGACTTCCTTGCCCGCCGTCATCATCAGGTCGGCAAGCTCGTCGACCACCACAACGATCTGCGGCAGCGGCTGATAATCGAGCTGCTCCTCCTCATAGATCGGCTGATGCGTTTCAGGATCATAGCCGGTCTGCACGCGGCGGCCGAGCGGCTTGCCCTTGGCCTTGGCTGCGCGAACTTTCTCGTTGTAGTTCGCGAGATTACGCACGGAG
>Ga0207674_10003066_pt1 | contig 20668 bp, 20 predicted proteins | sample KBSCornC72_FD_184303 | JGI IMG/M metagenome (GOLD analysis project Ga0207674, IMG submission 184303) | Corn rhizosphere microbial communities from Kellogg Biological Station, Michigan, USA - KBS Corn C7-2 (SPAdes) (version 2) | ecosystem: Host-associated > Plants > Roots > Rhizosphere > Soil ...
GACTCGCGCTACATCGGCGTCGTGCCGCGCGCGCTGCTGATCGGCAAGGCCAACCACATCGTGGTGTCGGCCGACATCCTCGACCACTGGCATCCGCGGCTCGACCGCGTCGGCAAGTCGCTCGATTGAACCCTGAACCGGCCCGTCCGCATGTCCTCGTCGTCACCGTCGGCACCGCCGGCGACCTCTATCCGTTCCTGCGCATCGCGCACGAGCTGATCGCCCGCGGGCGCCGCGTCACGCTGCTGGCGCCCGTCGTGCACGAGGCCGCCGTCCGCCGCGCGGGCGTACCGTTCCACGGGCTCGGCACCGAGCAGGACTACCGCGCGGCGCTCGAGCACCCCGATGTCTGGCACCCGCGCAAGGGCTTTCGCGTGCTGTGGGAAGGCATGCGCGGCAACGAGGACGCGCTGCCCGCGTTCGTCGCGTCGCTGCCGCCCGGCGAGCGGCTCGCGATGCTGGCGCATCCGCTGGCGCTGCTGGGCGCCGCGCTGGCGCGCACGGGCCGTCCCGACCTGCGCATCGTCGCCGCGTGGCTGGCGCCGGCCAACCTGCGCACCGTGCACGACCCGATGACCTTCGGCCCGCTGCCGATGCCACGCGGTGTGCCGCAGGCATGGCGCCGCTGGCTCTGGCGGCGTGTGGATGCCGCGATGATCGACCCGGTGGCGGTGCCCGACATCAACGCCGCCCACGCCCGCTACGGCCTGCCGCCGGTGAGCCACTTCATCGATCGCCTGCAGTCGATAGCCGATGCCAACCTGACGCTGTTCCCGCCCTGGTTCGCGCCGACGCCGCCGGACTGGCCGCGGCCGCTCGCCGAGGGCGTGTTCCCGCTGTATGACCCGCATGCCGGGGCCGCGCTTCCCGAGGCGCTGGAGCAATTCCTGCGGGCCGGCGGCGCGCCCGTCGTCCTCACGCCGGGCAGCGGCAACCGGCAGGCGCGCCGGTGGCTGGAGCGCGCACTGGACGGCGTGCGGCGACTGGGCCGGCGTGCCGTCGTCCTCACGGCGCACCGCGAGCAGGTGCCCGCGCCGCTGCCCGCGGACGTCCTGTGGCTGCCTTACGTGCCGCTGGCCGCCCTGCTGCCGCGCGCGGCCGCGCTCGTGCACCATGGCGGCATCGGCACTACGGCCGAGGCGCTGCGGGCCGGCGTGCCGCAGGTGATCGTGCCGCTCGCCTACGACCAGTTCGACAACGCCGCCCGCGTGACGGCGCTGCGCGCCGGGTCGCGCGAGTCCGGCGGGACGGCCGGCGCGCGCCCGCGGGCACTGGCCCGCACGCTGCGACGGCTGCTGGACAGCGCCGAGGTGCGCGCCGGCTGCGCCCGCGTCGCGGCGCTGGCCGCTGCCGACGCGGCGCGCGAGCTCGGCGCGGAGGTCGAGCGCATGCTGGACGAGCGATCCGTCACGGCCGGGTCGCGCTAGCGCAACGCCCCAGGCGCATGGGGCGGCCCGCAACGCGAATTGTTTGGGGAAACCGGGCCTTGGGCGCCGGTCGGCGCCGCTTCATTGCGCCCAGAATCCACCGATAACGATTCCGATGTCCCATAAAAACCTCCGGCGCGGCGGCCACGGCCGCCGTCCGCCATCGGCCTCCCACGTCGCGGCCCGCCGCGCGTCGGGCATCGCCATGGCCGCCGCGCTGGTGGGGCTGCAATTGCTGGCCGGCGGCACGCGCGCCAGCGTCCCGTCCGGATCGATGCCCGGCGAGCGGCCGAGCGCGCCGCGGGCGGCCGCGCCGTTCAAGCCGGCTGACGAGTTCGAGCGGCTGCAGTTCGTCGGCCGCGCCCAGCCGGAGCTGGCCACGGTCGGCCTGCTGCGCTACGTCGAGACGCTGCCGGTCGACAACCCGCGCCATCTCGAGGCCCTGGTGGAGCTCGGCTCCGAATACGTCGGCCAGAACAAGGGCGACGAGGTCGAGCAGGTGGCCGTGCGCATCGAGGCGCTGTCGGACCGCCTGCCGCTGGCGCGTCCCTGCGCGATGCTGCTGCGCGGCCAGTGGATGCAGACGCACGGCGAGGTCAGCAAGGCCGAGCGCCAGATCATCGAGGCGCAGGTGCTGCTGCCGGCGGCCCTGCCCGACTGGCTGCGGCTGCGCCTGCTGATGAACTCGGCCTTCGTGAAGAACCGCGGCGGCCACTACGACGAGGCGATGGCGCGCTACAGCCAGGCGCTCAAGCTGGCCGACGAGACGGGCCCGATGTGGCGCCGCATCGACCTGCGCGCGCTGGTCGCCGGCGTGCTGTTCGACGCCGGCCAGACCGACAAGGCCGCCGAGATCAACCACGAACAGATGCGGCTGGCCACCGAGTCGGCCGACGAGTTCGGCCTCTCGTCGGCCTACACGATGCGGGCGATCGAGTCCAGCCGCGGCCGCGATTCCGGCACGGTGCTGGCCGACTGGCGCGCCGCGCTGGAACACGCGCGCCTGGGCGGCAGCAAGCACCAGATCCTGATCGGCATGGGCAACATCGCCGACTACTACCTGCAGCACGGCGACTTCCAGACCGCGTACGACCTGGCCGACAAGGCCCTGCCGCTGGCCGTGGCCGCCAACGACCTGCCCGCGCAGAGCGTGGCCGTCGCCAACAAGGGCCTGGCGCTGATCGGCCTGCATCGCAAGGACGAAGGCTTGCCGCTCGTGCGCCAGTCCAACAGCATCGACGAGCGCTCCGGCACCGCGGTCGACATCTCGGAATCGCAGCAGGAGCTGGGCGGCTACCTGGAGCGCGCGGGCTATCTCGCCGACGCGCTGGCCGCCTATCATCAGTACCGGCAGCTCTCCGAGGAGCTCAACCAGCAGGATCGCCAGCGCGCGCTGATCGAGCTGCAGGAGAGCTTCGCCAACGAGAACCGGCAGCACGAGCTCGACATGCTGGGCCGCGAGGGCCGGCTCAAGGACGAGGAGATCCGCCATCACGAGCTGCAGGTCAGGCAATGGACGGCCGGCGGAGTGGTCGGCGCGCTGTTGCTGGCGGTGGTGGCCGTACTGGCGCGCCGGCTGCGCGTGCGCAACCAGCTGCTGTCGGTCAGCAACGAGCAGCTGCGCCTGCAGGCCGAGATCGATCCGCTCACCGGCCTGTCCAACCGCCACCACCTGCAGGCGGTGATGACCGAGAAGCACGCCGACGGGCTGGAAGGCACGCTGTACCTGCTGGACGTCGACCACTTCAAGCAGGTCAACGACCGCTGCGGCCACGCCGGCGGCGACACGGTGCTGGTGGAGATCGCCCGCCGCCTGCGCCAGGTGCTGCGCGACGACGACCTCATCGTGCGCTGGGGCGGCGAGGAATTCCTGGTCCTGGTGCGCCCGCTGCCGCAGGGCGAGGCCGAGGCGCTCGCGCAGCGCCTGCTGTGCGCGCTGGCCGAGGCGCCGGTGATGCACGACGGCGACCCGGTGCAGGTATCCGCGTCGATCGGCTTCGGCCCCTTCCCGCTGCGGCGCGCGCCGGCGCAGGACGAGCTGCCACTGAACTGGGAGCGCGCGGTCTCGCTCGTCGACGCCGCGATGTACCTCGCCAAGGCACACGGCCGCAACGGCGCATGCAGCCTGCGCCGCGTCGACGCCGACGGCCTCGCGCAGGTGGAGGAGCTCATCGAGCAGCTCGAGAAGGCCGCCGGCGACGGCCGCGTCGAACTGCATTTCATGCAGGGGCCCGGTCCCCGCCAGGGCACGGCGGCTCCCACGCGCGCGCCCGAGCAGCCGCGCGCGCCGGCGCACGGCGCGGAGGTTGCCTGATGCGCGGGCGCCGCTTCGTGCTCGGCCTGTTCGCCGGCCTCGCCCTCGCCGGCGGCGCCGTGCATGCCGCGCAGGACGACCTGCAGCTGGTCGACGACCTGGTGCGCCAGGGCGACGAGGAGCCCGACAGCGCGATCCGCGCCATCGGCGAGCTGTCGGACAAGGATCTCGCCGCCACGCCGCTGCTGCGGCGCGCGGCGCTCACCGGCGTCGGCATCGTGCAGGCGCGCAACGGCCGCATCGCCGAGGCGCTGGCCCAGGTCGCCGCGCTGACCGAGTTCGGACGCACGCAGCCGCTGGCCGACGCGGACGCCCACCTGGTGCGCGCCGAGATCGAGGTCAACGGCGGCCACATGGCCTCCTCGTACCAGCAGGCCCGCGCGGCGCTGGCGATCTACAGCGAGTCGTGCGCGCCCGCCCCGCGCCGCGCCACCAACGCCTGCAACTACCGCGACTGGTGGCGTGCCCTCGACATGGCCCAGCGCGGCGCCGCCGACCAGGGCAACGCCGTCATCGCGAATGGCTACGCGCAGGCGATGCTGGACGTCGCGCGTCGCAACGGCGACCGTCCGCGCGAGGCGATCTCCCTGGGTGTGGCCGCGCTGCAGGCGGAGGCCAACGCCGATCCGGCCGCGGCCAACCGCCTCATCGCGCAAGCGCTGCACGTCGCCCGCGGCGACGGCGCCGCCTGGGTGCAGGTGCGCGTCGCGGTGCTGGGCGGGCTGCTGCATTTCAAGCGCCAGCAGCCCGAGGCCGTGCAGCGCGACTACGAGGCCGCGCTGTCCGTGGCCAACGCCGCCGGCCTGAAGCGCCCGGCCATGCTGCTGCGCGCCAACCTGGCCGACGCCTACATCCACCAGGGCCGCCCCGGCGACGCGCTGGCGGCCATCGATCTCGCCCTGCCGGTGGCCAAGCTGCACCACGACTCGCGCACCGAACGCCTGCTGCTGCACAACCGCGCGCTGGCCAAGCTGGCGCTCGGACGCGTGGCCGAAGGCAAGGCCGAGATGGCCCACGTGCTGGAGCTGTGGCAGAAGGACACCGGGCCCGGCCAGCGCCAGGAAGCCCTGCGCGAGTTCGGCGACGCCCTCGGCAGGGCCGGCGACACGGCGGGCGCGCTCGAGCTGTTCCATCTCGAGGAGGCGCTGACCCGGGAGATCCGCGCCGCCAACAAGTCCGCGGCGGAGGCCGAGCTGCGCGCACGCTACGACCAGGAGTCGCAGAAGCGCCGCATCGAGCTGCTGGGCCGCGACAACCAGCTCAAGCAGGCCGAGCTGGACAACCAGGCCCTCGCCCGCCGCCTCTGGATGTTCGCCGCCGCCGCGCTCGTGCTGCTGGCCGTGCTGGCGCTGATGATGTACCTGCGCATGCGCGAGCTGAACCGCTCGCTGGTCCAGCACGAGGCGCTGCTGCGCGCGCACAGCGAGCGCGACGCCCTCACCGGACTGGCCAACCGGCGCCAGTTCCGCGAGGTGATGCGCGCGCGCGGCGGCGAGCGCGCGTTCCGCGGCGCGCTGCTGATGGTGGATGTCGACCACTTCAAGCGCGTCAACGATCACCACGGCCACGCCGCGGGTGACCGCGTGCTGGTGGAGGTGGCACGCCGCCTGGGCGCCGCGATGCGCGCCGACGACCTGGTGGCCCGCTGGGGCGGCGAGGAGTTCCTCGTGTTCGCGCCGAACGTCGACGGCGCGGAGCTCGACCAGCTCGCCGAACGGGTGCGCGTCGCGATGAACCAGGCGCCGGTGGTGCTGGACAACGGCGCGGCCATCGAGACCACGGTGTCGATCGGCTATGCCGCCTTCCCGCTGCCGGCCAGCCATGTGCCCGTCACCTGGGAGCAGGCGGTCAATCTGGCCGACCTGTCGCTCTACACGGCCAAGAACCATGGCCGCAACTGCGCGGTGGGCATCGTGCGCACGACCGCGGTCACCAGCGAGGCGCTGCGCGAGGTCGAGGCGGACATCGCGCAGGCGCGCGACGACGGCCGCGTCACGCTGCGCGTGAGCCCGGAGGCTGCCGCGGCCTGAGGCCGTCGCGATGCCGGACGTCTCCTGTGAGCGGCCAGGCGAAGCCGCAGCACCGCCCGAGACGAGGCACCCGGCGCAGGTGGATTCTGCGACTCCGCGCAGGATGACACGTGACGGGGGGCGGCACTCGCTTCGCGCGCGAACGCCGCGCGGCTTCCGCCCACCCGTCATCCTGCGCGCAGCGAAGCGAAGTCGCAGGATCCACGCCCGCCGAGCCGTCGCCCTGGGGCAGGCAGGCGGCCACCGCGGGCGGCCCGGCCCGCCCCACCAGGGATAATCCCCCGCTCATGACGAATGCCGACCCTCCCTCTTCCTGCGACGTCCTCGTCGTCGGCGCCGGCCCGGCAGGGGCCGCGTGCGCTCTCTGGCTGGCGCGCGCCGGTGCCGACGTCGTGCTCGTCGACCAGCACGACTTCCCCCGAGACAAGGTCTGCGGCGACGGCCTGATCCCCGACGCCCACCACGCGCTGCAGCGGCTGGGCGTGTACGACGAGGTGATGGCGGCGGCGCAGGCTTCGCAGCACGTTGCGTGCATCGGCCCGCGCGGCGGGCGCGTCGACGTCCCCGGCCGCGTGGCCGTGCTGCCGCGTCGCGTCCTGGACGACATCGTCTGCCGCGCCGCCGTGCGTGCGGGCGCCACGCTGCGCACGCCGTGGCGCTTCGAGGGCACGATCAGCGAGGGCGACGCCGTCGTCGGCGCGCGGCTCAAGCAGGGCGAGACGCTGCGCGAGGTGCGCGCCCGGTGGGTGGTGCTGGCCACCGGCGCCGTGCCGCAGGCGCTGCAGGCCGCCGACATGTGCAAGCGCCGCACGCCCAGCGGCATCGCGCTGCGCGGCTATGTCAGGAACGACGCGATGGTGGGCCGCATCAAGGCGCTCGAAGTCGTCTGGCACAAGCGGCTCAGTCCGGGCTACGGCTGGATCTTCCCGGCCCCGGGCGGGCGCTTCAACATCGGCGTGGGCATCGCGCACAGCCATCCGGCGCGCGACGGCGAGCCGGCCCGCATGAAGGACGTCAACCTGCGCGACGTCTTCAAGGCCTTCTGCGATCACTACGAGCCGGCGCGCGAGCTGATGCGCACCGGCACGCTCGAGGGCGACCTGAAAGGCGCGCCGCTGCGCTGCTCGCTGGCCGGCGCGCGCCTGAGCAAGCCGGGCCTGCTGGTCACCGGCGAGGCGGCGGGCAGCACGTATTCGTTCACCGGCGAGGGCATCGGCAAGGCCTACGAGACGGGCCTGCTGGCCGCGGAGTCGCTGGTCGACTGGCCCGCCTTCGCACAGTCCGGCGTGCCGGCCGGCAACTTCGCCGAGGCGCGGACACGCTACGAAGCCGCGCTCGCCGCGCTGCAGCCGCGCTTCGACCTGTACGAGCGCGCCAACCGCGTCAACGCCCACCCCTGGCTGGCGGACCTGCTGATCTGGCGTGCGCAGAAGAGCGCGCGCCTGCTGCGCCGCATGGCCGGCGTGCTGGAGGAGACCAGCAACCCGGGCAACCTGGTGAGCGCGCGCGGCATCCTGCGGGTGCTCTTTCCCGGCGGCTGACGCCGGCCTGCCCACACGCAGCGAGGAACGACCCGCGCCAATCGCATGACGCGGCGCGTATGCTTGCACCCATGTGTCAATTGCTCGGCATGAACGCCAACACGCCGACCGACGCGATGTTCAGCTTCACCGGGCTGGCCACGCGCGCGGACGAGCACAAGGACGGCTTCGGCATCGCGTTCTTCGAGGACCGCGGACTGCGGCTGTTCGTCGACCAGCACAGCGCCCGCAGCTCGCCGGTGGCCGAGCTGGTCAAGGGCTACCCGATCCGCAGCGACAACGTCATCGCCCACATCCGCAAGGCGACGCAGGGCCGCATCGCGCTGGAGAACACGCACCCGTTCATGCGCGAGCTGTGGGGCCGCTACTGGGTGTTCGCACACAACGGCGACCTGAAGGACTTCCGGCCGCGCCTGCACAGCACCTTCCGGCCGGTAGGCGACACCGACAGCGAGCACGCGTTCTGCTGGCTGATGCAGGAGCTGTCCAAGGCGCACGCGGGGGTGCCGGCGATCGACGAGCTCTCGATCACGCTGTCGGAGCTGCTGCCGCAGCTGCACGGCCACGGCACCTTCAACATGCTGCTGTCCAACGGCCAGGCGCTGTGGGCGCACTGCTCGACGCAGCTGCACTACGTCGTGCGCGAGCACCCGTTCGGCGCGCCCATCCTGGCCGACAAGGACCTGATGGTGGATTTCGCGCCCCATACCGGCCCGGCCGACCGCGTGGCCATCGTCGCCACCGAACCGTTGACGCGGAACGAGGCCTGGCGGCCGATGGCGCCCGGCCAGCTGATGACCTTCTCGGGCGGCGCCGTCGCCACCCGGCAATGCGCCGCCCTGGCGCGATAGGTCGCTGCTAACGAGGGGTTGCAACGGCGCGTCATCGGCGTCCAATCCGGTGCTCGGGCAACTTCGAGGAGTGGCGATGAACCCCAACCAGGCACTGTGGGAGAAGGGCGACTTCACCCAGCTCGCGCGCACGATGCGGCGCAGCGGCGAACGCTTCGTGGCCAGTCTCGGCATCCTGCCGGGCATGAAGGTGCTGGATGTCGGCTGCGGCGACGGAACGACGGCCATTCCGGCGGCCCAGGCCGGCGCCGAGGTGCTGGGCGTGGACATCGCCCGCAACCTCGTCGAGGCCGGCAACCGGCGCGCGCGGGAGGCGGGGCTGTCCAACATCCGCTTCGAGCAGGGCGACGCGTGCGACCTGCAGGGCGTCGCCGACAAGCGCATGGACGTGGTCGTGTCGGTGTTCGGTGCCATGTTCGCGCCCAGGCCGTTCGACGTTGCGCGCCACCTGGTGCGCGTCACGCGCCCGGGCGGGCGCATCGTCATGGGCAACTGGATCCCGAACGACCCGACGCTGGTGGCGCAGATCCTCAAGATCAGCGCGGCCTACTCGCCGCCGCCGCCCGAGGGCTTCGTCAGCCCGATGCTGTGGGGCGTCGAGGCCCAGGTCCTCGAGCGCTTCATGGAGGCCGGCGTGGCGCCGTCGGCCGTCGCCTGCACGCGCGAGACCTTCACGTTCGAGCACGACGGGCCGCCCGCGAGCTTCCTCGACCTCTTCCGCCAGTACTACGGCCCGACGATGAACGCGTACGAGGCGGCCGACAAGAGCGGCCGGTCGGCCGACCTGCAGCGCGAGCTGCTCGCCCTGTTCGAGGCGCAGAACACGAGCGGCCGCCCGGACCGCACCGTGATCAGTCCGACCCTGCTGCGGGTGACCGTCGCGCTGCCCTAGGGGGCAAGCCCCCCGGGGCGCGGCCCGCCGGCGCCGCGTCGAGACGAAATGGCGCGGTCCGTGCGTCCGTCCGGGCGGCCGCGCCGTAAGTGCCTGCGTCCCCGGCGCCGGCAGGTCCGGCGCGACGGACATAAGATCGCGCCGCCGCTCGCCCGACGGCGCCGCCGGATCACGCCTGCACCATGGCCAACCGAACCGACCCCACCGACAACGACGACCTCGCGCGCTGGCTGGCCCGCATCGCCCTCGGCGACCGGCAGGCTTTCGAGCAGCTGTATCGCGCGACGTCCGGCGCCCTCATGTCCGTCGCCTGGCGCGTGCTGCAGCATCGCGACCTGGCCGAGGAGGTGCTGCAGGACGCGTTCGTCAAGGTCTGGCATTCGGCCGGCATGTACGACGCACGCCTGGGCCTGCCGATGACCTGGCTGATCAACATCGTGCGCCACCGCGCCATCGACCTGCGCCGCTCGCGGTCGGCCGCGCTGGTCAGCGCGCACGGCGAGGACGATTCGGAGCGCATCGCCGCGATGGCCGCGCCCGGCCCCGGCCCCGAGCAGTGGCTGGACATGGCCATCCAGCGCATCGGCGTGCAGGAGTGCATGGGACAGCTGACGTCGGCGCAACGCCAGGCGCTGGCGCTCGTCTACTACCAGGGGCTGACGCACGTGGAAGTCGCGCGGGCGCTCGAGGCGCCGCTGGGCACCGCCAAGGCCTGGGTGCGCCGCGGCCTCGACTACCTGAGGACGTGCCTGCAGGGCCGCGGGATGGCCGCCTCATGAACTACCTCCGACCCGAGCTCCTCGACGCCCTCGCCCGCTCCCACGCCCTGGGCACGTTGTCGCCGGGCGCGGCGCGCCGCTTCACGCGCGTCGTCGCCGGATCGGCCATCGCGGCCCAGGCCGTGGCCGACTGGCAGGGCGTGCTGCAGACGCTGGAGCAGGGCGCACCGCGCGCGCCCGAGCCGCGGCCGCGCGTGTGGGAAGGGGTGCAGCAGCGGCTGTTCGAGCGCGCGCCCGGGCCCGCGGGTGATGCGCGCGGGCGGCGCGTGTCGGCGGGCGCCTTCGCGGGCTGGCTGCGCTGGCCGGCGGGATTGGCGGCGGGCGCGTTGCTGTCCTGGTCGGTGCTCATGCTGCGGCCGCAGGCCTTCGACCTGGAAGCCGCCTCGGGCGCCGCGCCGGCCAGCTACGTCGGCGTGCTGCAGGATCCGCAGGGACATGCGCTCCTGGCCACCACCGCGCGCCGCCGCGGCAGCATGCTGACCGTGCGGCTGCTGCGGCCCGTCGCGATCGAGCCCGGCCACGCCTTGACGGTCTGGGCCTGGAACGACGCCGACCCGGCGCCGCGGCGCGTCGGCAGCTGGACGACGCCCGGGCAGAGCTCGACCCTCATGCTGCCCGCCCCGGCCGAGGCGCTGCTCGGCAAGATGACGCACCTGGGCCTGAGCAATGAAGTCGACGGCGCCGCCCCGGACTCGCCGACGCGCCCGTTCATCGCGGAGGGCGCCTGCGCGAAAGTCTGGTGACGGGTTCGGGACTTTTTTTTCGCCGATCGTGATCCGTCCGCCGGCCGGCTCCGTAAGTGCGTGGGATTCCTCGGACGTCCCGTCGAACTTCAAATGGAGACCACCATGCAAGCCATCCACCGCACTCTCACGCTGGCCGCCACGGCCACCCTCCTGGCGCTGGGCGCCGCGCTCGCCCACGCGTCCGACAGCCCGGCCGAGGCGCCGCCGGCGCGCGCGTCCGCCGACCGGCTCGGCCAGGCCCGCACCCTGATCGCTGCCCGAAACTGGACCGGCGCGCTCGACGAACTGCGCCGCGTCAACGACACCGGCAGCGCCGACTGGAACAACCTGATGGGCTTCACGCTGCGCAAGGGCAAGAATCCCGACCTCGCGGGCTCGGAGAAGTACTACGACGCGGCGCTGCGCATCGACCCGCATCACCGCAACACGCTGGAGTATTCCGGCGAGCTGTTCCTGATGAAGGGCGACCTGCCCAAGGCCCAGGCGCGGCTGGCGACGCTGCAGACCGAATGCGGCGGGCAGTGCGAGCAGGCCACGCAGCTCAAGGCCGCCATCGCCGACTACCAGGCGCACGGCAACAAGTACGTGTCGACCGGCTGGTGAGCGCGCCGCGCGCACCGTCCCGCATCACCAACAGCAGGAACCGACCATGAAGATCCCCTTTGTCCTCGCCCTCGCGGCCGTCGTCGCCGTCCCCGCCCTCTCGCACGCCGCCGAAGCCACCGTGACGCTGAACCTGGCGCAGGCCGACGGCACCGGCCCCGCCGTGGGCACGGTGCGCCTCGTCGAGACGCGCTATGGCCTCGCGCTGTACCCGTCGCTCACCGGCCTGCCGCCGGGCCTGCACGGCTTCCACGTGCACGAGAACGCGTCCTGTGCGGCCTCGACGAAGGACGGGGTCGTCACGCCTGCCGGCGCCGCGGGCGGCCACCTCGATCCGCTGGGCAGCAAACACCACGGCGAGCCGTGGGGCGACGGCCACCTCGGCGACCTGCCGCCGCTGCATGTGGCGTCAGATGGCAGCGCCAGCAACCCGGTGCTCGCGCCGCGCCTGAAGCTCTCCGACGTCGCGCACCATGCGCTGATGGTCCATGCCGGTGGCGACAACCATTCCGACCACCCCGCCGCGCTCGGCGGCGGCGGCGCACGCGTGGCCTGCGGCGTGATCGAGGGGACGGCGCAATGACCATCCGCTTCCCCGCCCTGCTCGCCGCCGTCGCCCTCGTCGCCGGCTGCGCGACGCGTCCCGGCGGAGCACCCGCCATCGCCGCGATCGCCGTGCCCGCCGACGTGCCCGCGACGCTGCAACCGGCCGCCGGCCAGGAGCCCTTCCTCGAGGCGCATGCCAGCGGCGTGCAGGTCTATGAATGCTCGGCGCCGGCCGACGCGCCCGCTGCCTGGGCCTGGCAGCTCAAGGGTCCCGAGGCGACGCTGACCGGCGCCAAGGGCGACGTCATCGGCCGACATTTCGGCGGGCCGTCCTGGGCCTCCAGCGACGGCGCCACCGTCGTCGGCAAGGTCGCGGCCAGTGCGCCGTCGCCCGAGCGCGGCTCGATCCCGTGGCTGCTGCTCACCATCAAGTCGCATGAAGGCGCCGGCGTGCTGGCCGCCACGTCGAGCGTGCAGCGGCTGGACACCGAAGGCGGCGCGGCGCCCGCGACGCCCTGCGGCCCGGCGAACGCACGCCAGGTCGAGCGCGTCGGCTACACCGCCACGTACGTCTTCTGGCGCGCCAAGCCGGCCGCCTGAGGCGTCACATCAGCCGCGTGTCTTCCGGCGCGCGGTCGAAGCGGTCGTGCGCGCCATCGAGGAAGCGCAGCGGCGCGGCCACGAGCGACTCGCGGTCCACGTCGTCCAGCGTCGGCACGTTGACCGCGTAGAAGCGCCCGCCCATCTGCGGCGCGTCGCCGGTGCCGTACAGGCGGATGCCGCAGCGCGAGCAGAACGCGTAGTCCAGGAAGGACTCGCCCTTGCTGGCGGGCGTCCAGCGGTAGTGCGACAGCGCGTCCTCGCCCTCGGTGACGCGGAAGCGCTCGCCGGGCACGAACGTGAACCACGCCCGCGCCTTGCTGCACAGCGAGCAGTTGCAGCGGTTGCTGCCGTCCGCGAGGTCGATCGAGGCTTCGTACTTCACGGCCTGGCAGTGGCAGCTGCCGCGGTAGCGCTGGTAGCTCATGGTCGGTCTCCTTGACTGGTTTCGTTTCAAGAGCAGTCATCCTACGCAGACCAATCTTTAAATGCAAGTGGTTCTAGAATGCCAGCCATGCGCCAGGACACCCGCTCCACCTGCCCGATCAGCACCGGCCTCGAGTTCGTCGGCGACCGCTGGACCCTGCTGGTGATCCGCGACATGATGTTCGCCGGGAAGCGCCATTTCCGCGAGTTCCTCCAGTCCGAGGAAGGCATCTCGAGCAATGTGCTGGCCGACCGGCTGGCGATGCTCGTCGAGCGCGGCCTGGTGACGCGCGCCGGCGACCCCACCCACGCGCAGAAGGCGATCTACAGCCTCACCGAGCTGGGCATTTCGCTGCTGCCGGTGATCGCCTCGCTGAGCCAGTGGACGCAGGTGCATTTCCCCGCGACGCGCCGCCCGGAGGCGCGCATGTTCCTCGACGGCGACGTGGCGGCGATCGATGCGTTGCAGCAGGCGCTGCGGCGCGAGCACCTGGGCAAGCAGCGCGGAGGCTGACGGGGTGGCGCCTCGTGCGGGCGGGTCGCCGGCGGCACCTGCACGTGCTCCCGATGTCCGTCCCGTGCCGGGGCGATCGCCATGCGCCGCGGCCCTGCCATCGTCGGATGAGAACAATTCGCATTATCATGGGCATCCTCGTCGCACACGATCCCATGACGTCGCACCGCTGGCTTGTCCCTTCCTCGTTGTCCGGCGCCGCCCTGCTCGCGGCCGCCGTGCCGGCCAGCGTCTGCGCGGCCACCTACGCCACCGCCGACGACGTGGCGCACCGCGCGTTCAAGACGGCAACGGCGTTCGGCGAGGTGCTGGTGACGCTGGCGCCCGCCGACGCCGCCGCGCTGGCCGCGCCCGGCGCCGCGCCGCACGGGCCGCTGCGCACGATCGAGGCGCGCCAGGGCGACACGGTGCTCGGCCGCGTGGTCGTGGACTCCGTGATCGGCAAGTTCGAACAGATCGACTACGCCGTCGCGCTGGACGTGTCGGGCAAGGTGCTGGCCGTCGAGATCCTCACCTACCGCGAGGGCCATGGCGGCGAGGTGCGCATGCCGTCGTGGCGCAACCAGTTCGTCGGCAAGACGGCGGCCGATGCCCTCCACGTGGGCGCCGACATCGCCAACATCAGCGGCGCCACGCTCAGCTGCACGCACGTGACCGACGGGGTGCACCGCATCGTCGCCTGGGCCGCGAAGCATCCGGTCATGGCGAAGGCCGCCTGACGATGAAGGCGGCCGCGCCGTGATGCGCCAACGGGCGCGCCCGCTGCTGGGCACGCTGGTGGAGGTGCGCGCCCAGGGCGCCAGCGCCACCGCGTTCGATGTCGCCGCCGACGCCGCGTTCGACGCCGTCGCGCAGGTGCACGCGCTCATGAGCTTCCACGAGGCCGGCAGCGACCTGCGCCGCATCGCGCGCGCCCGCGCCGGCGAGCGCCTCGTCGTCCATCCGCATACGGCCGCGGTGCTGCGCAGCGCGCAACGCTGGGCGCGCGCGAGCGGCGGCGCTTTCGACGCCGGCTGCGCGCCCCGTGCGGTCGAACAAGGCTGGCTGCCTGCGCCCGCGGACGGCGCGCCGCCCGGCGCGCTGCCTTTCGAGGACGCGCTGGAGCTCGCGGGCCACTCGGTGCATGTGCACGCCCCGGTCTGGCTGGACTTCGGCGGCATCGCCAAGGGTTATGCGGTCGACCTCGCCGTGGCCAGGCTGCGGCGCGCCGGCGTGCACACCGGGGCGGTCAACGCGGGCGGCGACCTGCGCGTGTTCGGCACGCTGGAGGAGACGGTGCACGTGCGCTCGCCGTTCGACGCGTCCACGCTGTGGCCGGTGGCCGCCCTCAAGGATTCGGCCTGCGCGACGAGCGCCAGCGGCGCCGTCGCGCGCCGCGGCGCCGACGCCGCCGACGGACCCGAGCCGCGTTCGGTGACGGTGCTCGCGCCCACCGCGTGCGCCGCGGACGCGCTCACCAAGATCGTCTGGCAGCAAGGCGAGCTCGCCGGGCAACTGCTGCGCAAGGCCCGCGCGCGCGCGCTCGTCGTGCGCGCGGACGGCAGCGTCTGGCAGAGCTGATGGACTCGAACAGCCATCTCATCGCCCACGGCCAGGGCCGGCGCGCGCGCCATGTGCTGGTCTGGGGCTGCGTGCTGCTGCTGGCCACGGGCGTGGCCTGGCTGCTGGGGCACGACGTCTGGCTGCAGCAGACGCCGTTCGGCCCGCAGCCGCATCCGCTGGTGGCCTGGCTGCTGCGCGCGCACGGCGCGCTCGCGTGGTGCGTGACGCTGGTGGGCGGCGCCGTCTGGCAGGTGCACGTGCGGCCCGCCTGGCGCGCGGTGCGGCGCCGGCGGCTGCATCGGCGCCGCCTCGAGGGCGTGCGCCCCGGCCGCGCCCGCACCGTCAGCGGCGTGCTGCTGGTGATCGCGCTGGCCGTGCTGCTCGGCTCGGCCATCGGCCTGCAGTACGCGCCCGAGCAGGCGCATGCGACGCTGTCGGTCACGCACTGGGTGCTCGGATTGCTGCTGTCGATCGGCCTCGTCTGGCACTGGATTGCCCGGCTACGTCGCTGAGCCCGCCGGGCCCAGAATGGCTCATCGCCATCGACCCGCCCGCCATGACCTCCGCCGCCCTGCCGACGCCCGACTTCAGCCGCTTTCCCCGCCACGCCGAACTGACCACCCTGCTGCAGGCCTACGCCGCAGCGCGTCCCGACCTCGTCGAGCTGCGCTCGATCGGCCGCAGCCACGAGGGGCGCGACATCTGGGCCGTCGTGCTCACGCGCAGGGCCACCGGGCCGGACACGAGCAAGCCCGCCTTCTGGATCGACGGCAACATCCACGCCGCCGAGCTCACGGCCTGCACCGCGGCGCTGTACTACCTGCACCACGTGCTCGCCAACGAGGCGCACGACACGCGCCTCGCGCACCTGCTCGACACCCGCGCCGTCTACCTCGTGCCGCGCCTGAACCCCGACGGCGCCGAGCTGGCGCTCGCCGACGTCCCGCGCTTCATCCGCTCCTCCACGCGCAGCTACCCGTTCGACGAGGACGCCCCCGACGGCATGACGATGGAGGACGTCGACGGCGACGGCCGCGTGCTCTACATGCGCCTGCGCGACCCCCACGGCACGTACAAGAGGCATCCCGCCGAGCCGCGCCTGATGGTGCCGCGTGAACCGGGCGAGATCGGCGGCGAGTATTTCCGCCTCATGCCGGAAGGCACGATCAAGGCCTGGGACGGCGTGCGGGTGACCGTCAACCGCGACCGCGAAGGCCTGGACCTGAACCGCAACTTCCCGTCGCAGTGGCGCCAGGAATTCGAGCAGCTGGGCGCCGGCCCCTATCCCACCAGCGAGCCCGAGGTGCGCGCGATGGTGGACTTCTGCGTCGCACACCCGAACATCGGCGCGGCCGTCAGCTTCCACACGCACAGCGGCGTGATCCTGCGCCCGATGGGCACCACTTCCGACGACGACATGACCCCGGAGGACCTGTGGATGATCAAGCGGCTGTCCGACATCGGGGCGAACCTCACGGGGTATCCGGCCATCAGCGGCTTCCACGACTTCAAGTACCACCCCAAGGAAGTGATCACCGGCACGCAGGACTGGCTCTACGAGCACCAGGGCGCGCTGTGCTGGACGGTCGAGATCTGGGCGCCGAACAAGGAAGCGGGCATCGACGAATACGACTGGATCCACTGGTACCGCGACCACCCGCCCGAGGACGACCTGAAGCTGCTGAAGTGGAGCGACGAGCAGTGCGGCGGCCAGGCCTACGTCGACTGGAAGCCCTTCAAGCACCCGCAGCTGGGCGATGTCGAGATCGGCGGCTGGGATCGCATGAACTTCTGGCGCAATCCGCCGCCGGCGTTGCGCGAGCGCGAGGCCGCGCGCTTCCCGGCGTGGCTGACGCAGCTGGCGCTGTCGCTGCCCAGGCTCGAGATCCTGCAGGCCACGTGCGAGCCGGTGGGCCACGAGGGCGGCGGCGACACCTGGCGCGTGCGGCTCGCGGTCGCCAATGCCGGCTACCTGCCCGCGTACGTCACGCACCGCGCCAAGGAGCGCAAGGTCGTGCGCGGCACCGTGTTCGAGATCGCGCTGCCGGCCGGCGCGTCGCTGGTCACGGGCCGGGAACGCGAGATCGGCGATCACCTCGAGGGCCACGCGCCGCGCAGCTCGCTGGAGGCCTTCCTGCCCGATCGCGACGTCACCGCCGACCGCACGCTGCAGGAATGGATCGTGCGCGGCCCCCGGGGCACCGTCGTCACGGTCGACGCCCGCGCCGACCGTGCCGGCGCGGTGAGCGCGCGCATCACGCTGGGTTGAACCGGGCGGCGCAGTCGGCCAAAGCGGCCTGGCGCCGCGCGGCGAGAATGGCCTCGGTCGACCTCCATCCCTCACACCGTCCAGGAAGGAAACCCCGCCATGCTGACGTTCGTCCTCGTCGCCCTCGTCGTCCTGCTGCTGACCGTGGTCCCGGTCATGATCGGCGCGCGCATCGTCGGCGCAAAGCGCACGGGGTTCTGGATGTGCCTGCTGGCCCTGTTCGTGTCGTCCCTGATCGTGGGCATCGCCTTGCGCCTGTTCCACGGCGGCGGCCTGCTCGCGTTCTTCGTCGCGCCGCTGGGCTTCATGTGGATCCTGGACACCACCTACCTCCGCGGCCTCGCGATGGTGGTGCTGCAATACCTGATCACCGCCGTCATCGTGCTGGTCCTCATGTTCACGGCACTCGGGTCGATGCTTCACATGAAGGACATGATGCGCGAGCTGCCGATCGACAACCCGCCGGCCCAGTCCGTCTGAGCCTTGGCCGGCCGCGCCTCGCGCCAGCGCGGGGCACGCCGGCGTCGGGCCGCGTGACCGCACTCGCGCCAGCGCCAGCCAAGTGTCATCCTGCGCGCAGGATGACGCCCCGAATGGACCTGCGGCCGATCACGCCTCGTGGGGAGCGCGGCGCACTGTCGGCTGGCCGTCGCGCACGTTCTTCTGGATCGCGATCGTCGCGAACAGGGCCAGCAGGAACGCCATGCCGTAGAAGCCCTTCTCCGACAGCGCGAGCTGCGCGTTGTACAGCCCCACGCCCATCAGCGTGATCGTGATGGCCATCGACAGCCAGCACAGGCCGGCGTACAGGCTCGTGACGGGCACGCCCTCCAGGCGGTCGCGCACGGTCTTCTGCAGCGAGACGGCCGCGAACAGCCCATACATCAGCAGCGTGAAGTAGTAGCCCTTCTCGTTGAGCTGCATGGTGGTGTTCCACAAGCCGAACAGGTAGGCGCCGGCACCGGCGATCAGCGCGGTCCAGGACGCGCCGACGAAGGCGGCGGTGGGCTCGTTGGCATTGGCGGACATCTGGGTTCTCCCTCGGGGTCGTTGATGTTGGGGGCCGCGGGGCTGCGGCCTGCGGGCATTCTGGCCGTGGAAGAGCCCCGCCGCATCCCGCCGAAGCGGGAATGCGTGAAGTACTGTGCGGCGCCTCTCGAAGGCAATCGCGGGGCCGCGTCGTCGCCTATTCGCCGGGGTAGCGCAGGCCGAACTGGGCGCGCATCGTGTCCATCCAGCCCACCAGTGCCACCGTCTCGTCCAGCGGCATCACCGGGCTCTCGGACAGGCCCGCGCGCAGGCAGCGGTGCACCTCCTCCACCTGCGCGACGTAGCGCGTGCCGCGCCAGGGACGGTCGATCACCTCGACCGGCGTCTCCTCCCATGGCCCCGTGCCGCGCGCAAGCCTGAGCTGCTGCGCGGCGTAGAACGGCGGCGCGACATCGATGCGGCCGTCGGTGCCCAGCACCGTCGCGTGGCAGGCCGTGGTCGCGCGCAACGAACACATGCCCTGGCTCAGCCGGTCGCCGGCGTGGCGCAGGTTGAACACGGTGTGCACGTCGACGCCCGTCGGCCCGAGCACGGCATCGGCCTGGGCGCCGGTGATCTCGCCCAGCACGAAGGCGGCGAAGTTCAGCGGATAGATGCCGATGTCCAGCAGGCCGCCGCCGCCGAGGGCGGGCGCGAGCGCACGATGGCTGGCGGGCAGGCCGGCGGCGGAGAAGCCGAAGTCGGCGGACACCGCCACCGGCTCGCCGATCGCGCCGTCGGCCAGCAGGCGCTTGAGTTCGACCATCGCGGGCACGTAGCGCATCCACATCGCCTCCATCAGGAAGACGTCGTGCCTGCGCGCGAGCGCGACCGCGGCCTCGGCCTCGCGCCGGTTCAGCGTGAACGGCTTCTCGCACAGCACCGCCTTGCCAGCCTCCAGCGCGAGCCGCATCGAATCGACGTGGTCGGGATGCGGGGTGCCGATGTAGACGACGTCGACCTCGGGATCCTCCACCAGCGCGCGATAGCTGCCATGCGCCTTCACCGGGCCCGCGGGTGCCTCGTGGCCGCGCGGCAGGTCGATGAAGGCCTGCGCCTTGGCCGCGTCGCGCGATCCCACGGCCACCAGCCGGGCCTCGGGCACGTGCGCGAGGGCGCGCGCAAGCGAGTCGGAGATGCCGCCGGCGCCGATCAGGCCCCAGCCGATGCGCCGGCGCGCGGAGGTGGACAGTGCTTGCATCCGCGCAGTTTACGGGCGAGCGGCGGGGTCTGGCCCCTCCTCGAATTCGCGCAACGCGGCGGCCGCGAGCGGAGACCTCGAACGCGATTCGAGGCCGGGCCTGACCCCGATCCCCCACCGGCGTTCGGAGTCAGGCACGGACGGAGGCCGTGCCAGTCCCCTCAGCCCGCTCACCGCGCCGTGTTCGCCTCCGCCTCCACCAGCACGTTGCACAGCGTCTGGCGCAGGCGATCGGCGTCGATGGGCTTGGTGAGGAAGTCGTTCATGCCGGCGGCCATCGCGTCCTCGCGCTCGGAGACCAGCGCCGCGGCCGTCAGCGCCACGATCGGCAGCGCGTTGCGGTCGTAGTGCTGGCGCAGGCGACGCGTGACCTCGTGCCCGCTCATCCCGGGCATCTGCACGTCCATCAGCACGATGTCGAACGGGTCGCCGGACTGGTACGCATGGTCGACCGCCTGCAGCGCACCGGGGCCGTCGTTGGCCTGGTCGACGATCGCGCCCCAGCGTTCGAGCAGCGCCACGGCGATCATCATGTTGACGGGGTTGTCCTCCACCATCAGCACGCGCGTGCCTTGGAGCGCGTCCAGGCCCGAGGTGCTCTCGTGGTTCTCGAGCTGCTGCGCGGTGACGGGCGGCAGCGGCAGGTCGACCCAGAACACGCTGCCCTTGCCCGGCTCGCTGCTGACGCCCACCGTGCCGTCCATCAGCCGTGCGAGCTCGCTGCAGATCGACAGGCCCAGGCCGGTGCCGCCGACCTTGCGCGTGAGCGAGTTGTCGACCTGGCTGAACGGCTTGAACAGGCGCGCCAGCGCGGGGCCGTCCATGCCGGCGCCCGTGTCGATCACCTCGAAGCGCAGCTGGTAGCCCGAGCCGCGCCGCAGGTTGAGCAGGATGCTGCCGGAGGTCGTGAACTTCAGCGCGTTGGTGAGGTAGTTGGTGAGCACCTGGCGCAGCCGCATCGGATCGCCCAAGACATGCTGGGGCACCGCCTCGTCGACGTTGACGTACAGCCTCAGGCCCTTGGTGTCGGCCAGCGCGCCGTAGGCCTGCTTGAGCGTGCCGATGAGGCCGCGCAGGTCGAACGCCACGCGGTCGACGATGAGCTTGCCGGCTTCGATCTTGGACAGGTCGAGGATGTCGGACAGGATGCCTGACAGGGTATCGGCCGAGTCGCAGATCTGCTCGATGTACTGCAGCCGCCGGCGGTCGTCGACCTCGGGCGTGCGGGCGAGCTGCGCCAGGCCGACGAGCGCGTTCAACGGCGTGCGGATCTCGTGGCTGGTGTTGGCGAGGAAGGCGCTCTTGGCGCGGTTGGCGGCCTCGGCCTCGTCGCGCGCGCGGGCCAGCGCCTTCTCGAC
>Ga0207674_10003067_pt1 | contig 20666 bp, 16 predicted proteins | sample KBSCornC72_FD_184303 | JGI IMG/M metagenome (GOLD analysis project Ga0207674, IMG submission 184303) | Corn rhizosphere microbial communities from Kellogg Biological Station, Michigan, USA - KBS Corn C7-2 (SPAdes) (version 2) | ecosystem: Host-associated > Plants > Roots > Rhizosphere > Soil ...
CCCCGGGCGGGGCGGGGGAACCGGCGGGGGCGATGGTGAGGTCGTCGGTGAGTTCGAGCTGGTAATTGGTTAGCGACAGGGTGGCGCCGCTGAGGGCGGGGGCGAAGGTGACGGTGTCCGGGCCGGCGTGGTTGTTGGCGAGGTCGACGGCCTCGCGGAGGGAGAGGAGGTTGTCGGCGTCGTCGGTGACGTCGTCGGGGGTGTTGACGACGTAGGTGGTGAGGAGGCGGCGGGATTCGAGCAAATCGAATTGTGGCGGCGCGGCGCGGTGGTGACGACGACGGCGGGCATTGCGGCTCGGCATTGGTTCCTCTCCTTTGGGACGTGTACCCTGATCGGTCAGTAGTAGAATCTCGAAGCGGCCGGATTGCAATATGAAAGGGGCGGTGGTGTTGTGGTGCCAAACCGGCAAGCGACGTTGTGGCGGGCGGGGCGAAGGGGTGCGGTTGGTTTGCTGGGGTCGTGATTGACAATGTGGGTGGGGCGGATGACAACCGTTGGCGAGTTATGAGCGACGTGCCGCCAAATTTGAAACCCCCCTGCTCGTATGAGGACGCGCTGGCGGTGCTGATGGGGTTGCGGGGGGCGGGGCACGTGGCGTATTTCGCGGGGGGGTGTGTGCGGGACCTGCTCCTGGGGGGGACGCCCAAGGATTGGGACGTGGCGACGGACGCGCCGCCGGGGCGGGTGAGAGAATTGTTCAAAAACACGCAGGCGGTGGGGGCGGCGTTTGGGGTGATTCTGGTGAAGCGGGGCAAGTCGACGGTGGAGGTTGCGACGTTTCGGTCGGAGGGGGGGTATTCGGACGGGAGGCGGCCGGACGCGGTGGCGTTTACGAATGCGGAGGAGGACGCCAAGCGGCGGGATTTTACGGTGAATGGGTTGTTCCTGGATCCGGAGGGGGGTTCGGGGTTTGGGGTTCAGGGTTCGGGGAAGAGAGAGAAGACATCTCATGGGGTGGTGATCGACTATGTGGGTGGGGTAGAGGATTTGCGGAATCGGGTGTTGCGGGCGATTGGGGATCCGCACCGGCGGTTTGCGGAGGATCATTTGCGGCTGCTGCGGGCGGTGCGGTTTGCGGCAAGACTCGGCATGACGGTGGAGCGGGAGACGGAGATTGCGATTCGAGAGAATGCGACGAAGTTGCGGGGGATCAGCCCGGAGCGGGTGGCGGATGAATTGCGGAGGATGCTGACGCCGGCCGGGACGCGGGGGGCGGCGTGGGGGATGTTGTGGGGGTATGGGTTGATGACGGTGGTGTTTCGGAATTTGCCGGAGGATGGCGGCGGGGAAGCGCGGTTTGAGCGGGGGCGGTCGTTGTTCTTGCGCGTCGCGGCGGGGCGGGGGGTTTCGTTTGGGCTGGCGTTGGCGGCGGGGGTGCTCGAGTATCGGATGTCGCGGGGGCGGGAGTTGATGGTGTTGGTAGAGCGGAAGGAGGTTCGCGCGGGCGAGCGGGGGTTGCGCGAGGGGTTGAAGTTGTCGAATGAGGAGTTGGGGGCTGTCGTGGGGATTTGGGAACCGGTGGCGGAATTGTTGGCCGGCGAGGAGCCGCGGGTGGCGCGGATGAAGCGGTTTTTGGCGCGCGGGACGGCGGGAGAAACGTGGGAGCTGCTGCGAGGGTTGGCGGCGTTGGGGATGTACGCGGAGCGAGTGGCGTGGTTGGAGGGGCGGCTTGGGGAGTTGTCGAAGGAAGACGTGGCGCCGATGCCGCTGGTTACGGGGGATGATCTGGTGGCGGCGGGGTTTGCGCCGGGGCCGAAGTTCAAGAAGGTGCTGGAGGGGGTTTATGACGCGCAGTTGGAGGGGCGGGTGGGGACGAAGGAGGAGGCGATGGCGCTGGCTCGGGAATGGTTTAGTAAGAGTTGAAAGACGGAGGCAGACAAGAATGTCTGCCCCACCGAAAGAGGGGAAAAACGTAAAGACATAAAACATAAAGAGGGGGATTCCTTATGTTTTATGTGGTGATGTTTTAGGTAGCTATCTTCCCAGCGACCGGATGACTTCTTTGACGTCGCCGATCTGGTTGATCTTGAGGCCGAAGTTTTCGCCGACCTTGACGGCGTCGCCGAGGCCGATGGCCTTGTTGTTGATCAGGAGTTCGAGGGGTTCGTCGTTGGACTTGAGGAACTCGATGATGGCGCCGGGGCCGAGGCGCATGACCTCGGAGAGGGTGAGCTTGCGTTCGGCGAGCTTGACGATCACGGGGACCTGCATGTGGAGGATGCGCTGGAGCTCGTTGCTGGCGGCGGGGGATTGGGGGGAGCGGAGGACGGGCATCTGGTATGGATTATCGGTCGGGGGGGATTGGTTGCAACAGGACGGGTAGGCGAAGACTTGAAGGAAAGGCGAAGAACCCCTCACCCCACCCTCTCCCACAAGCGGCGGGCGTGGATTAGCAAAGGCGGTGGTTTTGGGCGCTTGCGGGAGAGGGAGAAAAGGCGCGGGCGCTGCTGTGCGGCGCTAGATCTTCTTGAAGAGCAGGCTGGCGTTGTGGCCGCCGAAGCCGAAGCTGTTGCTCATGGCGTAGGTGAGGTGTTTGTCGCGGGCCTTGTGGGGGACGTAGTCGAGGTCGCACCCTTCATCCGGATCGTCGAGGTTGATGGTGGGGGGGATGAGGTTTCGGTTGACGGCGAGGGCGCTGATGATCGCCTCGACGCCGCCGGACGCGCCAAGCAGGTGGCCGAGCTGGCTCTTGGTGGAGCTGATGGCGAGTTTTTTGGCGTGGGGGCCGTAGATGGTCTTGAGGGCGCTGGTTTCGGCGAGGTCGCCGAGCGGGGTGCTGGTGCCGTGGGCGTTGATGTACTCGATGGCGTCGGGGTTGAGCTTTGCGTCTTTAAGGGCGAGCTTCATGGCCATGGCGGCGCCGCGGCCGTCTTCGGGGGGGGCGGTGATGTGGTGGCCGTCGCCGGACATGCCGTAGCCGATCAGCTCGGCGTAGATCCTGGCGCCGCGCTTCTTGGCGTGTTCGTATTCTTCGAGGATGACGATGCCGCACCCTTCGGACATGACGAAGCCGTCGCGGCCCTTGTCCCAGGGGCGGCTGGCGCGCTGGGGGTCGTCGTTGCGGGTGGAGAGGGCGCGGGCGGCACAGAAGGAGGCGGTGCCGAGTTCGCAGAGTGCGGCCTCGGAGCCGCCGGCGATCATGACGTCGGCCTGGTCGTGCTGGATGAAGCGCATGGCGTCGCCGATCGCGTTGGAGCCGGTGGCGCAGGCGGTGGCGACGGCGGTGTTGGGGCCGTAGATGTGGAAGAGGATGGAGACGTTCCCGCTGGCGGCGTTGACCATGAGGCGGGGGACGGTGAAGGGGGAGACGCGGGAGACGCCGCGCTCGATGAGGATGCGGTTTTGTTCTTCGAGTGTCTCGATGCCGCCGATGCCACTGCCGATGATGACGCCGCAGCGGTAGCGGTCTTGTTTTTCGAAATCGAGACCGGAGTCTTTGACGGCGGAGACGGAGGCGGCGAGGCCGAATTGGCCGAAGCGGTCCATGCGCTTGGCCTCGCGGTGGTCGATGCCGTACTTGCCGACGTCGAACCGGGCGCATTCGCCGCCGAAGCGGGTGGGATACTTGGACGCGTCCCAGCGGGTAATGGGCCCGATGCCGCTCTTTCCGGCACACAGGTCGTCCCAGACCTGCTCGACTTCTTCGCCCAGGGAGGTGACCCACCCCACGCCGGTAATGACTACTCGTCTGCTCATAATAAGTCGGCAGTCGGCAGTCGGCTGTGGGCAGTCAGGACAGCAAATCACTGCCGACCGCCCACTGCCGACTGCCCACTAATTACTTGTTCGAGTGTTCCTTGATGTAGTCGATCGCCTGGCCGACGGTTTGGATCTTCTCGGCCTCCTCGTCGGGGATCGAGAGTTCGAACTCGTCCTCGAACTCCATGACGAGTTCGACGGTGTCCAGGGAGTCGGCGTTGAGGTCGTTGATGAAGTGAGTTTCGCGGGTGATCTCGCTCTTATCGACGCCCATCTGTTCGCTAACGATTTCGATGACCTTCTGTTCGGTTTCGTCCATAACCAGTCCTGCTGCTGCCTCTTGTTTCCCTTACCCCTCGCGGACCCCACGGCCCGGTCGCGGTTCGGAGACTATAGCGGTGGGTTGCCCATTTGCAACGGCGGTCCGGGGCCACCACACCGTTTGTTAGTGAATGTTAACTTACTCGAAAACTGCCTGTTCGTCAAGCGCTCACATGACCATGCCGCCGTCCACCACGATGACCTGTCCGGTGACGTAAGTCGAGTCGGGCCCTGCGAGAAACGCGACGACGCCGGCGATCTCACTGGCCTGTCCGAAGCGGCGGAGCGGGATGACTTCCTTGACGCGTTCCTTGATCTGGTCGCTGAGCGCGTCGGTCATATCGGTGGTGATGAAGCCGGGGGCGACGACGTTGCAGGTGATGTTCTTCCCGGCCAGCTCCTTGGCGACGGACTTGGAGAGGCCGATCAACCCGGCTTTCGAAGCGGCGTAATTCGCCTGACCGGCGTTGCCGGCGACGCCGGACACGGAGCTGATGTTGATGATGCGGCCGCCCTTGGCCCGCATCATGGGGCGGGCGGCGGTGCGGATGGCGACGAAGGCGCTCTTCAAGTTCGTGTCGATGACGGCGTCGAAGTCCTCGTCGTCCATGCGGAGGATGAGGCCGTCCCTGGTGATGCCGGCGTTGTTCACGAGGACGTCGAGGCGGCCATGAGTCTCGGCGACCTTTTCGACGGCGGTGGCGAGGGCCTTGGCGTCGGCGATGTCGACGGCGAGGGGCTCGGCCGATCCGCCTTCTGACTTGACCTGGTCGCAGACGGCCTGGAGTTTGTCGGCGGACCGGGCGACGGCGACGACGTGGAAGCCGTCTTTGGCGAGACGCTGCACGATCGCCGCGCCGATGCCGCGGGAGCCGCCGGTTACGAGTGCCACACGTTTGTCAGTCATAGGAGGGTTGGGGGTTCAGGGTTTAGGGTTCAGGATTTGGCGGCGGCGGTCGTCAGCGTTTCGGCGGTGGCGAGCGATTCAATCGGGAGGCGGCGGTTGATGCGCTTGAGGAGGCCGGCGAGGACGCGGCCGGGGGCGAGCTCGATCCAGCGTGCTTCGCCGGCGCCGAGGAGCGCCTGCATGGTCTGCTCCCAGCGGACGGGCTTGACGATCTGCTCGACGAGGAGCTTCTTGATGCTGGCGGCGTCGTGGTGCCGGTCGGCGGTGACGTTGGCGTAAATGGGCTGATTGGGCGTGTCGAACTTGACCTTGTCGAGCTCGGCGGCCATGCGGTCGGCGGCGGGCTGCATGAGGGGGCTGTGGAAGGCGCCGGCGACCTTGAGCGGGATGGCCTTGAGACCGGCGGCTTCGGCGAGCGGGAGGATGCGCTCGCAGGCGCCTTTGGAGCCGCTGACGACGATCTGGCCGGGGGCGTTGAAGTTGGCGGGGACGAGGACTTCGCCGTTGGCGGCCTGGGCACACAGCTCGTTGGCCTTGGCCTCGTCGGCGGCGCCGGCGAGGGCGACCATGCCGCTGGGGGTGGCGACGGCGGCCTCCTGCATGTACTTGCCGCGGGCGGCGACGAGCTTGAGGCCTTCCTCGAAGCCGAAGACGCCGCCGAGGTGCAGCGCCGTGTACTCGCCCAGCGAAAGACCGGCCCACGCGGTGACGGCGATGGGCTGGATCGCACCGGCGGCGACGGCGGCGTGGTAGCAGGCGACGCTGGTGACGTAGATGGCGGGCTGGCTGACGTCGGTCTGGTTCAGGCGGTCTTCGGGGCCGCTCGCGCAGATGGCGGCGAGGTCGTAGCCGAGGACGGTGGCGGCGCGCTCGAAGATCTTGCGGGCGGGCTCGTGTTGTTCGAAGTAGTCCTTGCCCATGCCGACTTGCTGGGCGCCTTGGCCGGGGCAGAGGATGTAGGTTTGTTGGGACATTTCGGTCTTGTTCACTTCGTTGTTCCGGGTTCGTTGACCCGAAAATCCGACTCCACAGGAGTCGGCGTGCCGTCGGATTCGCGCTAAACTTTGACGACCGCGTTGGCCCAGGTGAGGCCGGCGCCGAAGGCGACGAAGATCAGGGCGTCGCCGGGCTGGATCTTGCCGGCGCGTCGGGCCTCGTCGAGGGCGATGGGGATGGAGGCGGCGGAGGTGTTGCCGTAACGGTCGATGTTGACGTGGGCCTGCTCGGGGGGCATCGCCAGGCGTTCCATGGCCGAGTCGATGATCCGCTGGTTCACCTGGTGGGGGATGATGAGCTTGACCTGATCCTTGGTCAGCTCGGCGACGCGCATCGCGTCTTCGATCAGCTCGGCGAACTTGGTGACGGCGAACTTGTAGACCTCGCGTCCCTTGAGCTTGATGTACTGGTCCCTGGAATCGACCAGGGCGGCGTCGATCGGGTGGAGGCTGCCGGGCATGCACTTCATGGCCTCGGCGCCGTTGCCGTCGGCGTGGAGGCTGGCGTAGACGACGCCCTTGCGGGGGTCGTTGGAGCGTTGGAGGACGACGGCGCCGGCGCCGTCGCCGAAGAGGATGCAGCTCGCGCGGTCGGTGTAATCGACGATGCGGGAGAGCGTTTCGGCGCCGATGACGAGGACGGTTTTGTACTGTCCGGCCTTGATGAAATTGGCGCCGGTGTTGAGGGCGTAGATGAAACCGCTGCAGGCGGCGGCCATGTCGAAGGCGGGGGTGGAGTGGAGGCCCAGGGCGGCGGCGACGAAGCAGGCGGTGGAGGGGAAGACCATCTCGGGGGTGATGGTGGCGACGATGACCAGGTCGAGGTCCGCGGGCTCGAGGCCGGCGGCGTCAAGCGCCCGTCGGGCGGCGGCGGTGGCGAGGGTGGCGGTGCTCTCGCCCTGGCCGGCGATGCGGCGCTCCTTGATGCCGGTGCGCTGCGTGATCCACTGGTCGTTGGTCTCGACCATGCGCGAAAGGTCGTCATTGGTCAGGCGCCGTTCGGGGAGGGCGCTGCCGGTGCCGGTGATGATTGCTCCGAACGTGTTGGACATTGTGAATTCGATAACTTCGTCGCGAATACTGTAAGAGCCCCACATGTACATGTGGGGCTTCGCGTCGCGGCGCGTCCCGGGATTACTGTTCCGACGGGATGCTCTTGCCGACGCTTTCTACGATCTTGTCGTTGATGGCGCTCTTGTGCAACTGCTTGCCGACCCGAATCGCGTTTTTAATCGCGCGGTTGTCGGAGCGGCCGTGGCAGATGAGGCAGTAGCCGGCGACGCCGAGCAGCGGCGCGCCGCCGCTCTCGCGCCAGTCGTGCTTCGTGTGCAGTTTCCTCATCACCGGGCCGAGGCGCTCGAGCAGTTCCGGGTCGGCCTCGTTGATCTCGGAGACGATGGTCTGGAAGAGGCCTTCGGCCATGCCCTCGGTGAACTTCAGGACGATGTTGCCGACGAAGCCGTCGCAGACGACGACGTCCACCACGCCCTTGAAGAGGTCGCGGCCTTCGACGTTGCCGATGAAGTTGATCAGCGGCTCGTCGCGCATCAGTTTGCGGGATTCCTTGACGATGGCGGTGCCCTTGGCGTCTTCCTCGCCGATCGAGAGCAGACCGACGCGCGGGTTGGACATGCCGCAGACGGCCTCGCCGTAGGCGGCGGCCATGATGGCGTATTGCTGCAGGTGGCGCGGCTGGGGGGCGATGTTGGCGCCGACGTCGCAGATAACGACCGGGCCGTGGAACGTGGGGACGACGACCGCGATGCCCGGGCGGCTGACGCCGGGCAGCGTGCGCATGCGGAGCTGTGCGGCGGCGACGCAGGCGCCGGTGTTGCCGGCGGAGATGACGACGTCGGCCTCGCCCTTGGCGGCCATCTTGCACATCACGCTGATGGAGCTGTCGGGCTTGGAGCGAATCGCCTCGACGGGCGATTCGTCCATGGCGATAATCTGTGTGGTATGGACGATCTTGAAGAGGGATTTCTTTTCCGGGGGGAGCCCGGACGAATCGAGACCGGCCCGGCTGACGGCTTGGTCGCCGACCAGGAGAATGCTGTCATTGGCGTCGAGGAATTGGACCGCCTCCCAGCAGCCCTTGAGGATGGCTGCGGGGGCGTGATCGCCTCCCATAACATCGACCGCGGCGCGCACCAAGATCCTCCTTCCTTAGAGGATTATTCCTGTTCCTGCTCGACCGGCAGGGCCAGCTTGGGGTTGACGTAGCCGCAATTGTCGCACGCGCAGTGGGGCAGCTTGGCGTTGCCGCACTGGGGGCAGCGGACGTAGTGGATGGGCTTCAAGGCATGATGCGAGCGACGCTTGCGCTTGCGCATCTTGCTGATTCGTTGGACGGGTTGCATGACCGCTCCTGCTCTTCTCTCTGATGATCCTCTTACACCGGCTCAGCCTTAGGAGTTGAGACGTCCCTAAAGGATTGAGGAATAAAAAGCAGCGGCGGGGTTCGTAACCCGCCGCTCCTGTAGGGGGGAGTAGTTTAGGGGAGATTTGGGGGCTGTCAAGGGAAGGGAAAAACGAGGTTTGAGTCGGCACTTGCGCAGTTTCTCGAAAATATGATTGGGGCGCGATGGCGACGTCGGTAGATTGTGTCGAACCAAGCGGGAGCGGCAGAATGGGACGCCGGCGAAAAAAGACCGCCGCCGGGCGGGTGGCGTCGGGTCGGAGGCGCTGGAATCGCGGCTGGTGCTGGCCCGGCGCCGGGGAAGAAGCCCGCGGCGACGGCGGTGCGAAAGACGGGCCACTGGTCGTCAAGCGCATTTCCCGCACGGGCGCCACCGGTCGCGGTAATCGTCAGACCTGCGCATTCTGATTCGCCGACGAAACACGGGTCAGCGAGTACGCCGACCTGTGGCGCCCAAATCCGCGGACGGCATCGTCCGTCAGGCGCGGGCGACGACCCACAGCGAATCGTATTTACGGTTCCGCGGCGCAAACAGGGCGCGGAGGAGCAACCGCCAGCTTCGGCCGCGCGTCAGCGGCCGGCCGCGATCGCCGCGCAGGTTCTTCGCCACGGTCTGCTCGGCGTCGATCCATTCGCGGTTGAACTGGCGGACGAAGCCTTCGAAATGAGTTGACTCGACACGCAGTCCGGCAGACTCGCAGGCACGGGTGAGGCTGGTTTGAGTGAAGAAGTTGAGGTGTCGCGGGACGTCGAGCCAGCGCCACGCCGCGCCGGAGGATCGCAGGCCGACCGACTGGTTGTTGGGGACTTCGCACAGGAGAAGGCCGCCGGGTTTCAGGATGGACTTCGCGTTGCGGAGTGCGCCCAGCGGGTCGAGGCAGTGCTCGAGGACGTGGGTCATGAGAACGAGGTGGAAGGATCGGCCGGCGAGCGATTCGGTAAGGTTCGGCCCGTCGGCGACGCCATCGAACACATCGAGACCACGGTCGCGCGCGACTTGGCGGGCGGCGGGGTCGGGCTCGACGCCGACGACTTGGCAGCCGAGGTCGCGCAATGCGGCGAGGAGCGCGCCGTTGCCGCAGCCGAGGTCACAGGCGGATAACGGTTGATCGGGGACGGCGCGCCGCGCCAGCTCGATGGCGCGATGTGGCGTGAGAAGTTCGCCGCGGTCGATGCGCCAGGCGATGTGGATGCGCAGGCGGTCGGCGAACGATTCGGCGGCGGCGATCGACACACTATCCGCGGCCGCGTGCGTGTAATACTCGACGGCGTAAAACGACGGGATATCGGCGGGCGCGGGGCGCGGCGTGACTTGGCCGAAGTCGCAACGGTCGCACCAACTCAGGTCGTACGTCGCATTGACGCCCGGCCGCCGCCAATCGGAGACGCCGAGCCACGGCCGCATCGCGCCGCCGCAAAGCGGACAATCGCCAGCGGCCGCGCCGTCGGTCGGTTGGCCGGGTTGGTCGCTTGTTGTCACGGTGTGTTGTGTCGGCGATCTGGCGGCCGGACGATTACTTCACGGCCGCAAGCGCAAACGCCCGACCCGCCTCCAGCGCGTCCGCCGTCTTCGACGGGTCCTTGCCGCCGGCCTGCGCCATCTGCGGACGGCCACCGCCACCGCCACCGGCCACCTTGGCGGTCTCGCGGATCCAGTCGCCGGCCTTGAGGCCTTTGGCGATCAGATCGTCGCTGACGGCAGTGATGAAGCCGACCTTTTCCGCGCCCGGGCTGGCGAGCAGGATGGCGTAGCTGCTCGCCCGCTTGCGGAGGCTGTCGATGACGCCGCGGAGCGTGTCGTCGGACGCCTCGGCGAGCTGGGCGATGATAAGCTTGCCGCCGCCGAGGTCGGCGGCCTCTGCAAGCAGTTTGCCGCTGACGGCGGCGACATCGACGTCGCCGCCCCCCTGCTGCTTCTGCGATTTTTCCCAGGCTTTGTACTTCGACTGCAACTCCGCGACGGCGGCTTGGGCCTTGCGCTTATCGCGAAGCGGCAAGCCGGGGGCGGCCAGTTGCTTCTGGATCGCGGCGATCGCGGCGGGGAGCTGCTGCTCCGGGGCGGAGCGCGCGGACTCGACTTGCTGCCGCAATGCGGAGGCAAGTTGCAGCGATTCCTTCGCGGCGTCGCCGGTCAGGGCGACGATACGGCGAATGCCCTTACTCACCGATTCCTCGGCGGTGACGACGAAGCCGTCGGCGTCGCCAGCGTTCTTGAGGTGCGTGCCGCCGCAGAATTCGACGGAGTATTGCCGCCACTTGGCATTGCCGGGGTCTTTCAGCAAGTCGGCGACGGGCACGCCGATGCTGACGACGCGCACCATCGGCGGGTACTTTTCGCCGAAGACGGCGCGCAGGCCGTTGATCTTCAGCGCCTGTTCCTGCGGGGCTTCCTCAGCGTAAACGGGCAGCTTCCTGGCGATGTTCTCGTTGACGAGTGTTTCGACCCGGCCGAGTTCGTCGTCGGCCATCGCCTTGCCGTGCGAGAAGTCGAAGCGAAGTTTTTCGGGATCGACGAGCGAACCCTTTTGCTGCACGTCTTCGCCGAGCACCTCGCGCAACGCCCAGTTGGCGAGGTGGGTGGTCGTGTGGTTCTTCTCGGTACGTGGCCGCACGCCCGCGAGCGTGGCGGTGACGTGGTCGCCGACCTTGAGGTGACCTTCGATCATCTGGCCGACGTGGAGCGTGTATCCGCCCGCCGTGCGAGTGGTAGAGACGTCGAAGACGCCGCCGGTCTTGCCGCGCAGTTCGCCGGTGTCACCGACCTGGCCCCCCATCTCGGCGTAGAAGTTGGTCTTGTCGAGGACGATCGCCACCCCCTGCCCGGCGGCCTCGGCGCCGTGCGTGCTGTCGATCGATTTCGAGCCGTCCCAGATCGCGACGACGGTCGCGCCGATCGGCGCGGCGTTGAACTTGGCGGAATCGTCGGTGGGTTTGACGGTTTTCTGAAGCATGGCGAGGACATCGGGGGGCAGTTCCCACAAGCGCGAATCGCCCTTCTCGCCGCCGGAGCGAGCGAGGTCGCGGGCCTTTTCCATCAGCTTTTCGTAGCCCTCGAGATCGACGGTCATGCCGCGTTCTTCGGCCATGATGCGCGTGAGGTCGATTGGGAAGCCGTAGGTGTCGTGGAGTTTGAAGGCGTCCTCGGCGGCGATCGCTCTTCCTTTCGACCGGCCGACGGCCTCGTCAAACAGTTCGATACCGCGATCGAGCGTGCGTCCGAAACTGACCTCTTCGCCCTTGATGATCTCTGCGACGCGGCCAGGATTCTTCTTCAACTCCGGAAATGCCCCACCCATCGCCTCGACGACGATCGGCACCAGTGTGTGCAGGAACGGGTCTTTCAATCCAAGCTGCTGGCGACCAAATCGCACGGCCCGGCGGAGAATCCGGCGAAGCACGTACCCACGCCCCTCATTCGTCGGCACTGCGCCGTCCGTCAGCGCGAACGTCAGGCACCGCACGTGATCGGCGATCACGCGGAAGGCGATGTCGTGCCGTAGTTGCGCGTCGGCGGCTTCGGCGGCGGGGTCGGCGCTGTTGCTCTTCGGATAGCGGCCGGCGTAGGTGACGCCGCTCAGTTCCTTCAGCTTGGCCCAGAACGGGTCGAACAGGTCGATCCCGTAGTTGTCGTCCTTCCCCTGCAGGACTTGGATGATGCGCTCCAGGCCCATGCCGGTATCGACGTGCTTGGCGGGGAGCGGCGTCAGCGACTTGTCCGGGTTGCGGTTGTACTGGATGAAGACGTTGTTCCAGATCTCCATCACGCGCGGGTCTTCGCCCGAGAGAACGCTGGCGCCGCCGGATTTGTCCGGCGTGCGATCGACGAAGATCTCGGTGCACGGCCCGCACGGGCCGGTCTCGCCCATCTCCCAAAAGTTGTCCTTCGTGTTGCCGTAGTGGATGTGGTCCTCGGGGACGCCGGCCACCTCGCGCCAGATGTTGGCGGCCTCGTCGTCGCGCGATACGCCGATGGTGGCGTCGCCGGCATGAACGGTCACGTGCAGGCGCGTCGGATCGAGGCCCCATACCTTGGTCAGCAGTTCCCACGACCAGGCGATCGCCTCGCGCTTGAAGTAGTCGCCAAAACTCCAGTTGCCCAACATTTCGAAAAACGTGTGGTGCCGCCGGCTGCGGCCGACGTCGTCCAGGTCGTTGTGCTTGCCGCCGGCGCGGATGCACTTCTGCGTGTTAGCGACGCGCGTGTAATCGCGCTTTTCCAGGCCGAGAAAGATCGGCTTGAACTGGTTCATCCCCGCGTTGGTGAAGAGGAGCGTGGGGTCGTCGAGCGGGACGACCGGCGACGACGGCACGAACGTGTGCCCGTGCCGCTTGACGAAAAAGTCGATGAACTCCTGGCGAATTTGCTGGCTGGTCTTCATGGGTCGTAGATCTCGGTGCCTGACGCGCGAGTGAAAAGACGCGGCATTATGGTCGGTCTGACGGGGAGGGGCAAGGTCGTATCGGTGATCGTGTGCTATAATGAAAGGTGATGCGAAGCCCTTTCCCTGGCATGGATCCGTATCTCGAGCGACGCTGGCGGGACGTCCACACGACATTGATCACATACGCGAGGGAACGGCTCAACGCGTCGCTCCCGCCGGACTTAGTCGCCCGCTCCGAAGAGCGTGTGTATGTAGAGACCGACCAGGAGGTCGTGCACGGCATCCACCCTGACGTGCGCGTCAGCGAACAGGCGACGTTGCCAGCGCGGCCGTCCATTCAGGCCGTCGGCAACGCCGCCTTAATGCAACCGGTCTTGATCGAGCTCGATTCCGAGCCCGTCACCGAACCCTATCTCGAAATAATGGAGGCCGACGGCGGGCGCGTCGTGACCGCCCTTGAGTTCATCAGTCCGACAAACAAGTCGCCGGGAGAGGGGCGTGACGCGTACATTAAAAAGCGTCGCGAATTCCTGGACAGCAATGCGAACCTGGTCGAAGTCGATTTGGTGCGCGCAGGCGATTGGCTCGCCTTGGTGCGCCCGTATCGTGTACCTCCGGCGTACCGAACGATGTACCGCGTGTGTGTGCGACGCGCGGTGCGGTCGGACAAGGCGGAGTTGTACCCGATCAGTTTACGACAACGGCTTCCAGCGATCACCATTCCGCTGCGCGTTGGGGATTCGGACATCGTACTGGACTTGCAGGACCTACTCGACCGCGTCTACGAGTCCGGTCGCTACGAAGCGACCGATTACCGCCCCGAGTGCCAGCCGCCCCTCGAAGGCGAAGATCGGGCTTGGGCTGATGACCTGCTGGGGAAGGCCGGCCGTCGCTAACCAACGGCCTTACTCATGATCCGCCGCCGAGACGCTGGCGACTGTGCTGCGGCGGCTGACGACCTTGATGTCGCGCTGCGTCGGCGGCAGGTCGTTCAGGGCCTGCTGGAGGTCGGTGACGTCAACCAGCGGCTTGCCGGCGATGGCGGTGATGATGTCCCCTTCGTGCACGCCCTGCCTGGCGTAGCGGCTCTTTTCGCTGACGGCGAGGACGACCAGGCCCTTGTCGGTTTCCACGCCCTTGCGCTCTGGCTTCCAGTTCTGCGGGGTCGGGCCCAGCAGCAGGCCTTCCCAGCGGATGCGGCGACTCTCGCGGGTCACGCCGCTGGCGACCGCCTGGCGACGGCTCAGCGATATCGAGAGCGTGCGCGATTTGCCGCCGCGGTATACGAGAAGCTCGGCCGCGCGATCGACCGACGTACACCCGACGAGGCGGACGAATTGGTCGCTGTCACGAACGGTCTGCCCGTTGATTTTCACGAGGAAGTCTTCTGCCTCAATGGCGCCGAACGCGGGCGAGCCCTTGTCCACCGATTCGACGCGCACACCTTCTTCGGGCTCGACACCGGCGTCGCGGCGCTCGCGGGTCGTGGGGGTGGAGACGGCGACGCCGAGGTAGCCGTAGACGATCTCGCGCCCCTGCTTCAGGCGGCTGACCGAGTCGAGCAGTTGCTCGTTAACGGGGAGCGCGAAGCCGATGCCGTTGGTGCGCTTCTCGGGGAGGATGACGGCGGTGTTGATGCCGATCACGCGGCCGTGGATGTCAAACAGCGGGCCACCGGAATTGCCCGGGTTGATCTGGGCGGTGGTCTGAATGAGACCGCTGTAGAGGCGGTTTTCCTTTTTCGAGAGCTTGGGCAGAGAGCGGTCGAGGGCGCTGATGACGCCGATCGACATCGCCTGCTCGCCGGCGGTCGCCAGGCCGTATGGGTTGCCGACGGCGATCGCCCATTGGCCGCGCTTGAGCTCGTCCTTCGAGAATTCGACGGGCTTGAGGTTGCTCGCCGGGATCTTCAGGACAGCCAGATCCGAGCGCGGGTCGGTGCCGACGACGAGCGCGGGGTAGACCTTGCCGTTGTCGGTGGTGACCCAGACGTTCTGGGAATCGGCGATCACGTGTTCGTTGGTCAGGATGTACCCGGCGGCGTCGACGATCAGGCCGGTGCCGACCATGCGGGTGGTGCGGTCGAGCAGCGCGTCGAGCTTTTCGGGGTTCATGTCCTCGACGCGGAGCAGATCGTCGGCGTCGAAGGTTTGCGACGAGGCGGAGACGGCGACGACGCTGGGCGAGACCTTGGCGGCCAGGGCTTCGAAGCGGGTTTCGAGGCCGCCCAACTGTTGGTAATCGGCGGGGTCTAACGGGTCCCCGGCGGCGGCGACGGCGGCGGCGCCGTTCGACGCGGCGGCGGCCTGCTGGGCCGGAAGGAAGGTGCGGCTGCAGGAGAAGGAAACGGCTGCGATGCCCAACAACGCGAAGGCAATACTGCGTCCCATACGGCTCCACTGGCGGGTTGGCATGGCGTCCCTGATGGTCCACTGGACCGACTGGGGGCGTGTCTCCCGGTTTCCGAGTTGGCGAACTCACTCGGTCGCCCACACGCCTTCATTATCGGCCATCGGCCATTGGGGGGTTCGACTTTAGGGTAGCGGGACTATAAATGATCGAAACCGCCGGGACTCGGAAAAAGTCGCGGCGGAATCGTTTTTTCTGCTCCGGGCGTGAGGGGTTTCACTCAGCCGTATCGGCGTCGGCCTCGCCCTTGGCGGAGGCGGACTGTTTTTCACCGATGAGGCCGCGATTGGCGAGGACGGCTTCGCGAATCTCCTGCGCCAAATCCTTGTTCTCGAACAGGAAATTCTTGGCGGATTCGCGGCCCTGGCCGAGGCGGGTCTCCTTGTACGAATACCAGGCGCCGGACTTCTCGACGATGTTGGCGGTGGCGGCGAGGTCGAGCAGATCGCCCTCGTAGCTGATGCCGCGGTCGAACATGATGTCGAACTCGGCGTCGCGGAAGGGCGGGGCGATCTTGTTCTTGACCACGCGGGCGCGGGTGCGGTTGCCGACGGCGACCTCGCCTTCCTTGATGCTGCCGGTGCGGCGGACGTCGATGCGGATCGAGCTGTAGAACTTGAGCGCGCGGCCACCGGTGGTCGTCTCGGGGTTGCCGAACATCACGCCGATCTTCTCGCGGATCTGGTTGATGAAGATGACCGTGCTCTTGGACTTGGAGATGCAGCCGGTGAGCTTGCGGAGCGCCTGGGACATCAGGCGGGCCTGCAGGCCGACGTGACTGTCGCCCATTTCGCCTTCGATTTCGGCGCGGGGGATGAGGGCGGCGACGGAGTCGACGACGATGACGTCCACCGCGTTGGAGCGGACGAGCATCTCGCAGATTTCGAGGCCCTGTTCGCCGGTGTCGGGCTGGGAGACGAGCAGGTCGTCGAGCTGGACGCCGAGGCGCTTGGCCCACGAGGGGTCGAGGGCGTGCTCGGCGTCGATGAAGGCGGCGACGCCACCGGCCTTCTGGCAACTGGCGATGACGTGCAGGGTGAGGGTGGTCTTACCGGAGGACTCGGGGCCGAAGACTTCGATGACGCGCCCCTTGGGAATGCCGACGCCGCCCAGCGCGATGTCGAGCGAGAGCGACCCGGTGGGGATGCCCTCAATGGCCGGCATGTGATCGGAATCCAGGCGCATGACGGCGCCCTTGCCGAACTGCTTTTCGATCTGCTGGACCGCCCTGCTGAGGGCCGATTCACGGGCCGGGTCGCGCGGGGCCACGGCGGCCTGGGAGATTTCTTTTTTAACGGGGCGGGCGGATTCCTTTTCCGATTTGTCAGCTTTTTCGGACGTGGGGGCGGTGGCTTTCGCCATGGCGGGACTCCTTTGGACACCGGGTATCTTGGTCAGCCGGCGTCGATTTTTGTCCGAGTTGTAGCAATCTGTAGCTTTTTGTAGCACAGGCTGCGTGAAACCCTGACATTCGCGTGCGATTTTCGGTGGTCGAGCAGTCGTTCAGGGACCCGGAAAACCCGGGCAATCCTGGGGAAACATAGGTTTCCCGCACACCACCAACTGAACTGGACGGCCATCGCACGGGGTCGTCAGTGTTCAGTGTTTGTACTGTCCATTAGTATATGTGAATCGGATATCGGGGCAAGGGAAATTTAACAAAAATTTCAGGTGGGTGTTAGGGAGAACGGACAGCGTACGGTAATCTCGGCCGGGCGCGCCGCGTCGTGTTGTAACGCTCGTGCTCCACGAGTGCGGGATGGCGATTCGGACGAACGGCAGAAACAGGGCATGTGGGAGGTTGAATGACTTTGGAAGGGCTCGAGAGCCGCTTGCTGTTCAGCGCCGGGGATCTCGACGTTGGTTTTGGCGTGGGCGGACTGAAAACCTATGTTGGCGCCAGCCCGGTTTCATTGATGGCAGTGCAGGGCGACGGGAAGATCGTCCTCGCGGGGGTCGGCAGCTTTGTCGAGCGGCTCAATGCCGACGGTTCTCGCGATCTTTCGTTCGGCGAGAACGGTGAAGTGTCTGTGGCGTTCAACGTAGTCGGAATGGCCATCACTCCCAATGGCAAGATTGTCCTGGGCGGTGGTACCGCCTCCGACGTTCCGGGGGTTGCATCACAATGGAACGCCGCGCGGCTCAATGCAGATGGCTCGCCGGACCCAACGTTCAATGGAGTCGATCCGGACACGCAGACGCCACTGGCGGCGCTTTATGTCCCCCCTACCGCGCTAGTGGGGGTGCGCCTGGACCCGGAGTATTTTGCGCTCCAGCCAGATGGAAAGGTTATCGTTGGCGGTCTATTTCACGGCGGTGAGAACGATCCGGCGATCTTCGACCCGTTCGCACAACGGGATACCAACGTTGAATTGATTCGGTTCAATGCCGACGGGACGATCGACACGTCGTTTGGACAGCAGGGCGAAACGCTGACGCGAAATGGCGATTGGATCACACCGGGAACGGAGCACCCGCTGCTGATCCTGTCGAACGGTCAGATCGTTGTCGGTGGGTTCGTTCACCCGGCGATCGAGGGTTTGGACCCGTATGAAGTGAGATTCGATTCCGGAGGCCGCTTTGTTTCGAGCCGATACACCAGTATAGGGTACACGACGTCGATTGCCGCTGCGATCACCTCCAGCGGCGGGGCGGTTTTCGCCAGCTACAGCCTCTTATCCGGAACGAGATTGCTCGACATTGACGGACGACAAGTGCCGTTCGACTTTAATACGTCGGTCGTTCCGGGCAGCTTGGACCGTTTCGGGGCACAGGCGGGCTTTGGCCAGGATCAAGTAGTTCTGGCGACATCGGACAACAAGCTGTTGCTTGCCAGCGGTGGCGGCATGCGCATCGCGCTCGCGCGCGTCAATGCCGACGGTTCGCCGGACGTAACTTTTGGCGTGGGTGGCACGACGACCCCGATGCTCGATCCGTACCACGACGGGTGGGATGGGACGCAGTCCGCGACAGCGATGGCAATGACGCCCGAGGGGGACATCCTGGTTGCGGGCGACTTCCGCGGTAACCGGTTCATTGCCAAGTTCCAAGGCGGATCTCATGCCGTCGGGGAGGACCTGCCGCGGGTGTCGGTTGGTGCTTTTTACTCATCGTATAGTCCAGCGAATAGCCCCCTGTTTCTCGGTGTCCACTTCTATGGTGAGAGCGCGATCGACGTTTCGACGATCGACGAAGGGGACATTCTTGTGACGGGGCCAAATGGGTATTCGGCGTTGGGGAAGTTCAGCGCCGGTTATGACGCCGGTCCGAATCGCGTGCCGCTGGACGCAGCGTACACGTTTTCCGGTCCCGATGGCGGTGCATTGGCTGATGGCGTCTATACGGTCCGGCTGGTCGGCGAGGTGCTGGACGTCCTGGGGCACGCGGTACCCACCGGCATTATCGGGACGTTCACCGCGCCGGTCGTGTTGCCCGTCAATCGAGCGCCGGACGATGCGTCGTTCGTGGCGGACCTGCTCACGCCGTACGGGCCGCGGGCCGCCCGGCACTTTATGACGTTCAGCGTGCGGATGCATTCGGCGGCGGGGGTGGACCTGTCGTCCCTGGGCGACGGTAACTTCTCCGTCACGCGACTGGGCGGCGACGGGCTTACGTCCGCGGACGCCCAATTCGTCTCTGCCACGACGTCCGCCGACGGGACGACGTGTGTCGCGACGTACCGCGTGGGTGCGCCCGGCGGCGGGGACTGGTCTGGCTTGACGGGTGATGGTTACGGGGCATCTGGCGGCTACGCAATTGCCGTCAATCGCACGCCGCTGGACAACGCGGGCCATACCTTGCCTGACTATCTTCCTGGCGTGGTTCCTGCGCCGCTTGGCAAATTTACAAACCTCATGCCAGCCAACCAGCCCGTCGCGATACTGGAGGGGATTGATGCGCCAGTGGCGGGCGGGCCGGTGACATTCCGCGTGCGATACATGCCGGGCCCGTACGCAACGATCGACCTTTCGAGCATTCAGGATAAGGCGGTCTGGGTGGATCCGGCGGATGCGCCAAGGTACTTTGATGCCGATTGGGCGCACCTGGATCGGGCCGACGTTGTGTCGGACGGGTCGGTGGTGGCGACGTACTCAGTTGTGGGGAGTGGGGGCAGCGGATTGTTCGGCATTCACGTCGGTTCGACGAGCGGGTACCTGGGCACTGACAAGGGGCCGCGCGACAGCAACGATACCGCTGTGCCCAATGGACTGTTGGGCGCGTTCGACATGGATTACGCGAGGCGGCGGCCGTCGGCGACGTTGCTGACGTCCGTCGCGCCGTCGAGTCCGCGGCGGTACGTGACGTTTCGGGTGCGGTACTCGTCGTTCGCCGGTATACGGACGGAGATGCTGGGCGACGCGGACCTAATCGTCACGGGGCCGGACGGCGTGCGATTGCGGGTTCGGTTTGAGAAGGCGACGGACGACGGCGATGCGACGGAAACCGAGGCGACGTATTTGGTACGGCTGCCGCCGGGCGCGCCGGGTGGCGACTATCAGGTCTTCATGGCGGCGCGGCAGGTGCGGGAATTGAATGGGCGGCGGGTTTCGGCGGGGGTGCTTGGATCGCTTCGCGTGCCGACCCCTTGGACTTCAATGATGGCGAGTCCGGCGGCGATGCTCGTTGGGACGGTGTTTCCGACGGTGCGGAAGATCGCGGATGTTTTGGGTTGAGCGGGCGGCGCGGGGTTTCGGATCCTTTTCATTTGTCATGGGCGCCGACTGAGCAAGTTCCGTGGGCTTTTGATCGCAGAACGTTCAGTTTCCGTTTTCCGAAATCGTAAGCGTGGCGTTTTCCGCGACGGTTTTGGATTTTTTGACGCCGTCGAAGGTGTAGTCGATTCGGAGTTTTTTGACGACGTTGGGGGCGGGGTCGCCGAAGGTTTCGTTGTCGGCTTTGACGGAGAGGGTGTTTTTGCGGACGAGGTTTTTGATTTGGTCGGTGACGTCGTCGGTTTTGTTGCCGGCGAGGTCGCCGTAGAGGGCCTTGTGGATGAAGAGGCGGGTGGAGATGTCGCAGACTTCGCCGTCGTCAACGGTCTTGGAGTAGTAAAGGCCGTCGAGGGTGTAGCCGACTTTCAGCTTTTTGGCGGCGCCGGGGGCGGGGTCGCCGAGCGTGTCTTTGTTGACGGTGAGATTGAGGTTGTTGTCTTTGACGGCGGCGGCGACTTTTTTGAGGACGTCGGTGGTCTTGTCGTTGTCGAGGTCGCCGTAGACTGCGGAGGTGATGAGGAGCTTGGGGTTTTTGGCGGCGGGGTCGTCGGCGGCGGGGGTGGGAAGGGTCAGGGCTGTCAGGACGAGACCGATGATGGCAAATGAGCCGGAAATGATCTTGATCGTTGAGGGCATGGGGGTCTCCGAGGGGATACCGATCTTCGTGCTTCTGTGCCGGCTGGACACGGCCCGCGAGCGGGCCGGCTATTGAGGGTCAGTTTAATCCTGTCCGGTCTGGGTGCCACAGGTCGGCGTACTCGCAGACCTGTGCTCCGCCGCATGCCGGAAAACACAGGTCTCGGAGTACCGCGACCTGTG
>Ga0207674_10003068_pt1 | contig 20665 bp, 17 predicted proteins | sample KBSCornC72_FD_184303 | JGI IMG/M metagenome (GOLD analysis project Ga0207674, IMG submission 184303) | Corn rhizosphere microbial communities from Kellogg Biological Station, Michigan, USA - KBS Corn C7-2 (SPAdes) (version 2) | ecosystem: Host-associated > Plants > Roots > Rhizosphere > Soil ...
CTGCACACAACACTATACGTAAAACCCTGCATTGGGGAAGTGATGCGAAAGCCCGCCGCAAAACGTTTTGGCAGCATACGTTTTCCCGACTTCGAACACTCGTCCTTGCGCCCGTTATGAGCATGAATGTCGCCTCTCTGCTTTCGAGTCGAAATGCCTTATTCTCAAGAAAGCGCAAGGAGTCGCCGTGGCAACCAGCACGTTGAGCAGCGCCAGATTGAAGAAGGTTCTTGCTGCCCTCGAGGCCAACTGGCAGGCCGAAATGGAGGGCTATCACACCTACAATGCCCTCGCCGACCGGGATAGCGATCCCATCCGCGCCCAGGTCCTTCGCCATCTCGCCTCCGCAGAGTGGGAACATGCAGCCCTCTGGAAGGGCCGCATCATCGAACTCGGCGGCTCCGAGCCAGCTTATAAAGGTTCGCAGGGCGGCGAAGCCGACTCGCTCGCCAACCGCGCCGGCGGAGTCCGCATGGCCCTGCGGCGCCTCGAAATCGAGGAGAGCCGCCACATCGCCAACTATGGTCGCCAGCTCAAGGAACTCGGCGACGAGGGATCGATCGCGATCCTCGATCACGTCATTGAGGACGAGAAGGACCATCATCGCGAGTTGGGATCCCTTCTGCGAGGTCACTACCAGGCGCCGGCTGGAACCCCGGGCCCCGATCCAAAAGCCGTCCTCGAAGAGCTCCTCGCCAAGCGCAACCAGGGCCGCAAACAGCCCGGCGCATGGATCGGCGACGCCATTTACGGCGTTAACGATGGGCTTGGAGCCATCTTCGGTATCGTCTCCGGCGTCTCCGGCGCGACCGCGGGCGACAGTAAGTACGTCCTTCTCGCCGGCCTCTCCGGCATGATCGCCTCAGCTCTGTCCATGGGTTCCGGAGCATACCTCGCAGCTAAGAGCGAACGTGAAATTTACCACGCCGAAATTGCCCGCGAACGCGAAGCCATCCAGATGAACGGCCCTGAAGCACGGGAACTGCTCTCGCTCTACTATCAGGTCAAGGGATTGCCCGAGGCCGATGCCGATCACATGGTCAACCACATCGCCAACGATCCCGATCAGATGTTGCGTGCCTTGGCCAGCGAGCGTCTCGGCAGTTCGGAAGAAGCGCTCTCCAACCCTATGGTCTCCGCCACTTCTGGAGCCATCTCCACGGGGATAGGCGCTCTCATTCCAATTATTCCATTCTTCTTCATGCAAGGCCTTCCGGCCGTTATTGCGGCGGCCATCGTCTCTCTGATTGCGCACTTCGCAGTCGGCGCAGCCAAGAGCCTCATCACGATTCGTTCCTGGTGGTCCTCGGGCCTCGAAATGACAATCGTCGGCGCTGTGGAAGGCGCCGTCACCTATGGAATCGGTATTCTTCTCGGCAAGGGCGGCATGTAGTGGGAGGTTTCATTCCACTCAGCGACGCCTCGCGACCGCTGCGGCGCTTCGCTGTGGCCACTGTCGCCATCATCGTTCTGAATGCCTACGTGTTCCTGAAAGAACTGGCCTACGGTGACCGCTTCGTCTGGGTCTGGTCAGTCGTGCCGATCCGGATCATTCACGGATCTGGCTGGATCACGATCCTCACGTCGATGTTCATGCATGCCAGTTGGATGCACATCATCGGCAACATGATCTATCTCTGGGCCTTCGGTCGCGAGATCGAAGACGCAATGGGCACCGGCCGCTTCATCTTCTTCTATCTGATCGGCGGTGTCGTCGCAATGATGTGTCAGATCCTCGGCAATCCGTTCGCGCAGATCCCCTGTCTCGGCGCCAGCGGAGCGATTGCCGCAGTCATGGGAGCCTTCCTGATAACCTATCCCCGCGATCGCATCAAAACCGTCGTTTTCTTCCTGATCTTCGTTCGGATCACCTTCATTCCGGCCGCCCTGCTGATCGGCTTCTGGTTCCTTATGCAGATCCTCAACTTCGGCAGCGTCGCGACAGTGCACACCGGCGGCGTCGCATATCTCGCTCACATCGGCGGATTCCTGTTTGGCGTCGCGACCGCGCGCTTTCTCGTCAGACCCGGCAGAAGCGCCGCGTACATTCGTTACTAGACAAACTCAGGGCAGAACTAGGAGATGGCAACTGCAGGCTGCTTTGCTGTCAGCAATTCCGTCGCAGCATTGCGGCCAGTGCGAATGCAATCGGGAATGCCAATTCCATCGTAGGCATTTCCCGCAAGTCGCAAGCCCGGCAGGGCGGCAACGCGATCTTTCACGCGTTTCATTCGCTCATGATGTCCGACTGAATACTGGGCCATCGCGCGACGCCAGCGGGAGACCTGAGTCGCCTCCGCGGGAATGTGCGGTCCAACGATCCGAGCACCCAGGATTTCGCTCAGTTCACGTCGCACCGTCGCGATCAGCACGTCATCGGGTTGGTCCAGCAGAGACTCGTTCTTCGCTCCGCCAAGGAATGCGCGCAGCACTGCTTTGCCGGTTGGTGTTCTACCAACAAACTTGCGATGAACAAATGTGCAAGCTAACATCGCACGGCCTTCGACAGCAGGAACAAGAAACCCAAAACCATCGGGTAGGGGTCCAAGCTGTGCTTCGTCAAACACCAGATTCACCGTGATCGAAGAAGAGTAGGGAATCGCACCCAGTTCATCGCCTAGCGCAGCATCTGTCGAAGCCAGCAGCTTCCCTGCAACGAAGGCCGGTGAAGTCAGGATGACAGCATCGTAGAACTCGTCTCTCCCGTCCGAACGCAGCCGCCATCCGTTTGCCTCGCGAGCGAGCGAGTCCACCGAAGTTGATGTCTTCACCCACTCGGAGTTCAAATGGGCTTCGAGCGCGTCCACTAGTTGCTGCAGGCCACCCCTCAGAGTAGTGAAGATCGATCGTGGCCCCGCAGGCCTTGATCCCGGTCTGCCGCCCGCTTCTTGTGCTGCCGCACGCATGGCTGCCATCTTCGCTCGCATCTGCTTGTGCGCTGCAAGCATCCCGCGAGTCAAGGAACCGTACTGCGTCTCCATCTCGACCAGCTTGGGCAGGACTGTTCGAGCGCTCAATTGGGTTGCGTCACCTCCGTAAATCCCAGAGAGCAGCGGATCCGCCAACCTGTCGACTGCCTCGCGGCCAAAGTGCCTCTCAACCAATGCGGCGACCGATTCGTCCTGTCTGCTAGGTCGCGGCGGATGAAGCAATTCCAGCGCCATCTTAATCTTGGTCATCGGGCTGAAGAGGCTGGTCAGAGCGGTTGGGACCAACTTTGTGGGAATGAGGAACATCAGGCCGTCCGGAAGAGGAACCAGCCGGTTCTTCACAACGATGTAAGTTTTACGATTGGCGTCGTTGGACGGCGTGAGCTGGTCCGCGAGGCCAAGTTCGCGACACAATTCCGCGCCCGCCGGCTTTTCACTTAGAAATGAGTCCGGACCGCGTTCCAGGACGACTCCATTGACTGTCTCCGAAGCAAGTGAGCCTCCGAGCCGGTCGCGAGACTCGAAGAGGGTGTATGTGACATCCGCCCCCACCCCTCGCGCCTTTTCAAGCTCATAGGCAGCTGCAAGTCCCGCAATGCCGCCTCCAACAATCGCTACTCGCATTCTCCGACCTCAATCCCTTGATAACACAGCAGACGCGGACTTTATTTCGATCCTTAGGAGATGTTCCGCGCTTCAGCTTTTCATCTACAGGATCAATCCTTCGGTTCGTCGGGCATGTGACTTAAATCACTTGAAGAGTGGCACGCCCCCGAGATAATTCGGACGGCGGGACTAGCAGCTTGATTCCGCAGACTCGTCCGTCGATTCTATCGCTGTTCCCCTTTTCCGCTAGCACCAGGAGTTCAGATGACACCAGAGCTGATACACCGGCTTCATTTCGCTTTTACCATTACGTTTCACTATCTCTTCCCCCAGCTCACGATGGGTCTCGGCCTTCTCATCGTGGTACTCAAGACAGTTGCTCTCCGGAGCGGCAGCGAGGAGTGGGACCGTGCCTCGCGTTTCTGGGCTCGCATCTTCGGAATCAATTTCGTATTTGGCGTAGTTACAGGCATTCCGATGGAGTTCGAGTTCGGCACAAATTGGGCCCGCTTCTCTCAACTCTCCGGTGGAGTTATAGGCCAGCCGCTTGCGATGGAAGGAGTATTCAGCTTCTTTCTCGAGTCAGCCTTCCTCGGTCTCTTCCTTTACGGGGAGAAGCGCATTTCGAAACGCATGCACTGGTTCTCAGCGGTGATGGTGTGGCTCGGGTCGTGGATCTCGGGATTCTTCATCATCGTCACGGACGCGTGGATGCAGCACCCTGTTGCCTACAGTCGCCTGCCCAATGGCCAGTTCGAAGTGGTCAGCTTCTGGAAGCTGCTGCTGAATCCCTGGGGACTGCTGCAGTATATGCACAACATGACAGGCGCAGTAATTACGGGCTCGTTTGTGATGGCCGCTGTGGGTGCGTTCTATCTGCTCGATGGCCGGAACAAGCACTATGGCCGAATCTTCACCCGCGTTGGCGTCATCGCGGGACTGATTTCGACGATTCTGATCATCTTTCCAACCGGCGACCTGCATGGCAAGTACGTCGCTAAACATCAGCCCGCTGCAATTGCCGGAATGGAAGGTCTCTTCAAAACCGAAACTGGGGCGGGGATCGTTTTGATCGGCCAACCGAATGAAGAAACCGGCGAGATCGACAATCCCCTGGTCGTGAACAACGTCCTCAGCTTCCTGATCTACGGAACCACCAAAGCCGAAGTGACAGGCCTCGACCGCATTCCGCGCGATCAGTGGCCGTCGGCATTGCCGCTGCTCTACTACTCCTATCACATCATGGCAGGGCTCGGGACATACTTCGTCGCGCTAATGATTGCGGCGGCATTTCTGCTGTGGCGTAAAAAGCTGTATGCCTCGCGCTGGATTCTCTGGCTGCTGCTGATCAGTTTTCCATTTCCGTATATCGCCAACACAGCTGGCTGGATGACGGCGGAGATGGGTCGCCAGCCGTGGTTGATTTATGGGCTGATGCGCACGAGCGAGGGCTACTCTCATGTCGTTTCAGCCGGCAACGGCCTCTTTACCCTGATCGGCTTCATGGGGCTGTATGCGCTGCTTGGGCTGCTGTTCACAGTCCTGATCTACCGCGAGATCAGCCACGGGCCACATTCAAGAGTTCCCGAAGTAAATACTGCGATGGCTGACTGAAGCAATTGAACGAATAACGAAGGAATTGTCATCATGATGGGATTCATCTGGTTCTGGCTTGTTGCTGTGATGATCGTCGGATATGTTGTCCTCGACGGATTCGACCTTGGAGTCGGGATTCTGCATCTCTTCCTGCCTCGGACGGAAGCGGAGAAGCGCGCCTGCCTGCATTCCATCGGGCCAGTATGGGATGGCAATGAGGTCTGGCTGCTTGCTGGAGGCGGAACGCTCTACTTCGCCTTCCCACTTCTGTACGCCTCAGCCTTCTCTGGCTTCTATCTCCCGCTAATGATCGTTTTGTGGCTGCTCGTACTGCGAGGGGTCGCGCTTGAGCTTCGCAACCACATTGACGTGGGCGTCTGGTTGTCACTCCTGGATGGAGTCTTTGGGCTCGCCAGTGCTCTCCTCGCGATCTTCTACGGGGCCGCATTGGCGAATGTCCTGCGTGGCGTACCTCTGCAGGCTGACGGCTACTTCTTCCTCCCGCTTTGGACGAACTTTCAGCCGGGCGTCCATCCGGGGATTCTAGACTGGTACACCGTTATCGGGGGGCTGGTGGCTCTTGTCGCCCTGACGTTGCATGGAGCACTGTGGTTGAGCATCAAGGTATCGGCGGAACTGCAATCACGCGCATGCCGACTGATCAACCCCCTGCTGCTTGGGTTGATTCTGCTGACTGTGGTGAGCCTGATTGGGACTATTGCAGTTCGCCCTGTGAGTCTGGACAACTACCATCGCTATCCGGTCACGTTTGTCGTTCCCTTCGGGGTGCTGGCTGCGCTCGCCGGTGTGTGGTGGTTCAATCGCAACCGGCAACCGGTGAAGGCGTTTCTTTCGTCGAGCGTCTATCTTTTCTTTATGCTTGCGGGAGCGTGCTGGGGTGTCTATCCGACTCTGCTGCCTGCAACAACAGGCACAGATCGCGACATCACATTGAGCCGGGCAATTTCGGGCCCTCACACGCTCTCTGTGGGTCTTGCATGGTGGTTGTTTGGCATGACTCTCGCGGTCGCTTACGTGGTCTTCGTCTACAGCCGATTTAAGGGAAAGGCTGACACAGACGGCGCGACCCATTAACGAATGTCCGGAGATGTTTCCGAACATCTCCGAAGCACTAATCTCGCGAATACGGCCGCTCATCCCGCGAACAAACCGGGCGGTCCCGAATTGCTTGCATCGGGTTTGTTGCTGCTCTAGCCTCAACGCGACCTATTGCGGAGGAGGCACGATGAAATCCACTGTTCTGAGTTTGATCTGCATGTTGAGCGCCGTTGGCGGGATTACTTCGACAACCAGGGCGCAAGCTCCCCAGACTTCAACCGACACCACCGCTCCGAGCTATGACATGAAGGCGCAGGCCCTGCTTGATCTTCAAGCGGTGAATAAGAAATGCGCCGATCTGGCCCAGGTAGTACCGAGCGACAAACTTACCTGGCGCCCTTCAGCTGACTCGCGATCCTTCGCTGAAGTTTTTCTGCATGTCGCGGGAGAGCGCTACGGAATTCTCAGCATGATGGGTGCGACTCCCCCCGAGGGATTCAAGGCGAAGGAATTTGAGAAGTCCACGACGGACAAGGATCGGATCGTTGAGGATCTGAATCAGTCGTGGGACTTTGCGAATAAGGCAATCAACGGTATGAGCAATGCGGATTTTGCCAAGCTGCTGCCCAAACTCGGGCCGCAAGCGAATGAAGGCGATGTCGTTTACATCCTTGTCGCAGACGCGCATGAGCACCTCGGGCAACTCATTGCTTATGCACGGCAGAATGGGATAGTGCCGCCGTGGACAGTCGCCATGCAGAAAAAGAAAGCGGCGGCTCAGACAAAGTAGGAGCAGGGAACAAGTTAAGGGGTGAGCAGGCCGGCGTATCCGTTTGCCGGCCTTTGTCTGCGCTTTCGCTACTATGGGTTGTTCGACGCTTCGCTCCGCTTGCGTGGCGCGTCGAACTCGTCGCCGGCGTGCCACTCGATTGAGCGGTGTTGAGCGCTGGCCAGCCACCCAAGGACGAAGCCGAAGCGAGCTAGTTTCGCATTGCCGCGAAAGTCCCAAACCTCTTGGAATTCGTCGGAGGGCTGATGGTAGTGATTTGCCACGTAGTCTTCGAACTGGGCTTTTCCCCAGGCCTCATCGTGCCCTTCAAACAGAGTGCCGGGATCGAGGGAGAAGGCTGGAATTCCGACCCGAGCAAGGGAGAAGTGATCGGAGCGGTAGTAGTGACCCGCTGACGGCTGGGAGTCGGGCTGGATCTTCAGGTCAAAGTCCTTCGAGATGGTTTGCACAGTTGGCCAGAAGTCGATTCGTTCCGCGCCGCCAAGAGTCACGGAACGCGGGATGCCAATGGGCAGCAGCATGTCAAAGTTAAGATCGAGTGTAATGTCGCGCGCGGGAACAGGCGGATGCTGCCCAAGGAATTGGGAACCCAGCAGACCTTGCTCTTCTGCGGTAACTGCCGCGAAGTAGACATCGTGGGGCGGCCTCTGTGTGGAGTGCGCATAGGCACGGGCGAGCTCGAGAAGAATGCCGCAGCCGGTTCCATTGTCGGCGGCACCGTTGTAGATGCCGTCTCCTTTGGCGTCGGGATCGATTCCGAGGTGATCGTAGTGGGCAGTGAAGAGGACGGAGTTCTCAGGATCGGCTGATGCGCCGGAGACGCGGGCGACTACATTGGTCGAGTTGTATTTTCTGACTCTGCTTTCGACGCGAGCCTTTAGACGAATGTTGAGCTCTTGAGGCTGGAATCCGGGTTTTCCGGCGCGTTCGATGGCCTGATCGAGATCACCCAGGCCCGCGAGCGTGAAGAGGTGCTGAGCTACGTCGTGCTGGATCCATGCGGCGGCGCGAAGCGTGTTAAGCGGGTCGCCGGCAAGGTAGCTTTTCTCAATCGCTTGAGAATTCTGCACAACCTGCCAGCCGTAGCTGGCAAGATCTGTGCGATGGATGATGAGAACTCCGATGGCTCCCCGCCGAGCGGCTTCCTCGTACTTGTAGGTCCAGCGACCGTAGTAGGTGAGTGCCTTACCGTTGAATAATTTGTCATCGTTGGAAGGCGGTTCGTTGACGATCACCAGGGCGATTTTGCCGTGGAGGTCGACTTCTTTACCGTCGGAGCCGGCGTAGTCATTCCATTTGTACTCGGGGGCGTGAATGCCGTAACCCACGAAAACGATTGGGGCGTCGATATCCGCGGCGGGCTGGCCGGTCTGGTCCTTTGAGACGACCTGCGAGCCATAACTCAGGTCAACGGGTTGGCCAGACGGCGGAACGAAAGAGAACTTTGTCTTGTCCTCAATGGTGTGGACGGCGATAAGAGGTACCTGCTGGAAAAAGGATTTATTTTCGCCCGCAGGCTGAAGGCCCTCAAGGGCGAATTGGGTCGCGATGTATTCGGCTGCGAGCTTGTCGCCGCGCGTCCCCGGTCCGCGACCTTCCAGCAGATCAAGCGATAGGAAGCGGACGTGTGCTCGAATCTTCACCGGATCGATTGAAGCCGCGGCGGTACGGGCGGCGGGTGTAATGCCGGCGATTGCAGGTACAGTGTTGGAGTTCTCCGATTGTGCTTGAGAGGGTGCAGCCCAAGCTGAGGTGAGTATGGCTGCAAGAACGCAGGCGACTTTCAAGGGTTGCATGGAATCTCCGCGGAGAGGTCAGGTTCAGAGTACTTCGAGGATAGCGGGTGCGGCAATTGCGTGATGGCCTCGAGTGGGAATGAGTCGCGCTTTGGTGAGGACCTTGCGAGCCAGGCCGGTCAGCGCCATATGTGAGGCTTGCAGAGCGGTCACCCAACGACGGTGGACTGCGGAGCTTGGGAGTTGTTTCTCAGTGAGACCATGAATGTGGACGGTGTACCTGACCTGCATGATGGAGTGGCGGACAGTGAGGATGGGAGCGTCCTTGGAGGCTTTTGCAGGCTCGAGCGTGGGGAGTTCCCAGAGACCGGGCATAACAGTGTTGGTTGTGGGACGCTGGTGGAGGAGGATTTCCATTCCGGCAAGCGATTCGCGGGTGACAAGGGCGCAGGCGATCTCGCGAGAGGTCATGGGAGGACGTTTCGGGGTGCGGTGTTCGCCGAGGGTGCGGCATTCTTTGGCCCACGGGCAGACAAGGCACTGCGGATTCCGCGGAGTGCACACCGTCGCGCCTAGTTCCATAATGGCCTGGTTGTAGTCCCCGGGGTGCCGGGGGTCGACCAGAGTTTGGGCGAAGTCGCTGACCTTGCGGCGGACAACGGCTTCAGAGACGGAGTCTTCGGAGTGCCACCCCTGGATGCGGCTCAGGACCCGCTCCACGTTGCCATCGACGAGGGCGACGGGTTCGTCATGGGCGATGCTGGCGATAGCTGCAGCAGTGTAACAGCCGATGCCGGGAAGGTTTCGAAGTCCTTCGGCAGTGATGGGCATGATGCCGCCGCAGTCGGAGAGGATGGCCTTCGCGGCTTTGTGGAGCATGCGGGCGCGGCGATAGTACCCCAGGCCGCTCCAGAGCGCAAGAATGTCCTGCTCGTCCGCATCCGCCAAGGACTGGATGCTTGGAAAGCGCAGAAGGAATGCAGTGTATCGCTCAATGACCACGGCGACGCGGGTCTGCTGGAGCATGATTTCGGAGACCCAGATAGCGTAGGGATCTCTGCTCTGGCGCCACGGGAGATTGCGCTTACTGGCGTGATACCACGTCAGAATCTCGCCGCGCATGCGGGCGACGGTTTCCGGGGAGTGCCTTCGGATCGGCATGGGAAAAGATTACGGCATATGATGCTGCCAGCTAGCGGGAGTAATCCGGCGCACGCACGATTCGCATCAACTCCCCGTGATCCAGCCAGTTCAGCTCGCAGTGCTCACAATCGTCAATGATCACGTTTCCCGGACCGTTGTAGAAGTGCGTCTCCATCTGCCTATGGCAGTGCGGACACCCGATCTTCCGCACTAGATCATGCCGGTCCGGGGTCGGAGCGACCAGCGTCCCAGGATCGCCGCTCCTTAACTCTTGCACCAGCGCGACGAACACGCCCATCGGTATCAGCATCCCTCGGCACTTCGTGCAGTAGCGAATTCGAATCTTCGCCAGCGCCGCATGCTTCAACGGAACAGTGCAGACAGGGCACTCCTCACCTGACTCCACTTCCAGCACGCTGACACCCTCATCGTCCTTCGACGGAAAGAAGATGCTCTTGCAGTACTCGCACTTCAGATAGTCTTCATCGGCATTCAAGCGCATAGTCGCGCCGCAGGAAGGACAATTCATTGTTCCCTTCCACACGATGGACAGTACTTCACCCCATCCGGCAAAGGCTGCCCGCAATCCACGCAGAATCGCTTTCTCGCCGTTACCGGCGGCAGAGAATCGTCCTCATCACCGTCGGGTCTGCGCTCAAAGCCCGTCGTTCGCGTGTCGGTCCACTCGTCGAAGTCAACATCCCGTCTCTCGTAATCCGGAGTCATGATACGCCTCCCTTGCAGCTGACCGGACCACCCGCAATATGCAATAAACTTACCGAAAACTCTACAGCATCCCGGGATAGCCCGCGAGTGACGATCGGCCAGCGGCGAGAGCAAAACAGCGCCTAATCCGCACACGCCCGTAACCTTCTGGGACAAATAAAAAGGCGGGCCGTGTCGGCCCGCCCTAAATCTCTTTGCCAGAGAATGTACCAAACCATTTCAGGAGGCAGTCTCAGAGTACCCCCCTCCCCCCTCCCCGTCTTGAGTCCTTAGGACGACCCCCACATCCATCGTTAGGTTGAGAAGTTCCTAAACAATTAAAAGCACTTATCCCAACATCCTTTCCAGCCCTCATAATCAAATTAGCGTTCCGCCAGCTTTGGATCGACCACCTTGCCGCAAGCTGATTCGAACCCGACCGCCTCGTCCACCCGCGCCCACCTTAACCCGGTCCCGGTATCCGCCTCGCTCGGCAGTCTGCTCATCCTCCTCGCTCTCATCCTTGCCGCAGTTCCGGGCACCCGCGCTCTCGAGCCGGGCACGCCGCTTTCCGGTTACAGTCGCCAATCATGGGTCATGGAAAACGGGCTGCCGCAGAATACCGTTCAGGCCCTCGCTCAAACCTCTGACGGCTTCATATGGGTTGGCACCGAAGTCGGACTCGTCCGTTTTGACGGCAATAGCTTCCTCATCTACGACCAGAACTCAAAACCGATTGCCCTCCCCGGTAACGACGTCCAATCTCTTCTCGCCACTCCAGACGGCGGCCTCTGGATCGGCACCACTGATGGCCTCGCGCGCTTACAGAAAGGCGCAATCATCACCTTCACCACCGCCAATGGGCTGCCCTCCAACTCCATACGTTCCCTTCAGCCGGATACGGACGGCTCGGTCCTTGTCCTCACTCAGGCAGGAAACGTTGCCATCAGAAACTCTCAACTGACGCCCACCCACTTCAGCAACTCCGGCACCTTCTTCGGGGGCCCTCTGAAAGGTGATCTGTATGCAGACGTCAGCAGAACCGCTGTATCTCTGAACTCGAAGAGCCATGCTCAGCAGACCCTTGCCGTTGGCCGTGATCTCCCCGGCAGTCGTATTCAGTCTGCCTTCGGCGATCGCTCCGGCGCCCTCTGGATCGGCACCAATAACGGCCTCGTTCGCTATGCTTCGGGCAAACTCGATCGCTTCCCGCTCACCGACCCGCTCGCCACGGCTTCCATACTCTCCATCCTTGAAGACCATGAAGGCAATCTCTGGGTTGGCACGGAATCTGGTGGCCTCCACATCCTCCGCGATGAGCGCTTCCGCACCCTCGGCGCCCGCGATGGCCTCTCCTCCGACTCCACCACGACCGTCGTCGAAGATTCTGCAGCAACGATCTGGGTCGGAACCAGCGGCTACGGCCTCAACGCGGTCAATCGCTCAGGCTTTGCCTTCACAAAGACCAAGACTTATACCGTGCGCGATGGCCTTACCAGTGACATCATCCTTTCGCTCGCCGCGGCTTCCGATGGAGATATCTGGGTCGGCACTCCCGACGGCCTCAATCACCTACATCGCGGTGCAATCACTTCCTTCACGACAGCTGACGGCCTCCCCGATGACTTCATCCGCTCCGTTCATGTCGACTCCGACAACTCTCTCTGGATCGGCACCCGTCGAGGCCTAGCTCACTTGAGTTTCACTGCCTCCAACCTGCACATCGACACCTACACCCAGTCCACCGGCCTCGGCAGCGACCTTGTTGGTGCCATGGCCCGCGACACAAACGGCAGCCTTTGGGTTGCAACTCTTGCCGGCCTCTCCCGGCTTGCTGCCGGACCAACGCCAGCCATCACCAACTTCACCTCTGCGAACGGCCTCTCGAGCAACGTAATCACCGCTCTCCTGCCGCGTCCGAATTCCACCCTCCTCATTGGCACACAGGATCACGGGTGGAATCTCTGGAACGGTCGATCCTTCTCTTCGGCCGCGAACACCGGCCTCAGTCAAACAACCATCCACGCTATCCTCGACGACGAGCAGAACCATCTCTGGTTCGCAACTGCTACCGGCATCGCCAGATGCGACTGCGACATGAACAGCGGCTGTTCTCATTGGATGGAATTCGGCCCCGCCGACGGCCTTCACATTCGCCAGATGGCCACAAACAGCCACCCCTCAGCCTGGCGTTCCCACGACGGCCTCCTCTGGTTCGCCACACCGAAAGGCCTCGTCGAAGTCGACCCCGCTCACTTTCCCATTAACACCGTCCCGCCGCCCATCGCCCTCGTTCGATTCGCCGTTGACGACATCGACCAACCCCTGAATGGCGATGCTCTCAAAATCCCCGCCGGCCATAACCACTTCCAATTCGATTACGCCGGCCTCAGCTTCACTGCCCCGCAAAAAGTGCGCTACCGCTACATGCTCGAAGGCTTCGACCACCAGTGGACCGAAGCCGGCTCGCGCCGTTCGGCATACTACACCAGTATCCCTCCCGGCCATTACACCTTCCGCGTTCAGGCCGCCAACAACGACGGCCTCTGGAACACCTCTGGTTCATCACTTTCCTTCCAGCTAAGTCCCCACTTTTACCAGACTATCTGGTTCTACCTGCTGCTCCTCGCGTTCGCCGCAGCACTCGTCTTCCTTGCTTTCCGTCTGCGGCTCCTGCGGGCAGAACGCGAATTCCGCGCCGTCCTCGCCGAACGAAATCGCATCGCGCGAGAAGTGCATGACACACTCGCGCAAGGCTACGTCGGCGTCTCCGTACAACTCGAAGTTCTCTCCGAACTCTTTCGAAATAACAAAACCGAAGCCGCCGTCAGCCATCTGGACACAATTCGGCAGCACGTTCGCGAAGGCCTTGCCGATGCGCGCCAATCCATCTGGGCACTCCGATCGCAGGACAGCGGCGAGAACACCTTGCCTGTCCTGCTCCGTCGCGCCACTGAGCACGCCAACGGACACGGCATCGAAGTCACATTTAGTCTCTATGGCGCTTACCGCCCCATACCTCCTGGAACCGAACGCGAAATCCTCCGCATCGGTCAGGAGGCAATCCATAATGTGAGGAAGCACTCTGGTGCAAAGCTCCTCACTGTACAACTGGAATACGGGCCCGCAGAACTCGCCCTCATCGTCAAAGATGACGGACGAGGATTCGAATCTGCCAACGGCGCGTCACCAGCAGGGCACTATGGGCTCACCGGCATGCGCGAACGCGCCGATCTCATCGGAGGTACCCTCGAAGTCACCAGTGAACTGGGAACCGGTACCACCGTGCATCTGCATCTCACCACGCCGAAAGAAGCACACACCAGGGAAGTCAAAAAAGGAATGGAGTCCTGATGGCAGCCGAAGAAACCATCCGCGTTCTCGTCGTCGAAGACCACCACGTCGTACGCCAGGGACTGGTAGCCCTGCTAAATGTCGTCGAGGGCATCGAGGTCATAGGCGAGGCAGCTGACGGTGTCGAAGCCATCACGCAGTTCCGCAAGAATCAGCCCCATGTCACGCTCATCGACCTGCGAATGCCACGACTCTCCGGCGTCGAGGTAATCCAGCGCATCCGCATGGAAACTCCTCAGGCCCGCTTTATCGTCCTCACCACCTACGATGGCGACGAAGACATCTACCGCGCTCTTCAGGCAGGCGCCAAAGCATACCTCCTTAAAGGCATGACGACTGATGATCTGGTGTCCACCATCCGCGCCGTCCACGCCGGCAAATCGCATATCCCGCCCGCCATCGCCCAGCGTCTCGCCGAACGCATGGGCACTGAAGAGCTCACCCCGCGCGAGTTCGACGTCCTTGAACAGATCGTCCACGGCCGCAGCAACAAGGAGATCGCCTCCTTCCTCGATATTTCCGAAGCCACAGTCAAGACCCACATCAACAGCCTGCTTGGGAAACTCGGAGTCACCGATCGCACCCAGGCTGCCACCGCGGCCATCCAGCGCGGCATAGTTCCACTCGAATCTCTCCGCAAGCCCAAACAATAAGGTGACCATGAAGCGCCTCTCCCTCTTCGCACTCCTCGCCCTCATCTTCTCGTTGAGTCTGCATGCCCAGAACTCAACGTGGCGTCAGGCCACCAGCACGGAGCTCGCCTCTCTGCTGCCAGCTCGCGCTCCTGTCATCAAAGAGCACATCGAGACCGAGATGCGCACGGCAAGCGGCATCGTTGATGGTCGCGGCCATTGCATCGCCGGAGTTGTTCTCATCACTGCTGGCTACAGCGCTGAAGGCAAGTACTCCCACTTTCTCGTTGTGCAATCGCCCATCAAGATCGGTGGAGTCAAGCTCAAGCCAGGCGAATACGTCTTCGGTTACACGCACTCCGGCGACGTCCTCAACGTTCACTTCAACGAAGCCGCAACTGGCAATCTCGTCGGCACAACCGATGCCCACATCATGTCCGGGAATCGAACAGTCACCCAGCTCCAGATTTGGCCGCCCGCATCCAAATCCGTCTTCCAGATAGGTCGCTTCGCTATTCCCTATGAATTCGGAGAGAAATAGGCGTGCCCCTGACCAAACGCCTGCCGCCCAACGGAACGCGCGTGAAAGGCTCGACAACCTACGGGCTCAGTCCAGAACATCTCCGCACCCTCCGTGCACTCAACACGCCGGCAAAAATCCAGAAGTTCATCGACGAAATCCCATATCAGTACGCCGATACCGCATGGTCGCCTCAACGCGTCCTGCGCGAGCGCAAGGGACATTGCCTCGAAGGCGCCCTCGTGGCTGCGGCAGCACTCCGGGTCAACGGCTATCACCCGCTGCTCATGGACCTCGAAGCCGTCCACGATGATGACCACGTCCTCGCCGTCTTTCGTCAGAACGGCCTCTGGGGCAGCATCGCTAAATCTAACTTCTCTGGTCTGCGCTTCCGCGCCCCCGTCTATCGCACCTTGCGCGAACTGGCCCTCAGCTACTTCGATCACTACTACAACCTTCGCGGCCAGCGCACCCTTCGCGCGTACTCCCGACCCATCAACCTCTCCCGCCTCGACGCCCAGCACTGGATGACCTCGGAAGAAGACGTCTGGTACGTTCCTGAGCTTCTCATCGCCGCCCGCCACTACCCACTCTTCCCCTACAAGATCGCATCCACCCTGCCCCGCATGGATCGGCGCGCTTTCGAAGCCGGAATGCACGGCTGGACTAAGCACTGACGCCTGGATGGCAAAATGTCATCCCAACTTGCACTGCACCCGGCGCTGATGTTTCAATCAGGTTATTGAAACAGGGGTGCTCCACAGTGTGGGGCTGAGAAAATACCCTCGAACCCGATCCGGATAATGCCGGCGTGGGAAGCTTTCGAAGTCAGTCTAGCCAACTTCCTTCCAGCTTCACTTGAATTCCCTTGTTTCATGGAAAGTGGGAACAAGGGCATGCGTACGCTCACATATAGACTCTGTACACACACGTGCTCGGCTCGTATTCGCCCTGGCGAACCGGCCATCCTCTCGCTGCTCTTTTTCGCAGCGTGCCTCGCATCCGCACAGGACACGCAGTCATCCCATCCGCCGCCTGCCCAGAAACCCGATCGCGTCACCACCACGGTCGTTGTCCACGGCGAAGTCAAAGACGACTACCTCTCCGACCCGCGCACCGCCGCAAGCCTCGACGGCGCCTCGCTTGAGGAGACGCCTCTCTCCGTCACCTCCGTCACCAGCGCCGTCATCGGCGATCAGATCTCCCGCACTCTCTCTGACGTCGTCAAGAACGACGCTTCCGTCGGAGAGGACTATGCGCCCGTCGGCTACTACGGCGACTTCGAAATTCGCGGATTCCCGATCGATCTCGCCACGGGCTTGCAGATCAACGGCCTCGCCATCGTCGGCGAGCAAGACGTCCCCCTCGAAAACAAGCAGCGCGTCGAGATCATCAAAGGCATCGCGGGTCTGGAAAGCGGCATCGCCTCTAGCGGCGGCGTCATCAACTACGCAACCAAAGAGCCCTACCGAGGCCTGCATCCCTCCATCGACTTAGCCACTGACCATCGCGGCTCCTCTTACGGTTCCACGCAATTTCTGATGCCCGGCCTGCGCGACAGCCTTCTAATCACCGCCGCTGCCGAAGACATCCACACCTACGTCGAACACGCCAACGGCTGGCGCGGCATGGGCGCAGCCGACGGCCGATGGGAACTCGGGTCGACTACCCAACTCACCACCGACTTTGAATATCAGCACAAAGTCGAGCGCAGCGAAGCCGGCTATCAACTCCTCGGTGGCACCATCGTTCCTTCCCCCGTCTACCCATCTGTGATGCTCGGATTCCAGACCTGGTCCAAACCCAACACCTTCGACACCCTCAACGCCGGTGCCCACCTTCAGCACAACTTCGCACCCGACTGGACTCTCCGCATTGGCGGCTCCTACAGCCACTCCCTCATTGACGACAACGTCATTTATCCCTATGGACCCGCGCTCGACTCCGAATACAACTCCCTCTGCCCCGACTCGCCGTACTACTTCTTCTGCCCCGACGGCAGCTACGAAATCTGGGACTACCGCAGTCCCTACGAGCTCCGGATCGATTCCGCCGGCGATGCTCTCGTCGTCGGCCACTTCAAAACCGGAAGCATCAGCCACGACATAGTCGGCGGAGGCTCACTCTTCCATCGCTCCGTGGACCTGGCGAAGGAAATCGTCTACGAACCTCTTGGCGTGGAGAACATCTACCAGCCCAACATTTCCTACATGCCTGACGGCATCAAAGCTGACACCTCTCAGCAACTCGCCGATTTCAACCACCAGGCCTCAGCCATTTTTCAGGAACGCGCTCACTTACCGCACAATATCGTCCTCCAGGCAGGAGGCCGCTTCGTCCGCGTCTCCGACCTCAACTATTCGAATGCTCGCACAATCTGGCTCCCGCAGTATGGGATCACGTACTCTCCGATCCAGAGCCTCACCCTGTACAGCAACTACGGAACGCTACTCTCCCTCGGTCCGCAAGCCCCATGGTGGGTCGACAACTCCGCCCGCTTCCTCACTCCCTTTATGACCCGACAGTCCGAGATCGGCGCAAAATACGAGCACGGAATCCTCCTCACCGCCGACTACTTCCGCATGCGCCAGCCCTTCTTCTATCCCCGCGTCATCCTGTCCGCCGACAGCTTCTGCTCCAACAATCTCCTCAGCGAGGACGGCGAGGTCGTTCCCGGAGATCTCTGCTTCGAATCCGCTGGCCACGAAACCCACGACGGCTTCGAATTCAACGCACAAGGTAAAGCCGCCGGCTGGACGCAGCTTAGCGCCTCAGCCGCGACCATCCGGGCCATTTCCACAGATACCGGCACTCCCGCCTACGAGCACAAGCAGGTCATCAACGTCCCGCGTTTCCACTCAGCGCTGTTCGCTGACATCCTGGTCCCTCACGGTCGCGGTCTCCACCTCATGCCTGGTTGGAGCTACACCACTCGCAGACAAGCCACTCGAGATGATACGGTTAGCGTCTCCGGGTATAACCTCTTCAACCTCGGCGCGCGCTACTCCCCCGGCGGAGAATCCGGGCACCTCACCTTTCACCTCTACGCCGACAACATCCTCAACAAGCGCTACTGGAAAGACACCGGTGCCAGCCTCGGCGACACCTTCATTCACCAGGGCGCCCCAACAACCGTCCGCCTCTCCGCGCACTACAATTTCTAGCTTGCCGCACACACAACCACGCTCGTGAACGAATCGCACCAACCCGCACTGGCCCACGGACTCGACGGCTCCCTCGTCGCACCCGACTGGCCACCGCTCACCCTCACCGAGCTCCGCTTCGTCCTGCAACACTTCCCGTCAATCGGCAATCCGCTAGCTATCCTCTCCAACAGCCCTCGCCCTCTCTCCGCCGCTGCTGTCATCGCAACGGACACCGGCCACATCTTCACGAAGCGCCACTCCCGCGCCGTCCGCGACACCGTCGGCCTCGCCGAAGAGCACCGCTTGATGCAGCACCTTCGCGCGAACGGCATCAACGTCCCAGCCGTCTTCTCAACCACCACGGGCGAGACCGCACTGGAATGCGGCGATTGGACTTACGAAATCCACGATCTCCCCGCAGGCATTGACCTCTACGAAGACGCAATCTCCTGGACCCCCTTTCGATCCTCCGAACACGCTCGCTCCGCCGGCCAACTCCTCGCACGCATGCACCTCGCCGCACAGAGCTTCAGCGCACCACCCAGAAAAGTTCAGGCTCTCGTCGCCAGCTTCAGCATCTTCGCCTCACCTGATCCTGCCACTGCTCTCAAGCAATATCTGTCCGCTCGGTGTTCGATCACTCACGACCCGCAAACCCTGAACGACTCAGAACCAGCACTCGAACTTCTCGCCCCCTTCCACGCCGAGATCCAACCTCTGCTCCCCTCTCTCGCTCCCGTTTGGACCCATAACGACCTCCACGCATCCAACCTCTTCTGGAGCGGACCGAGCGCAAACGCCTGCGCCACCTCTGTCATTGACTTCGGCCTCGCCGACCGCACCAACGCCGTCCACGACCTCGTCCAAGCCATCGAACGCAATATCGTCGAATGGCTCGTCCTCATGAACGATCCTGCCGCCGGCCATCGCGTGCCGATCCACCTGGACCACCTCTGGGCTCTCCTCGAAGGCTACGAGCAGGTCCGCCCGCTCACTCTTGCCGAATCCGCCGCGCTCGCTCCCATGCTCGCCCTCTGCCACGCCGAGTTCGCCCTCAGCGAAGCCGACTACTTCCTCGGCGTCCTTCACTCACCCGCCAAAGCCTGTGTCGCCACGCACGACTACCTCCTGGCCCATGCACAATGGTTCGCCGGCGCAGGTCAGCGCAAGCTTCTCGACCCAATCCGCCGCTGGTCCGAATCCCGCCGGTCTTCGAACCCCACGAAGGCGGCCCGCGCATGACCGCCATCACCCACTACCTCCTCGCCAACTGGGTCGAGCTCGCCGGAGCACTTACAACGGCTGTCGGAATTTGGCTCACCACTCGTCGCAGCCTGTTTTGCTGGCCTGTGGTGCTTATTGCCGATGTGCTTTATCTCGTCGTTTATTACCGTGTTCTCTTGCTCTCAGACATGCTGCTTCAAGCCTTCTTTTTCGCTTTCACGATCTATGGGTGGTGGCATTGGTGGCGAGGAAAACGAGAAGAGGGCCAGGTTCGGATTGAGCTTCTTCCCTTCCAGAGCATGCTGATCGCACTTGTGCTGGGAGTCATTGGCAGCATCGCCTTGGGCAGCCTGACAGTCCGTTTGCATGCTGCTCTTCCTTATCTCGACGCAGCACTCGCCAGCTTCAGCCTCGTCGGTAGTTGGTGGCAGGCACGAAAGCATATTGCGAATTGGTGGCTATGGATCGTGGTCGACACAATCTACGTTGGCGAATATATCTATAAAGATCTTTGGGTAACAGCAATCCTCTATGGTGTGCTCGTCATCCTCGCCATCCTCGGCCTGCGCGACTGGCGCCGCGCCGCCCGCTCCGCTCAAACCGCGGTCTGCACCACATTGAGCAGCGGCTCGCCCGCCATGTAGCGCCGCAGCTCATCCGCCGCCACCTTCAGCGCATTCCGCGCAAACTCCGGACTCGACCCGCCCACATGCGGCGTAATCAGCAGGTTCGGACATTTCCATAGCGGATGCCCCTCCGGAAGCGGCTCAGGATCCGTCACGTCCAGCGCCGCGCGAATCCTCCCGCTCTGCAAGGCCTCCACCAGCGCATCCGTATTAACAACTGGCCCACGCGCGGCATTCACAAGAAGCGTTCCCTGCTGCATCAGGGCAAACTGCTTTGCGTCGATCAACCGATAACTCTCTGCCGTGGACGGCAATATCAACACAATCACCTGCGCCTGCGGAATCAGCGCGTTCAACTCGCTCACCGCATGCACCGTCGGATTCTTCCGTGCCGTCCTCGCCACCCGCGTCAGCCCCACCCGAAACGGCTCCAGCATTCGCTCAATCTCTTTCCCGATCGACCCATAACCAACCAGTAGAACCCGTTTCCCCGTCAGCTCTTCCAGCATGACAGGCGGATAATGCTGGCGCGCATCGCCCGAAGCTCTCTCGTACTCCTTCGTCGCTTCGAACCGCCGCTTCCACTCGCCCGACCTCT